>ULQM01008759.1_pt1 | contig 92267 bp, 66 predicted proteins | sample 1954451 | NCBI WGS metagenome assembly ULQM01 (sample SAMEA4835655, study PRJEB28245) | human gut metagenome | biome: gut microbiome; material: fecal sample | place: Denmark | collected 2008 | reverse complement strand
AACCAGCCGCTGACAGAATGGTCAACGGCTGTTTCACGGTTTTATAATCGTATATCCTATCAGCTGTTTTTTTCTCCCTGTCCGGCCAACCTTGACCGCAACAGCCCGCATATTATCCTTGCGGCATTCTGCGAAGCATCCTCATGGCCGAGGCGTTCGCTCACCGAAGCATATCCGTCTAGCATGGCCTTACGCCCCTCGCCACCGGGCAGAATGAGCGACAGCTCGTGAGCGATGTTCTCCACGCTGAAGGTGTCGGCGACAAGTTCGGGCACCACTCCGGCATCGGCTATGAGATTTACAAGCGATATGTATCTCACGTGCAGGAGCCGGCTGCGCAACCACGAGATGAGTTTCGGCAGCGGTGTCTTGTAACAAACCACCTGCGGAACGCCGAACAATGCTGTCTCAAGCGTGGCAGTGCCGCTCGTCACCACAGCCGCGTCGGCATTGGCAAGCAGCGCATAGGTCTCGTCGCGGACAAACCGCAGTGTGCCGCCATGGGCAAAAGCGTCGTAATATTCGGCTGGTATGCCGGGCGAGCATGCCAGAACCGGCTGACAATCGGTGAAGCGTGCGAGAGCCTGCATCATGGCAGGCAGATTGTCCTTTATCTCCTGTCGGCGGCTGCCGGGCAGCAAAGCCACCACAGGTTTGCCCTCATCCAGCCCGACACGCTTGCAGAACGCCTGTCTGGTCTCCTTGTAACCGTCGAGAAACGCGCTCACCTCTCCGGCTGTGGGATTGCCAACATAGTGTATGGGATAGCCGTGCTTCTTCTCGAAAAACGGCACTTCAAAAGGAAGAATCGAGAACAGTTCGTCCACGTCGCGCTTTATGTCTTTTATCCGCCATTCCTTCCACGCCCATATCTTAGGCGATATGTAATAATATACAGGTATGTCGGTGGAAGCGTGCACGTAGCGTGCTATGCTGAGGTTGAAGCCTGGATAATCCACGAGAATGACGACATCGGGCGCCCACTTCTTTATGTCGCGCTTGCACAACGACATGTTGCGCATGATGACATGAAGGTGGGTGATGACCGGAACGAAGCCCATGTAGGCCAGCTCGCTGTAATGCTTCACGCGTGTTCCGCCGACAGCCGACATAAGGTCGCCTCCGAAGAAGCGGAACTCGGCCTCGGCGTCGTTCTCCTTCAGCGCGCTCATGAGTCGCGAAGCGTGCAGGTCGCCACTCGCCTCTCCCACTATAAGATAATATTTCATCTGTTAAAAAACTTTCAGAAAGTCCAGTCCTTCATCTTTTCTATCATATCGTATGCCGTGACGTCTATCGTCGTAGGCGTTATAGCCACGTATCCATGATTGAGAGCCCAGTTGTCCGTGTCTTCAGCCTCGGGCTCGTCGTTGGTATATTCGCCTGTCATCCAGAAATATTCGTAGCCGTGAGGATGCTTCATGCACACGCACTCGTTGCCCCATGTGCCCTTTGCCATGCGGCATATCTTCACGCCGCGGAACTCGTCCACGAGCGGAAAGTTCACGTTAAGACACACTCCCTTGGGCAGTCCGTCCCTCAACACTCTCGACGTGATGCTTCTCACCAGCGGGCGCAAAGGCTCGAAGTTGGCCTCGTCGCGATGGTCACAGAGCGAGAAAGCCACCGACGGGATATACTTCATGCAGCCCTCCGTGGCCACACCCATTGTTCCGCTGTAATGCGTATTCACGCTGGCGTTGTCGCCATGGTTTATTCCTCCTATCACCATATCCGGCTTGCGGTCGGCACAAAAGCGGTCGAGGGCGAGCTTCACGCAGTCAACCGGCGTTCCGTTGCACGACCACACATCCACACCTTCTCTGTGTCTGCGCAGCTTCAGACGTAGCGGCGTGGTGGCTGAAAAAGCACACGAGAAACCCGAACGCGCCGACTCGGGAGCACACACAAGCAGGTCGGCCATATCCGACAGCATATCTATCAGGCAGTTAATGCCACGGGCATGATATCCGTCGTCGTTTGAAATGAGTATCAAAGGCCTTTTTTCTTTCATAAATTTACGTTTAATTTGCATGCAAAAATACGAAAAAAGGTTTAAACTATCCGTTTCTCACATAAAATATGTATCTTTGCCAATAATTTTATCAAGATATACAAGACTGCGTGCTGAGCATATATCTTGATGTGTGCACGAACTTCGTGCAACGAATAAAGCATAAAAAGAGATGGGAAAAATTATTGCATTGGCTAATCAGAAAGGCGGCGTAGGTAAGACAACCACGACAATAAATCTTGCCGCCTCGCTTGCTACTTTGGAAAAGACTGTTCTCGTCGTTGACGCCGATCCGCAGGCAAACGCATCGAGCGGACTCGGAGTTGACATAAAGGAAGTGGACTGCTCCCTCTATGAGTGTATCATCGACCACGCCGACGTGCGCGACGCCATCTACACGACCGACATAAACGGACTTGACATAATACCGAGCCACATCGACCTTGTGGGAGCCGAGATAGAGATGCTCAACCTGAACGACAGGGAGAAGATGATAAAGAAGCTGCTCGAATCCATACGCGACGAATACGACTACATACTGATTGACTGCAGCCCGTCTTTGGGACTGATAACGGTGAACGCACTCACGGCTGCCGACTCGGTCATCATTCCGGTGCAGTGCGAATACTTCGCGCTCGAAGGCATCAGCAAACTGCTGAACACCATTAAGATAATAAAAAGCAAGCTGAACCAGAAACTGGAGATAGAAGGATTTCTGCTGACAATGTATGACAGCCGTCTCAGACTCGCTAACCAGATATACGACGAGGTGAAACGCCATTTCCAGGAGCTCGTGTTCAAGACAGTCATACAGAGAAACGTGAAACTGAGCGAGAGCCCGAGCCACGGTCTGCCGGTAATTCTCTACGATGCCGACTCTACCGGAAGCAAGAACCACCTTGCGCTGGCAAAGGAAATCATAAACAAGAACAAGTGACATCCACTGAGAAAGTGGACTGAAAAACGATGAAAGGACACGCCGACGGCCGACATACATATAAATATGACACAGCACCGGCGGAACGGCGGTATTGAACAAACCACATCATACAATACTCATATAACCAAAACGCCATATGGCAGTACATAAGAAATTCAGCAAAAACGTTCTCGGACGAGGACTTGACGACATAGAACGGGGCCAAGGACTTGACGCGCTCATCGACACAAACGGAGTGCGCACACAAGGCACGTCGACCATAAACGAAATTCCTCTGGACCAGATAGAGCCCAATCCCAACCAACCGCGAAGGGATTTCGACGTCGAAGCCCTGCAGGAACTGGCCAACAGCATAAGTCAGATAGGCATCATACAGCCTATAACGCTCAGGCAGACAGCCGAGCACAGATATCAGATCATTGCCGGAGAACGCCGCTGGCGCGCGTCGCAACTGGCCGGTCTGACAGCCATTCCGGCGTACATCCGCACGATAAAAGACGAAAACGTGATGGAAATGGCGCTCGTTGAGAACATACAGCGCGAGGACCTGAACGCAATAGAAATAGCACTTGCATACGAGCACCTGCTCGAAGCTGACGGCATGACACAGGAGAAGGTGTCTGAGCGTGTGGGAAAAAGCCGCACGGCAATCACCAACTATCTGCGCCTGCTCCGCCTTCCGGCACAGGTGCAGATGGCTCTTCAGAAGAAAGAGATAGACATGGGACATGCCCGTGCGCTGCTCGCCATCGACAGCCCGTCGCTACAGATAAAGCTTTTCAACGAGGTGCAGAAGCACGGTTACTCAGTGAGAAAGGTGGAGGAACTGGCACAACAGCTGAAGAACGGCGAAGACATAGAGAGCGGCAAGAAGAAAATCGCGGCCAAAGCAAAACTTCCAGAGGAGTTCAACATGCTGAAAAGCCGTCTGTCCGACTTCCTGCATACAAAGGTACAAATGAGTTGTTCGCCAAAAGGTAAGGGCAAGATAACAATTCCTTTCGCCAATGAAGAGGAGTTGGAACGCATTATGAACATCTTCGATAAAATGAAAGAGCAATAAACGTGAGATTTCATTTATCCGACATACTGCTGGTATGCCTTATAAATTGTACGCCTGTCGCGACGCACGCAAACGTATGCAAGACAGACACGACTGACACTTCAGCACAGTCGACATGGCATGAGAACGCTCTCACCGACAGCGTCATAAGTGCCGGGAGCCTGCTTTCGCGCAACGACAGCCTGTCGCTCGTAGCCTCAACAGACTCGGTGGCAAAGAAGGCTAAGCGCGACTGGACTACGTGGAGGCCTAACCCTAAAAGAGCATTATGGCTTGCACTGGTGTTGCCCGGTGCCGGACAGATATATAACCGCAAATATTGGAAGATACCAATCGTTTACGGAGGATTTGTCGGATGCATATATGCAATGCAGTGGAACAACCAGATGTACCGCGACTATTCGCAGGCTTATCTCGACATAATGGACGATGACCCGAACACGCAAAGCTACAATCAGTTCCTGCATCTGGGCAACAAGATAGACGAATCGAACATCGACCGCTACACACGTCTGTTCAAAAGCCGTAAAGACCGCTACCGCCGGTGGCGCGATCTGAGCTTCTTCGTCCTCGTGGGTGTATATGCTCTGTCTGTGATCGACGCATACGTTGACGCCTCACTCTCTGAGTTCGACATCTCGAAAAATCTGAGCATGAGCGTCGCACCGACGATAATAAACAATTATAACGACAACCGGCTGTCGCTGAAGTCAAACTCGATCGGAGTGAGTTGCAGCCTGAACTTCTGAGAAACGAAATATCTTAAAAGACACATTATATAATATAATAATCAGATAATAAGAATAACGATTAATGAAGAAAATCAATTTGTTGATAGTCGCTGTGATTCTTGGATATTGCAGTCCCGTGAACGCACAAACGGACAATGACGATACAGAAATCACAGTGACAAACGAAAAAGGTGAAAAGGAAATTATCGAGTTGCCGGGAGGCATGACATGTGAATTCGACAGTCTGCTGACAGAATACAATGTCAAGACTTATCTGAAGCCGGACGCAGACTGCAACATGCCCGACGTGAACCCTGTTTACGACAAAGAGGTGTATAAGGAAAGGCTGAGCAAGATGCCTACGGTGATAGAGATGCCGTACAACGACGCCGTACAGCAGATGATAGACCGTTACAGCATCAAACTGCGCAAATCCGTAAGCATGATGCTCGGCATACAGAACTTCTACATGCCGATATTCGAAGAAGCACTCGAGGCATACGGACTGCCGCTCGAACTGAAGTATCTCCCCGTGGTGGAATCGGCACTCAACCCTAATGCCGTGTCACGTGTAGGAGCGACAGGACTCTGGCAGTTCATGATAACAACCGCAAAGCGCTACGGACTGGAGATAAACTCGCTGGTTGACGAGAGACGCGACCCTGTAAAAGCGTCATACGCAGCGGCTCATTATCTGAAAGACCTCTACAAAATATTCGGAGACTGGAACCTTGTGATCGCCGCATACAACTGTGGTCCGGACAACATAACAAAGGCAATACACCGTTCCAAAGGCGAGACCGACTATTGGCAGATATATCCTTACCTGCCGAAAGAGACAAGAGGATATGTTCCGGCATTCATCGCGGCAAACTACATCATGACATACTACTGCGACCACAACATATGTCCGATGAGAGCCGACCTGCCGGTGAAGACCGATACGGTGGTGGTGAACCGCGACGTACACTTCGAACAGATTGCGAGCGTGCTAAACATGGATGTCAACCAGCTGAAAGACCTCAACCCGCAATACCGCCGCAACGTGGTAAACGGTAAGACACAACCGTCGGCCATACGTCTGCCCGCTACACAGATAAACAATTTCATTGACAACGAAGAGCGCATATACGCATACAACAGCGACGAACTGCTCAACAAACGCACTGAGGTTGAGATAAACAAGACCGCACCGGTTGCCGTCACAAGAAAGAAGACGACAAGACGCAAACGCCGCACCACAAGAAAGAAGACCGTAACAATAAGAAAAGGCGACACTCTGTCTGAAATAGCCGAGCGCAACAACACTACGGTGAGCAAGCTCAAACGACTGAACAACATAAGCGGAACGAACATACGCGCCGGCAAGAAAATCAGAGTGAGATAATATATATTTAATCACCTAAAAAACTATAGTCATGGACGACCTGGATCTTAAAGACAAGCAGAAGGAAGCCTCCGAGGCTAAGATGATAGACGATGCGTTCCAGCATCTGCTCAACACGTATCTGGCAACACGTCACCGTAAAAAAGTTGACATCATCACAAAGGCATTCAACTTTGCACGGCAAGCGCACAAAGGCGTGCGCCGACTGTCGGGTGAGCCATACATCATGCACCCCATTGCCGTGGCACAGATAGCGTGCGAGGAAATGGGTCTCGGATCGACAAGCATCTGCTCGGCTTTGCTCCACGACGTCGTCGAAGACACAGACTATACGGTTGAGGACATCGAAAACATCTTCGGCAGCAAGATTGCGCAGATTGTCGATGGACTGACAAAGATATCCGGAGGCATATTCGGCGAACAGGCGTCGGCTCAGGCAGAGAACTTCAAGAAACTGCTTCTGACAATGAGCAACGACATAAGGGTGATTCTGATAAAGATCTGCGACCGTCTGCACAACATGCGAACCCTTGCCAGCCAGCCGGCAAACAAGCAATACAAGATTGCCGGAGAGACTCTCTACATATACGCACCGCTGGCAAACCGTCTCGGACTGAACAAGATAAAAACCGAACTCGAGGACCTGAGCTTCAGATACGAGCATCCGGAGGAGTATGCCTCAATAGAAGAGAAACTCGCTTCCACACAGGCTTCACGCGACACTCTGTTCAAACTTTTCACCACCCCGATACGCGAGGCACTCGACAAGATGGGAATCAACTACCAGATCAAAGCGAGAGTGAAAAGTCCTTATTCCATTTGGAACAAGATGCAGAACAAGCATGTCACCTTCGAAGAGATATACGACATACTTGCAGTGCGCATAATATACACGCCGAAGTCAAGAAGCGAGGAGATAAACGAATGTTTCAGGATATATGTTGCCATAAGCCAGATATACAAGTCACACCCCGACCGGCTGCGCGACTGGGTTAACCATCCTAAGGCAAACGGTTATCAGGCACTGCACGTCACACTGATGTCTAAACAGGGACAATGGATCGAAGTGCAGATAAGAAGCGACAAGATGGACGAGGTGGCCGAACAGGGATTTGCGGCACACTGGAAATACAAGGAAGGCGACATCGTCGTGGACGACGATAACGAACTGAACAACTGGCTGAGCACTATCAAGGAGATACTCGACGACCCGCAGCCGGACGCAATGGACTTCCTCGACACCATAAAGCTGAACCTCTTCGCAAGCGAGATATTCGTATTTACGCCAAAAGGCGAGATAAAGACCATGCCTGCCGGATGTACCGTACTCGACTTCGCTTTCCAGATACACACATTCCTCGGAACACACTGTATAGGTGCGAAAGTGAACCACAAGCTCGTCCCGCTGAGCCATAAGCTGCAGAGCGGTGACCAGGTTGAGATTCTGACTTCAAAATCGCAGCACGTGCAACCGTCGTGGATAAACTTCGTATCTACGGCAAAGGCAAGGGGAAAGATACAGGTGAGCCTGCGCCGCGAGAACAGAGAGAAACAGAAAGAGGGCGAACAGATCCTTACCGAATGGCTCAAGGCGAACGATAAGGAGATGAATATGACCATAGTCAACAAGCTGTGCGCGCTCCACGAAATGCAGAAACCGGAAGATCTGTTCCTAAGCCTTGGCAAAAAGACAATAACTCTCGGAGACAAAGATCTCGACGAACTGAACGAGAAAAAGAAGGAAAACTCAATTACATGGCGTAAGTTCGTACCGTTCCTCGGCAACTCATCCAACAAGGACATAAAGAAGAAAGCGCTGTTCATTGTCGAGAAAGGATTCAACAAGAAAAAGCCGATCATCATATCCGAGGACACCATAGACAACTTCATATATCCCGGATGCTGCCACCCGATACCCGGCGACGACATCCTCGGATACATCGACAACAAGAACCGGATAGAAATACACAAGCGCGACTGCAAGGTGGCCGACAAGCTCAAGACAAGCTTCGGCAACAAGATTCTCGACGCAAAGTGGGACATGCACAAGCAAATGTTCTTCGACGCGACAATCGAAATACGAGGCATCGATCGCAAAGGAATGCTGCACGACGTCGCCGATGTAATTTCGGACAAGATGAATGTCAACATCCATAAAGTCACGATATCAAGCGACGAAGGCATATTCGACGGCCTCATCGAACTGCGTGTACACGACCGTAGCGAGGTGAAGGAAATAATGAGAAGCCTGAAGAAGATAAGCGATTTGCAGGAAGTGCTACAGACACAATAATGACCCGTCACACACCGGAAACATGACGACAATCATTATGCGTACGGTGGAAAGCATAAAAATGCGGCAGTATCTCAGCGGAACATTCTCCGCCATGATACTGCCGCAGTTCATTTATATATTTCCGTAGGCTTACCATAATTCGTCATAAGGACAAATCGCGACATAGTTCATACTATCCATTTTCTTTTGTGATTTATTTCTGTAACACTTACAGCCATAAAACTTAATATTATACACAATGGAACAGGAATCTGTTACCCAACCGCAAATGCATCATTTGCAAACATTCCATACACGCCTTCATTTTTATGCACATTAAACCGAAATAATCCAAGGTCAGAATCCATCCCCGTTCTGTCTCGCACGCAATGCGACACGCCCCAATTCCTCCTTCACATCATTCATAGGACGGAACGGCACCACTATGTCCAGATCGGTGTTTATGATGCAGTATATCTCCTCCTCGTCGTTGTCCTCACCTCCGAATCCGTCCTCATCGGCAAAATATTGCCCGTCGGGATAAATGATCCACGCCAACGCGCAGAAACCGTCCTTGAAGTCGCTGTACCTTCCAAACCAATACCTCACGACCCTGTCGTCCACACAACCGCAATGTTTGAAACGGCGGCGGATGCTCTCCACGTCGATATCACAGTCGTCCACAAGCACCTGTCCGCTCTCTGATACGAACACCCGACGCTTCCCCGTCTCCATATTCACAAGCGTGAACGAATCGTCTCCAAGCAAGGCCGCCACTCCGCAACCTATGTCCTTGTATTCATTTTCGCCGCTGACAGACTGCGTTTCAGCATTCCTCACCTCGTCCTCCGCGGTCGTATGCTCCACATCCTTTCCGCAAGCACATTCATCCACAGCCGGCGCGGTCTCCTCAACAACGGCGGCCTCATCCCTGCCCTCATCCGTTCCTGTCTCCTCCACGGCCTCAACAGAAGAATTATGATTACGCATCCGCAGCCATGCAGTCACAATAGGCGACGATATTTCGTACAGTTTCGGCGCATATTCCAGTGCATCATCGCACACGCCATAGTCCACAACATCATCCGTATCCACATTCCGCGCCTTCCACGAATAATACCTGCTGCCGTCGTCTCTCACCTCCACTTCCGGTTCAGAGAGCGCCACCATCACACTCATACCCATGAACGGCACGCCGGCTATGCGCATCTCTACAAACGGCACACCCTTGCGTATATCCACAGTCTCGGCAATAGTCTTTATTTTCATATTCCTGTCCTTTCTTCTTTTGTACGTCCGACTTCAGCCACGAATCCGACTTCAGCCATAGTTAACCCTATACGCGTCACCTTCCGGTCTGCTATCCAGACAACTCCGGCACACTCTTCTCCGTAACCTGGACAGCCGCACACTCGGCAAACTTCTGATTACAAATATACAAAATTATATAATACTAACCACCATACGGTATAATATGAGCCACTGAATAATACCATGCAATCAGAAGCAAAACATAACACGAAACACAGAACAATATCGTAAGCCACAACACATAATGTCATACATAACGCCACCACACACTACACATCGTCACACTTCCACCGTTCATCCTCCGGAGACGACACCACAAGAGCCCTAAAATAATATGAGTTAGACTCAAATTACGCTAAATAAACATATACATTCAATGTCAATAACATATATTTTTATGCTATTTCGCTACACATTTTTACTATTTTACCTTTTATTTTAAACTTTATTTACTATTTTTGCAATTATAAAAGAATACCAAAAAACGACCTAGGTAAAAACATATAATTAAGCAATGAGACCAAACAATATATTATCAAAATTAGACACGCCACTTATCGTCATAGGTATAATAACACTTCTGACGATAATAAGTTTCCCATTATCTATTTGTCTGGAAGCCTTGACAACAGCTGTCTTAGGAATTCTGGGACTGTGTTATCTCACCCATACAATAACCCTATTATTTTTCAGACGCATTGATTTCGACTGGAAATTAATGAATGGTCATTTTTTAAGACGAATAATATGTATTATCGTATTGCTGCCTTTTACTCTGACTCTGATAATCGGAATTTCAATATATGCCGGAACAAAGACTGAATTAAATACAATCAGTTCAAAGAAAGAACTGATTTATGAAGATTCTCTTTATGCTAAAAATGACAGCTTACCATCAGACTTACGCAACAAACAAGAGAGCCCATCTCTGCTATGGATTGTATATAGTCATTTTATGGATCCCGGAAACCAGCACATGACAACATCAACAGCCGGGCGTGGATGGGCTGCCATAATAGCAATATCAGGAGTCATATTCTTGAACGGCATTCTTATCTCAATACTGACCAACTGGTTTGACAAGAGACGGGAACACTGGTTGCGTGGCGAAATCAGATATCCACGTTTTTTCTTAAAGAAAAACAAATTTGCCATAGTAATAGGAGCCAATGAGATTGTATCCTCTGTTATAAAAAATCTGCTCTCACACAAAACAGACGGAGAAATCAACTTTAAGTGCGAAGGAAACAATGAATATGTAATTCTACAAACATGTAAGGAAGCGGTGGATGTACGCGAAGAACTATCATCGCATCTGACAGAAGAAGATCTTAAACGTGTTATTATATATAATGCTCAACGTGATTCCAAAGCCGAACTTGCAGAACTGTTCATTGAGAATGCTACGGAAATATACATACTCGGTGAATCGACACTGAAAAATCAAGGTGAGACATACCATGACGCATTGAATATGAAATGTGTCAATATGATAGCAGATTATCTGGACAATATAAATAATAAGAATAGAACAGATAAAAACGACATACACAAAAAAGTATGTAAAGTAATGTTTGAATATCAAACGACATATTCAATGTTTCAATATTCAGACATGCCGGAAAATGTAAACGACAATATCGTCTTTATACCATTCAACTGTTACGAGACATGGGCTCAGAGAGTGATGGTGGAAGGCGTATTTGACAATAGAGAGCACAACGGTTGCTTAGGCAATAACGATGAGACAAGAACAAACGACAGCGGTATCAGACCCGATTTTATAGAATATACCCCTCTGGACGGGAAAGGCATATCATGTGATTCTGACGAGTATGTACATTTCGTAGTTGTCGGGATGTCAAAGATAGGTGTAGCCATGGGCGTGCAGGCAATGTTTCAGGCTCATTATCTTAATTTCAGAAAAGCCCGTTCGAGAATAACATTTATCGATACAAATGTAGATAAAGAGATGAATTTCTTTAAAGGCAGATATGTGAATTTCTTCGGATTGGTAAAGAACAAATATTTTGATGCGAATAACTGCACATCGGATATGTTGATGCCCAATAACGGATGGACAGATCCGGCAGAACAGCCAGACTACAAATGGGCGCATTTAAGTAAAGACGGTAAGAATTTTATTGATCTGGAGATAGAATTCGTTAAAGGTGAGATAGAATCAGACGGTGTGCGTGAGTACCTGAGAAATATTGCTAAAGAAGAAAAGTCGAAACTAACGATAGCCGTATGTCTGACACAGACTCATAAGGCAATAGCCGCAAGTTTATATCTGCCTGTTGAAATATACAAGAAGGTTCAGGAAATATGGGTTTATCAGCGTGAGGCCTCAGATATACTGACTAACTTGAGCGGAGCAAAACGCAATGACAGACGATATAAGAAACTTCGTCCTTTCGGTATGATGTATGGAGAATATATGAGAGACCGCTCTCTGTATTTGAAATCAATTATAGCTAACGGTGCCTATAAAGATTATGACAGTCTGAAAAAGATAAATGTAATCGACAAAGATACATATAAGGATTTACGGATGGACTGGAAAAAACTTTCCATTGCGAATAAATGGTCGAACAAGTTCTTTGTCGATACAATATATCAGAAAATACGCGGCATAGCTCCCGGATTGTTTCATGGCGAAAATATAGCCGGAGCCTATAAGAATAAATTATTCAAAGATGGAGCAAATGAGAATATTGAGCCTACTTTAATAGAGGCGCTCAGAAAATATGAGACCATATTAGGCCAGTGTGAACATAACAGATGGAATGTACAGCAGTTGTTGATGGAATTCAGTCCGTGCGGGAAACATGATGACGAAATATGTTGCATGCTTAATGACGCATACAGGCAAACATACTTAAAGAAAAAGGAATATGACGAGAAATCGTTGCCATATAATATCAAAATAGCCTTTAATGAGGCAAAAGATGATTTCAAGTCAAAGAAAGAGAGTCTTAAAGAGAGTGAGGACAGAGTCCATCCAAATATTTGCGGATACAGTCATCTGGATGAGGTGGACTTCGGAGCAAAGCAATTCGACATAAATATGAATAATGCCATTCCTGTCATTCTTATGAAGGTTGACGGATACAAATACTTAAAATAAAAAATTTATATTATGATAAAAGCATCTGAATTTATACATCCGGAAGATGCAGCTGCACTTAGACAACTGGAGAGCATCCCCGGATTTCCGGCATTTGTAAAAAAGATACTGTCGCTTGGTCTTGAACAAATGCAATATGGTGTCAACATGGCTTCCGCCATAAGGCTTTCACCAACGCAACTACCCGAAATATACAATCATCTGCCTCCAATATGCGAAAAATTGGGCATTGACGAGCCGGAGTTTTATCTGGAAATGAATCCTATGCCAAATGCCTGGACTTTTGGCGATACAAGGATTTATATAACATTAACATCGAGCTTGGTAGAAATGATGGATGACGAGGAACTTGATGCCATAATAGCTCACGAATGTGGCCATATCATATGCCGTCATGTCCTTTATCACAGCATTGCAAGCTACATACTTAGCGGAGTCGACTCTTTAGGTGTGCTGGGCGCACTTACAGTTCCTATACAATATGCCATACTTTATTGGTACAGAAAGAGTGAACTGTCGTGCGACAGGTGCAGCAGTATAATTACGTCTCCAGAAGTAGTAAACCGTGTGATGGCAAGACTTGCCGGAGGTCCTAAGAAATTGACAGAGAATATAAATATGCGTGAATGGGCGAAGCAGGCAGACATGTATGACGAAATACGCACTGATGGGATGTGGAACAAGGCCCTGCAACTGTATGTGACCATGGGGCGTGACCATCCGTTTAATGCCGTGCGCGTAAGAGAAATACTGAAATGGGGCGAGAGCTCACAATATCTGAATCTGAGAGAAAATATTAAAGCAGAAGCTTCTGGTAAGAAATGCCCGTCATGTGGAAGAAGTGTTTCACCTGATTGGAAATTCTGTAAATATTGTGGAAATAAATTACGTTAACCAATAAAACTTTTACAATTATGTTTTTCAACGAGAAAGGGATACTTAATATTGACGAGTTGATTATGAATAATGCCTCTTTCAAGAAAATAATGGAAGATGGCATTGTGACCGAAGAAGAGATAAAGGAACAGTCTGACAAAGTTGTTGCCTTGCTGCACGATATGGAAAAGAAATACAGTGAGGAACAACTTAATGAAATCAAGGATTTGCTTGTAGAGTCAGGAGTCCTTTATGCCGTTTATAACTTTTACTCCATTCAATCATTAAACTTAAACAAATAAAGAAATGGGAACATTCAGTACTAAAAAAACATTATATGGTTCGCCTTCATTGATACCGCAGATAGCAGTGCGCATACAAAACGAATTTCAGGATGAAGGATTTAAAGTGAAAGCTGATTCGTTGAGTGGAAATGGTTATGACATATCTATAACCAAGGGCGGAATGTTTAAAGCTGTATTGGGAATGAAGACTGCCCTAAAAGTGACATTGCTTCCACAAAACTCGAATATTAGATTTGAAGCCAATGTGGGCATTTGGGGACAGCAGGCAATACCGACAGTTATCTCTATGCTGTTCTTCTGGCCTGTTCTTATAACTCAGATATGGGGAATGGTTGAACAGTCGAAGCTGGATGATAAAGCATTGGCAATAGCACAGGACGTGATAATCATGAATGGCGGGAGCAGAAGCGAACAGCCACAAAGTCTGGGGCGTAAGTTCTGTACTTCGTGTGGACATCAGAATCCAGAGAGCGCCAGATTTTGCAGTGAATGTGGTCATCCTCTATAATTTATTATTAAGCTTCAATCAGCCGTTATAGAATTGAATATATAGAATAAACAAATAAAATTAATATTTGTGGTATAATGGCTGGTTGGAGTTAAATATGATAAGAGAGAGATTTTGTAACATAAAGAGACATAATGTCAATTATCGAAATAATATATAAAAATTTATGAAGACTTATGATTTTGAGTAATATTATAATATATTCATCTTTGGCACTTATAATATTATGTGCTTTTTTGGCATTATGCCTTTTTCTTAGCAGTTGGCGCAGATGGATATTCCGACATTTAAAGTGGATAGCAGGTTGTGTGTTTATTACCGGCGTATTTATTTACATGATCGGATTCAATGAAGAAGGCAGCAGGAACGATATTCTTGTGCTGTTCTTACGTTCTTGCATCTCGTCATTGGAAATGTTCGTGTCGGAGTCTGATTTGATAGTAGTTGGCAAACATTTTAAAGAGAACCATCTTTATATGACGTTATTCTCCATTACGCATTTCATGGCTGTTTTTGTAAGCGCCATATTCATTCTCAGGTTATTCGGGCTCAGACTTATGTCTGTGTTCAGGTTGTGGTTGCGCAGCTTATTCTGTAACAACTATAATCTTTATGTATTCTTTGGTGTTAACGAAAAGACCTTGACCGTTGCTGAAAGCATAAGGGACTATTATAAGTCTAAAAATATCGGCCAAAATGCTTACCTGGTATTTATAAAGATGAGCGCAGGCAGTGGCTGCCACCATTCTTCACGCTTCACGTTCAGTCATTTCTTTCATACGGTTGACGATGGCATAGAAGAATATGTTGAACGTATGGAAATGCTTAATGCTGGCAAGATAAAAACATTTATCACGATTACCGACAAAATAATGGACATTAAACTTGCTGAAAGTATAGCAGGGAATGATGTTTTTGATGAGCTTGGACTGAAAAATCTCAAGCGTTGCATATATAAGAGTGGCAAGACCCAGTTCTTTTTCCTCTCTGAGGATGAACACAGAAATGTTGAGTCTGTTTACGCTATGAAGAAATTGATTGCCGGTTACGAAAAATATATTTCGGCCATTTACTGCTATGCCCGTGAAAACAGGATAAACAGAAGCATCTTTGATGATTTTGGCAGCGACAATAAAATTTATCTTATTGACTCGTCCATGCTTGCCGTACAACAGATAAAAAACAACTCAACCAGCCAGCCTGTTAATTTTGTGGAACATGACAATAGTACTGGCACTGTGTCGTCTGTATTTACATCTATGATAATAGGCTTTGGTGAAACCGGACGCGATGTATTTAGATTTTTGTACGAATTCAGTTCGTTTGTCAAAGAAACAAATAAAGGAGAGGACGGTAAAGACAACATTATAGAACAAGACAAGAGATTTTATATTGTCGACAAGCGTCTTGATGAGCTTAAGACAAAATTCATTGTCAATGCTCCGGCACTTAAAACTAAAAAATCTATACAATGGTTGGGAAATATGTCAACTAAAGACGCTCAGTTCTGGAACAAGATGAAAGAAATAATAAACGAGCTGAATTATGTTGTCATTGCGATTGATGAGGATAAAGAGGCGGCCTTCATAGCTGTGCAATTATTTGAGTTTGCCCACTGTTACCGTAAGGATCTGAATAATTTTAAAATATACGTGCGGCTACGTGACATTAATAATAAGCGGCTACTGGAACAGACAAGAAAATATATAATAAATGATGGCGGGAAAGAATTTAAGATTATAGAAGCGTTTGGAACAGAAGAAGAAGTCTTTGCCTATGAGAATCTGTTGGAAGTATCAACAGAGGAAAAACTTAAAGAATTCGAAAAAGAATATGATAAAATTTATAATGAAATAAGCCACAACCTGCCAAAAGAAGAGAAAACAGAAACCCTTGATGCAGTGGATAAAGCTTTTAAACAATATTATAAGAAAGAGCAAGACCGCTCTAACGTATGCCATATTCTCACAAAATCAATTTTAGCGGGTGTTGCAGACAAAGATAAAAATCAAGAGAAGCTTGATCAGCTTATTTCTGTCACTTCACGCAATGAGCATAATGAATATCCTAATCTCGTATCTGAAAACGATAAAACTCTGTTTAATAATCTTGCTTACTGCGAGCATCTTCGTTGGAATGCCAAGATGGAACTGTTAGGATTCATCTATGGTGATGAAAAGTCGATGAAACACAAGACACACAATTGTATTCTGAGCTGCAACAAACTTATACGTTCTGACAATCCTTATATAGTTAATACACTAAAGTATGATAAAGGCATTGTGGAGTTGAGCATTAGAGGTTTAAAAGATAAAGAATAATGACCGACAAAGAAATTATAAATGGATTAATTGTCAAAGACAATCAGATAACTACTGAATTCTTCTTTGTCAAATGTCGTCCGCTCTTCTATAGCATCATACGGCATGTATTTTCGTATGACGTTGATTATGATGAGTTTGTCAACGAATTGTATCAATATCTTATGGACAATAATGCGGCAAAACTGCATGGATTTCAATATCGTTGTTCATTAATGCAATGGCTGAAGGTATTGGCAATTCATTATTTTGTAAAAAAACGTAATATGATGATAAAAGATTCAACACAAGAGTCTCTTTATATTACGAATATGAAAGAAAGTACGGATCCGGTGTCGTCAGCAAAATCAGATCTGGAACGTATTTTTAACTTTATGCAAAATAAACGTTATGTTTATGTCATAAAGAAAATTGTAATAGAAGATGTGAAGCCGGAGCAATTGGCTCAGGAACTTGGTGTCACAACGTCAAACTTGTATAACATTAAGCGGCGTGCAATGCTTGCACTTACCGAAGCCGCGATAAAAGACATTACGCATTATGGCAAATAATAATAAAAACATATCCGATGAATTGCTTGCATCTTTTCTCGATGGAAATATTTCCGGCAATGAGGCAGCACAAGTATTGAACGCAATGAAAACCGACTCATCCTTGTGTGAAGCTCTTGAAATTGCCTTAGATATTGACAAGGAAGAACACGTAATAATGGATAAAGATCTGCCAATGGCACAAATGGCGGCAGAGAGCAGAGCAAATCTTTGTTGTGTACACTGCGAAACATATATACTTAACCGACATGACATCGAATTCAGTGAGTCGGAGCTTATCAATACAGCCCGCGAAAACAACTGGCTTACAGATAAAGGCACACCGCTGTACGCCGTGGGACAGCTTTTATCATTAAAGGGCATAATGGTAACACGGACCTATGATGCAAATCTGACTGATATAGCAGAAGCGCTTAAACGCGGCAACGACATAATAGCAGTTATCGACAATGACAAGCTCAATCCGGCTCTACCGGATTATGACGATTTACCCAACCATGCGGTTGTTATCACCGCTATTGATAACGATGGGCAGAACTTGACAATCTACAATCCACAAGAATCTGTTTCGTCATTGCAGCAAATCTGTATTTCCAATTTTATGAATGCCTGGCGCGAATCCCGCAATTATATGGTATGCACAATTAAATCTCCTGATGAATACAATCCACGTCCGATAAATCTTGATGATATAGACCTTACAGACCACCTGTTGGATTTGCGCGAGGCAATAGCAGAAAATGCTCATGACATATGGGCATTGACACGAATCAACGAAGGTTGGACATACGGTCCCGTGCGCGATGATGCTAAAAAACAACATCCTGACCTCGTTCCGTATTCCACACTGTCAGATAGCGAAAAAGAATATGACCGTCTGATGGCGATGAATACGATAAAACTTGTAAAGAAGTTGGGCTTTGAAATTGTAAAGAAATGACTTTGAATATAAAAGCTATTAATTATGGAAAGGAAATATAAGATAAATAATTCAGAAATAAAAATATGCTTTGGCGATATTCTGAAAACAAAAACAGAAGTAATTGTTAGTTCTGATGATTCCCTTCTATCCAGAGGTGGAGGTATTTCCAAATGTATTTCTATTGCAGCAGGTGAATCCTTGCAACAAGATGCAAAAAAGAAAATTCCTGCTTCCTTAGGAGATGTTATTGTAACCACAGCTGGTAATCTTCCTCAAAAATTTGTCTTTCATACTATAACGATTGATAAAAAATATTCAATTTGTCAATATGTTTTGAATCAAAGACAAAATAATGCAGTTTATCAATTTATTATAAAACACTCAATAAGAGAATGTTTTAAACTTTTAGCAGCACATAATATTCATTCTATTGCATTTCCTGCAATAGGAGCCGGTGCTGCGGGAATTCCATATGAAAAAGTTGCACAGCTCATGTCCGAAGCAATTTCAGAAGTATTGTTGGCAACAAATAAACATTATGAGGTAGAAATTTATCTTTATGATCGCTTTGATAAAATGACAGAGTTTGATTTTTTACCTTTCTTTGAATATTTCTCTTATGCTTCAAAATATTCTCTAGACATAGAAAAAAGAGAAAATAAAAACATTTCAAATGATTATTCTAAAGCCAATATGGTTGATAATGCTAAAAAAAATAATATGAGTCATCAGGTCTTCATAAGTTATTCGCGTAAAGATACTGAGAATATAAAACCGATTTGTAGCATTCTTAATGATTTAAACATAAAATATTGGCTTGATGTTAATGGTGTATATAGTGGTGAAAATTATAAAGATGTTATATGCGATGCCATAAAAAAGGCAATATTAGTTATATTCATATCATCTAAAAACTCAAATGCTTCAAGTAATGTAGCTAAAGAAATAAGCTTGGCAGACAAATTCGGAAAGACAATTATACCTATTTTATTAGATAAGACACCTTATGCACCAAGGATAAATTATGATTTAAGCAGTATTGACAGCATTGATTATTCGGACAGAGATAACAATGTTTTAGATAAATTACGCCTAACTATTCAGGCTAAATTAGTAATGGTTCAAGACAAATAGAATACATAAAATATATCCTATAAACGATAAATTCTGTAAACGCAATCATCTCAATATGAAAACATTAGCATTCATTTCTTATTCACGCAAAGATAAGTCCGTTGCGCATTGGCTCCATTCTAAATTGGAAAAATATCCTTATCCCAAGGTTTCCATAAGTATCGAAAACCGCCCTCCGGACAAAAAATATTTACGTCCTATATTTATAGATGTAAAGGATTTGTCTGTGGACGAACATCCTTTCAGTGAAAAAATAAAAGCTGCACTAAGAGATTCTCGCTTTCTCATACTTATTTGCAGCAAACATTCAGTATGCTCTGAATTTGTCAATAAGGAAGTTACATATTTTCTAGAAGTTCACAACTTTGACTATTCAAAGATAGTTCCAATGTTCATCGATAATGTGGATGATAATGTTCCGTCGTCCATATCAAAATCAAGTGTTATGCAGCGCCATTTTCCTATTTATACTACGACATTGAGCGAAAAAAGCGAAGCAAACACTTATTGTTTTTACCAAATCGCTGCCTATCTCCTCGGAATTGATTTTTCGTATTTGTACAACAGATATGAAAATTATGCAGCAAAAAGGAAAAAGAAATATTATATGTATGTTGGTATTCTTGTTTTATCTCTTATTTTAATAATACTGAGTCTTTTCTCGCAATATAGAAAGCAACAGGATCTTGCTCAATTCGAGAAAAATGTTTTTCCACGCTCTGTAATGGTTGGATATGTCAACAACTTTTTGCGTCCAGTCATATCATATATGAAAAACAAAAATCAGAACTTCAAGATTTATGTTCTTATGCCTATAAAGCAAGAAGAAATACTCAATCACCAGAAACGGATTGATGACATACGCTATGACATTGTGAAACAGCTTGGTGCTGACTCTCTTAAATTTTTGAGATTACCTACATTCATGAAACGAGGATCCACCGTAACAACAATATGCACTAAAGATAACAGATACAACAATATATTTTTAGACTTTGCTTCCACCACGAGCTCTTTTCTTGAAGTAGCCGAATACAAGAAATCACATGAAGCTTATCGGCAAACCGATATCGATGACCTGATTCTTGAATATGCGAATACATTTGTATCCGAAGCAAAACAGAAATTACAGAAAGACTCCGTCTTTGTGGATTTTTATTTTTCGCAAGACGATCTTGTTTCAAGATTAAAAGAATACTGATATAAACCATTTCCTATATGCCGCATAGAAATATTATTTCATTTTTCAGAAATTATAGACTTGTCACGGTTTGGATATTCCTGTTACAATCCGTTGTGCTTATGTCACAGACACAGCGCGGCATTGTCCGTACAGCATTGCGACCTAACAAGAAGATTGTCTATTTGCCGGGCGTGACAATCCGCCTGCGTGGCGGTCACACTGCTGTGTTGAGCGGAGCCGGCGGTAAGTTTGAGATGACTATGTCGAAGACAAAGACCGGTGACGCGTTTTATCTCAGTTCTGTCAGAAAATCAGGTTACGAGCTTGTCGACAACCGTACCATCGGACGTGCCTTTACTTACTCGTCAAAGGTACCGATAGAGATTGTCATGATTAATACGAGGGAAAAGGAAGAGGATGTCAGGCGCATCTCTGACAATTCCTACCGTCGTGCGGAAAAGACTTACAAGCAGCGCATATCCAAACTTGAAAAACAATTAAGTGAGAAGACGATAAGCGAAGCTTCTTACCGTGAACAGCTTCAAGATCTGCAAACATGGTTTGAGAAATACGAAAGCCTTATAAACAGCATGGCCGAGCGTTATGCCTCAACCGACTATGCTACAATAGACTCTCTGAATGCAGCTGTCAACATTGCCATTGAGAACGGAGAGCTGGAACGTGCCGACTCGCTTATATCCACCGTAGGATCTTTGGAGAAGATGGTTAAGGAGAACAAGGAAGCGGAAAGGAAGGCAAACGAACGTCTCAATATAGGACGTGACATAATGGAGAACGCCACTTCCGACCTTACGTCAATAAAAAATGATAAAAACCGTCTTGCTGAGTTGCTTTACAGTAAGTACAGTATTTGTCTGACGCGTGCAGTAAGAGATTCCGCTGCTTATTACATACAGATGCGAGCAGAACTTGATACTACAAATATGAACTGGCAGTTGGAAGCGGGACTATTCATTGCTGATTACCTTGCAGATTACGAAGAGGCTATGGCATTATATAAACGCGCCCTACATTCTGCAGTTGAGCAGCTCGGTGAAAAACATCCTAATGTGGCGACAAGCTACAACGACATCGGCTTGGTTTACAATCATCAGGGAAACTATGTCAAGGCATTGGAGAGCTACAACAAGGCATTGGAAATATACTTGTTGGTATTCGGAGACAAACATCCCAGCGTGGCAACAAATTACAACAATATAGGCTTAGTTTACCATAGTCAGGGAAACTATGACCGGGCATTGGAATACTACAATAAAGCACTGGAAATACTCTTATCGGAATTCGGAGACAGTCATCCGAATGTGGCAACAAGCTACAACAACATCGGCGGTGTTTACGATACCCAGGGGAACCATGACCAGGCATTGGAAAACTACAATAGGGCATTGAAAATATATTTATCGGTATTTGGTGACAGACATCCTTATTTGGCAATGAGCTACAACAACATCGGTAGTGTTTACCGTCGTCAAGGAAATTATGCCCAGGCATTGGAGGACTACAATAAGGCGTTGGAAATATATTTATCGGTATTTGGAGATAGACATCCTAATGTGGCAATAAGCTACAACAATATCGGCTATGTTTACTACAGCCAGGGAGAATATTCTCAGGCATTGGAGTACTTCAACAAGGCGTTGGAAATACGTTTGTCGGTATTTGGTAACAGACATTACAGCGTAGCGACAAGCTACAATAACATTGGATTGGTTTACGATAGTCAGGGGAACTATTCCCAGGCATTGGAGTGCTACAATAAGGCGTTAAAAATACGTTTGTCGGTATTCGGTGACAGACATCCTGATGTGGCGACAAGCTACAACAACATCGGCATAGTTTACGATAGGCAGGGGAATTATTCCCAGGCATTGGAGTACTACAATAAGGCGTTGGAAATACGTTTGTCGGTATTCGGTAACAGACATCCTGATGTGGCGACAAGCTACAACAACATCGGATTGGTTTACTGTAATCAGGGGAACTATACCCAGGCATCGGAGTACTACAATAAGGCGTTGAAAATATATTTGTCGTTATTCGGGAACAGCAGTCCAGATATAGCGACAATCTACAACAATATCGGATTGGTCTACAGTAGTCAGGAGAATTATGACCAAGCATTGAAATACTACAATAAGGCATTGAAGATATATCTATCAGCCTTCGGAAATAGACACCCAAATGTAGCGACAAGCTACAATAATATCGGCTATATTTACGATAAACTAGGAATATATGCCCACGCATTAGATAACTTCAATAAGGCGTTGAACATACGTTTATCTTTTTTCGATAAGAATCATCCTGATGTTTTTACCAGTTATAATAATATTGGCAGAACTTATTATATGCAAGGATTATATTCTGAAGCAAAAGTAAATTTATTTAAAGCCGCTGAAATAGGAAGAACATTTTTGAATGCAGATGATGTTAATATGCAAACATTGTTGTCATTACTATATCGTTCTCTAATAAAATTATCATCACCGGAAACTGATGAATACTCATCGTTCATGTCCGACAAGGCTTTTACAGCAAAAGTTGTATCAGATGAGACTCCCGCTTTCCAGCAAGGCATGAGTGGAGAATATTACTTGCTTGAATTTGCAGACTGGAACTTTGAAAACACTACCGATTTATTTGATAAGAATGATGAACTTAAAGATAAGCCCAAAGAGATCGTTGTGATGAAAGACGGAGTGATAACGAAACATCATTTTGAAAAGTCGATTGGAACTCAGCTTGGAATTAAATTTATAAGCAAGGAAGAAAAGCAGAAGATAACTGAAGCATATCATAAGTGGAAGAAAGAACAGAAAAATGAGAAATAACACAAATAAAGAACAGAAGTTCAAATATTTTGCCTTCATAAGCTATAGCTCGCACGATACGGCTTGGGGCAGACGACTTCAGAAGGAACTGGAGGGATACAGTCTGCCGACAACATTGTGCAGCAAACATGGATGGGAACGAAAGCCCATGCGCCCAGTGTTTTTTGCACCCACCGACATACAGCCCGGCGGACTTGATGATGAATTGAAAAACAGACTTAGGGCTTCGAAAAATCTGATAGTAGTTTGTTCGCCACATTCAGCACAATCGGAATGGGTCGGTAAGGAAATAGAATACTTTCATAGTCTGGGACGTCAGAACAACATCCACTTCTTTATAGTAGAAGGCAAGCCACACAGTGGCGACGAGGCTACGGAGTGTTTCAATCCTGTTGTTGACGAACTGAAGATACCCGAAATTCTTGGTGCGAACATACATGAGAACATTTACCGTTGGCCGTGGCTTAACCGTGAACGTGCTTATGTGCAGCTTATAACCAAACTGCTCGGCATTGAGTTTGACGCCATCTGGCAGCGTCACAAACGCAGACTAAAATCCAAGATTGCCGCATGGACACTGGGAACAGCATCAGTTATAGCTGCATTATGCTTAGCATGGCAAGCCAACCGACCTGTTAAGATTGAGTTTGCTTTGAATGAACTTAGCGAACACAACAGCAAGTTGCCGCCATTGAAAGATGCGATCATCACCCTCACCGTTGATAATGAGACCAAGACCAACACCATAAGTTCGTTAAGAGACAAAGGCGCGTTTGTAAACATACCCCAGCGATTTATCGGAAAAGACGCACACATATCATTGAGATGTAAGGATTTTCTCAATGTTGATACGGTTGTGACTTTACAAGAAAGCATGACCATACCGATTCGTCGTGACGTTTCTGTCTATGGCAACATAAACTTCAGACTATGGAATCCATATACTGAAAAGACAGTAAGTGATTGCCAGGTAGAAATACAGGGGCAAAAAACAGTTTCCGACTCTGAAGGTCGTGTGTCACTCTTCGTTCCGTTATCGCTTCAACAACCGGTTTACAAAGTGTCGGCCGCTGTTCCGTTGGAAGACAGCCTGCTCTATATGCCCTGTGGAGCTGACGATGTAATACTTACCAAAAATAACAAATGATTGATATGAACTACCTCATCCTGCTTGCTGCCGCACTTCTTCCGGTAGCCATACTGCTGATATACGCCTACAGAAAAGATCCACGGCCGGAACCGGCATCACTACTTGCAAAGTCATTGGCATACGGTGTGCTGATTTGTTTTCCCATTGTTGCCGTTGAGTTTGGCGTCAGTCATATCGTGAATACACTGATTACGGATACCGCCTCCTTAGAATATGTTCTTGCAGACGCATTCCTGGTGGCCGCGATACCGGAAGAATGTTTCAAGCTGTTGGCGCTGTGGTTGATATTGCGTCACAATCCTTATTTCGACGAACACTATGACGGCATCATGTATGCCGTGTGCGTGGGGATGGGATTCGCTGCATTGGAAAACACACTTTATGTCATGTCCAATCCCGACAACTGGCACACAGTGGCAATAAGCCGTGCTCTGTTGTCGGTTCCGGGGCATTATGCCTTTGCGGTGCTGATGGGATATTTTTATTCCATCCACCGTTTCGTAAGACGTTCGCTGCGCGGCCGGGTAGACATATTGCTCGTGCCGGTGATTGCACACGGATGTTACGACGCTCTTGCACTTGCAATCAACATTGATCCTGAGGTCAGCATAATATGTGTCGTCATACTGATTCTTCTGTGTATAAAAATGCACAAGGCATGCCGGATAAAGATAACAGAACTTATAAATCGTGATACCGACAACATGGTTTCGTAAAAGTAAACAACTTCCGGATGATAGGTTTTACCCTGTTTCAAACTCTTTATCACAAAGACATAAAATAAACGAAATATGAAAAAGGAATATATACCGGAGCCGATAGATACTTCAAACGTGGAATTGCCCAAAGATTTAGATACACTGATTGAGCAATTAGCCAGAAACGTACACGAGGTATGGGCGAAGAACCGTATGAATGAGGGATGGAGATATGGAGAGCAGCGCGATGACAGGCTGAAGACCCACCCTTGCCTCATACCTTACGAGGAACTTTCAGAGGAGGAAAAGAACTACGACCGCAACACGGCTTTGGAAACTCTCAGACTGATAACCAAACTGAATTTCAGAATTTCTAAAATCTGAAATTCAATACACCGGTGGTTCATGACAACGATTCCGGTCATTGAGAAAATGATTCAGAAACACTGAAATATCAAACAGTATTCAAAACAAATTGTAAAAATTCTTTACCAAAATAAGCTAAGCGATTTTTGACAAAACAGGAAATCGGGAGTCGTGAAACAGTGCATAAAAAGCGGAAAAGGAAAGGTCGCGGCATATCGAGATGTCAAGAGGATTATCCGAAATGCCCTTTTTTGGCACTGTATCATTCTTAAAATGCCGCAAAAACCGTCGTGCGATGCTGCTATGTGCATGTCCTTTTGATGAATTACGGATGATGCCGAGCGGCAAAATGGGCATTATCAGATGTCAAAAGAGGCCATTTCAGAGGCTGATAAAGGCTATATCAGGAGCTGATAAAGCCCATATTACATGCCAAAAGAGGCTATATCGTATGACGATAAAGGCCATATTGCATGACAATAAGGCCTTTATCAGCATATAGGAACGATGCGTCTGGGACATTATGATGGCCGGAATTGGTTACAATAAGCATAACATACTGATATTCAATGACATATATAAAATGTTCAGAATTTGGATATTTCGGAACGAGAACGAGTGCTGTGGAAAATATTAAAATTATAAGCGGGGTAGTGTAAAACTTCTTTACCAGATACGGGAGCGGTTAAACCCAAATCGGTTATTAGGATTTAGCCGATACTTTTGCTTTATATTGAGCGTATTTTCGTTGGATTTTTTGCAGGCATGACGGGCCATGTCAAGAAAAAGCCGGCAAAAAGGTGCCTATGGAAAACAAAAAGACGACTGAAAGCATGAACGTACAAAACTGATAAAACCCTGTACAGTCTGATGACCAATTTGGATTAAATATTCAGGAACGGTAATAAACAAAGGGGACTGAATATAGGTTACAGATATAGATGGATTAATATATGAAGGACGGAGCACAGGATGAAGAATAGCAGAGATAAGGGACGTGAAAAACGGAGATGCAGAGACGTTTCCGTGCCGGAGCCGTACCCGTCAGTTGTCAGCGGTCTGCGTCTTCGGCCAGTTGACGAGAAACAGCTTCTCCGTGGCACGTGTGAAGGCCGTATAGAGCCAGTGGATGTATTCGGGCGTGAGCATGTCGTCGGTCATGTATCCCTGATCCAGATACACGTGCGCCCACTGTCCGCCCTGCGCCTTGTGGCACGTCACGGCGTAGGCAAACTTTATCTGCAACGCGTTGAAGTATGGGTCTTCCTTTATTTTCTTTATGCGGTCGGTCTTCAGACGTATGTCCGAATAATCCTCCATCACGTTCTCAAACAGCCGGTTGTTCTGCTCACGTGTCAGAGCCGGCGCCTCAGTCATCAGGCTGTCGGTTATTACGGTGGCCTGCAACTCGTAGTTGTCATAGTCGGGCAGTTGCAGCCATAGGTCGGCAAAGTTGAATCCGTACAGCTCGCGCACGTTTCTCACACGCTGCACCACTGCCCTGTCGCCGTTGGCGAGAAACGATATGCCGGTCGTAGCGGTGTCTGTAGTGTCCGACTCTCCGCGGTCCGCCTTCTTCGCCGCGTCTTTCTTTATACCGGCATCGGTCGGTGCGTCCTTGCCAGCCCAGTAATAATTGTTGCGCACCACCATTATCATGTCGCCCGTGGTGAGCATCTCCTCGCGTCCGAGCACCATGTTGCGTATGCCCTGATTGTAGATGTTGGCACGCTTGTTAGAGCGTGTCACGACCATCGTCTCGTCCATTCCTACCTCCGAATAGCTCGATGCGAGCGACTCTATGAGCTCGCTTCCGTTCACCATCACCACATCGGCAAAGCCGTTGAACTTCACTTTTGGCATGAGCGTGAGTCGGTCGCGCGTTATCAGGCTGCGTATGGCGGTGGCGTTGAATAGTATGCCCGACATGCTGTCCTGGCGCACCACCTCGTTGAGGTCGCTCTCATACACCTTCAGTCCGTAGCCTTCCATGAACGCCGCACTCAATGCCGGCGACTCTTCCTCGCCCACCGGTGGCAGCTGGGCACGGTCGCCTATGAGTATCATGCGGCAGTTGCGCCCGCCATATACAAACGACGTGAGATCGTCGAGCAACCGTCCACCCGCGAAAAGCGTGTCCATTGAACCGGCGTTGGCTATCATCGACGCCTCATCTATCATAAAGAGAGTGTCCGACAGCATATTAGGCGCAAGACTGAATCCTCCGCCCAGCGACCTCTGCCGGTATATGCGGCGGTGTATGGTGCAGGCTGCGTGTCCGGCATTGAGCGCAAACACCTTGGCAGCACGGCCCGTGGGCGCCATCAGCACCACCTTGCAGCCCAGCTGCTTCATGGTGCGCACCATCGCTCCCGCCACCGATGTCTTACCCGTTCCGGCCGATCCGCGCATTATCATCAGCACCCGGTCGGAGCGGTCGGTCATGAAGGCGGCAAACGTACGCATGGCCGACAGCTGCTCGGCAGTAGGCTCGAAGCCGAGCTTTTCGGCTATCATATATGTCAGTTCGTCGGCTATCATTATTCTTTTCTCCTCATTATTCACGTGCGCCATGAAGGCATCGCACGCCGTCGCCATGTATGGTCGGTCATCGTCCGCCATCCACGGTCTTTTACTTACGGCGTATGCAAAATTAGTCTTTTTGCCCGACATTAGACTGCACGGGCTTATTAAATTAGGCGAAAATGGGCTCTGCACTGCCGTATTTACGAAAATTCTTAGTAAGTTTGCATATTATTAATTAACGACAAGGGCAAAAGCTCCAAACGTATGCGGTTATCCACGAGAACCATAAACATCATACTGCTGGTGTGCGTTGCGGCAATGGTCGCGGTGTGTGCCATGAGTATCTGCGCGCCGGTGAACTTCGACAGGCAGCGGGCGCAGCGTGAGGCTGTGGTGAAAGAACGTCTCGTAAGGATAAGGGCCGCACAGGAGCGCTACCGCAAAGCCACCGGCACCTATGCCGACAGTTTTGCCCGTCTCGTCAGCGGCGGATTTCTTGCCGACTCGCTTCAGTATGTGCCGTTTGCCGAAGGGCAGCGTTTCAACCTCTCAACCACAATGCAGACCACCAAGAGCGGCCGTACGATACCGCTCATGGAGTGCGGCGCCGAATACAAGACCTATCTGCAAGGTCTGGACAAGGGCATGACCGACAATCTGACGGAAGAGGCTGAAGCCGAAGGAAGATACCCGGGGCTGAAAATAGGAGACCTCACAACACCAAACGACAATGACGGAAACTGGGAATAGAAACTCATCAGGCGCGAAGCTAACCATAAGAGTGAGCAACAACGCGCTATCGTTCGCCACAGACAAACGGACAACCGGCGGAAGCATCGACTACGAGCCTTACGACGTGAACCCCGGAATGTCGATGGCGGCAAACCTCAGACTGGCTTTCGCCGAAAGCAGACTGCTCAGGCGCAAGTATGACTCGGCAACGGTGATGATGGACACACCGGTGCTCATGATACCCATAGAGGAGTTTGAGGACAACAACACCGAGCTGCTCTATTCGCACATGTTCACTACAAACAAGAGCGAACAGATTCTCACTGCCGTACTACCCGGACAGAACGCCGTGGCTGCCTTCACCATGAACAGCGACCTGAAGCTGGTGGTGAACGACAATTTCCCCTCCTCAACCATCATGCCGCTGATGCAACCTGTGTGGAACTACATGCACAGACGCAGCTTCACAGGTGCCCACCGCAAGCTCTTCGCCTACTTCCACGACAAGCATGTGGAAGTGATGAGCTTCAGACAGAACAGATTTGTATTCTGCAACACGTTCGAGGCAACACACGCCAACGATATACTGTACTACATAATGTATGTGTGGAAACAGCTCGGACTCGACACTACGGAGGCCGAACTGCACATGGCCGGAGAACTGACCGAACGTGACAAGCTGACCGAACTGCTCAGGCAATACATATCGAATGTTTACATCATAAATCCTGCCGCCGACTTCGGATTCCCTGCCGCATCTGAGATGAAGGGGCTGCCGTTCGACTTGCAGGTGTATTACGCAAAAGGAAGATGAGAATTATCACAGGACTATATAAAGGACGTCACTTCGACATTCCGCGCACATTCAAGGCGCGGCCTACCACCGACTTTGCCAAGGAAAACATATTCAACGTGATAAACGGATACATGGACCTCGACGGAGCCGTGGCTCTCGACCTGTTCGCAGGCACGGGCAGCATATCGCTCGAACTGCTCTCGCGCGGATGCGACCATGTGGTGAGCGTGGAGGCCGACCGCGACCATGCGGCTTTCATACGCCAGTGCATGGCAAAGATCGGCACTGACGACTGCCTGCTCATACGTGGCGACGTATTCAGATTCATGAAGAGCTGCAAGCAACAGTTCGACTTCATCTTCGCCGATCCGCCTTACGCGCTGAAACAGTTGCCTGAGATACCGTCGCTCATATTCCAGTATGGTCTGCTGAAAGACGACGGACTGCTGGTGTTCGAGCACGGAAAGGACCACGACTTCTCCACACACGAGCACTTCATAGAGCATCGCAACTATGGAAGCGTGAACTTCTCGCTCTTCAAATGACGCACTGCCGTGACGCAGGAATGCTTCTCACACGTCTGCGCCAACGGCATTACAACACCCAACACGACTACAGATGCCACGCTCCGGACATTGTTCCGAACACGGAAACCATCAATACACGGGCATACACTCTATACCATTGTATGCCTACATGAAAAACAAGACAAAGGGAAAATAATGAAATCGTCAGAGCAACGGCGAGAGAAGTCTCACCAATGACTCGCCAAGACGACGGAGGAAAGGACGTTTCTTCTTTTTGATTGCCGACTCGAAGGTGACGCACTGCTCCTGATCGGTCAGGAAAATCTGCTTCACACGCATGGCGGCTTCCTCCCCATAAAGAAATATATTGGCCTCAAAATTGTTCTCGAAACTGCGGAAATCGATATTCGTAGAGCCGCAGGTGCACAGATAGTCATCGCTCACGAGCAGCTTGCTGTGATTGAATCCCGGGGTGTAAAGATACACCTTCACGCCTGCCCTCACAGTGTTGAACACATAGGTCATGCTCGCCCACTCCAACAGACGCGAATCACCGTGCATCGGTACCATCAGTCTCACATCGACACCCGACAGCGCCGCCGTGCGCATGGCGAACAATATGGGCTCTGTCGGAAGAAAATACGGAGTCTCCATATACACATAATGCTTCGCCTCGAGCAGTATGCGCACGTAGCCTTGCATGATGTCGGGCCACGGAGCGATGGGACTGCTCGTCACCACCTGGGCAAGGCAACCGCCCGTAACGGCGTTGTGCAGCGCAGGATAATACTTGCGGTTGGAGACGAGTGTGCGATCGACGAAATACCAGTCTATGAGGAAAGCGCACTGCACTGCATACACCGCACCACCACGGACACGCACATGAGTGTCGCGCCACGGCTGTCCGGAGGCAGTACCGCTGACATAACGCCGGGCAATGTTCATTCCTCCGAGAAATGCCACCTTACCGTCGATGACACAGAGCTTGCGGTGATTGCGGTAGTTTATCTTACTCGTGAACGCCGGAAACTTCACCGGCATAAAGGCATGCACGTCTATTCCCGCGTCGCGCATACGTTCGAAGAAGGTGTTTGGCACGTGCCAGCAACCCACATCGTCGTATATCAGACGCACCTCCACGCCCTGACGGGCCTTGTCTATAAGCGCGTCTGCAACGAGACGGCCCAACGGATCATCGTCTATAATGTAAACATCAAGATGTATGTGGTTGTCGGCGCGGCCTATCTCGCGCAACAGTGAGAGAAAATAACTGTGGCCGTCGGTATAGAACTCCACCTCGTTGTCCTTGAAAGGAAACGAAAGGCTCTGGTTCTTGAAGAGTTGTATGAGTGTCTTGTAGCGGTCGGGCAGCTGGAGATTCTTCTGCTCTGCAAACTCGAACATCGAACGTTTGGTGAGCTGGTCGAGGCTTCGCTGGCTGATGAAACGCATCTTCCGCGTGTTCTGCCCGAAGAAGAAATAAAGCAATATGCCTACGACAGGAATGAAAAGAAGCACGAGAATCCACGTCACTGTCTTCACCGGCTGACGGTTGTCAAGCAAAACAGTGACTATTGTTGCCACAACCAGAAGGATGTAAAGCAACATCGGAATCCAGTGGATGTATATCATTTGAAGCCTGCTAATTTATGTATCTGAAGCGACAGACGCCATTCGGGATGTTCCTTGACATATTCCGTGCAGGCGGCGGTTATGCGGCGGTTGCGCTCTTCGTCTCCCGTGTCGCACGGCTGGACGTAATAGTAGTCTGCCTCTATGCCGAAGTCATCGGCTCGGCCGTTCTCGTCGAACAGACATTTCAGCTCACTGCATCTGCGCAATCTCACTCCCGACTTCGGCGAACAGGTTATCCAGTCGATGTTGTCGGGCGGTATGTTGGTACCGTTTGTCTCCATCGCCACCTCAAAACCGGCGTCGTGCAACTTCTCAACGAACGGAGCGTCGGTCTGAAGCGTGGGTTCTCCACCAGTGAGAATCACCAGACGGGCCGGCCATTGGCTTATCTCGGCGATGATGTCCTCGTCGCTCATGAGTCGAAAATCGGCAAAGTCGGTGTCGCAGAACGGACATTTAAGGTTGCATACCGAGAATCTCACGAACACAGCGGCGCGTCCGGCATTGCGTCCCTCGCCCTGAATGGAGTAGAATATGTCGTTGACTCGTTTCATGGGTCAGTCTTTTTCGTATATTGCAACATTGCCTTCGCTCTCCTGCACCACAGCCTTGTAGCACGTGGGTATCTGCGAGACAATCCAGAACGCTATGTTCTCGGCCGTCGGATTGAACGGCAACACGCTGTTCAGGTCCTTATGATCGAGAAGGTTCATTATCTTGTTTTTCACTTCGGTGAAGTCAACCACCATTCCGTCGGCATTGAGTTCACGCGCTTTGCACATCACCTTTATCTTCCAGTTGTGGCCATGTGTGGCCGTACACTTGCTCTCATACGAAAGCGTAAGATGATGACTGGCAGATATTTCGAATGTCTTTTCTATGTAATACATTATCTTCTTATATTTCCGTTTTGTGTTTTTGACGTATCATACCACGATATTCTTGCCGAGTACCTTGGCAAGCTGTCCACGCAGTTTGTGCACTTCCTGGTATTCTTTCATAAGCTCCCGCATGCGGTCGGCATTGTTCACAGAAGCCGTTATGTCGGTCTGCAGCTGACGGAGACGTTTGTCCAGATAGTCCATACGGAAGTCGTTGAGCAGATGTTCCACCTGATTGCGCAGATGAGTAATGCGGTCTTCCTCCTCAATCTGTAGTTCCTTCTCCGATTTCGGTTCGTCATCGGTGCTCTCTTTTGCCATGAACTGCAACTCGTCTATGCTCAGGCTGGTTGCTATCTTGCTTATCTCTATATCGTCGTGATGGATAAAATATTGTTCAGCCACGAATCCCTTGTCACCCGAATGTGCCACAGCCTCTGAAAGGATGCGGGCATACAGCGGATTGCTGAAGCTGAGTCCGTCCACTCCAAGATTGTAGTCGATGTACTGGGCGACGTTAAGGCTCACCACAGAACCGTCCTCGCTCTCCACATTGTCGTATATCACCTCCTCGCCATGACGTATCACCGCGCCTATGAGCATCTGCTCCACACCCGATACTTGTTTCGCCGTTATGCTCACCATCTCCTGTTTCTGCGCCGCGTCAGACAGACTTTCGTCACGCAGAAGAGCCGGTTTGTCCTCACGACCACTTCTTATGAACTTGTTCATCGTGTTGATGAGCGTCGTCTCATTGATGCCGAGCTTCACCGAACAATCGTGTATGTATGTGTCGCGCAGTATCTGGTTGGACACGAGCGAGATGCTTTTCACCACCGAGTTGATGGCTTCCGAACGCTTCAGAGGGTCGGTCTGACCGTCGAGCATGAGGCTCGTCTTGAACTGAATAAAATCGGTCTGATGGTCCTCTATGTATTTTCTGAAGTCTGAAGCAGTGTGTTTGCGTGCGAAACTGTCCGGATCGTCGCCATCGGGAAGCAGCAGAACCTTGAGGTTCATGCCCTCTGAAAGAAGCATATCCGTACCGCGCATCGCAGCGTGTATACCTGCCTCGTCACCGTCGTAAAGCAATGTGATGTTCGACGTGAAGCGGTGAAGCATGTGTATCTGGTGCGTACTGAGTGCCGTACCCGAGTTGGCCACCACGTTCTCAATGCCACACTGGTGCATGGAAATGACGTCGGTGTAGCCTTCCACCATATATACACGGTCCTCCTTGGCTATCGCTTTCTTTGCCTGATAGATGCCGTAAAGCTCCCGATCCTTATGATATATCTCGCTGTCAGGCGAGTTCACGTATTTCTGATTCACTCCCTTGGTGCGCGAATCGAGCAGACGTCCGCCAAAACCGACAGTCTTTCCGCTTATGCCTACCCACGGAAAGATCACACGTCCGGCGAAACGGTCGATCAGATCGCCGCGCTCGGTCTTATAACAAAGACCCGTCTTGACAAGATAATCGGGATTGTAACCCTTTGAAACAGCTGTGGACGCAAGCGCAGAACGGTTGTTCAGGTCGAAGCCCAGGCGGAACTTCTTTATTATGTCGTCCCTGAATCCGCGGCTGCGGAAGTACTGCATGCCCACGGCCACGCCGTCCACATTGTTATGAAGGATGTCCTCGAAATAGCCTGAAGCCCATTCGTTGACAATGAACATGCTCTCGCGCTCGCTCTGCTCCTTCTTTTCCTCGTCGCTGAGTTCGCGCTCGTGTATCTCGATATGATATTTTGCGGCAAGCCATCTCAATGCTTCCGGATAGGTCATCTGCTCGTGTTCCATTATGAAACTTACGGCATTGCCACCCTTTCCGCATCCGAAGCAATGACATATTCCGCGTGCCGGAGACACGTGAAAAGACGGAGTCTTCTCTTCATGAAACGGGCAGAGCCCCTTGTAGTTGGCTCCGCTCTTACGCAATGTGACAAATTCGGAAACCACATCCACAATGTTCGCGGCTTCCATTATTTTCTCGACTGTAGCCCTGTCTATCATTATGATGCGAAGTTACACAATTTTTTTTATTTTCCAATGATTGTAACTGATAAAAAAGCGGGTACATCACGCACCGTCACGAAGCCTTGGCGGGAAAGCGTTTCGCACATTCCGACCTCTTATAATAGCGGCCGTGCGACGCCACGCAGCGCGGGCAGAAAGCCCTGACGCCGCATTTCTCCCGCCCGGATTGTCATCTCAACTTGTTGCGGTTGTAATGTGGAGTGACCCGCATTGTGAAGAACAGAAGCGAGACGACACAAAGCACCGAGCCGGTGAGATAAACCATATAGAACGTGAAGTGCTGGGCTATCACACCACCACTCACAATGCCGATACCGATACCCACATCCCACGCCGTAAGATATGTGCTTGTGGCGGTGGCACGCTGATTGTTGGGCGCAAGATTTATATAGAGTGAGTTCATCGCCGGGAACATTATGCCGAAGCCGGCACCGAGAAGGAACGGAACGACATAGAACATAACAGTGGCCGCACTGATGTCTGACATGGCCACGAAACGGCACATGCTCAGCGTGAAGAAAGCCGCAATGACGGGATAATAGCCCACATGAATGCACTGGGTGATATATCCCCTATCGACTTTCTTGCCCGCCACGATACGCGACGCGCCCATACCCAGAGCCATAAACGTGAAGAACAGTCCGGCAGGAGCGGTGATGTTTATCTCCTTGGCGTACATAGCGACATAGTTGGTCGTCGCTCCGTAAGGTATGGAAAGCAGGAACAACGAGATGCTCACCGGTATTCCCTTGAGCAGTATGAAGCGGTCGAGCGACAGAGTGCGCGTTGCCGGCTCTGCCGGTTTCTGTCCGGCAGCCTCCATCTCATGACGTTTTCGGAGCGATTCCGGCATGCGTGCCTTCACGGATATGGCGCAGACGAGTCCCACTATGCTGACAAGCATGCCGGTGATGAATATCTGCATGTAAGTGAAATGGTCGTGCATGAACAGTCCGGTCATAGGTCCGAGCGCCATGGCTATGTTGTTTGTCAGGCCGTAATAGCCCAGTCCCTCACCGCGACGGCTGCTCGGCATGATATCGACACACAGGGTGTTGCCGCCGACTGTCACTCCGCCGAACGCCACTCCGTGCAAGGCCCTGAGAACGATGAACCACGATATGGCCGTGGCAACGGTGTAGGCAGGAAACATGAGCACGCAGACGAAATAACAGAGTATGTATATCGGCTTACGCGGAAAGCGGTCCATGAGAAATCCGGAGAACGGTCTGACGCAAAGACAGCTCATCGTGTAACAACTAAGCACGATGCCGATGATTGTCGCCTGGCAATCATACGTCTCCTTGAGATAGAACGGCAGCACCGGCACAAGGAGCCAGAAGCCGAAGAACAAGAGGAAGTTAGCCGCCAGTATGCAGATGTAACTCCGGGTAAACAATTTGTCTGTAGCCATAATCTTTCAGTTTTTACAGGACTCGATACCTTATTAATATTATAAGCCTCAGCGGAAAGACAGCGGCAACGACACGCAAGTCATTGGACGGTCAAACCGTATGAAGGCGCTAAGCGACAGCAAAGTTAAACAAAAAAAGCGTTCTACGGGAAAAAGACTGATATATTATGAAAATAAACGGGGCGTATTCCTGTATAATGAATACGCCCCGTATAAATATTCGTCGAGTATGGATTAAACCATTAAATCATACATATCAGAGATTGGCGAGCTCTATCACCTTATCAGCTGCAGCCGAAAGTGCGTCGGCGTTCTTTCCGCCTGCGGTAGCGAAATGAGGCTGTCCGCCGCCACCACCGTTGATGAGCTTGGCAGCCTCGCGCACCATCTGTCCTGCGTTCAGGCCGTGCTCCTTCACCATATCCTCGCTCATCATTACCGTAAGCATAGGTTTGCCGTCGTCAACCGAACCGATGACACACAGCAGATTCTGCGGAACATCCTGACGTATCTTGAATGCCAGGTCCTTGGCATCGGATGCCTTCATGGGCATGACGGCCCTTACCACCTTCACGCCGTTCACGTCGCGTGCGTCGTCCAGAAGCTTCTGCTTGGTGCGTTCCACTGCCTCAACCCTGAAGTGCTCTATGTCTTTCTTCATTGAGTCGTGCTCCTCGATGTATTTCTCGATGACACCCTTGAGGTCCTTAGCGTTGTTGAACAGTGAGCCGATTGCCTTCAGAGTGTCCTCAATGTCGTACATGAGCTTCTCACACTCCACGCCTGTCTTCGCCTCCACACGGCGTATGCCGGCAGCCACGCTGCTCTCGCTTATTATCTTGAACATTCCGATGTGGCCGGTTGACTTGACATGGATACCACCGCAGAACTCGCAGCTCGGTCCGAAGCGAACCACACGCACCTTGTCGCCGTATTTCTCGCCGAACAGAGCAATGGCTCCGAGCTTCTTTGCCTCCTCGAACGGAGTGTCGCGATGCTCGTCGAGCGGTATGTCCTGACGTATCATGTCGTTCACGATCTGCTCAACCTTGCGCAGTTCCTCGTCGGTCACCTTCTGGAAGTGAGAGAAGTCGAAACGCAGCGTCGTATCCGACACATACGAACCCTTCTGCTCCACGTGGTCGCCCAGCACCTGCTTGAGCGCGTAGTCGAGCAAGTGTGTAGCGGTGTGGTTGGCAGCGCTGGCAGCGCGCTTGTCCGTATCGACACATGCCATGAAGTCGGCATTGACGTCCTTGGGCAGCTCCTTAACGATGTGTATGCTCTGTCCGTTCTCGCGTTTGGTGTCGATGATGTCCACGGTCTCGTTCTCGCTCACGATGACACCCTTGTCACCTACCTGTCCTCCCATCTCTCCGTAGAACGGAGTGTTGTCGAACACGAGCTCGTAGAAGGTGTTTTTCTTCTGCGTCACCTTGCGGTAGCGCAGTATGTGACATTCATATTCGGTGTAGTCGTAGCCCACAAACTGCTGCTCACCCTCCTTGAGCACAACCCAGTCGCTGTTCTCCACAACAGCGGCGTTGCGTGCGCGGGCCTTCTGTTTCTGCATTTCCTCATCAAACTGCTGCTCATCCACGGTGAAACCATTCTCACGACAGATGAGCTCTGTCAGGTCGAGCGGGAATCCGTAAGTATCGAACAGGCGGAAAGCCTGAACGCCGTCGAGCTGTGTCTTGCCCTGAGCCTTCAGCTCTTCCATGGCGCTGTTGAGCAGGTTTATACCTTTGTCGAGAGTGCGGAGGAACGAGTCTTCCTCTTCCTTCATCACACGTCCGATGAGCTCGCGCTGTGCAGGAAGTTCCGGATAAGCCTCTCCCATCTCCTGTATGAACACAGGCATGAGCTTGTAGAGGAACGCTTCTTTCTGTCCGAGGAACGTGTAGGCATAGCGCACTGCACGGCGCAGGATGCGGCGGATGACATATCCGGCCTTGGCATTGCTCGGCAGCTGACCGTCGGCGATGGAGAACGCCACGGCGCGCAAGTGGTCGGCGCATACGCGCATGGCCACGTCGGTCTCCTCTTTCTCACCGTATTTCAGTCCGGTGATGTGCTCTATCTCTTTTATTATCGGCTGGAACACGTCAGTGTCGTAGTTTGAGTGCTTGCCCTGCAGCGCGCGTACGAGACGCTCGAAGCCCATACCGGTATCTATGACGTGCATAGGCAGCGGTTCGAGCGAGCCGTCGGCCTTGCGGTTGAACTGCATGAAGACGATGTTCCAGATCTCGATAACCTGCGGGTCGTCCTTGTTCACGAGCTCGCGTCCGGGCACTTTGGCCTTCTCCTCAGGCGTACGCGAGTCGAGGTGTATCTCAGAGCACGGACCGCAAGGACCCGTATCGCCCATCTCCCAGAAGTTGTCGTGCTTGTTTCCGTTTATAATGTGGTCGGCAGGCACGTGCTTTGCCCAGAAACGTGCAGCCTCCTCGTCGCGTGCTATGCCTTCCTCAGGCGAGCCTTCGAACACTGTCACGTAAAGATCTTCGGGCGCAAGATGCAGCACATCAACGAGATATTCCCACGCATAGTCTATGGCTCCCTCCTTGAAATAATCGCCGAAGCTCCAGTTGCCGAGCATCTCGAACATTGTGTGATGGTATGTGTCGTGTCCCACTTCTTCAAGGTCGTTGTGCTTGCCACTCACGCGAAGACACTTCTGCGAGTCGGCACGGCGGCGCGGTTCAGGGTCGCGCGTTCCGAGAATGATGTCCTTCCATTGGTTCATTCCGGCATTGGTAAACATCAGCGTTGGGTCATCTTTTATCACCATCGGTGCTGACGGCACGATGGTATGTCCCTTCGACTCGAAAAACTTTTTGTACGAGTCGCGGATTTCGTTAGCTGTCATCATGTTATGTTTTTTATTTTAATTTTCCAATTCCTTACAAAAAGTTTTGCAAAGATACTTCCTTTTGATTATTTTTGCAAATAAATTAATCATTGTTTAATAAAAATACGCTGTCCATGGCATTAAATACGAATAAGAATCTAAAGCTGTATTACTCCATAAAAGAGGTGGCACAGATGATAGGTGTGAGAGAGTGCACCCTGCGCTATTGGGAAACGGAGTTCCCGCATCTGAAGCCCAAGACCACAGGACAGAAAGTGAGACAATACACCGAGAAGGACATTGAACAGATAAAACTGATATACAATCTGGTGAAGGTGCGCGGATTCAAGATTGCTGCCGCAAGGAAAATGATAAACCAGAACCGCACCGGAGCCGACAAGAGTGCCGACGTGCTCGACACGCTCATATCTGTGCGCGACCAGTTAATGGACCTGAAGAAACAGATAGACGGACTCATATAAATAAAAAAGACAGATATAATCCTATGAAAGGCGACAGAACACTCTGCCGCCTTTTTGTTTTGCCACGTTACTAACAGGCTTGGCGGCGCGACTCCGCCACATACTGACGCCGGAAAAACGGTTTTATGGAAACACTGAGGGGGATTGAATTCAGTGGACAACTGCGGCATCGGGAGCAAATCAGCGTTGTTTTCTTATGATGAAACGGAATGATATTGGCGACATTAAAATTAGGTTCATCCCATATTTTTGTTTTTTCCCTTTGATGAAAGTAAATGATATGAATGATTTTCAAATTAAATTCATCCCCTATTCGTATTGTTTCCTTCTGTTGAATGGAAATAATATGAATGATTTTCAAATTAATTTTATTCCCTACCCATATTGCTTCCTTATATAGAAAGGAAATGATATGCGTGGCTGTCAAATCAATTTACTCTCCTATCCATGTCGTTTCCTTATGACAAAATGAAACGATACGGGTTATTTTCAAATTGATTTTATTTCCTCCCCGTGTCACTTTCTTATATAGAAAAGAAACATTTTGTGCCACTTTCAGATTGTAAGCGGTTTTTGATTTTTCGGTCAGAGTTTCCCACTATACCCCGAAAAATAAGCGCGTATTTACAATCAGACTTTCCTTCGGGCGCAAATACGCGAAATATAAGAGGTTTTCGTAATGTATTGAATGTCAATAACTTATATTTAAGGGGTAGTTCTTCGCATTGCAAAAAGCACCATTTCGGCTTGCGAAATGGCCCATATTGGAGGCCGAAAAGCACCATATCGCACCCTGAAATGGGCTTTTTCGCACTGCGAAACGGGCTATATCGGAAAGCGGAACGGACTTTTCCGGACTACATTATGGGGTATATAAAAATGCGGTATTATACTAAATGTCCTTTATCATACACGATTTAACATTCGTTCACACCTCTTTTGCGAAAATATTTTGTCAAAATAAAATCAAGAAAAATCGTAAGCACAGCTCCGAATCTTTCGTTAAAACCGCCCGCATCAGACGTGAAAAACGATGCGTGATTATTTATCCTGTGAAATAATATTGTTTATCGTGTGAAATAACAAAGCCCCACAGCCTCGGCGATGACATGCCACAAATAGGGAAAATCCTAAATGATGATAGGGATTTTCCCTTTCCGGTGCAGATTATTATTAGTAAATTCGTAGCGTGAATAATAATGTCTGACTATCAAAACAAAAGTCCTATGAAGAAATACATACTGCCAATCATTCTGCTGATGTCTTTCTTCTGCACATACGCATCAGCCCAGAACGACACCGGCGACGTGGCGCCGGCCGACATATACAGACACATTGACATAGCCCCCGTGTTCCCGGGAAGCGTGGAAGAGGGACTGCCGATGTACGTGGCAAAAAACTTTCACTACCCCATCGCGGCATGGCGAACGGCATTCGTGCCCTCTGTGCCGGTGAGCTTCGTGATACGTGCCGACGGCACAACAAGCAACGTGAAGATACTGCGCGATGTGCATCCGTTGCTGGCAAAGGAGATTGAGCGGCTCATTCTCAACATGCCGCGCTGGTATCCTGCCTATCTCAACAACAAACCTGCCAACACCGAGTTCAGATACACCCTGCAACTCGTCGATCCTTATCTCAACCTGCCCTACCACGTAGTGCCGCTCATCGACAAGACAAGAAAATACAACGACTTCTCACGCAAGTATAACACGGGCATGAAAGGCAGCGAGCTGAAGGAGGCCATGGACGAGATAGAGCAGATAACGTCTGTAACGCCGCTGCACGCGCCGAGCACCATAGCCATGACGCGGTTGTGGCTGACCGACAAGAACTATCATCAGGCCACCATACTCGCAAAGACGGCGCTGAAGGAATACGGCTCGCTGAATCTGTATAAACATGACAAGAAGACGTCGGGACACGACTATCCGCGGCCGGGATATAACGGAAAGAACGAGATAGCGCTCGCCCTGCAGAGGGCTCTGGCGTGCGACGAGGCAGGGCTGAAGGGCATGGCGCACTCGGCATACACTGACTTGATAAGCCTGCTCGACGAGAAGATAAGGACAAAAGACATAGCCGTGCCGCTCGTAGGAACCAGCGAGGAATATCACATAGAGGAACTCATAAAGCGGCTCACCTACCGGCAGATGAAGGAACTGACGTCTGACGAGGAGCAGATGAGGCAAATGACATACGACGACTGGAAGCCGTTGAGATATGCCGTGAAGTATGACGACGTGAACAAAGCCATGGACTATCTCATAGCCAAGGGCGTGATAATGAGTGCGAAGGTGCTGGGCACACACAGCAAGATAAAGGAACTGAGGCGCGAGATAGCCATGGGACGGCTCAATAAGTCGGACACGCTCCACCTATATGAGCTGAAAGCCATGGCGATAGGGCTGCGCGACGGGCGGCAGGCGGAGACCGACTATCTCAAAGAGATTGCCTCCGTAGGCAGCAACCGCCTGCAACAGCTTGCCGGAAGACTGACCGATGCCGTGAATCAACTGCCCAAGGGCGACAGCGAACGGCGCAAGGCGGTGCACAGCATAGCCTGCATGGCTCCGCAGAACGATGCGTCGCTGAGCAGGAAGGAGAACAAGGACGCGGCCTCAGAGTTCTATCATTACCGCGAGACAATGTGCGACACGTATCCTCTGGACTGGCTGTTCAGCGACACAGGTTATTGACACGGACTGGAAAAAGCACTTCAGCAGAAGTGCCGGAGGCATGGACGTGGATGTAGGGAATACTTGCTGTCAGATAAACCTATTCGGGTTTGATAATCATACAGCCGGAGATGATTATTTATACATCATAAATATGGTTTTATATCTTTTAAATATTATTACTTTGAAGAATAAAACCTATGTCGTATCTTTGCAAATGATATGCTGCGTCCGGCAAGACACGGACAGGCTGTAATTGCCTCACTTGCCACATCTTCACGAACGGGACGCACGGCGTATCATGATTATTCAATCACAAAAACAAGGAAAGATGAAAAAGATATTCATGACTCTGGCACTTGCCGCGACAATGGCGGCAGCACCGTTCTGCAATATATGTGCGCAGAATCTCGCAGCACAGGACGACGATGCCAAATATGCTACCGAACTGCTCGAGACAGGTGCAAAGGCACCCGACTTCAGCCTGAAGACTCCGGAGGGCAAGACCGTCAAGCTGAGCGACTTCCACGGCAAGTATGTGGTGCTCGATTTCTGGGCTTCATGGTGCCCCGACTGCATAAAGGACATTCCTAACATGAAGCGTATGTACGAGACCTACAAGGACCGCGGCATTGTTTTTCTGGGCGTATCGTTCGACGACAACAAGGACAACTGGACCGCCATGATAAAGAAGCAGGGCATAAAGTACACGCAGGTGAGCGAACTGAAGAAGTGGAAGACCACCGAGGTGTCGAAGGCTTATAAGATAAACTGGATTCCGACGCTCTATCTCATCGACAAGGAAGGTAAGGTTGTGCTGGGCACTGTGATGTCGGAGAAGATGGAAAAGGCGCTCGGACAGCTGTCGCCCGTATGCGAATGACGACAACCGATGACGCCTACGACAGAACAGATTGCCACATGGTTCGACACGTTCAACCGTGACTACTTCGCCGGAAGCATGCCCCGCCCGCGACTGTCGCTGGGACACTCGCGCACAAGGCTCGGCTCAATGGCGTGCAGGCGCAGACGGACTTTGCTGGGATGGAAAAACTCTGACTTCGCCATACGCCTGAGTACATACTACGACTGCACCGAACGCGAGTTGCAGACTGTGTTGCTGCACGAGATGATACATCTGTACATAGCGTGGAAAGGCATACGCGACGACGCGCCACACGGACGTGTGTTCCGCCGGATGATGGACGAACTGAACACGCGCTACGGTTGGAATATCACTGTATCAACGTCAATGCGCGGCCGACAGACCACCGCACCGCGCAACAGCAACCGCCAAAGACTCGTGCTGGCATTGGAGAACAGCCGCGGCGAATGTTTCCTGTCGGTGGTAAATCCGCGCTATGCCGTGAGACTGAAAGCGCAACTCGGGCGCGCCATCGACGTAAGACCACGCGTCTGGTTCGTAAGCACCGACCCGTTCTTCGCCGACTTCACCACCGTACGCTCGCTTAGGGCACGCCGCGTAACGCGCACCATATTCGAGGAAAAGATAGCAGGCGGCAAGGCGATTGCAGTATAAACAGCAGCCATCATTGTTTTATTCTCAGATTATTTCATTATGACATAATACGCCATATATGTGTGATTATAATCGGATGCTCCGATATTCTATCAAAAACAATAATGTGCAGCCGGAACAAAAAAACGTTATTTCCGACTGCACATTATGCTGTAAGACACATCAACCTATTCTATAAATTGTGAAGCACAAACCTTGATTTTCCTATACACACAAATGCTTCATAAAACATCAGTATTATTTTTCTACTCCAAAGGTTGAGCATAAAATACATAAAAAATCACTGAAAATATTTTGAAAGAATCAACACAATTCTTACGTTCCGCACATATAACAGTTACACTGCACCATTCATACAAACAGACATCAGAAAATACGCATTGTATTCATTTCATTTATTCCGGTTTGTTTCTTGTCCTATATGTAACAATATCATGTACTTTTTCGGTATAAAATATGTCAAAATAAACCTTAAAATAACTGCACAAAACATCATAAATGCGCATCCACAGTGGCGTTTTGCACTTTTTTAAAGCCTTTAATTTTGATGATTATCAAAAACTTATTACTTTTGCAGCTGTTTGAGGCGTCGCTACGATGCCTGAAGGTGTTATGTGCCTGCTGACCATACACACCTGTCAAGAGACAGTTTAGACCACGACGACCTTGGACTAAATCAGTTTTGCCGACAGCAAATCGTTATTCAGCAAGACTATCGGTCATAATATGTTCTGAAAAATACATTCACGCTGCCGTGACATAAACCTCTCCCGACACATCGAATTAACAATTTATTAATACTATATTATGAGCTTGAAAATTGTTGTACTTGCCAAACAAGTACCCGACACGAGAAACGTGGGCAAGGATGCCATGACTGCCGAAGGAACAGTCAACCGTGCGGCGCTGCCTGCAATCTTCAATCCGGAGGACCTGAACGCCCTTGAGCAGGCTCTGCGTCTGAAAGAGCAGAACCCGGGTTCTACCGTAGGAATACTGACCATGGGTCCTCCCCGCGCTGCTGAAATCATACGCCAGGGACTCTATCGCGGAGCTGATACCGGCTGGTTGCTTACCGACCGTCTGTTTGCCGGAGCCGACACACTTGCTACATCTTATGCCCTCGCAACGGCAATAAAGAAAATCGGCGGTGTGGACATCGTAATCGGCGGACGCCAGGCTATCGATGGTGATACCGCACAGGTAGGTCCGCAGGTGGCACAGAAGCTGGGACTCTCACAGGTAACATACGCTGAGGAAATACTGAAATGCGAAGACGGAAAACTCACAATACGCCGCCACATCGACGGAGGTGTTGAGACTGTAGAGGCTCCGATGCCACTCGTCATCACAGTGACGGGAAGCGCAGACCCGTGCCGTCCGTGCAACGCAAAACTGATGATGAAATACAAACGCGCGACAGCGCCGATGGAACGTACCGCCGACAACAAATACAACTATCTGTATGAGGAGCGGCCTTATCTCACTCTGAACCAATGGTCGGTGGCCGACGTTGACGGCGATCCGGCTCAATGCGGACTCAGCGGCTCGCCTACAAAGGTGAAGGCCGTGAAGAACATTGTGTTCCAGGCTAAGGAAAGCAAAACACTGAGCAGCAGCGACACCGACATCGAAGGACTGGTGAAGGAACTGCTGGAAGAGAAAATTATAGGATAAAATTCATCCAAAGCAGTAAAAAATAAAAGCTGCGCGGCATACGGAAAAATCCGAAGCGCCGGATGCGCAGCTCAAAAGACAAAAAAGAATATATGAACAACGTATTTGTATATTGCGAGATAGAAGGCACTACAGTAGCCGAAGTATCTCAGGAATTGCTTACCAAAGGCCGTAAGCTGGCCAACAAGCTCGGTGTGGAGCTCCACGCTGTAGTAGCTGGAACCGGCATCAAAGGCGAAGTGGAGAAGCAGATTCTGCCCTACGGTGTTGACAAGCTCTTTGTTTTCGACGCCGAAGGTCTGTTCCCGTACACATCAGCACCTCATACAGACATCCTGGTGAACCTCTTCAAGGAGGAGAAACCGCAGATAGCGCTCATGGGCGCAACCGTAATAGGCCGCGACCTCGGCCCGAGAGTTTCCTCATCTCTTACAAGCGGACTGACAGCAGACTGCACACAGCTCGAGATAGGCGACTACGACGGCAAGGTGAAGGAGAACGGTGAGATGGTGAGCAAGCACTATGACAACCTGCTCTATCAGATCCGTCCGGCATTCGGAGGCAACATCGTGGCAACCATCGTCAACCCTGACCACCGTCCACAGATGGCTACCGTGCGCAGCGGAGTGATGCAGAAGGCTCTCTACGAGGGCAAAGCAAAAGAAGAAGTGGTTTATCCGGACGTAGCAAAATATGTTTCGCCGGAGGCATTCGTAGTGAAAGTGCTCGACCGTCACGTTGAAGCTGCAAAGCACAACCTCAAGGGTGCGCCCATCGTTGTGGCTGGAGGCTACGGCGTAGGAAGCAAAGAGAACTTCGACATGCTCTTCAAACTGGCAAAGGAACTCCACGGTGAGGTTGGCGCAAGCCGTGCCGCTGTGGACGCAGGATGGATAGACCACGACCGCCAGATAGGTCAGACCGGTGTGACAGTACACCCGAAAGTGTATATCGCATGCGGTATCTCAGGACAGATTCAGCACATCGCCGGCATGCAGGACTCAGGCATCATCATATCAATCAACAGCGATCCTGACGCTCCTATCAACAAGATTGCCGACTACGTGATCAACGGCACCGTTGAGGAAGTCGTTCCTAAATTAATCAAATATTACAAACAGAACAGCAAGTAAACAAAATGGCTAATTATTATACAGATCATCCTGAGTTCGAGTTTTATCTCAATCATCCTGAGATGAAGCGTGTTGTCGAGCTCAAGGAGCGCAACTTCGAAGACAAGGACAAGTATGAGGACGCTCCGGTTGACTTCGAGGATGCCATCGAGAACTACAAGAACGTGCTCGAGATAACAGGCGACATCGCAGCTAACATTATCGAACCAAACAGCGAGGCCGTTGACCTCGAAGGACCACACCTCGTTGACGGACGCATGCACTACGCATCGAAGACTTACGAGAACCTCGACGCCACACGCAAGGCAGGTCTGTGGGGCATCTCAATGCCGCGTCGTTACGGCGGTCTGAACATGCCTATCACTCCCTACTCAATGGCTTCTGAGATAATCTCTTCCGCCGATGCAGGATTCCAGAACATCTGGTCGCTGCAGGATTGTATCGAGACTCTCTATGAGTTCGGCAGCGAGGAGCAGCGCCAGAAATACATTCCGCGCGTCTGTGCAGGCGAGACCATGAGTATGGACCTCACCGAACCGGACGCAGGTTCCGACCTTCAGCGCGTAATGCTCAAGGCTACATACAGCGAGAAAGACGGATGCTGGCTGCTCAACGGTGTGAAACGATTCATCACCAACGGCGACTCTGACATCCACCTCGTGCTCGCACGTTCGGAGGAAGGCACACACGACGGTCGCGGACTGTCAATGTTCATCTACGACAAGAACCAGGGCGGCGTCACAGTGCGCCACATAGAGAACAAGCTGGGTATCCATGGCTCACCTACATGCGAGCTTGTCTACAAGAACGCAAAGGCCGAGCTCTGCGGAAGCACACGTCTGGGTCTTATCAAATATGTGATGGCTCTGATGAACGGAGCACGTCTGGGCATCGCCGCTCAGTCTGTCGGTGTAAGCCAGGCTGCATACAACGAGGCTCTCGCATACGCTAAGGAGCGCAAGCAGTTTGACACTCACATCATCGACTTCCCGGCTGTTTACGACATGCTCTCACGCATGAAGGCTAAGCTCGACGCCGGCCGCAGCATACTGTATCAGACAGCAAGATACGTAGATATATACAAAGCCCTCGAGGACATAGCACGCGACCGCAAGCTCACAGCCGAAGAGCGCCAGGAGCAGAAGAAGTATGCACGCCTCGCCGACGCATTCACTCCGCTGGCAAAGGGTATGAACTCTGAGTACGCCAACCAGAACGCATACGACGCAATACAGGTACACGGCGGTTCAGGATTCATCATGGAGTACAAGAGCCAGCGTCTTTACCGCGACGCACGCATCTTCTCTATCTACGAAGGAACTACACAGCTGCAGGTGGTTGCCGCAATACGCTACATCACCAACGGCACTTATATGGGTATGATAAAGGACATGCTGGAGCACGAGGTTGCCGACAGTCTGAAAGCACTCAAGGTTCGTGTGGCTCTCATGGCAGAGAAACTGGAAGACGCTGTGAACGCCGTGAAGGAAGCAGGAAACCAGGAGATGCAGGATTTCGTGGCACGCCGTCTGTACGAAATGACAGCCGACACCATCATGTCACTGCTCATCCTCGACGACGCCACACGCTCACAGGAACTCTTCGAGAAGAGCGCCAACGTATATGTACGCTATGCAGAGGCTGAGGTGAACGCTCACCACGCATTCATCAAGAGTCTGCGTCCGGAGGATCTCGAATACTATCGTCAGGCAGAAAAAGAGGCTGAGGCCGCTGAATAAGTCTGAACCGACATACAAAAAGGAGCCGCTTTCCTCATTCTATTGGGAAAGCGGCTCTTTCATTTTATGTTTCCGGCTCTCCAAATAAACACATCCCGTGCCTTCCCCCACATCCGACATCAGCCTTTTTCAAGGAAACTCACGTGACAAACTTACGATTTTTCTTGACATAATTTTGACAAAATATTTTCGCGAAAGAGATGTAAATGGATGTTAAATCATACTTATTTTCAACAAAAGGAAACGACATTTGTTTGAGATAAAACTGATTTAGGAACAACTTATATCATTTCCTTTCAACAGAAGAATACATAGCTGATAAAGAAAGAAAATTAATTTAAAACCTGTCCATATCATTTCTTTTCAACATAAGGCAACAGCACTAACTTGGAAGGAAACGAATTTGAAAGCACCCCATACCGCTCCATTTCCACATAAAGAAACAGCGCCGGGTTGGTAGTGAATGTGCAATTTCTCATTCAAACCAACTCGGCGCTGAATTTCTACTGAGTCGATATAGCCTGATGACAATAAGCCTGCGACGTGACGTCACACGCCATAATGTCTTACAACTGTTTTTCTTCCTCTACCTTCTGCTTTTTCAACATCTCGGCCTCGGCAAGCATATCCGTACCAAGATGTGTCACGCGCTCACGTTCGAGACGCTCTCTCACCTCTTTAGGTTTGGTGGCATAGACAATCATCCTTATCGAATCGTCGTAGGTGACATAGTTCCACAGCCAGTTGAGAAGCACCATGAGCTTGTTGCGTATGCCAAGTATAGAGCGCAGATGGACAACGAGCCACAACACCCACGCAAAGAAACCTTGCGAATGGAACTTGCCTATCTCTGCCACAGCCTTGTTTCTTCCCACCGTTGCCATCGACCCGAGGTTATTATATACGAACGGAGTCAGAGACGAATCGTCGCCCGCCGCAATCTTCCTTATGTTGTGCGCGAGGTTCTTCGCCTGCTGTATGGCAACCTGCGCGAGCTGCGGATGACCTTTAGGATAAGCCGGATCGGTGGTCTGAAGACACTGGTCGCCGATGGCGAACACGCCGTCCATGCCCTTCACGCGGTTATACTCGTCCACGATGATACGCTGTCCGCGTCCGAGATGATCACCGTCCATTCCGGTGATGGTGTTGGCCCTGACACCCGACACCCAGATGAACGTACGGGTAGGTATCTCCGATCCGTCTTTCATCACAACCTTATGGTCGTGGTAGTCGGACACCATCTTGCCCAGACGAACCTCAACGCCCATGCTCTCGAGAAACTCCTTAGCCTTCTGCGACGAGTCATGCGACATGCCGGCAAGCAACCGGTCGCCTGCCTCTATCAGATAGATGTGCATCAGCGACGCATCCATGTCAGGATAGTCGTAAGGCAACACGTAGCGTTTCATCTGCGACAGAGCGCCCGCAATCTCCACGCCCGTGGCACCGCCACCCACAATCACCACGTTGAGCAGCTCCTGACGCTCCTCCTCAGTGGCACAGGTCAGCGCACGCTCCAGATTGCTCAGCAGGGCGTTGCGCAGTCCCATAGCCTCGGCAACGGTCTTCATAGGCATGGCCTCATCGGCTATATTGCTGTTTCCGAAGAAGTTGCTCGTCGTGCCGGCGGCAAAGACAAGATAGTCATACTCCATCTTTCCGATTGACGTCTGGATGATTTTCTTGTCGGGGAACACCGCGCGCACCTCAGCCATACGGAAATAGAAGTCGTCCTTACCGCGGAATATCTTTCTGAAAGGGAAAGAGATCTGTCCCGGTTCTATACCTGCCGAGGCAACCTGATATATCAACGGCGGAAACTGATGATAGTTATTCTTATCCACCAGAACCACCTGCAGGTCTGAATTGCGAAGCTCCGTTGCAAGCCGGAGTCCTCCGAATCCACCACCGACAATCACAATACGTTTCTTTCCATTTCTCTTAATATTGACACTCATAGCTATTGATTATTTAGTTTATCAATTATGATGATTGCACATAAACGTGCATACGTCCTTTTTATGTTTGCCGAACCGAATTCTATCTTATGCAGATATAATCCTATCTGCGGGCAAAGATAGTGAGAGGTGAGAGCACAGACAAGACAGAGAAAACATAGTTTTATCTGTTTGACCTTGCCGAACCGAATCCTATCTTATGCAGAGATAGTGAGAGGTGAGAGCACAGACAAGACAGAGAAAACGGAGTTTTTCTGTTTGGCTTTGCCGAACCGAATCCTATCTTATGCAAAGATAAGGATAAAATATTGTTTCCATATAATAAAAAGGTGAAAAATTCAACCTTACCACTCATCCGGAGCCGATTGCCACTATGTATTCCAATATGTGATAAAATATTCGTCATCTCTGTAGTTTTTTGTATTACCTTTGCGTCTAACTTGCAGTAATGTTCAAATAGATAATAAATGGAAATATCTGAAAAAGAATTCGAACGTATTGTCAGGCAGAACAAAAGCACCATATACACCGTGTGCTATATGTTCGCAGACAATGCCAACGACGCCGACGACCTGTTCCAGGAGGTGCTGCTCAACATATGGAACGGACTCGGAAAGTTCAGGCAGTCGAGCGACATATCTACGTGGATATGGCGTGTAAGCCTCAATACCTGCATAAGCAGCGACCGGAAACGCAAGCGAAGACACACCGTCAGACTCACGATGGAGGCCAACCTGTATGAGGACAACGACGACGACACACGACAGATACGTATGTTGCGCGACCGCATACATCGTCTTAAACCTTTCGACCGCGCCATAGTGCTGCTGTGGCTCGAGAATCTCAGCTATGAGGAAATAGGCGACATAGTGGGTATCACGGCCAAGAACGTGTCGGTGAGACTGTTCCGCATACGCCAAGAACTGAAACAAATGTCCAACAACTAAAACTGCAAGAAGATGGAAAACAACAACGAACTGGAAATGATGCGCGCACAGGTGGCACTGCTCAAGGAGAAGCTCGACAAGGAGCAGTTGGTGAGCGAGAAGCTGCTGCGCTCCATAATAAAGAAGACTGTCAGAAGACTGACATTCGAACGCATGTGGTCTCTGCCTTTCATCCTGATTTTCATACCATGGATAATATATGTGCTCGTAACGGAAATAAAGCTATCGATGGTCTTCGCCATAGTCTTCGGACTGTACATGATAGCCGCGACGATATACACATTCTATTCGCAACGCGGACTGAACAACAAGACGGTGGGAACAGACAGGCTTGTGGATACGGGCCGCAGACTGATACGTCTGAAACGCCTTAACGCCAGATGGCTGCGCATAAGCATCCCTGTCTCGGTGATAATTTTGGCATGGATGTTTCTCGAAGTGGATCCCGATGCGCCATACGGCGTCCCGTTCTATCGAGGTGCAAGCTTTGGTTTAGCCGTGGGAGCGGTCTTTGGTACTATAAGATATGTGAAAAGACGGCGCGAGCTGAAAGATTGTATTCGTCAGATAGAGGACCTTACGGGTGAGAGACTCGACTGACCGCGCCCGTCAGAACGACATGACAAAAAATAAACCACCGGCCCGCAGCGACATCAGTGTCATGCTGCGGGCCGGTGGTTTATCGTATTCCATACGCCGTATATCTATTGCTTATCCGTAATGTGAGCCATGGCTCAGATGCGCTGATATATCTTCAGGCCGAAATCATCCACAATGGCGTAGATGTATTCCATTATTTCGGCGAGATGATGCTCATAGGGTTTCCAGTCCTTCTGCTTCAGGAAGAAGTAGAACTCTATGGGCAGACCGGTGCTTGTGGCCTCGAGCTGGCGCACGAAGAACATCATTTCGCTGTTCACATCGTCGCGCGCGGCTATCCAACGCTCGACATACCGGCGGAAGAGAGTCATGTTTACTACGTTGCCTTTCATCTCTGTCGCCTTCATGCCATACTTCTCCGTGAGCCTTTCTTTCATCTGGTCGTCAGCCAGACGCACGCTGCGGAAGTCGAAATAAACCATGCGCTTCACCCTTCGTCCGCCTCCGCTGCGCATCGACATCCAGTTCTGGAAAGAGCCGTCAACAAGCGTGAGCGGCGAGACGGTGAGTATGGTGTTGTCGAAGTTGCGCACCTTCACCGTGGTGAGCGTTATGTCTTCCACAATGCCGTTCACCTCTGTCTTGGGCACTGTTATCCAGTCGCCCTTGTGAAGCATGTCGTTGCTCGTGAGCCTTACGCCCGCCACGAGTCCCGTGATGGTGTCCTTGAACACGAGCATGAGTATTGCCGACGTGGCACCGAGACCGGCAAGGAGCGTCAGCGGACTGCGTCCTATCACCACGGCAACCATGACAATAACAGAGATAAATATCACTCCTATCTTCAGCACACCACAGAAGGTGTGGAAATATTGCTGCAAGGCCGTGCGGCGTTCGCCCTCGAAGCCCTTGAACGAGTCGATGAAGGCAATGCCGAGACGCATGGACATGAGCACCACATAGAACGCCGTGACACGCGAAAGAACCTCAGGCACTGTGTTATAGACAGCGAACACGTCGGGAAGGAACATCCAGACAAACAGTCCCGGCACTATGTGCGAGGCGGCGCGGAGCGTACCTTCGTTCAGCAGTATGTCGTCCCACTCCACCACTGTCTTCTCTGCTATGCGCACCATGAGCGGCACTATGAGCTTATGACACAAGAGATAGATGAGACAAGCCGCTCCGAGTATGATCAGAGCAAGAGCCATGCGGCTCGTGAACGTGAGCATGGATCCTGTCAGTCCGGTCTGTCTGAAGAGTTGTTCTGCCTGTATTACAATGTCGTTCATGAGGATATGTATATGTTCGTTACATCAAGGCTGGCACAACACCATACACACATGGTCCTGAAAAGCGCGCGCGTCGCGGCTGCGCTTAACGCCCTGGTTTATTATGGAGAAAGCCAGACGATGGCCGTTTGGCGCCGTGCAGTAGCCTGCAAGACTGCTCACGCCTGTCACAGAACCTGTCTTGGCATAGACATTTCCGCGTGTGAAAGTGCCGTGCATACGGTTTTTCAAGGTGCCGTCAACACCTGCCTGCGGCAGCGAAGGGTGCAGATGGAGATAGATATTGTTGTTCATGAAAGCATAGCGCAGCAGTTTCACCTGAAGCTCCGCCGTGACATAGTTGTATAGTGACAGTCCCGAGCCGTCGGCAAAATAATACTGCGACGGTTCGAGTCCCACCTTTGTGACCAGCCGGTTGATTACAGCCCGGGCGCTGCGTGCCGATGCCGGATGGTTGCCTGTGCTGGCTGCAATCTGATAGAACATCGACTCGGCATAGAGGTTGTCGCTCTCCTTCATCATGTTCATCAGTATCTGGTCCATCGTGTGGAAGCGGCGGCAGATGCAGAAGGCGTCGCCCGGCTTCATGGCCTCAGACACAGTACCCTCGACAACGATGCCATACTTTTGCAGCTCGTCGGCAAAACGCTGCATGAAATTGTCCTTACGGCTTATGAGCAACGGCGAGAGCACTGGATTGTCGTCGTCCCAGCACCAGCCCTTACCCAGACGTGCGGTGTCCTTCATTGTCTTGTCGGCATAGAGATTGCCGCGTATCGTGTCAACGCCCATCTTGTGAATGCTCTCCACGAAGGCGCGCAGATCGTCGGAATTGAAGCGTGGATCGAATCCGCCCACGCAATAGACATTGCCTCGCAACACGCCGTCGGACACCTGTCCGGTGTAGCACAGCTCGGTCTTGAACTGATAGCTACCGCCCAACTTGTCGATGGCGGTGATGGCGGTGATGAGCTTCATGGTTGAAGCGGGGCGCAGACGCTGGCGCTCGTTGTGGCGGAAGATAACCGAATCGGCGTCAAGGTCGTAAACCATCATGCCCACCTGCGATGTCGAGAACATGTGCGAGTCGAGCAGCGATGCCAACGATGCCTGCACCGACTGGGGCCAAGGCAGCGACGGCACGGAGACCGAAGCAGTGTCGGACACGGCATTCAGGGTGTCGAGACGCAGGGTGTCGGATGCGCCCGCGGCGTACTCGTCATCGTCTTCTATTATTTCCTGAGCATGAACCGGCGTGAACAACAACACCGGAATAAGAAGCAAATACAACAATCGTTTCATTATTTTCTATCAATAAGACTGCACACGACACGGAGCCGTGCGCATCATGAAAAACACTTCAACTTACCATGCACCTTACGTGCGGCTGCGACTATTCGCCATCAGCGTCGGTATCATCGGCGACAGAGGCCGAAGCCATCCGCCGTTCTATCTCTCTTATAAAACCGTCCTCGTTGTCGGGCTGCACCGACACCACGTGTCCGTCGCCCCACTCCACGGCAATATACGGTTTCAGAAGCAGTCGTCCCTCCACGCGTTTCACCTCACGTATCTCCGACAAGGGCACCACGATGCGGCGCGACAGCCGTCCGCCGTCTATCACCAGGCGCTTGTCTGAGGTGAGAAGATACACCGTGTGCACAGCACGCTCAACGGTAAGCGCGGCAAGCACTATCATGGCCAACCCCACCACACCCGACAACAGATTGTGGTGCATGAGCGCCCACAGACCGATGAGCGCGAAGACCATAATCGTAACAATGTCGATAAAAAACACATGTTTGTGAAAAATCCTGTCCATAAGAGCATCGACTTACTGACACGCGCACCGAACCATATGCAGTGAAACCGGCACAGACGCAGCCCGAAAGCACGCGCAAGCACCCAAACACCGCATACACGACATCACCACCCCACACGCCCGTTGCCACGAAACGCACACGGCGGCACATCAGTCGCCCGACACACGCGGGTACATATTATCTTGATGCAAAGATATAAATAAATATTCATACAGACGAAAAGTTTTTTACGTCGTTCGGTAAACAAAATGTAAGAAAAAGATAATGCCGTCGGCACGATACATTTTTTTATACTTCATTAATAATTAAGCGGCTCAGAAATGTTAAAAACGCGGTATGAAAATCTCTGATTTCTCGAATTTTTGCAGCCGAGGACACATTTTCGGCGGGGAAAACGAGTTTTTGCCGCATAAACATAATATGTTGTAAATCAGATGATTATACAATATCCACGATTCATCCGCAACCGGGACGTCTTGTAATATGCACTATATCAGGGTGCGATATGGGCCATTTCGCCTTATGAAACAGGCCATATCACGCCCTGAAATGCACTCAATCGTAACACGATAAAGGCTGTTTCGCACCGCCGGAATCCGTCAGCCGCTCCGCACTTAATATTTTTTCGGACGAAAAACACGTTTTAGTGACATTCCGAAATCTGTTTTGTCAATTTCCGAGTGTTAAACCGACTCCGCGCATAGTATAAACTTTGTTAATGCCAGTTCCTGCGTTCGCTTATGGCACACCGCAACAACACGCATCAACAAAGGCATCGTACATAAAAAACGCTGCATTTTATGGCCTGCATGTAGATGCGGCTTCGATTATTTTATGTAATTTTGCAGTATATTCAAAAAATATTCATATGGTTTTCAAATACGATTTTCTCATTATCGGTTCAGGAGTGGCAGGCATGAGCTACGCCCTGAAAGTGGCCCGAGCCAAGAAGGGCAAGGTGTGCATGATATGCAAAACCACACTCGACGAAGCCAATACGTCGTTTGCGCAAGGAGGTGTGGCATCTGTCACAAACCTTGAAGTGGACAACTTCGAAAAACACATAGAGGACACAATCATAGCCGGCGACTACATCAGCGACCGCGCGGCCGTAGAACAGGTGGTAAGAAACGCGCCTGCACAGATAAAGGAGCTTGTGAACTGGGGTGTGAACTTCGACCGCAAGGAAGACGGCACGTACGACCTGCACCGTGAGGGCGGACACTCTGAATTCAGAATCCTGCACCACTCGGACGATACTGGAGCCGAGATACAACGCGGACTTATGGCTGCCGTGAGAGCAAATCCCGACATAGATATAAAGGAAAACCATTTCGCGGTGGAGATAATAACACAGCACCATCTGGGAGCGCGCGTCACACGACGCACACCGTACATCAACTGCTACGGTGCCTATGTGCTCAACCCCGACACGCAGAAGGTGGATACATATCTTAGCAAGGTGACCGTGATGTGTACCGGAGGATGCGGCGCTGTATATCAGACAACCACCAACCCGATAATAGCCACCGGCGACGGCGAGGCCATGGTATATAGGGCAAAAGGCACAGTGAAGGACATGGAGTTCGTGCAGTTCCACCCGACGGCGCTCTATCACCCGGGAGAGACTCACCCGGCATTCCTCATAACCGAGGCCATGCGCGGATACGGCGGCATACTCAGACTGCCTGACGGAACATCGTTCATGGAGAAATATGACAAGCGTCTGTCACTGGCTCCGCGTGACATCGTGGCAAGAGCCATCGACAAGGAGATGAAGATACACGGAATAGACCATGTGTGCCTCGACGTTACGCACAAGAACGCTGAGGAGACGAAGCGCCACTTCCCGAACATATACATGAAGTGTAAGTCGATAGGCATCGACATAACGACCGACTACATACCGGTGCGTCCGGCTGCCCACTACATGTGTGGCGGTATAAAGGTGGACCTGAACGGACAGTCGAGCATAGACAGACTGTACGCCATAGGCGAGTGCTCGTGCACAGGACTGCACGGAGGCAACCGTCTGGCAAGCAACTCACTCATAGAGGCTGTGGTATATGCCGACGCTGCGGCGCGCCACTCACTGGCTCATGTAGATGAATATGACTTCAACGACAAGGTGCCTGAATGGAACGACGAGGGCACAATGACCAACGAGGAGAAGGTGCTCATAACACAGAGCGTGAAGGAAGTGGGCGAGATAATGAGCAACTACGTGGGAATCGTGCGCAGCGACCTGCGACTCAAGAGAGCGTGGGACCGTCTGGACCTGCTCTACGAGGAGACCGAGGCTCTGTTCAAACGTGTAAAGGCGAGCCGCGACATCTGCGAGCTGCGCAACATGATAAACGTGGGCTACCTCATAACACGCCAGGCCATAGAGCGCAAGGAGTGCCGCGGACTGCACTTCACCACCGACTATCCGCTCCATGCTTACGACAAGAAATAAACTGAATACACTTTTATAGATATAAAAAGGAAAACCGGACACGCTGTTTTAGACGTGTCCGGTTTTCCTTTTTTCGTATATACTGCCGTACGAATACGACTTATGAATAACCTGTTCGGATATGTATTTCATGACCGATGAGCACGCACTCCGGAACGGATAAACCCGGCCGGCAAAACCAATACGGCCTGTCCACAAGACCATCGGCGGCTCACGCTTTATCTGGTGAGCGAGAATTTCAGGCTCAGTCCGAAATCCTGCGTGGTCGTAGGATAGCTGCTGCTGGCAAGGAGAGGAGTGTTTGTCTGGCAGTCGTAGTAGAAACTCATCGACACGAGCTTCGACAACGTGTACTCAGCAGAGAACGACAGCTTGAACGCACTGTTGCCACTGCTTGCCGCACTGGTCATCGACGCGATGTCGCGACTTATGGACGCCTGCTTGCGCAGACTCACATCGAGACGCAGACGCAGGTCGTTGTTGACGCTCGAAGTGGAGCGTGTGGCAGCCTGTGTGGTGTTATTCTGTTTGTCATCATCCTTCTTTCCCTTGTTCTTCACCAGTCGGTGGTTGCGTCCTCCAAAGAGTTTGAAGTTGTTGATGGTATAACCCATGCCGAGCACCCAGTCGTGGCTGGTGGCCTCGTTTATCTGTACGCTTGTCATACTGAGGCTGAGCACGCGTGTGGTGCGATACTCCAGCTTGGCTGTGAGGTTGTTGTCAAACGTGAGGTCTATACCTATCAACGGCGAGAACGACTCGTTGATGCTCACCGTTGAGACGTTATACATAGAGCTTGGAATCGGGTTTCCGCTGGTGGCATCGGTCACAAAGCCGAGTCCGTTCATGTATTCCATGAAGGTGCTGTACGAACTGTATGAGCCGACTGCGTATATACTCTTGTATGCATGGTTTATGTTGACGCTCTTGAACACGTCGCGGAACCACGGCAGGCGGGTGAGTCCGCTGTAGCGCACCGACCAGTTAGGCAACAGACGGGCAAGCGACGGGAATATGCTGAGCGACGATCCGCCCATGCTGGTGTAGGCAGACAGGAAGGCGGGAATCATCACATCTGAGCTGTATTTATTCACTCCACCGTTGGCAGGGTCGAATTTCTTGCCGGCGAATGCTGTTCCCTCGGGATATACAGCGTTGGCATAGCGGGCCTCAACACGCTGACGGAAGCCGTCGAGCGACTTGCAGAACTTCTCGAATGTGGCCGAGTAGTAACCATTGCCTGCGTTACCCGATCCCTCGAACGCGCTTCCCAGCGACAGCGTCGTCATTGAGAACGTACCGCTCTGGGTGGTAGGATTGCCCTCATACATATATTGTATGCTCTTGGCAGTGGTCATGGTGCGGCTTGCGTTGAGGTCTATCTTGAAGTTCTTTATCGGTTCGAGCGTTGCGCGGAGCTGCAGGTCCTCGGTCTTGTTTGTAGTGGCCGGGGTGGCGACAGAGTCGTTCATGAGCAGCCATCCGTTCTCACGCGCTTTCTCGATGTAGGAGTCGCCTATCACGCCGAACGCGAAATCGAGACCCGGCGACATGGCACCGACACTGCGTGTCTGACCGAACGCGTCGCCAATGGTAGGCATGAAGCCCGGCAACGACATCGAATACTGGTTGCGGTAGGATATTCCTACGCTGCGCACCATCATCATAACGCGCGCCACACCCTGCATTGTGCGATACCATCCTTTGTCCTCTAACGGTTCTTTTGCCGTAACAGTGACCTTTATCTTCATCGCGGAATCAACCTTGTTGGTGATTCTTATGTTGTTGTCGTCTATGCGTTTGTACTTCAGTTTGAACGCCTTGCCATCGGATGTCTTTGCCGACACGATGATGCGCTTCGACTTCTTGCCGTGAGTAAGTTTCACAACGGTGTCAGGCTTCAGCTCAACCTCGCCCTCAAAACTGCGTTTGTTCTTCGGCAGTTTGCTGGTTAGCTGGGCAGCCTTGCCGTCCTTGTCTTTGGCGTTCTTGTCGTTTTGGTTCTTCTTATTCTTGTCGGCATTATTCCTGTTCAGCCTGTTTCGCACGTTCGAAGTGTTTCTGGCGGGCTCTTTATTAAACCTCTCGTTGGCCTTCTTCAGGAAAGGAATATGGTTGTATAGCTTCTCCAGATTGAACGTACCGTTGACGTTGAGCGTACGGTTGTTCGATATGGTGTTGCCGAGCGACGTTCCGTCCTCAAGCTCAGTGCCTCTTACCCAGTTGTATGTAGCGTTGTAGCTGGCGTCGGAGTTCACCCAGTCGAATATAGGAACGAGATTAAGCGGCAACTGATAAGACATTGTGAACGTCTGGTTATAGTCGAGCGGAGTTCCGAGATTCTTGATACTTGTCCACACCGAGTCCTTCCACGCTGCGTAACGGTCGGGATACAGATCCTTGTTCACCGGAGTGTAAGGTTCCTCTATCTCGGCATGTGTCGCGCTCTGAAAGTTCATGTGCAGATTCTTCGTGAGGTCCCAGCGCAGCGAGAAGTCTCTGTTCCAAAGGAACTGCTGGCTGAACGTGACTGGCAGTTCGGAGTTTTCCATGCTCTCCATGTCGCGTTCCTGAAGCTCGTAGTAGCTGCGCGTTATCTCAGTATTGAATCCGACGTTCTGCGGCAACCAGTTCAGACCGAATCGACGGAGAATGTCCAGCCACTTGCTCTTGTTCTTCAGCTTCTTGAATGGTTCGAATGCCTTATAGACAGGTGTCCACGAATAGTTCAGCGCACCGCGCCAGTTGTCTTCCGTCTCATACACCGTCGTCTCACCACTTGAGAAGTTATGGCTGTGACTATAGGTCAGAGAGAAGTTCGCCGGGTCGTAAGGCATTGGGTGACGCTTGTTCTGTATGCCCACTCTCACGTTGGAAAGAGAGAAGTTGGTGCTCGTTGTCTTTGTCACGGCGATGCTTTCCACCGAGTCGCGCTCGTGCTCGTTGAGAGACTCGAGAGCGTCGTCGAGCTCCATATCAGTATCGAGAGGATTGTATCTTGGGCGTGTAAACTCCTTCGTCATTGAGTAATACAGAGGCGCACTGACCTTTGCTTTCTCCGGGAAGAACTTGCCGAGCTCTATGTTGGCGGTGATGCTGTAGGTCTTGTAATCGTCGGTCGAGCGCTGTGCCACACCGTCTTCAAGTCCACCGAAACCATCACTTATGTAGCGTCCCTGCACATTCACCGAACCGAGATCGGACAACTGGACATTCAGGTTACCCTGTGCCGCCCAACCGCCTTCGTTATTATATTCGCGCAAACGGAGCTCATTGACCCATATCTCACCGCTCTTCACCTCACCGGAATTGTTACGAATACCTATTATCATGGTCTTAACCTCACCCAGTGTAGGGTTACCCATGACGCTGATTTTGTTCGCCGGCTTGTCCTCATCGTATGCCGAATACACCCGATTATACGATGCCCTGCCCTCCGACTTGGCCTTGTTGCGCACCTTCTTCAACGCTGTGAACACGCTGAGCGGAATGTCAAGCATATTATCTTCAGGCCAAACCGCCTCACAATCGGCACGCGAATACTTGTCGTAATCGTTGCGGTTAGGAGTCAGTTTCAAAGGTATCTCATACTCATAGTAATTGCTCTTGTAGTCGCTTCCGAGGCGGATGAACACTGCCAACTGGTCGTCCTGAAGATTGGTCGTGTTCGGATCCATCATGTTGGCGTGCACAAACATCTGCAGACGCTTGTATTGACGGAGGTCCAACGTGGTGTTCTTATACACAGCTTTCGACTCACCGCTGGCCAGGTCGGTCACGGTCATGGCAAGCGCCTGCTCGTTGTCCTCGACGAGCTGCGGCTGTGTCGGGTCCTGACCACGCCTTATTCCAGGAGGAAGCACGTAGTTCACAGGTGTCTTGTCGTTGTTCTCCTCAATGTTTACGGCACTTACCGTCAGCTTGCCCTGCTGCGCCGCCGAGTTGTCGAGGTTCTGATCGTAAACCCGCCATTCGCCACGAACAAGATCGAGAGAGCCGAATCGCAGGATGATAGGATGCTTGAAGCCGGTCATGAACATACGCATAAAACGTATGCTGGTGAAATCTGATATCGAGCCGACGCGTTCCTCATAGTCTGTCAGCGGTATTCTGAACAGATACCACGTAACATCCTCCGTATTGCCATTACGCAGTTTCGGCGACGCCACGCGCTTGTCCACAATGAAGTTGCGGCCCACCACGAGGTCTTCTGGCCTTATTGATACATGATACTGGAAGTATTTCTCATACTCGTTGAGCGTATAGTCCTGGTTGATATCCTCAACATCAGGCATCGTCTTGTAGGATGTGTCGTAGCTTTCGTCGCGCGACTCACTGTCGGGAGAGTTGCCCTGAGGATTGTTTATGTACTTGTAACGGCGCAGAATAGATGCTTCCATCTGGTCGTAATCGCGGCCGCGGAAGTAGTGGTAATCGTCGTTAGCCGGGTCGTTCCATATAGAATCGAACACAACGGGGTTCACTTTGCCCTGTATCGAAGTGAGAAACTCCTGATAAGCTTCAAAGTTACGTTCCTCCTCATCGTTGAGACCATTGAATCCGACGTCTTGAAGCGCACGGGCACCGGATGTTGTCGCAAAAGCATAAGTGACCGTTGCCTGTGTCGGAACCTTACCCCACTGTGTGGTGATATAACTGTTTGAGCCGTCAACAGGCATTCCGCTTTCGTAGAATTTCTTGCCGTCACGGAGGATATCCTCACTCACCTCGCCGAGGTTGATGTAGAAATCACCACCGTAATCAGATGCCGTACCGTCGCGCGAAGTATATATGAACGGATCGAGCATCCAGAACTCAATGTACTCCACGTTGGCCGTCTCGAAGTCGTTTGTATCGAGTTTACGCATCATACCGCCCCAGTGCTGCGTCGGATTGTTCAGTGTTCCGTCGTAGTTGAGGTCAGGATTGAAGTTGTAAGGACCACGTTCGTTCGGATAATAAGCCAGGTTGAGAATGCTCAACGTGGAAGTCGCGCCGCTGTATGAGTTTTGGTCACGGTTAGGATAAAGCTCTCTGACAGGCACTTCACGCACATAATGGTTGGACAGCTGCTCCAAATCGCCCTTTATATGGCTTGGAGTAAGCGACGAACTGCGCCTTGTGAACAGCGGGTCTATGGTGTACCATGCCAGAAGCGAGCGGTTATATCCACTTCTCAAGGTAGTTTTGTCGCTGTATTCAGGGAACATCGTCGGCACGCTCGATATGATCCACGATGTCGGAGTGCTCACGTCTATGGCACTCTTCGTATTCTCGAAGTCGTCGAGATAGGACGCGTTGTCCTGCGTACCGCTGCTTTGTCCGGCAATGAGTTGTGCGAACTCACCCGTGAAAGAAATGTTTGAAGGCTGTGTGAGTTGCAGGAACGGAATCTTGTCGAGCAGGTTTGTCAGCCACTGACTCTCTTTCTTCCAGTTCACGTTAAATCCCCATATAGTGTTGTTCAGCGGTTCCGATCCCATCGCCACCTTCGTTGTGAGCGCCTGTTCGGACAGATGCTGGAGCGTACCACTTATCTGGAAGTCCTTGGAGAAGTCATATTCCCAGTTCACACCGAACATTGTCTTACGCTGCTGGGCATACTCCGTGTTGCTCTCGAGCGACACATTGACAGACGTTCCGGCGTCTATGATGCTCTGATTGAGAATGGTCACCTCACCGAGATTGTAATCCACGGTATAGTCGGAGCCTTCGGTCAGCACCACTCCACCGGCCGTCACGACGACAGAACCCTGCGGAATGTTCACCGCTCCGAGCGATATGACATTGGCAAGCGTACCGCGGAACTGTCCCGTAAGCATATACTTGTTCTTCTCGGCTATCTGTTTCGCGACGGTCTTTGTAGAATCATACAACTCGGTGAAGGCATATTTGGACGCCTGTGCAGCCGACACGCCCTTACCGACAAGATAATTATACATATAGCTTCCGAACGGTTCGGTCTTCGGGAAGAACACACGGCCGTCGCTGACTGTATATCCGTCCACATAGTCGAAGTATCCGTTAGGATTTGTCTTCATATTGTTGTCAAGACGGTCGGCACCGAGTACCTTTATCAGAGTCTGGTCCTTAACCTGCGGTTCAGGTATATAACTCAGATAGACTCCGGTTGTGTCGCTCTGGAACTTGACGTCGAGACGGAACTTGTCCTTCTCAACCGACGATGCAAGATAATATACATTCTTCATCATCAGGTCCCAGTTGCCCTGCTGCGGGTTGTTGCTGGTGTTCTTCAACGACTTCACGAAGAGCGCCTGATTGACGTCGGTGACGTCCGACGCGAACTCACCCACCTGATAGGTCACGCCTCCATAAGTATATTCATAAGCCACGGCGAGCACCTGATCGGTCTGAAGCGTGGTCTTGAGCGAAATATATCCAAGCGCGGAATTAACCGTATATTCAGACGAATTGAGCAGTCTCGCGCTCTCAAGTTTCTCATAGTCGGTGCCGCCCACAAATCCCGCGATGCCGTCGAGCACCGTTGAAGTCTGATCAATGTCGCGCGCCGCAGCATACTGATTGACCATCGACGAATACTCCGAGTTGGCATTGTTCGACGGAACGTTCTGTCCCATCGGCGCCCACAGCGGATTGGATATCTTCGAGTTCTCACCAAGGTCGGTCAGAGCGATGATGTTTCGGGTGTTGGTGGTTGTTCCCGTCTTATTAGTAACCCATATTTCCACACGGTTGATGTTGATGCCCGTAGCCACGGTAGGCAGAGTCTGCATGCCTGCGTCATACTTGTCGCGGAAATACTGAGAGAGGAAGAAGTGGCGGTTTTCCTCATAGTTGGCCACGTCCATCTCGAAAGGCGTGAGCTGTGCGCCGCCCTTCGACGACACACTTGTGGTTGACGACTTCTTCTGCGAGCCCACAAGCTGCAGCTTGAGCTTGCCGAACTGCAGGTCGGTGCGTATTCCGAAGAGCGACGAAGCACCCTTAACGAGCGACGAGTTTGACGGGAACGAGATGTTACCGGCCTCAACCAGTTTTATGATTTCGTCTTCCTTACCGTCATACTTCAACTTCAGGTTCTGCGAGTCGAAGTCGAATGTGGCGTCGGTATTGTAGTTAAGGTTCATGTTAACCTTATCGCCCACCTTACCGTTCACGTTAAGATTTATCTTCTCATCGAAGTCTATTGTGGTGGTCTTACGATTGCGTATAGGCAGTGAAGGGTTGTCGATGCTCTTCAGCGTAGCGCCGAACTTCAGCTCGGCCGAACCCTGTGTCTTTATGCGCACGCCTCCGGGGCCGAATATCTTTTCTGCCGGTCCGAGGTCGAAGTGCATATCCGTGAAATCGAACTTCTCCTTACCCTTAGCCTCATAAATCTCGCTGTTCTTCTCGCGGAAGTATCTCTGCATCGCCTTCTTCTCACTCCACTTGCGATATTCCTCCGGAGTCATGTATATCGGCGTATTGAGATAGGAGTCGCTCATCTTCGAACCGATGACGTAAAGGTCGAGCGAGTCGTTATATTCCACCTCCTGCTTCAGGTTATCGGGGCGTTTCAGGTCGGCCGCATTCTGGTCGAGGTCCTCCACGGTGATGGGCAACGTGCGCTGGATTTTCCATCTGGCGTTGAGCAGCGAGTCGGGAATTGAGTCGTCGTTCTCTATTATCGGCTGCGCCTTTATGGCCATTGTGTCCTTCTTCTCGGTCTGTTGCGCAGGCTGACGGTTGTTCCTCCTTCGCGGATTCTGGTCCTGATGATAAGGCACGGAAAGAGCATAGCTTGCCAGACTGACGGCAAACAATGCGATGAAAAGTCCGTATATGATTTTTCTTATCTTCACTTTATCTGTTTCAAGGCCAACTTAACGACTTGCTCCACGGGCATGTCCGGATTTTCCTCCATTATAGATACAACCACCTTAGCCGACGGCGCGGGTGAGAATCCGAGCATGGTGAGTGCCGAAACAGCCTCGTCTCTCACTTCCACGTTCACCACTGCGCTTGCCACGTCGCCCTTTTCCTCGGTAGCCATGCCGAGCGACAGAATCTTGTCTCTCAAGTCCACTATTATTCTCTGCGCCGTTTTCAGGCCGATGCCCTTCACGCTTTTTATGAGTCTCTCGTTGCCTGTTGATATGGCGGAGCTCAGTTCTGCGGGCGACATTGTGGAAAGTATCATGCGCGCGGTGTTTGCTCCCACACCCGACACGGTGATGAGCAGCCTGTAAACCTCGCGTTCCTGCTTCGAAGCGAAGCCGTAAAACGTGAACGAATCGTCGCGTCCGCCTGTCACGAGAGCCTCGTGAACATAGAGTTTGACATCGTGTTTGCCCTGGATGGCCGTAAATGTATTGAGCGAAATATTGAGCGCATAGCCCACACCTGCCGCCTCCACAACCGCCATGGCGGGTGTAAGATCGGTCAGTTCGCCTTTTATGTATTCTATCATCGACTTTTACTTATGTTATACCTGTTTCTTGTCCGTCACCCGGTGTGATGTGACCTTTATGCGGAAAATGCCGTGCGGAGCGCACAAGAAAACACATTTATTCAATTATATTAACGCCCGCGGCGCCGTTTTATTGTCATGTATGTATATAAAATGCAGTTTTAACATATCGTCATCCGCCTTATTGTCCGCAGTCACCGCAGACAGACGCATTAACAGTAAGACGTATGGAACACGAGAAAAACATATCCGTCCCGACACGCTCACCGGCTGTCGGGACGGATATATGATGATAATCAGAGGGTTGCGGCACACGGTATGCTACGCCGCAACCACACTGCGATAATCTGTAACTATAATCAGATGAAGAGATTTACGCCGGCGTTGTCGGCACGTTCCATGTATGTCGCCACACCGCCCACGGTCACTCCGTCGATGAGTTCCTCACGGCTGATGCCCATCATGTCCATGGTCATCTGGCAGGCAATCAGTTCCACGCCGTTGTCAATGGCCTGCTGCATGAGTTTCTCGAGCTGCGATATGTTCTTCTTGCGCATGATGTGGCGCATCAGACGGTCGCCTATGCCCAGCATGCTCAGCTTAGAGAGATGCAGTTTTGTTGAGTCCGACGGCAACATCCACGCAAACATGCGCGAGAAGAAGTCCTTCGCCACGCTCGGTTTGTTGCGTTTCTTTATTACGTTCAGGCCCCAGAAGGTGAAGAATATGGTCACCTTGCCGCCTGTGGCTGCCGCTCCGTTGGCCAGCACGAATGTGGCAAGCGCGCGGTCGAGATTGTCGCTGAACATGATGAGTGTCTTGTCGCGGCGTGCGCTCTGTGCCGGTGTCTCAGGCGCGGGGCATGCCTCCTGCTTCTGTATCACGACGGTGTGATAGCCGTTGGCAGACTCTTTAGAGATGAAGCGGTTGCCCGTAGAGCGACACCACGACTCGGCATCGCGCGAGAATCCCGGGTCGGTGGCCTTCACCTCTATCATCTGTCCCGGGCGCATACCGTCAACAGCCATCTTCAGACGCATTATCGGACCGGGACATTGCAGGCCGCAGGCGTCGAGCTCAACCATGTTGCCGCAGTTCTCCGGACGCGATGTGTCACACGTGCAAGGCTGTTCGGCCACCGACTCCACCTTCTGTGTGGCAAGCGCATAGTTCTTGTATCCGCCTGAGAGATTCCGCACATGCTTGTAGCCGCGGCCGAGAAGAATCTGCTGTGCCAGATAGCCACGCAGTCCGACGGCGCAGAACACCACGATGTCGTCGTCCTTGCCGAGCTCGCCGAGACGTCCGCGCAGGTCGTCGAGCGGTATGTTCACGGCTCCGTCTATGGTGCCGAGAGCATACTCCGAAGGCGTGCGCACATCCACCAGACGCACCTTCGCCCTGTCGAGAGAGGCAATCTCGCGCCATGTCACTATGGGCATCACCTTGTCCAACGTATTGCATGCCACGTAGCCGGCTATCGCCACAGGGTCTTTTGCCGAAGCGAACGGCGGAGCATAAGCCTGCTCGGTCTTCACGAGGTCGCGCACGGTGCCGCCCATCTTTATGAGCATGGCTATCTCGTCTATGCGTTTGTCCACGCCTTCCACGCCCACACACTGCGCGCCGTAGATGCGTCCGGTGTCGGGAGCGAAGGTTAGTTTCAGCGTGAGATTGAACGCTCCGGGATAGTAACCGGCGTGCGACGACGACGTGGTGACCGACGTCAGATAAGGCACACCCATGCGTTTGAGGTGCTTGGCAGCCAGTCCGGTGGCGCCTACCGTTATGTCGAACACCTTGGCAATGGACGTTCCGATGGCGCCCTCATACTCCTCGCGGTTGCCGAACACCATGTTGTCGGCAGCTATGCGTGCCTGACGGTTTGCCGGTCCGGCCAGATAGTTGAGCCACGGTCCGCCTGCCACGGGATGCTCAAACTCTATTGCGTCACCCACGGCATAGACGTCAGTCGCCGAGGTCTGCAGATATTTGTTCACCTTTATGCCGCGTCCGCCAAGCTCTATGCCTGCCTCCTTGGCCAGCGAGGTGGAAGGACGCACGCCGATGGACAGCAGCACGAGGTCGGCCATGAGCGTCTCGCCCGTGTTTAGGAACACTTTGATACGGCCTTCTTCCTGCGCGAACTTCTCGACACCCTTGCCCAGCAACAGTCCTACGCCCTTGTCCATGAGATGACGGTGCACGTGTGAGGCGATGGAGAAATCGACCGGAGCCATCACTTGGTCGGCCATCTCGACTATCGACACCGCAGCGCCGGCATGATGAAGGTTCTCTGCCATCTCCAGACCGATGAAACCGCCGCCCACAACCACGGCGTGTCTCACACGGTGGGTGTTGAGATACTGGTGTATGCGGTCGGTGTCGTCCACATTGCGCAGGGTGAATATGCCTTCGGTGTCGATGCCCTCGAGCGGCGGACGCACCGGTTCGGCGCCCGGCGAGAGCAGCAGACGGTCGTAGGTCTCGGTGTATGTGGTGCCGTCGGCGCGCCTTATGCTCACCTCATGCTTGGCAGTGTTGATGGCCAATGCCTCGTTCTGCGTGCGCACGTCTACGTTGAAACGGCGCGAGAAAGCCTCCGGCGTCTGCACGAACAGCTTGTCACGGCTCTTTATGACTCCACCTATATAATAAGGAAGACCGCAGTTCGCATACGATATATATTTACCTTTGTCGATCAGAACTATCTCCGCGTTCTCGTCGGCTCGTCTTATGCGTGCCGCCGCGGTTGCTCCGCCGGCGACTCCGCCAATGATGATATGTTTCATAGGAATAAAAAATTTATGCCGTAAAGTTAGCATTTTATTCCATTACAACAAAGAACAGAAGCGCAAATGTTTCATCGCCTATCGACATAAAGTGACGAGCTCGCCGACACAATCTCAATTTCACTCACCCGACAAATTCCTCACGTGTTTTCACTCACGCCCGTTCCCGGCATTTCCAATGATATTACGTGGGGCGGACTTACGATTTTTCTTGATTTTATTTTGACAAAATATTTCCGCAAAAGAGATGTAAAAGAATGTTAAAACCAACATAATGAAGGACATTTAGTATAATACCTTATTTTTATATACCCCGTATCGTAGTCCGTAATTATTCTTTTCACGTTATGATATTGCCCATATCGCAGTCCGATTAAGCCTATATTGAGGTGCGATATGGTGCTTTTTAGCCTCCAATATGGGCCATTTTGCAAGCCGAAATGGTGCTTTTTGCAATGCGAGAAAACACCCCTTAAATATAAAACATTGATATTCAATATATTATAATAACCTCTTATATTTCGCGTATTTGCGTCCGAAGGAAAGTCTGATTGCAAATACTCGCTTATTTTTCGGGGTATATCAGGAAACCGAGGCGGAAAAATCAAAAACCGCTTACAATTTGAAAGTAGTATATATCACTTTATTTTAACAGGATAAAATAACGCTAATAGGAAGGGAAAATAATATGAAAGTAGCCCATATTGTTTCTTTTCTAAATAATAAAATACCTCTGATAGATTGGAATATTAATATGAAATCAGCCCATATCGTTTTATTCCGGCATAAGAAAATAACGCAGACGAGGGAATAGAATTAATTTAAATGTGGTACATATAGTATTATTCAGACAAAAGAGAATAACAAGGACTGTAAATGAAATCAATTTGAAAGTAGCACATATAGTTTCCTTTAAGCATAAGAAAACAGCACGTAATCAATATTTAAGCCTCTGTTTTTATTAATATCAACATCTTATGATTTTCTACTGAACAATTGTTTTTGAATTATAAACGTATAAATATAAAATCCACAACGCAAAAATTATTATCCATACATAAACATATTATGAAACGCCATTCCGTCACCATAACCTGAAACACAGCAAACAGACACATTATAAAGCCGGATAATGCCTTGACGAAAGACCTGATGCCCACCAGCCGGATAACTCACGCAGAGCAAAAGAAGACATAAACAAACTAAAAAAATATTTTATGCTTCCTGCCTTATTCAATATTTTTGTAACTTTGCGATATGAAATTCGGCATCGGCCGACAGGCTCCCTAAGGGGAACAACGATGAAGGAAACATACTTAATCTATAAAAAATACAACCAATAAACATAACACTACAATGAAGAAAATAAGAGCAGCCGTAGTGGGATACGGCAATATCGGACACTACACAGTACAGGCCCTCGAGGCAGCACCCGACTTTGAGATAGCAGGAATAGTACGCCGTCACGGTGCGGAAAACAAGCCGGCAGAGCTCGCCGACTACGATGTGGTGAAGGACATCAGCGAACTGAAGGATGTGGATGTAGCCATACTCGCCACCCCTACACGCAGCTGTGAGGAATACGCAAAGAAAATACTGGCCATGGGCATCAACACCGTGGACAGCTTCGACATACATACTTCAATACTCGACTACCGCAACGCGCTCATGCCCATATGCAAGGAGCACGGCACAGTGGCCGTGATAGCAGCCGGATGGGACCCGGGTTCGGACTCTGTAGTGCGCACCCTGATGCAGAGCCTCGCACCTAAAGGACTGAGCTACACCAACTTCGGACCGGGAATGTCGATGGGTCACAGCGTGTGCGTGAGAAGTAAGGAGGGCGTGAAAAACGCTCTGTCGATGACCATACCGAAGGGCGAGGGACTGCACCGCCGCATGGTTTACGTGGAGCTGGAGGACGGAGCAAGCCTCGAAGAGGTGACAAAGGCCATCAAGGCTGACCCATACTTCGCAAACGACGAGACTCATGTGTTCGCCGTACCGTCGGTTGACGAGGTGCGCGACATGGGCCACGGAGTGAACCTCGTGCGCAAGGGTGTGAGCGGAAAGACACAGAACCAGCGCATGGAATTCAACATGAGCATAAACAATCCGGCACTCACCGGACAGGTGCTCGTGAACGTAGCGCGCGCGTCAATGCGCCAGCAGCCGGCATGCTACACCATGATTGAGATTCCGGTGATAGACATGCTCGCCGGCGACCGTGAGGAACTCATCTCTCATCTCGTGTAATCATATATCCAGAATAAGAATGGCCGGCGGGCGGACAGTGAGGATGCTGCCGCTTGCCGGCTTTTTATTATCACATGGCGACGGCAGGGGCGCAGGCTGCTAAAACATGTTTTGCAATCCACATATGGCGGTGTAACGCAATTGTAACACTATTGCAACAGATGTGAATAGTCTTATCAATAATTTTGCAGAAAACAAAAAGCCAACATGGAAAGTAAGAAAAGAATTCTTGTTGTGGATGACGAGCAGGACCTGCTCGAAATTCTGAAATTCAATCTCGAGACAGAAGGTTATGAAGTATCTACCGCATGCTCGGCAGAAGAGGCGCTCACGCTCAACGTGGGAACATTCGACCTGCTGCTGCTCGACGTCATGATGGGCGGCATGTCGGGCTTTGCTATGGCAAAGAGACTGAAGACCGACCCTGCAACCGCAAACATTCCCATCATCTTCCTGACCGCACGCGACACTGAGAACGACACGGTAACGGGATTCAATCTCGGCGCCGACGACTATATATCAAAACCGTTCTCCATACGTGAGGTGCTAGTAAGGATACGCGCGGTGCTCAGACGTACAGCGTCGCCGTCCGAACAGCAGGCTCCGCAGGTGATACGCTATCAGGGCATCGAGATGAATCTGGGCAAGAAGACGGTGAGCATCGACGGCGAGGAAATACCGTTCACAAAGACCGAATTCGAACTTCTGCACCTCTTGCTTGAGGAACGCGGACGGGTGTTCTCGCGCCAGGAACTCATCGACCGCATCTGGCCGAAAGACGTGCTCGTGCTCGACCGTACCGTCGATGTGAACATAACACGACTGCGCAAGAAGATAGGACGGTTCTCTAAATGCATCGTCACCAGACTGGGATTCGGCTACTACTTCGACGCATAGACAATAAAAAAGTAATGAAATGATATCACGGTGTATTCGGAACATAAGCGTAGGCAACAGGATTTACTTCAGCGTGCTGTCCGTATTCCTGCTTTTCGCCGTAGCGTTCATAGTGTTCCAGCAGGTGCGCGAGTATCAATATAAGATTGAGTCGCTCGACACAAGGTTGCAGGACTACAACGAACGCATGAGCGAATGGATGAACTACGCCGACAGCGTGAACGAGAACACTCTCAACAGATATGTGAGAAGTCACGGCTTCACGGGACTGAGAGTGACGCTGATTGAGAAAAACGGAAAGGTGGTTTACGACAGCAATCTGAACAACTACACTCATGTAATAAACCATTCCGACCGCCCCGAAGTGATAGACGCACTGAGAAAGGGACACAGCTCCACAATAGACAGAAGCAGCAGAACAGTGGAAGGCAACTTCTTCTACTCGGCTACATACTTCAAGGATAAGAACATCATCATACGGAGTGCCCTGCCCTACGACGACAATCTGTCGAAATCGCTGCGCGCCGACCAGCATTACATATGGTTCGCACTGTCGGCCATAATACTGCTCACCATCATTCTGTATCATTTCATCAGTCGCCTGGGGGCAAACATCACCAAGCTGAAGATATTCGCAAGCCGTGCCGACAATAACGAATCGCTCGATACGGAAGATCTGGTTGACTTTCCGGACGATGAACTGGGCGAGATTGCCGAACGGATAATAAAGATATACAAACGCCTGCAAAGCACGCGCGAGGAACAGAACATACTGAAACGCCAGCTCACGCAGAACATAGCGCACGAGCTGAAGACGCCCGTGGCGAGCATACAGGGCTATCTGGAGACCATACTCAGCAATCCTGACATGGACGCCAAGGTGAAACAGCAGTTCATGGAGCGCAGCTACGCCCAGAGCCAGAGGCTCACATCGCTGCTGCACGACATATCGACGCTCAACAGAATGGACGACGCGCAGGAGCTGATAGACTTCTCCGAGGTGAACGTGTCGAACATAATAGGCGACATTGAGAGGGACACGTCGATGCAGCTGTCGGCAAAGGGCATGACTTTCGTCAAAGACGTGAAGCCGGACATTCTGATAGAAGGCAACTACAGCCTGGTTTACAGCATCTTCCGCAACCTTACCGACAACGCGATTGCATACGCAGGAGCAAACACAACGATAAATGTCAAGGCGACGGAGGAGGAAGACCGATGGCTGTTCACCTTCAGCGACAATGGCGTGGGAGTGTCTGCCGAACATCTGCCGAGGCTCTTCGAGCGCTTCTATCGCGTTGACAAAGGACGCAGCCGCAAGATGGGCGGCACGGGTCTGGGACTCGCCATCGTAAAGAACGCCGTACTGCTGCACGGCGGAACAATAAAGGCACACAACAATATGACCGGAGGTCTCTGCTTTGAATTTTCATTAAGGAAGCATAAATGACATCAATTCCACCCCATTATTATAAAGAAACACTCATAATAGAAATGGAGAGAACAAGAAGACTGATATGTATTGGGGCAATGATATTTATTGTCACAAATAACATTTCAGGACAAACACGTGCGGAAAAAGAGATTTCGGAGAACCCGGCTCTTGCAACAGGAAAGTATCTTGCCTACGTAGCACCGGAAGTGAGACACACTCCTGCACCAACGGGCTACAAACCATGCTACATCAGCACTTATTCAAGACACGGCTCACGCTATCTCACAGGAAAAGACAAATACGAACCAGCATTAAAGGCACTTGAGAAAGCTGATAGTCTGGGGGAACTTACTCAGACCGGTGAAAAGACCTTGCGCATAGTCAGACAATTGGCAAAGCTGGCCGAAAACCGTTACGGCGAACTCACGCCCAAAGGAGTCCGGCAACATAAAGAACTTGTCACAAGAATGTATCAGGAATATCCGGAAGTCTTTGCCGACAGTGCGCACATCGACGCGAGAGCGACCTATAAAACAAGGGCGTTCCTTTCGATGGCCGCCGCATGCATACAGTTGAAGGGATTGAATCCCAGACTCAACATAACAACAGAAGCCAGCGAGCACGATGCATATTATATCAAATACAAAAACCACATATATTCTGACAGCTGTCAGCACAATGCCGATTCGGTATTTTCCGAAGCAAGAAAACGCTTTGTGCACCCAGACAGAATCATGAGACAGATTTTCAAACCGGAGTACATAAGCAAGATTAAAGACAAAGTCCAGCTTGCATGTGACCTTTTCGAATATCATGGCATAAGCCAAAGCTCAGACGACATGCCTGATCTGGCCTTTCTATTCACGAACAAGGAATTGTATGATTTCTGGCAACTGAACAATTTCGAGTGGTACTATGAGCAAGGACCTTCGCCTCTAAGCGGAGGAAAAATGCCATACCTCGCAAGAAACCTGATGAGAAACATCGTTGAAACAGCCGATACCGCACTTGTCAACAGGAATCCGGGGGCGATGCTGCGCTTTGGGCATGACACCAATCTTGCTCCGCTTGTAGCACTCATGGAGATTGACGAGTTCAATCACTCCACTGCGGATTGGGACTCCATTCCTGAGTTTTACCAGACTTACAGAATGATTCCGATGTGCGGGAACATTCAATTAATATTCTATAGGAATCCGGAGAAACAAAATGATATACTTGTGAAAGTGCTTCTAAACGAGCGCGAAGTAAGAATTTCAGATATCCATACGGACTGTTTCCCGTTCTATCATTGGCAAAAACTCAGAAAGGCATGGATAGAAAAGACCGATAGGATTGTCCTTCCATCGGTGCCGGAAGATCAGGAAGACTGAACAGTGTATGGCTGGATGAAGAATATAACCATCCTTTTATATTGTGGATTACAGCAAAACTTCATAGCGACCAACTTCCGTGTGTAATGAATGTGCCCCACAACAAACAGAAGCGGAGCAAAACATGAATATCTGATGTTTTGCTCCGCTTTTTATAAATCAGTGTCTGTAACAATCACTCAGACACATGAGTGACAAGCTGAATATTATCCACGCCGACCCGTGTGGCAATCCACTTCTCCATCTTCCGTCGCTCGCTGCCGCCAAGTCTGGCCGATGCGCTGACACCGACTATGGCAACCGGACGACGCATAGCGGATGTGGAGTCAGCCAGAACTGTGGCCGAAAGCGACAGACTTACGTCGCGCACACCAGGGAACAGCGTCTTCATCTCGGCGGCAACAGCCGGAGCGAGGTCGTCATAACGCGTATATTCGTTCAGTCGGTTCTGCAAAGCGGAAGCCTTGAGAGCCTCTTCGCGCAACATGGCAGCATAATTGTTGCTCGTTGTACGCACGCTGGAAAGGCGGTTGTTGAGCAACATCACGGAATCAGACTGCGAGCCCTGTATCACCTGAAGCTTGTAATGGGCCATCTTGTAGTCGGACATTATGCCTTCGGCACTTCTTATCATGCTGTCGGAAATCTCACGTCCCACAGCCACAACGCGCAGAGTGAGGCTGTCCTTGTTCACATCGTACGAGATGATGCGTGTGCCGTTGCTCTCCAGACGCTCCTTTACGAAACGGTTAACACTGTTCTTGAATATGCTCGAACGCACAATGTCGTAGGTCATCACCGCCGCCGGCACCATCGTGACGACCACGGCTATGATGATGTAACGCTTCACACGGGCATAATGTTCGTGGTCAAGAAACTGCTTCTCCTCAAACTTCATCATCCTGACACCCAGGTAAGTGGCAAGACTTATGAACACCGTGTTGATGAAGAACAGATAGAACGCGCCGAGGAAATAGTATATATTGCCCGTCGCAATGCCGAATCCGGCTGTACAGAGCGGTGGCATGAGGGCCGTGGCGATGGCCACTCCGGGAAGCACGTTGCCCTTACCCTTGCAGCTGAGTGCCACTATGCCTGCCGCACCTCCGCACAAAGCTATGAGCACATCGTACAGAGTGGGCGACGTGCGGGCAAGAAGTTCCGACTGCGCTTCGCTGAGAGGTGTCAGCAGAAAATACACAGTGGCAGTGACAACACTGATGAGTGTCGCGATGAGATAGTTCTTTACAGAACGCTTCAACAGCTCAAAGTCGTTTATGCCTACCGCAAGTCCCATTCCGATAATCGGTCCCATGAGCGGCGATATGAGCATCGCACCTATGATGACTGCCGTGGAATTGACATTCAGACCAAGCGAAGCGATGAATATCGCGAACACAAGTATCCAAAGGTTTGAACCGTGAAACGACACGCCCTTGCGTATTGCGTCGATTGTGTCGGCCTCTTTCTCCCTGTCGAGCGACACGTTGAAATACTTTTTCAATGCCCCGACAGCTCGCAAAAAAGAGTTCTTCAAGCCGTCGCCGACAATCTTCTGTTCTTTTTCTTCCATATTACTTTGTTTTAGTTTATTCCTTGTTTCATGTCATATCGATTAAAACATGATACCGATATTTACGATTTAATGTGTAACAATCACAAATTTAGCAAATATATCAATCCGATGCAACTTTTTAACGACATTGTTTCTCGTCCGCGACATATCATTTTTCGTATGCGGTCTATATTGCTCATGCCTGTAATATATGTCATTTTGCAACCGTGACATCATCATTTCGCACCTGTAATATCATCATTTTGTATCACATAAATAATCTTTCCACCACATAGAAACGCCTCAATAAATGCGGATAATGATCAAAAAGGGTGTGCCATAAAGACAATATGAAGAGGTTGATTTTGCCCTCTTGCGGATTTATATTATCTTTGCCTCATGCTTGTCAATTCACCACAACCGGAACGAATGACGCAAAGCATAACCTTACTAAGCCCAAACAACAAACAAGGAAATTATGAAAATAGAACAGGCAAAGAAAGAACACGCACACGACATCGCGCTGCTCATAATGCAGGCAATGACAGATGAATGTTGCATGAACATGGTAGGACCGGGAAAAATGCTCGCCGACTTCGAGCAGGTGATGACCGATCTCGCTTCATCAGAATACTCACAATACAGCTACCGCAACACGCTCGTGGCACTGACCGACGACAACCGTGTGGCAGGAGCCATCGTGGCATACCGCGGTGAAGACCTTCACACTCTGCGAAAAGCATTTCTGGACGCGGCGAAAGAAAGGCTCGGACGCAATCTCGACAACATTACCGACGAGACAGAAGCAGGCGAATACTATATAGACAGCGTGGCCGTGTATCCCGATTTCCGACGCATGGGCATTGCCTCGTCACTGCTACGTGCGGCAATAGAGCGCGCCCACTCCAACGGTCTGCCTGCCGGCCTGCTCGTAGATAAGCAGAATCCCAATGCCGAGCGGTTGTACACGGCAATGGGATTCAGATATATCGACGACAAAATGTGGAGCGGGCATGAGATGAAACACATGCGCTGCTATTGCCCCGAATAGGTATTGAAGCTGACCGAAGCCGGCCTTCCGCCGGCGATGGTCTCAGCACTGATGTTCATATAAGTGGTGTTACGGCCGTTAAAACATTCTATCACAGCCTCACCATTCTCATCGGTGACGACGTCCGGATTCCAATACAGAGTGCGACGACGGTCGTCTATTCCATCATTAAGAACCGACTCGCTATATCGCGGAGAATAGAACTCGGCCGGAATACTGTATCCCTGTATTTCGGTCTTTCTTATTCCGTGGGTCGGTTTGTAGCTTTTGCCGGAGTCCCAACGGTCTGCCATCTGGAAGGCACACCGCACAAAGAGCGTCCGAAGGCCCGCCTGGCTGACGGTATCCATCTTGAACTGACCTGTATAAATGTCGCGCAGCTCATCCACATCCACCCTGAAATCCTTGTCGTTGAACTTATACGACATCATTCCCGTGTGGTCTATGTAGAGCATGGCAGTCTCAATCATGTCGATACATCCCACGAGATGCACCTGATCGATGTCCTTTCCGTTGGCACTGTACTTCAGTTCGTTCACACCATAAAGCGTTCCTTCGCGGTTTATCCTGTCGTTTATGGTGTGCATAAGATAGCCTATGTCATCGACGACAAACTTTCCGTTGTCGCGCATCTTGTCCACATACTGCCTTATGTTGTAGAATCCGAGAATGTCGCGCTCGAACTTCTCCGTATCCTGCAAGAGTCTTTTATTCTTATATTTTGCCTTGACAACCACCTCGCCGAGCTTCAGTATCTTCTCGTCTCCAGCAAGCGAGTCCTCGAAGGCGCTGATGTCAGTATCCAGTCTGGTCGTATCTATGGGCGTACTCCACATAGGATTGAGCTCATCATAGTCGAGCTGGCGGAGCGGTGGCTCAAAATTGCGATACAGACTGACGAGAGCGTTACGGTTGTATTTCTTTCCGTCGCGCTTGGTCTGTATGAGTGCCTCCATCTTTCCGTAGAAATCGTCGAGCGGAATCATGAAGTTTCCGAGTGAGTCGGCCCGTGTCGAGCCCATGATAGTCACCGAATCGTTGTGCGCCATGACGGTTATTCCGATATTAGCCTGCGCCTTTCCATACCAGGAATCGATGTGTCCGTAGAGGTTTAGGTTGGGTTCGGGCAGGTATTTCGGTGTCACCGGTTTCAGTCCGAAGCTCTCCTGCACGTCGTAACGGCGCCATCCGCGTATGAGCAGCAGGTTGTCGAGCATCTTGCGGCGTGCCACCGACCTGTCGGCGAAATAGAAACCCGGCTGGTGTATGTAGCCCTTCAGCTCGGAGGTGAGCAACAGATCGGTGCAGATGTTGTTGTCATACTGTATGTAGTCCATGTCTAATCCGTCTCTTACAGCGACAGATATGCGTGCGTTGCTCACCGGAGCGTTGGATGCGTCGGTGAGTTTCAGACAGCACACAGCCTTCTTGAACGGCGCGTAAAGGTCGTTGTCTGCCGACGCGCTCAGGCTGAGCGTGTCTTTAGGATAGACATAACAGAAACGATCGATGAGCGAAGCACCCGACGAATTGACCAGCGACAGGCGCACCACACCGCCGGGGAGGTCGGACGTGAGAATCCTTATGCGCTTGCTGTTTGCCTCTCCGAAATTCACCGGAACATAAGTGCACGGCGTAAGACCGGAAAAGAGGAACAGCGCAACGTCGCCACCCGCCATGCCGGCAGAGCGCGACACCGTCACGTCGAGCGACTCCTCGCGCACATTCACCATGATTCCGTAGCCCGCAGGCTGCGCATCCGGCAACTTGAACTTGCGTTTCTTGCCGTTGTAGGTCAGCTCCACCGACAGCGGTTTCTCGCCCGGTGTGTAAACGAAACTGCCCATTCCGTCGTGTATCGTGGCTATCGGCAATATGGGTTTGTCCTCATCCGACAACAGATAGCCCGTGACATCGACCCATCCGCTGTCCTCGCTCAGCGTCTCAAATCCTACCACCGACTGGATGCCCTGCACCAACTGTCCACCCTCGGGAAAGAATCTCACGTTGAGTTCCTTCAGGTCTTCCGTCGGTCTTTGCTTCATACTCTTGTCCATACGGTAGGTAGCGATGCTGCGGCTCTCCTCGTCGTTGTTTATACGTTTGCGGTAAACGGGCAGCGTACGCGAGAAATACTGCGGGTCGTCACCGAACGCAAGCATCCACTTTGTGTATGCCCTCACCTCGTAATATCCTGTAAAGAAAGTGTTCGACAGCGATATCTGTCCGTGCCCCTCACCGTTCTCGAGCTTCACTATCTGACGGTCCATCACGTTGCCGAGCTGATCGACAAACTCCACATACAGCGGTTTGCTTATCTTGCTTGGCATGTTGTCGGCAGGATTCACCACGTAGGCCTTATACCATATGGTGTCACCCTGATAATAACTCGTGTTGTCAAAATGCAGATAAACCTTCTCTCTCGGAAACGCCTGGGCATAAGCCTGGGCCTTGGCAAAATAATTGTCGAAGACCGTAGGCGTCTGGGCACGCGCTGCAAAGCCGCATGCCACAGCCAGGACAAGCATCATCAAACATTTTCTCATTGCGATACAAAACTTTTATTACATTTTCTCAAATCATACGTATAAGCCAGTAGGCCACCATTCCGGCCAGATAGCCCACAAGAGCCACCCACGAAATGTGTTTCAGATACCAGCCGAAGGTGATTTTCTCAAGTCCCATCACAACCACGCCGGCTGCCGAACCGATGATGAGCATTGAGCCGCCCACACCGGCGCAATAGGCCAACAGCTGCCAGAACAGTCCGTCAACAGCCATGTCGCCGGTCGGAGCAATGGGATACATACCCATACATCCTGCCACGAGCGGCACGTTATCGACAATGCTCGAGATTACTCCGATGGTACCAGTAACGAGGTAATGGTTGCCGCCCGACACGTTGTTAAGAGTGGTTCCGAGCGCTGTCAGCACTCCGATCTCGGAAAGACAGGCCACAGCCATGAGTATTCCGAGGAAGAAAAGGATGGTGGACATATCTATGCGCGACATGAGATGGCTCACGCGACGGGCCATAGTGTCGTCTTCGGAGGTCGAACGGTAGAAGAACTCGGTAACCATCCACAGCAGACCGAGCACGAGCAGTATGCCCATGAACGGCGGAAGATTGGTGAGATAGCGGAATATCGGCACGAAGATGAGTCCGCCCACACCGAGGAAGAACACGATGTGACGCTGGCGGCGAGTGAAAGTGCTCACGTTGGCCTCAGGCAGATTCTGCTCGCTGGCGAGCTTGCCTTTGAGCGAGAACTGAAGGATGAACACCGGTATGAGCAGCGACACGACAGACGGCAGGAACAGTTCGGAGAGCACTCCGCCGGTGGTTATCATGCCCTTTATCCACAACATGATGGTCGTAACGTCGCCTATAGGCGAGAAGGTGCCTCCCGCGTTTGCCGCGATAATCACTATCGAGGCAAAGATCATGCGCTCCTTATTGTCGCGTATGAGCTTGCGCAGCACCATTATCATGACTATCGACGTCGTGAGATTGTCGAGTATGGCCGAGAGGAAGAACGTCATGAAGGCTATGCGCCACAGCAGTTTGCGCTTGCTGCGGGTCTTCATGATGTCGCGCACGAAGTTGAAACCGCCGTAGGTATCGACAACCTCGACAATGGTCATCGCACCCATGAGGAAGAAGAGTGTCTCGGCCGTATCGCCGAGGTGCATCTTAAGCGACTCACCCACCTGCGTGGCAAGTTCCTGCAACGAGCCTGCCGCTCCGGGCAATGCCTGCGACAGATACTGGCCGGGATCCATCATATAGAGCGTCCAGCACAACACACACATAAGCAACGCTATGGCTGCCTTATTCACTTTGGTGAAACTTTCGGCGGCTATGCATACATAGCCGATCACGAAAACAAATACTATCGTCAACGTAAGAGTTGTCATAGTCTGTAAAAAAATAATTGACTGTTTATGTTTTTTTCTATTAAATAATTTCTGCTTCCGTAGGTCTGATGTTGTCAGGCCGCACGCCGTCCCGTCGCCACAGGCTCATGGTCGTGGCTGCACCGTAAGGACAACGGGGCTAAGCCAAGAACAAAGATAATAAATAAAAAGCAAAACAGCCATAGCAACGGCATTTACATTGCAATAATATAACAAAATTGTAATGTCAGTAGTTGTCGAGTATCTGTTTCTGGCGTGCGCGCTCCTTTTTCGACACGCGCCGTTTGCTGCGGTCGAACAGACTTCCGAAATCGAAACTCCAACCGCTCTTCGGCACTTTTGGCAAAGCCTTTATCTCCGACTCAATGGATTTTTTGAGCGCTACCCTACCGTCAGACGGTGCCACAATCTCCACTCCCTGCAGCGTATTGATGTCGGGAATGAGGAATATGGTGTCGCGTCGCATCTCCGCAGCGGTCATATTGCGTTTCATGTAACCCTTGCACATGATGGTGGCACCGCCGTAACTGCCGCCGAGCGAGAAATGCCCGCGATAGTCGGTGGTGACACGCGTGCCCCGGTCGGTGATGATTATGACATCGCGCAACGGCTTGTGCGACGACATGTCGGCCACCACTCCATCTGTCTGAGCCGCAGAGCGCGAAACTGACGCAACCATGATAAGCAAGAATAAGAATCTTTGCATCTCCTTGATAATTGTACATTACCGCCACACACGCACCATGTCCATACATCGGGACGCGACAATCGTCCTATTGTCGTCATGCGACGACAAGGTGGCTTCAGGCTGTCCGTATCCTCAAATATACATAATATATTGAGACATCCGCATACAGCCTGTTTCCATTTTTTGTTTTTTTCAATATATATCATAATTGTTTGCACGGCGGTCACCATTGTTCCGATTGTCCGCGCCGTATGTTCCGCCTCGCCGCATGGTGTAATAAAAAGAACCGTCGCACCCGTTTTCTGTATATTTATACACTTCTGAAAGTAAAAAATTTTGACAGAAGAAATTTTCAAAATAGAAAGACGCCATACCCCGATAAAGCCTTTTTCGCACCAGTTACGCCCGAAGCCGTATCACGACTACCCACATCCCGACACTAATAAAAATCTGACAGTCTCACGAAAAGAACCATTTCGCATTGCAAAAACCACCATATCAGCACCCGATTAAGTGCATTTCGGAGGCCGAAAGAGCCCATTTCGCAACCTGATATGGGCTCTTTCGCAAAGCAAAGAAAAGGTCGTCGCACCGTCATAAAGCGCAAATCACTGTCTGTCAAGTAATTAGCCAAACCTCTCAAAACTCGCATATATGGAGCTGAAAAATTCTTTACGCATTTCAAGGGCACTCTCGTGAAGTTGACGATGAATAAATATTCATCCGCCGTCTTTATTTCTGCATATTTATACATAATGCGCACGGCACATCCGTACGCCACTGCAACACATATTGCCTTGCACGCCCGTACATATAAACATTAAACACGCGCGCCGCGCGAGAAACATCAACGAAATATCATTGTAAAACATTTATAACCATTGGGAAATACTTGTGCAACATTGCAAATTTAATTTTGCACCCGGAAAACAAGGTATAACATATTTCAATATGATTAAAGTAAAAAGATTTGTTGCCATCACGGCATTGCTGCTCTTCTCTTTCATCGCAGCCTACGCAGAGGGAATAACCGGTATAGTGCTCGACAAGAGCGACCACCAACCGCTCATCGGTGCGACCATACAGGTGGGAGGAACAGACATAAAGACCATAACCGATGTGGACGGAAAGTTCAACATAAAAGGGCTCAAGGCCGGGAAATACACCATCACGATAAACTACATATCATATAAGACCAAGACCATAAAAGACGTAGAGGCACGCAAGGACGCCGAACAGGAGCCTGTCACCGTAGAGATGGAGGCAGACGAGAAGACACTCGGCGAGGTTTCGGTGGTAGGAATAATGAAACAGAACACCGACGTGGCGATGCTTCAGGTGGCGCGCAACAGCCAGATGATAGTGAGCAACGTGTCGGCACAGGAGATAAGCCGCACGCAGGACACCAACGCCGGCGAGGTGGTCAGACGCGTACCGGGCGTGAGCATCATCGACGACAAGTTCGTAATGGTGCGCGGACTATCGCAGAGATATAATAATGTGTGGATAAACGGCGGTGCCGTACCGAGCAGTGAGGCCGACTCGAGAGCTTTCTCGTTCGACATCATACCGAGCTCACAGATAGATAACATGCAGATAATAAAGACTCCGTCGCCCGAATATCCGGCCGACTACAGCGGAGGTTTCATCACCATAAACACCAAGGACATACCGTCGGAGAACACTGCCGACATAATGATAGGAGGCAACTGGAACGACGCCACTGCTTTCTCCGCCTTCAAGTATGCCAAAGGCTCCGGAACAGACTTCCTCGGATTCGACAGCGGCATGCGCGGCCTGGCGTGCGGAATGGGCGGAACGCTCAAGAGCATAGCTGGCAATGGTGTTGACCTTCTGGGCAACGGATTCAACAACGACTGGCGCATCAGAAACATGAATCCCGCAGGCGACCTGAAGCTCTCGGCTTCGTTAGGACGCCGCTGGAAGCTGGGCGACCGGCAGATGGGTATGATTGCCGCACTCAACTACACCAACGAGTACCGCAAGTATGAGGATATGGACAACAACCTCTTCGGTGTATATGACGCCGAGAAGGACAAGTCGAACTATCTGCGCTACTCTGTTGACGACCAGTACAACCACAACGTGCGCCTCGGAGCAATGCTCAACTTCACTCTTCTTTCGGCCGACGGCAACAGCAAATATCAGTTCAAGAACATATTCAACCAGCTGGGCAACGACCGTTACACATGGCGTGAGGGCGTGAGCGCGCAGTCTGACAAGGAACATTCGGCCGAGTATTACTACCGCAGCCGCACGACATACAACGGACAGATAACAGGTAAGCACACCTTCGCAGCCGACAATCTGGACTGGAGTGCAAGCTATTCTTACGCCAACCGCAACATTCCTGACCGCCGCCGCTATCTCATCAACGACGCGCTGGAGACAGGCGTGATGCAGCTCTCTACTCCTAACGACATCTCACGTGAGTGGACCAAGCTGGACGAGCACATAGTATCGGCCGCCGTGAACGACAAGCACGACTTCAAGTTCGGCTCATGGAATCCTTATCTGAAGTTCGGTGCTTACGGCGAATACCGCACACGTAAATATACAACACGCGACCTCATCTACAACTGGAACGCTGCCGACAACACCCTGCCCGACGGTTTCCGCAAGATGGACATACCTACGCTGCTCTCTAATCAGGAATATTTCGGAGCCGACCGCCTCTATCTGCTTGAGGAACCGCACATGCGCAACAACTACAAAGGCAACAACTACATGGGTGCGGGCTACATTGCGGCTATGCTTCCGTTCGGAAAGCTCAACATATATGCAGGTCTTCGCTATGAGTACGACCACATGGAACTCATATCAAACACCCGCGACTACGAGGAGAGTCCGTTCAGCCACAACTACGAATACAACGACATCTTCCCCTCGATAAACACTACCTATAAATTCAACGACAAGCATCAGCTGCGCCTCTCATACGGAAAGACGGTCAACCGTCCTGAGTTCCGCGAGATGTCTCCATCAGTATTCTACGACTTCGACCTCGCTTCGAGTGTCCAGGGTAACACTGACCTCAAGCCGTGCTACATACAGAACGTCGATCTGCGATACGAGTTCTATCCTTCGAAAGGTGAGGTTATATCAATCGCAGCATTCTATAAATACTTCGACTCACCCATTGAGTGGACTTACATCGTGACCGGAGGAACCAACCTTCTCTACTCTTACAAGAACGCTCAGCTCGCCAACAACTACGGTATTGAGCTCGACATACGCAAGAACCTCGGCTTCATCGGCCTGAAAGACTTCAGCTGGTCGTTCAACGGAGCACTGATAAAGAGTAAGGTTAAGTTTGAGAAGGGCGCAAGAGAAGAGAACCGCCCCATGCAGGGACAGTCGCCTTATCTGGTCAACACCGGCATATTCTACAACAATGACAAGATGCAGCTCGACATAGCAGTGCTCTACAACCGCATCGGAAAACGCATAATCGGTGTGGGACGCAGCGAAGGCACCACGAGCGGAAACGAGGCACTGCGCGTGCCTGACAGCTATGAGATGCCGCGCGACGTGATAGACCTGTCGGCATCAAAGCGCTTCGGAAAGCATTGGGAGGTGAAAATCAATGTGCGCGACCTGCTCGCCCAGAAGGTATATTACAAGCAGTTTGCCAACGTACACTACGAGGACGGACGCCACAAGGAGGTTGAACAGATTACACGTGCCTTCAAACCGGGACGCAACTTCGGCCTCACAGCCACATACAAATTCTAAAGACAGAACATAAGGAATTATCATTCAAAATATGAAGAGTTATTATTTAAGATATAATCAGATGTTTAACAAAACAAAAAAGATGGAAAATTTTAAATTCTACGGATGCCTCGGCATCCTCGCACTGTCGCTCACACTGAGCTCGTGCAGCAATGACGATGACGCAACAACAACCGGTCCTACAGACATTACATGGACTCAGGACGGCGGACTGAACGCCTGCAACCACATTCTTTTCACCGCTGATGGCAACAAGAACGTAAGCGACGAGGGAACACAGATCGGTAACGGCGACCAGGAATTCGTATTCACAGGAAAACAGACACTGAAGAAAGGAACCTACATTCTGAAAGGTTGGGTTTACATAGCTAACGGAGCAGAGCTCACCATCGAACCGGGAACAATAATAAAGGGTGACAAGCAGACCAAGGCTGCGCTTATCGCAGAACGTGGCGGTAAGCTCATCGCCCAAGGAACAGCAACATCTCCTATCGTGTTCACATCAGAAGAGGCTAAAGGCAACCGTCGTCCTGGCGACTGGGGTGGAATCATCCTCTGCGGAAAAGCTGAGACAAACGAGGGCGAAAAGCAGATTGAGGGTGGTCCGCGTACAAAATTCGGCGGCAACGACGACGCAGACAACTCTGGTGTTCTGAAGTATGTACGTATAGAGTTCGCCGGATATCCTTTCCAGACCGACCAGGAAATCAACGGTCTTACACTCGGTGCTGTAGGCTCTGGCACAACAATCGACCACGTACAGGTTTCTTACTCTAACGACGATTCATTCGAGTGGTTCGGCGGAACAGTAAACTGCGACCACCTCATCGCATACAAAGGATGGGACGATGACTTCGATACCGACAACGGATTCAGCGGAAGAGTACAGTTCGGTCTGTCCGTACGCGACTCTAAGATTGCCGACAAGTCACAGAGCAACGGATTCGAAAGCGACAACAACGCAAACGGTTCCAACAGCGAGCCTCACACATCTGCAGTGTTCTCAAACATCACATTCATCGGTCCTAAAGCCGTTGACGCTTCGTTCCAGAACACAGCCGACTACATCACAGCAGGCAACTACTTCCCCAACAACGGCTCTGGTCTCGGACGTTTCCAGGCAGCTATGCACATACGTCGCGACTCTCACCTCAACTGTTTCAACTCTGTTGCCGTAGGATGGCCTATAGGTCTGATTCTCGACAACGAGAAAGGTGACACTCAGGGAGCCGCAACATCAGGCGCAATGAAGCTGAACAATATATGGTTTGCCAACATGGACGCTGTAGGAACAGACTTCAACAAGATATATGAGGATGGTCTCTACAACTATGAGACAAGCACTGTTGACAACACAAAACAGTCATTCTCTCACACATTCTTCTCACTGGCAGCAAACAACAACAAGTATTTCGACTCTGCCAACGGATGGTTCGACGCAACAGGATACATACCTGTAGCAGGCAGCCCGCTCATCGGTGCAGCTTCGTTCACAGACGCTCTGCTCAACGGTTGCCTGGCAGTAGATTACATCGGAGCATTCGCAGCCGGCGACAACTGGCTCGACGGATGGACAAACTTCGACCCGCAGAATGCTGATTATTAATCACTGACAGTCTGAAAGACATAAAAACAACCGGTACGGATAAACAGGCAAGCAGGCCTTATCCGTACCGGTTTTAGTTTGTTTACAGCATAATATAAAGGCGGCAGACACGTTCAACACAATGGTTTGAACTTTGTCTGCCGCCTTTCTTGTATTCTTTATTCCCTGAACGGATTATTTCTTGTCGGCAAGAACCTGCATAATCTTGCCTTCAAGCTCCTCGCAGAGTTCGGGATTATCCTTGAGCAGTGACTTCGTAGCGTCGCGTCCCTGACCCAACTTTGAGCTTCCGTACGAATACCACGAACCACTCTTCTGGATGATTCCGCACTCGACGCCGAGATCTACAATCTCTCCTACCTTCGAGATGCCCTCTCCGAACATTATCTCAAACTCGGCCTTGCGGAATGGAGGTGCTACTTTGTTCTTCACAACCTTGACACGCACGAGGTTACCTACCACCTGATCGCCGTCCTTAATACTTGTAACCTTGCGTATGTCGAGGCGTACGCTGGCATAGAACTTCAGCGCGTTACCACCCGTAGTGGTCTCAGGATTGCCGAACATGACACCAATCTTCTCACGCAACTGGTTGATGAAGATACACGTTGTGTTGGTCTTGCTGATGGTAGATGTGAGCTTTCTCAGCGCCTGACTCATCAGACGGGCCTGCAATCCCACGTTGTTGTCACCCATATCGCCCTCAATCTCCTTCTTCGGAGTGAGCGCTGCAACGGAGTCAACCACGATTATATCAATAGCCGAAGAACGTATGAGCTGGTCGGCTATTTCGAGAGCCTGCTCACCGTTGTCCGGTTGTGATATCAGAAGATTATCAACATCGACACCCAGTTTGGCGGCATAGAAACGGTCGAAAGCATGTTCTGCATCGATGAAAGCGGCTATACCGCCCGCCTTCTGCGCCTCAGCTATGGCATGGATGGCAAGTGTTGTCTTACCGGAACTCTCCGGACCGTATATCTCTATTATTCGTCCGCGCGGATAGCCCCCCACTCCAAGTGCAGCGTCAAGGGCAATACTACCCGTCGGGATTACCTCGACGTTCTCTATATGTTCGTCACCAAGTTTCATTATAGACCCCTTTCCGAAGTCTTTCTCTATCTTCGACATTGCCGCCTGAAGAGCTTTCAGCTTGCCATCGCTTACGGCGGCAGCGCCTGTATTTTCCTTTTCCTTTGCCATTTCGGTTTTGTTTTCAATTATTAATGAATGTCACGCCTGTCATGACACAGCCCGAGTCAATAGTCTGCAAGGGCTGTTCACGACAGGCGCGTTATGTCTCAAGCAATAAGAAATGCTGTTTGTCTGTGATCAAAGCTCAAGATCTCCGTTGAAGATCTCGTGCCAAGGCAGTCCCTGTTTGTTGAGCTGCTCCATGAAAGGATCCGGATCGAACTCCTCTACATTCCACACACCGGGACGGCGCCACAGGCCTTTGAAGAACATCATGGCACCTATCATGGCCGGAACACCGGTCGTATAGCTTACGCCCTGCATACCTGTCTCCTCGTAAGCAGCCTTATGTGAGCAGTTGTTATAAACGTAGTAAGTGAGTTCCTTGCCGTCTTTCAGTCCGCGGATGCGGCATCCTATGCTTGTCTGACCCTCATAGTTCTTACCGAGGTCCTGCGGATTAGGCAGCACAGCCTTGAGGAACTGTAGCGGAACAATCTTCTTGCCCTCGTAGTCGATCGGCACGATGCTCGCCATGCCGATGTCCTGAATGACACGCAGGTGAGTGAGATACTCCTGTCCGAAAGTCATCCAGAAGCGTGCGCGACGTATTGTAGGATAGTTCTTAACGAGGCTTTCTATCTCCTCATGATGCAGCAGATAGCTCTCCTTCGGTCCTATTTCCGGATATGTGAGCGTCTTGTGTATCTCGAGCGGTTCGGTCTCCACCCACTTGCCGTTCTCCCAGTAAAGACCCTTCTGGGTTATCTCGCGTATGTTGATTTCAGGGTTGAAGTTTGTGGCGAAAGCCTTGTGATGGTCGCCTGCGTTGCAGTCAACGATGTCAAGATACTGTATCTCGTCGAAATAATGCTTTGCGGCATAAGCCGTGAAGATGCTTGTCACACCCGGATCGAATCCACATCCCAAGATGGCAGTCAGTCCGGCGTCCTCGAAACGTTTCTTGTAAGCCCACTGCCATGAGTATTCGAAGTGAGCCTCATCCTTCGGTTCGTAGTTCGCGGTGTCCAGATAGCTGCATCCGCATGCAAGACAAGCCTCCATGATGGTGAGGTCCTGATAAGGCAGTGCGAGGTTTATGACCAACTCCGGCTTATAATCATTCATGAGCGCCTTGAGCTGTTCAACGTCGTCGGCGTCCACCTGAGCCGTCTTGATGTTAGGATTGCCTATTGCCTCGACAATCTTGTCGCACTTCGACTTTGTGCGGCTCGCAATCATGAAATCAGTAAACACATCGGCATTCTGCGCTATCTTGAACGCAGCGACGGTGGCAACGCCTCCCGCGCCAATCATTAACACTTTTCCCATATTTTCTCAGATATTAGTTGTTTTCAAGTATATTATAAATAATGTATGTGAATGTCGCGCGGCCATGAGCGATCGCAAGAAACGCGACACAGGCCGCAGACCGTCATTTCAGTTCGTCAGAACTTATTCCCAGCGCGCTCATGAGCGAATAACCGAGTATCTCCTGGCGGAAATTTCCGCCCGCCATTGGCTGCATTGCAAACATGGTGACACGCTTGTCGTCATCCACATGGCGCATGGCATGGCACAGACAATCGTACAATCCGGGTCTGTCCTCATCCGGCACAACCATAATGCGTTTAGTCTCCTTACCTGCGCAAGCTGCCTCGACAACATCAACGAAGAAGTCGTCGCGGCTGACGATGTCCTCCACCGGACACGCCGAGATGGTGAACTCGCCCAGGTTATCCTTAAACGCCTTGCCGTTGAGCTCGTCTGTAAGATTGCCCGGTGCGAAATTCTCGAGCACACTGCGGTTCTTGTCGTGTATGAGCACCACCTGCACATCGTTGTCTCCCTCACGCAGTCCGCCGTCGAGAGCAATGCAGTCTATCCACCGCGCCATGTCGGCCTTAGGTATGCGGCGTCCTATCATGCGTTCGAAATTGACTATGAGATTGAAAGCCACGCGGTCGATGTGGTTGGCATCGGCAACGATCACATTCTCACTCCATTTCACGCTTTTGTCTGTCATGTCATTCATGTATGCAAAGATAATGCAAATCGAGAGCAGAACAAAATAAATAAATGAAATGTTTTTATTTATTTTTTATGCCGAGATGCAGCTTATCTTATTTAAAGATAATGCAAATCGAGAGCAGAACAAAATAAATAAATGAAATGTTTTTATTTATTTTTTATGCCGAGACGCAGCTTATCCCGTCCGTTTCATTTCCCGTCATTGCCATACACATGCCGGCAAAACAGCCTGTCATACACCGCCGGACACAAAAAATTTACGCCGCACACATCTGTTATATTGAAAAAAAGCAGTAATTTTGTTTGGCAGTTTAATCGCTATTATCATTCACAAACAGCCGGTTTACAACTATGGAAAAGAAACAAACGAACAGCGGAACCGCTGATAAAGAAATCTTTCCTTATAACAAACTCATTCGACTATGATATATTGTAACTATTGCGGTCACCCGAACAACGAGGGTGACAAATTCTGTGGACATTGTGGAAGACCATTAAGCACATACACAAGCAACAATCACACCAACAACAATTCGCAGAGAAAGACAAACAGAGGGAACGGCAGCTCCTGGATAGACTCGATAAACGACTATGTGGGAAATGACAGACCGGCCGAGCTCAACTGGAAAATGCTTTTCTCAGACGTGTTCAAACCGCACACCACTGAGGAGGCAGAAGAAATCTTCATCTGCGGCACCAAGACCACCACACCCGACGCCGACAGCATATCCAAGGACTGGCCCCACCCCTGGCTGTACAGCCGTGTGCTGCTGATGTTCGTCATCACGTTCGTGCTTCTGTGGATATGCGTGAATGTGTTTGGCAATCCCAACACCTTTCCGGGAATGATCGTGATAGGCTCTTTCGCCGTACCGCTGTCCACCATGATTCTGTTCATGGAGGCGAACGTATGGCGCGATGTCAGCATGTACACCGTACTGAAGACATTTTTCATAGGAGGATGCGCCTCACTGGTAGCCACCCTGCTGCTGTTCTCGTTCTATTCGGTGAACGAGATGAACTTTTTCGGCGCATTCATGGTAGGTCTTATCGAGGAGATAGGCAAGGCAGTGATAGTATTCGCCATACTTAGGAAGCTCGGAAAACGCTCCATCCTCACCGGACTTCTCATAGGTGCGTCCGTTGGAGCGGGCTTCGCGGCATTCGAGTCGGCAGGATATGCGCTCCAGCCTTTCATCCGACTGCAGCAGATGACGGGCTTCGCGGCGGCATACGGACAGAACATCGACGGACACGAACTGATGGATGCCATAAACAACACCATACTTCTGCGTGCCGTACTGGCTCCGGGCGGCCATGTGGCATGGGCGGCCATATCGGGCGCGGCGTTCGTGATAACGTCCAAATCTACAGGAGTTTTCGACACGTCGATATTCTCGGACTCCAGGTTTCTGAAGCTTTTCGCCATACCGGTCGTGCTGCATTGCCTGTGGGATTCGCCTCTGTCCGGATGGATTAACAACATATTCCCCTTCGGAGGATACATCGCCCTCATCGTTCTGGTGTGGATAGTGGTGATGATTCTTATAAACATGGGACTGGCTGAGGTAAGCAGAAGAAGATAGTATAATAAAAAAACAGATGGAAGACAGCCGGGATGAAGCACGCCATCTTTACGGTCATAAGGTCTGTCTCGTAAAAACCGCATTATATAACTCACGCTTATGCACATGACGACAATGTGCATAAGCGCCGCGACATGCAGTTGGCTGGAATCTATGGCAACCGTATTCCGGACTCTTCAGTGGAAACTCCGGTGACATGATTACAATTTTTCTTGATTTTATTTTGACAAAATATTTTCG
>ULQM01023184.1_pt1 | contig 96310 bp, 144 predicted proteins | sample 1954451 | NCBI WGS metagenome assembly ULQM01 (sample SAMEA4835655, study PRJEB28245) | human gut metagenome | biome: gut microbiome; material: fecal sample | place: Denmark | collected 2008 | reverse complement strand
CGAAGTGAATGAAACAGATTGATTTTAAGAGAAGAGATGCTAAGGATGCACATCCTATGGCTCAGGAGATTGCTAAGCCAATGCACAAAGAATTTATCGAAAGAGGTTTTATAGATAAATAAAACTATATTTAATAACCTAAAAAAAACATGAATTTAAAAGACATTTTTAATGGAAAGAAAAGTAAATCATTCACTGAGCAGTTAGCAGCTGTTAAGAGCATATTCAAAAGCTCTTATGAACAAGCAATCCAACTTAACTCGGCAATAGCAGAGGACACAAAGGTTAAACAGAATGAGATTGCTGCTATTCAAACTCAAATAGACTTTAACACCAAGATTTCAGAAGATAATACCAAGTATATTGATAAACTGAAAGAACTCATTGGATGATAAAGTTTGAAATCGATAATGATGAGGAGAAAGCTGCTAAGGAATTTATCCAGCAGCACTCCGAATCATGTAAGGTTTACAATAGGATGGGAATACCAATGGGCCCACTATTCACGTACTGTTTTACACAAACTGGTATAGGTGTAGGAGTAAATATTTTATGTACTAAATGTGGGGATAAAAAGGATATAACTAATTACAACAAGTGGTAAAATGGGAAATATTATATGTATAATTCTATTAGTATTTTGGGCAGTATGTCTAGTAGGTCTGGTATGCTGTGCCGTGCAAGCTGTTAGATCTTTTAAAAAGTTAAAGCGCAATGATGATGTGGCTTCTTACCGCCTTGATCTTGTTCATAGATGCTGCCCAGATATAGATCTCGCAGAGAAAATAGTGAATAAGCATACATACGAAGAAATGCTTCAATCATCTAAACCTTTAGAGGATAGCTACTGGTTCACTCCGGAGGAAATTGAAGAGATTAACAATAACCATTTATCTCGCCTTATAAGAACATACGTAGCTGAGAAGATTAAGGAGCAATGACTTTCAAAGAATATTTTGGAGACTGGTCTAAGGTAATAGATGAGCAGGAGACATTGAAGATAATGCACTGGCTAAAGGATGTAAATCCAGAGATACTATGCCCAGCTAAACAAAATATCTTTAGGGCTTTTAAGTTATGCTCCCTTAAGGACTGCAAAGTTATCATGTTAGGACAGGATCCATATCCTCAAAAGGGTGTGGCTACTGGAATACTCTTTGGTAACTCTGCAGATACACCTGAAGAAAGACTCTCCCCCTCACTCCAAGTAGTGAAAGAGTCTGTAATAAACTATGAGATGCCTCATAATAGAATAGAATTTGACAACACTATGGAATCCTGGGCAAAGCAAGGGGTATTAATGATTAATACTGCGCTTACCTGCGAAGTAAATAGGGTGGGTTCTCATTTTAATATTTGGCAACCCTTTATGTCCAAATTAATCCATAATTTAAGTACTTATGATGGAGGACTTATATATGTATTGTTTGGAAATCAAGCAAGTCTTTTTAAGAAAGATATAGTGCAATCCTTTGGAATATTTGAGATATATCATCCGGCTTTTTACGCTAGAAGGTGTGAGAAAATGCCATATGATTTCTTCCCTGGGATTAATAGAGCACTTCAAGAACACTATAACACTAAAATAAAGTTTTACAATGAAACAGAATATGGAACTTGTTAAACCTCTAAAGATTGACTCCTCTAAGCAGGGAATCTGGTTTACTTCAGATCTACATTTTGGACATCAAAACATTATAAAATTCTGCAAGAGACCTTGGAAAACAACTGAGGATATGGATTGGAATCTTATCCAAAACTGGAACTCTGTAGTTAAACCAGATGATCTTGTATTTGATCTAGGAGACTTTGCATTTGCTACAAATGCACGATGGAAAGAACTTTTGAGTCAGTTAAATGGACATCATTATTTGATTTTGGGTAATCATGATATTTTAAGATGGCCTGGAGATAAAATAATGGAGCTCTTTGAGGGTGTATCCCATCAAATGATTCTTAAGATAGATGGAAGGACTGTATATCTTAATCATTATCCTTACTTATGTTTCGGAGGAGCATGGAGAAAGCCTGAAAATGCAGTATATCAACTGTTTGGGCATGTTCACTCTGGTCCAAATTGCGGAGGAACTGACACTGATAGATTAGTTAATCTATTTCCATATCAGTATGATGTTGGAGTGGACAATAATAATTATACTCCAGTATCTTGGCAACAAGTGCAGGAAGTTATAAATAAACAAGTGGAATATGGTATAGAAGCTCAAAATAGAGTACACACTATTCCAGATGCTGCTTATAAAGAATGACAAGGGAACTATACAATGGTTGCAGAGAGAATTTTATCTTTGCAACCATTCTAGGTATCGTCATTTATTTGATATGTAGATAGGTAATATCACCCAAGGTCAAATAGACGAATTTAGTAAACAGATGTATAACAAGGAAAATCATGTACTATGGATCCAATAGAAATAACATTTAAAGATGGGTTTAGACTGTGGTATGTCTGTGACTATACTGGTCCGGCAATTATAGTATCTGAACCAAACAGAGTTCCTACAAGAGATCAGGAACACAAAATTTGGATAGTGGATGGCATATACAGAAGTGCATATGTTGAAAGTAAATTCCTCTCTAAGTTATTTGGACTATGCGCCCCAATGATTAGGAAGGAATTAAAGCATTATCCAACTCTGAAATGGGAGGATGCTCCCATTGAAATAGAAATAGGTAGGGTTAAAATTTGTTATTATTAAATGAAAGAAATATTAGCTGGAACATATTGGCTTATAGCAAATGGGGATGGCAGTAGAGCTATCTGTAAAGGAAAAAAGCCTAAGGAAATAGGAAAATCTGCATGGGTAATCGAACGTCCAGAAATGGGATGGATTACCTTAGATAACGATATTCACGTTAGAGCAAAATACAGAGATAAAATCATTAACAAGAGTGACTTTCAAGGTCTAGTTTTTCCTAAGATTTCTTATGAGAAGAGTCCTATGGAAATTGAAATAGGAAAATCTGGCAGAGTATACACGTATGAATCCGAACACACTAAAGAAAATTCAAAGACTTCTTAATGGGGAATCTTTTAGAACTAAAGAGCCTGGAAATTCCATGCTTCCTCTTTACAAGAGCAATGAGGAACATTTACTAACCCCAATCACTTGGGATAAGTGTAAAGTTGGGGATGTAGTTTTCTGTAAGGTTAGAGGGTCTTGTATAACTCATAAAGTCTATGCTATAGATAGCAAGAAAGGATGTCTAATTGGAAATAACTTTGGGCATATGAATGGATGGACTAAAAATGTATATGGATTAGCACACAAATTATGACGCATATTTTACCAATACTTTGTTTATTAATTTTTGTTTTCTTCCTAGAGATTCGTATAAGGAATGAACTTATGGAAGTAGAGCAGAAGTTTAAAATTCTAAAAGAAGAGATATTAAAAAATAGAGAGAAGATTAAGGAAAATAGGGAAGTAATATCTAAAATAAAGTGAGTAACATTTGTGAGAATACCCTTCGAGTATATTCCGAAAATTCGGAGAATTTAAAGTATGTAGAAGCCTTCTTTAAAGATTTAGGAGATGTAGAAAGAGTTGATGATGAAAACTTAGAAGTCTATTTCGACTCAAAATGGAGATTTCCAGAAGGGGAAATGAATAAGTTATACGTGAACCTCCCAGATAAAAGTAGTATTAATATGACCTGTCTTTCAGTTGAATGGGGTTGTCTCTATTGTCAATTCCACAGTTGTGGCAAAGGTGGGTGGATAGCAGAAGACTAATTATGAAAATAGAAAGTGTTACTGGTTGTACTTGTGATTCGTTAACAGTTGATAATGTAGAAACTGTTGATATGGACAGGACAGATGTACAAAATGCCATCAAAAAACTAGTTGACAGAGAAGATGATCTAGGAGTTCTTCAGTCTGTTCTAATAGACCTTGTGGAATCCCAAGGTGAGTTTGAGGATTTAGGTCATTGTGATCAATGTGGTGATTGGATAACTAAATACACAGTAGAATTATGATAAAAATTTGTGCAATAAGTGATCTTCATGGTTATCTTCCAAAGATAGAATCATGTGAGTTAGTATTAATTTGTGGAGATATTGTTGGGCTTCATGCTCAACGATATCCAAAAAGCTGTAAGGAGTGGTATATTGACTGGTTCAAACCCTGGGTTAATGAACTGCCATGCGATAAGGTTCTATTTATACCTGGAAATCATGAAGTAGGAATGGAAGGTCATGAGGAAGAATATAAAAAGTTATTTAGACCTCACGACAAGGCAACAGTCCTATTTCATGAATCCTATGAATATTTAGGAAGTGATGGAAAAACTTATAAAATCTTCGGAACTCCTTACTGTAAGATTTTTGGCAATTGGGCTTACATGAGACCAAATAGTGATTTGAAGGAAAAGTTCTCAGAAATCCCAGAGGGATTAGATATTCTACTTACGCATGATGTAGCATATGGATATGCTGATCAATCTTTACAAGATACAGGATGGGGGACGGAGGAGCACTTTGGGACAGTTGAATTACGTGATGCTATCCTGGAGAAGAAACCTAAACTTCATTTAAGTGGTCACATTCACACTGCTGATCACAATCTAGTAATGATTGGGGATACGAAACACTATAATGTAAGCTATCTAGATGAAACATATACCCCTACATTTGAACCACTTTATCTTGATATTTAAATTATGTTAGACATTAATGAACTTATAAAATCTTCAATGAAGTCAGGTGATAAGGTAGCACTTCGTGCTTACAAGAACCTGAAGGCAGAAATACAAAAGGTTAAAACGGCAAAAAATGCTAAACCTTATACTGATGCCGCTGAGATTCAACTTATCTCGAAAATGTGTAAGAATTTGGAAGAGGCTATTTTAGACTTCTCTAAGGCTCATAGAGAGGACTTAGTGGCTGACTATACAAGTGAATTAGAAGTACTAAAAAAGTTGCTTCCAGAGCCTGTAAATGAGTCACAGATATGTTCTTTTATAGAGAAGTACTGTCTAAATAACAACCTTGTCGGGAGTACAGAAGCTCAAGAAAATATTGTTCAAATCCCTAAAAAAGAAATGGGAAAGGTTATAAAGGCAGTAAAGGAGACATATCCACAAGCAGATGGAAAGTTAATCTCATCTATCGTTAAGAAATATGTTATTTAAGTATGTTTTTAGCAGACCTGTTGTAATAAATGGAAAAGACTCTATCTTTATAGACGATACCTTAGAGTTTAATGAGGAAGACCATATTGTTATTAATCATACCCACAGAAAGAGGTATACAGTAACTGATGAGGAGCTATTATCTATCAAGAATGGGTGTATCCCTATTAAGGATAATGCTCCTAGGGTTCCAACTCCAGAGGATAAGGTTAATCACCCGGGTCATTATACATGGTTGAAGCAACTATGCGGTATAGAGGTAATTGATATTACTAGACATATGGATTTTGATCTCGGAAATGCTATTAAGTATATCTTACGATGTGGACATAAAGAAGAACTTGGGTATTCCAATAAAGAAAAAACTATAGAAGATTTGAGAAAAGCAATATTTTATATTAATGATAAAATAGGAATGCTTGAAAGACAATAAATAATAAGCCTCTGACGGTGTGAGTTAATTCTCATACTGCCAGAGGCTTTTTTTTTTTTAATGTGCTATGTGATATTGATTACAGTATCTACACTGATAGACTGTATATTCCATCAAGTTCATTTTTCTAAGATATTTCTACGCAGATTCCTCTGAATAGAAAGCCTACTTTGCTTTACCTAATTTATTATAGTGACATCTAGGGTATTTGCCCTTCAAATCACTTCTAGGGAGAAGGTTCATATTATATAATAAAAATCACTTCTATTTAATATATCTAGAGATTCTGCAGGGCATCTATAATCCCCATTATAAAATATTAGAGAATTAGAACCAAAGTCCCATTTAAAATACCCTATAAAGTTAGGTAATTTACCTAGCTTTCCATGTCTCGCGATTTCAGTTATTTCACTGTAAGTCATAGATTCTTAAAAGCTTTCTACTTAAACAGTAGAGCTTTTTTTTTTTTTTTACTATTGGGATTTAATATATGCAAATCCAGTATCTTTAATAGATCTAGTTAAACCAGTATTATCGAATATTAAATATTTCCAAGATTTGTCTCCGAATATTGACTGTCCTGCATCCTTTAGTAAATTAACAGGAGCACTGTAATATGGAGGATTCATATTCTCTCCAAAGAACTATATAACATTTATAGGACCCTTATACTAATCATAAGACCTAGAAGATGACTTATATAATATCTCTGTTAGAAGATTTACTAATACTGGATTGTCAGCAGCTGTCTTCTTGTGCTCTTTATATGCTGGAGTCAAAAGTAATCCGAACAATGAACCAAGTAAAGCAAACATTAGTGCGTCTGATGTAAGCTTAAATACATTAGCTTTTACCATATTGTTACCCTTTACATAAGCAACTGCTGCCTTTAACCCATCCTCCTTAGTAATATTAATTAAGTCACTTAACGTAGGAAAAATACCCTACACTATAATAGGAACATTCTTATATACTGGCATTCCAGTATCCTCATTGGTTATATTACCATGCTCGTCAAAGAATAATTTATTACCTTTATCGTCTATTTCCTATTCTAATTTTAAGGAAGACACTCCATTCTTCTAAGTTGGCATAAAGTAATTATTAATAATTCCGTTCATCCAAGTAGAGAAGCTGCCAAAAAGGAAACCGTAGCTGGCATTTTCCTCCATAGCTCTTTTACCTTTATCATATGAACCATATATATTATCACCTAAACCTCTGATAGCATTAATCATACGTTTAGAATATGGCTCTGGCAAATCGTCAGTCATTTCTATTGGATTATCTGGATGCTCCTGATTATACTCCCTAACTCTAGAGAAATAAAGAGATTTGGCTTTTTTATATTCTTCAGATCCAACCACCCCATATTTAAATGCTTTAAATCTAGCATCCTTAGTCCAATCATACTTAAGATTTCCATCTGGATCTAAACTTATCGCTTCCCATACACCATCATGCATACACTTAGCAACAAATAAAGTCATCCTATTTAGGAAGTCAGGACCTCTAAGAGTACTATACATCCAATTCTCATAGTTTAATATTCCATTTCTACCAGTTTTTGCTTTCTCTGCAATACGGCCAACATCTGTATTTGATATCCTATATCTTAAGCATAACTTACTTAATAAGTTCTAAGCCATAGCGTTTGAAGAACTATGAGTCCATACATACGCGTAAGCCTTACTTATATCCTTAGGATTCAAATCTGTGTTGAGTTTAATCACAGACCTTATAAAATTCTGCTAAGCACCTTCTATGGAGTCTCTTAGAGCTGATACAATATTTCCTCCAAGTAGCATATGGGATACTATCCTTTTAATTGGAGAAATTACTCCAACTATTTTCTTTTCAGCTGGACTCATGATTGAGGTATGGAATACGTTAGTTTTCAAGTAGTCCTGCATATATTTGATTTCCTTGCTTACTGTCTCTTTATTTCCATTATAATTACCAGTAATGTGGAGTTCTAGCATCAATGCTTTAGAGGCTATGAGTAATTTGTTATACTGCGTAGTAGATATATGTTTAGCTAGAAAGTCTACCAGTATATTCTCCACGTTGGTTTCAAAGAATCCTTTCCCGTATTTATCTAATAAAGCCTTTCTAGATTTCATAGTTTCATTAACTCCACTCTAACTAGTCGGCATACTTAAGCTAAATGGATTCTTTAAATGCATTCTATAAAAGGAATCAGAATCTCTTCCAAGTAGTTCACGCTCTTCGTCAGTAATTCCTTCCACGAACTCGTCAAATGCAGTTGATGCGTCCTTTACCTTTTTGCAAAAGTTTTTCATTCCAGCTAAAATAGCTTCTGCACTCTATCTCTTAGTAGCACCTGAAGCTCTTTCCAGAGGAACCCATAGGTATTCTGGGTGTGTCTTTATCCATTCCTTAATTTTTGGATCATTGGATGAATAAAATCTGGAATTTCCATTCCTATTAATTTTGTCTATTCTGAACAGAACCTCTTTTAACAACTCCCTTTCCTATGGCTTTAAATCATTAGAGGTATCATAAGGATTTTTAAATGACATTAATTCATCATCTGGATTGAAAAAGTTTGAATATTGTTGAGCCTAATTTCCTACTATCATATTCTAAGCAGAAGTATATCCCTGTTTCTTATAAAACTAGTCAAACATTCCTCTAATGTTAGAATCATATTCTTTAAGGAACTCTTCTGCAATAGTATCATGAGTTATCTGAAGATTATTTACAACTATTTTGATGTTCTCAGAATCTACAGTAGGTGCAGTAAAGAATGTTGTATTTAATCCGTTTAAAGAGTTTTTATTTTTAGGAGTTTCCCCTCTTAATGTTAGATATGCCCTGGCGGTTAATTCATATAGAGTTGCCATATTTCTAGTAAGAGACTAAGTAGGCTATGCTAGAGCTTTTTCAACTTCCTCTGGGTCTGAGAATGATGGATATTGTGTTAAGATTCTATTTAATATATTTTCTAAGGAATGCATCTAAACTACATCATTATCTACTTCTTTCAATTCATCAAAGCCATACTGAGCATATTCCCTAACGTACGCCTCTGGTTTTCCAGTTGTGATAGTAATGTATTCTTTTAGAATCTCTTCTACAGGATCTGTAAACTATGCAACTGAAAAATTATTCTCAATATTTAATCCGGAGTTTTCCTTGTTTACTACTGTAATTATGTTCTAGAAATAGTTCTTATTAAATTCACCGATATTATAGGATCTATAAGCTGCTCCATTTATAGAACTTAACACACCTAGAGTTCCAAGCTTTACATTGCCTCCTAACTATGGTAACATTTCATTTAGCAGCTCCATGGTTCTTACTGCCTCTACGTTACCATAATCGCCTTCCAAATCTATATACTCGCTATCTCTCCTGTAATACCCTAATATATTATTTCTCCCCTGTCTAATAGGGGCTTTTGCTCTTAAATCAAAGGAAGATAAAGTAATTATATCTAAGGTATTATCTTCATTATTCTTAAACACGAGTATATTTGCATCAATTAAATCTGGAAGGAGTTCCCAAGTATATTCCCTTTTTCCAGTTTTTTCATCAGTGACATAATCATTTAGATACTTTCCTAGGACGGACTCCAACTAAATAGCAATACTCTTTAGACCAGGAACAGTTGAGAAAGTCATAAATCCTTTATTATAACTATTGACTATTGCTTCCTTAAGTCTTTGAGTAGAATATCCCTTTGAATCTTCTAAGTCTGATACATATCTGGATACTAAGTCAAGAATTTCTTGATTCTTCTCTTTAGGCTTATTAGACTTAATGTTATGTTTTTCTCCTTTTATAGTTACTTCATAAGCATGGTCTATGTCATTTACCTAAGAAATTACTAATGGCTCTGTTCCCTCAGGATCTATAGAAGGGGCATATTTAACCCATTCCTTAGCAGATTGTCCGATTCCTTCACTTCTTAAGTTTACAGTTGGAAAAATAGCCTTATTTACCTCTAAAGCTCTAGATATAGGCTGAGAAGATATATGATAAGGGATTGAATTATCTTTTATAAAGTGGGCTACCTACTTGTCGAACTTATGCATTGAGTATCCATTTCCAGATTTCTTAGTACTATACTGTATAGTTGCTTGCACTTTGGCTGAGGATACTACCCCGTTTGAATCATAGGCAATTCTAACTGGGATAACATTCAAATCTATGTTTTTAATATTAACTCCATTATATGCTAGCATCTATTTTAGAAAAGCTAATTGGTATCTATACTTATCAGCCTTTACTCCTGTCCACTCTCTTGGACTTTGTGTTGTAGTCTTTAGTGCATACATATGAAGAGTCCCATCTTCACCTACAAATAGCCAATCAATATGCCCAAATATTTCCTTATCCAGCCCGGATAGTTTAGCTTTAACATTTAAGCCCTAAATAGCTTTACTATTGAGATATTTTCCCTTCTCTTTAACCCAAACGCCATGCAGCTAGTCTCTTAAGGAAATTGCAACTTTCTGCATACTATCTGGAACAGAATCTGCAATTAGATCCTAATATTTAGCATCGTCATTCTCAAATAGGATTTTAGAATCACCAAGTAAGTGAATAAACTTAGCATCATTTCTTAAGTACTTCCACTGCTCTATTTCCTGGGATACCTATTTTTCTGCAGACTCAGGATCTATTCCTAAATCCTCCACCAAGTGTTTTATGCTCTCCTATGTATATGCATCAATATTAAATGGAGTAACTAGCGGTTTACCCTCTATATTACATTGTGGCATATCAAGGAAACTTAACACATTTAGTCTTGACTAATCAAATGAAGGTTCTCCATCTATCATAGATGTCTAGCTTAGAGTAAGACCTTCTACCTTAATAGAATTGAGCTTATCTATCTGTGAAGCCTACCTGTCGGCTCTACTAAATACTATATCTGTTATCTTATCAAGTTGCTTAAGTTCATTCTTGTTAGAAAAAACTTCATCCAAATAGTCTAGAAGTTCACTATATGAAGTAAACTCTTGACCATTGGCTTTCAAAGTATAATGACAATAATTCATATTAACATTTTTCTATTATATTACCATCTGCTACTTGTTTAGAGATCCACGCAGATATCTTTCTTGAGTTTTTAGTAGAACCAAAATCTATATCAGGAGACTATAGCATTTGAGCCACTTCTTTATTAAATTTTCCAAAAATGCTAGTTATGCTCTTTCCATAAAATTCCTTTACATCTACAATATTTGTATTAAATACTGATTTAGTTAATTTCTTTAACTATTCTTCAGATGCACTAAATACCTAATCTGTTTGAAGAGAAGTATGTCTTCTAACATAGTTACTAAACAGTTTGGCAAACACCTCCTCTGCCAAATCCATCTATGATAGCTCAGAATACCTATCTCTAAGCTTATTCATGGTGAATCTACCTTCATCAGTACTTAGTACTAAATTTAATAACCTTTCGTAATTACCTCTTAATTCTGGATTGCTCTTTAACATTCCTAAAACTAAATGGACATGTTCATGTAATAGGTCATTAGTGGAAGCAATTGAAGTATTTACATAGACCTCACCATTATAAATAAAAGCCTTATCAATATTAGGATCAGCTATTCCCTTTAATTCCTCTGAGACCTCTTCAGAAGTAACTAAGTTTATAGGGACTCCAAATTGATTCTGCAGAGCAGTAGATATAGCAGACATCCACATAGTAATAGGGGCATTCTATTTCTTCTTATATTCCTCTATCTAATCCTTGTCAGTAGGAATCACCTTATACTCCCATCCGTTAGAACCTAATGATTTTCTATCCTCTATATAATAGTAGTTTGAATCACTTTCTGCTATATCGTTGGCAATATTTACTAATTCCTAGGCATTTGTTCTATCCTCCATTCCCAATAGCTCATTTATCTTATAAATATAAGTTACTGCTTTCTCTGGAGTATTCATTTCTGAAATTATACGGTCTTTGCTAGTTTCATCAATATTCCAAGACTATACTAACTTATTAAAGCTCTATAAGGTATAGGCGTTCTTTCCCAGTAGAAATTGCTCATCCCCTCTAATATTAGTGTTTCTATCAACAGGAACATTAATAGACTCTACTATCTATCCAGGAAGAAAATTAGTTGAACTTCTAACAAATTCACTTGGCAAGCTATTGTCCCAATTTGAACTTCCATCCTCATTTGTAGAGTGGTCTCTAAACTTAAATTCTATTAAAGAATTTTTTCTAAGGTGTTGTCTAGACAGAGCTTTATCTACTGCAGCCTGGGCAGCTTTTTTAGAAGTATATGAGTTACTTAAACTCTACTCAACTAAGGTTCCTCTACTAAGATAATACCTTTTCTTTTTATTAGGAAGTGCTTCAGCATATATTGTATACCCTCTATACGCCTCAGTACTCATGTTCTATATGGTGTCATAAGCAATTCCATACTTTTCTGATATAGGAGTAAATTGCTATTTAAGCGTTATACCTTTCTTACTGCTATATGCGTATTGGTATGTAAAGTCAGGTTCACTTGATAAAACTAATCTAAGTAGGGCATCGTAACTATTCTTTGCACCATCTAACAATTGCTTTACATCATCAACATTTCCCTCCTAACTATTTACATAGTCCAATATAGAATTTATAACTTCATCAGCCTTTCTTGAACCGAACTCATTAAAAGCTTTCTAGGTAGATACCCCTATACTATCTAAAAGAGGTTTATGGTATTGCTTTAACATCTTATACAAATCCTAGTTTGAGATAAATATCTCTCCATCTCCCTTATAAAACTTCCTAAAATTAAGATCCGTTATAAATGGATCCTCATAATCATTAGGAATGTCATAATTTCTTAAATTTCTCAGAAAGCTCTCAGCAACCTGTATAGCGCTTTTCCCACTTTTTAAGAATATTCCAGAATATGCCTTTTTGTTAGAAACATAGTCTACTAACATATCTTCAAGGCTACCTATTTCCTGATTTTTCTATTTGCTCTCCTATAGAATCTCGTTTAATTCCTGATAATATGGAGATTCCTCTGAGATATTTAAACCATAATCTCTAATAGTATTCCTAATTTTTAGGAAGTTTGAAAGTTTCTAAACATCTTCCTTAGTGCCTTTTACTATAAATACCTCCTCTCCATTAGAGTTTATAGTTCTTCCATATATAGGTTTTCCTCCTATAGATAGTTTATTTACTAGTAGAATATTTGCATTTCCATCAGGAAACTGAATTTCTCCAAATTCAGGACTTTCTCTTAAATACTGTAGAGTACAGTTAGCCTGAATACCTTCCTACTGTAAATCCTTTAATTTAATACTTCTTAGTCCACTATTTATAGACTAAGCTCTTATCCCTTCTACTATTTTATTAAGGGCTTCTGGATCTTCTCTTAGTGCCTATATAAAGCTTTCATCAATGAGGACTGAAGGAGAACTATCATTTAAGTTCAACTTCAGTTCTTCCCCATTGACTTTAACTGTAATAATACATTTACTCATTCGCAAACTTTACTTACGGTTAATAGTCCATCCCTTATAAAATTATTTATATAAGAGATAATGTTATCTGAATCTTTCAATTCTTGTATAGTATTTAGCTAGTTCTGTAGATAATCAGAGAATTGTCCTCCTAGTACAAAATAGCTTCTTTCATTATTTACCCTTTCCAGGTAATGGTTCTAATCCTCACTCTATCCTTTACGTAGGAATCCCTACATTGGCTGGTAAGAAGTTCCTACTCTCTCCATAATTACTGGTCCATCTTCAGTCATCTGAATGCAATAAGGATCAGTCTATCCTTTTGTAGAGCGAACATTAGACGCAGCTGATACCAAAATGTCTTTATAGCTAAGATTTAGAATAGGGGCATCCTTAGAATACTTAGAGGAATCAAACTCCATATCTGTATCCAATCTTGGAACTCCATAATAGTCTACCTTTCCTAAGTAATCAAAGTATCTAGACAAAAGTCTCATAGACTAGTTCTTACTTATAAAGGCATCAAATAGGGTAGTTAATCTACTTGCTCCATACTGATTCTTATTTACAACTAGATTATAAAGCATGAATAGGTCTGACAAGGTCTAATCTCCTACCTTATATTTAGATAGGGCTTGTAGTCCAGATGAATATGCCTAATACTTCTTCTAAGATTCAGTACTATCTTTTATAGTCATCATATTCAGTCCCACCTTATAAAGAGGAACCTTCTATTCACTACTTCTCAAGAGTCCCGAAATGAATGGATTATTTGCTAAATCGGTATATTTCTTTTCCGAAATATTTCCATCCTAGTCTACTTCAGTTACTATTCCCTATTTCAATTTAGGAATGATTACATTCTCAAATATATATTTAAAGGAGGCAATTGATGCTCTATTATCTAGATATAGTAATCCATCTTCTTTAAAAGTACCTGTAGAAGCATCTGCCTACAAGTATTTAGTTCCAGCTATTACAGGAATACTAATATTCTAGTTCTAAATAAAATTAGTTATAATAGCTGCATCTATTCCACCTAACATCTTTTTCTAATACTTCTCAGATATGTATCTGTAAGTACTCTTTGCCTAATTAAACACAGCATTGAATGCCTTTGATTTAAAAGATAGATTACTATCGATATCAATAACTGTAGAGAGAATATCCCTAATAGCATCAAATTGCTGAATGTGAGTAAAGGCATCAAATATGTTAATACACTTCTTTACCTAGTCATATTCGTCAGCAATCTATTGACGGTAATTAGCATCCTTTAACCATCTCAAGACATCCATTGGCGCGGCATCTTTTAACTATTCTTTTATTTCTGAAGATACTTTATTATCTCCTAGAGTAGCTTCTACTCTCTGAGAGAGAATACTCTAAATAAATGAGGTAAGTTTCTATAAATCAACTTTAGAGGTTGGAAGTCCCTAATTAAGTCCAAGGAATCTACCAAAGTTACTAAACTCGTTAGCTCCCTCTAATACATTCTAAAACTCATCACAATCAGCAATTACACTTTCAATATTTTCTGGATTTCCTAATCCTGCTTTCTCATATGCTTCTTTTATCTAAAGCATTTTTAATGCGCCATACCTAGCTTCCATCTTAGGGTTTATCTTGCCATTAGTCATGAATTGACCTCTAGCAAATGATATTGCGGTATTTATATCAACTGTAGTTCCTCCAAAAATATTTTCCTCAGTAATAGAATCTATGAATGAAGCCACTGGTGAAGTCATAAATGTAACGATGTCATCTATATTCATTCCTACTGTAATTAAGAACAAATACATTTTTGCCAATTTATTACCTGCATTTACTTTAGCAAGGATTAACTCCTTAGCATTATCTGTTGCAGCTGACAGAACTTGACTAATCATCAAGTCAACATAAAGGTTTCCAGTAATTCTTGATCCAAACTCAGCTTGAATATTAGGGTCTATTCCATCCATATTCAAATCTGGAAGACCTGTTATTGTTCCAGGCTGGATATTTCCCTTTGCTCTTCCTATAATTCTACTAGTTGTAAATTGGAAATGACCATATTTTCTCTTCTCTGCATTTCCATGCCTAATCAAATCATTTAAGTAATAGTGCCACATGAATGATGATTTCTCACCGTTAGCAGCAATACCAATAACGTTCTTACCAGTCATATTAGAATACTGCATAAGGTATTTAGTTGTAGGATTCAGAAGAGTCATTTCTGAAGCTGCTTTCTATTTTGGGCTATACCTAGATGCTGCACGGAAGTCTTCCATCTCAATAGGAGAATAAGCTCTAGTCATATTCACTAAATCTTGAACAGTATTCTATATGTGTGAAGAAATAAAGTTCTTACTTACATCCTGAGATAAGTTAGGAGGAATCTAAGTAAACTCATGTTTATTAAGATTCTTTACTACTTCTAATCCGTTAGGATTAGTATAGGATATATTAACAGTCTTGCTATCACCATCCTGATAAGATTCCCTATTTATCTCATTTATAAGATCTGCATATAGCCTAATCTTAGATGCTTGATCCTATTCACTACTAATTCTTTCAATCCAAGGGTCTAAATCTACTATGTGATCTAATTGCTTTAATCTATTTTCTATTACTCCCTTGCGATTTTCATCAGTAGTCTCTGTTAATTGCTTTGCAAGATTAGCTCTGGCAGCTGCTGCATCATTTATTACTATATGTCTTATCTTCTGAGGCATTGGTAGATATTCTGAAGCGGCGAGTGTTTCATCAGTAGAATAATCAAATAGATTACTCCATCCAACGTATTTACCATTGGTATCAAAACACAGACCCATGACATACGCTTTATCTATATCATAATCGGATCCTTGTAACCATGTCTGCCATGCAGTTACAAAACATTGTCCAGTTTCTGTTCCAGTGAATCCTACATTTTTCATCTTCATGAATGACTGCAGTGTTTGTGCTGGAATACGAGCAACTGTAAAGCTCTATGCTTTTTGGAAAGAAGTATACTACTTATTTCTATTTTTAGCATTAAAAGCTCTCAGAGCTTTTCTAAGATTACTACCACTGATTTTAAAGCGATTATTATCGTTTTTATTTGGATTTGCAGCTCGCATCATCTTATACAAAGATACTACATATTCTGATAAATCCTAATCATAATCTATTTCTTTACTAAAATTATATAAGGTTTCTTGGAGAATCTTTCCAGAGCCAAATGAAAGAGACTTGTTTAGCTATACTCCTCCATATTCGTCTGATTTATATATGTTTCCAAGAAGTCTGCTAATATACTAATTTACTTCCTAGTCAAATTTCTATTCTGGAGTTAATTTAGAAGTATGACCTTCAGCATTTGTATAGGTAAGTTCTGCGTCAGAATATTGTTTCTGCTCTAGGCATTGCTTTATGGCACTTCTATTAATATTATAGAGATCATATGAGATTATAGACCCATTGTCCATAGTTTCATTTACTCTATGTTTAGAAACAAACTCAATATATTGTAATACTCTATCTCCATCTCTACGGTAGGTAGTTTGATTCTCAACCTTTTTACCTCCTTTTACAAAGGCTTCCTTCTTATTATCCCACACAATATCATCTCTAACAATTTCTCTACCTATTTCAAATAAGCGAACATTATCTTCTGTTATAGCATATATCCTATTAACAACAGTTGGGGAATTTTCGGATACTTCATACTCTCTCTAATATTTTTTCTTGTTTATATTATCCCAAGCTCTATAAAATGACATACAATTATTACTATTTTTCTAAAGAGGTTTAAAAGTAATAAAGGTATGCTTTCCATTTCCTTTAGTAAATACCAAGTCGTAATTATCAGATTCAACAGATACAGTAGGAATAGAAAAATAATCTGGACCTTTCTTTAATACATCCACTAAAGAGTCTCCTGCCTTAATTCCGAACTTAGAGGCATATAGATTAGACATAATAATCTCCGCTGCTTCATTTTTTAGATTAGAAATCTTTACTGGCTCAGCGCCCTATGCTAATTCATATACTCCCTTTTTAATGTCATGGAAGGCCTTATCAACGTTCCACTTCTTAACCGCTTCTGCAGATAGTCTCTTCTTCTCATCTCCGGATATATTCATATTATCAATTTCAGCAAGTTCCTAAATCTATCCCTTTACTCTCCAATGATTAAAGATATTGGTATGATGTTGAACTCCGAGAGCATCTACATAATCCCAAGTGATTCTAACTGGAGCTAAATTTCTAGGTACTGTAACGTCTTTTTGGAACTTCATACTAGAAATATTTGAATAACCTCTCTTCTGTAGGTATTCTTGTGGATTATCCTAGAAGTTATAATAGTCATGGATCTCATTTAACGAAATGTGTTCCTAGAATATTCCAGTTTGTCCTAGTGCATTAGTTCCTTCTAAGGTTACTAGTACATTTTCAGTAGGTATAAAAGATTGTCCGTCTTCATATACTGGCATACTCTACTGTATAGTAGACAAGTACTATTTCACAATATCCTATTTTGCTTTAGTATTATCTAGCTCTGTTGATGAGAACCCTTTCTCTGTAGCTTCCTTTACTAGATCTTCAAACTAATAAGTCATTCCATTTATGTCATATATCATTGACATATTATAAGAAGGAACCATCACAGTACCAAGACCTGGATACTAACGTTTAATAGATTTTTTGTTTATGTTAGATACAAATGTAGAAAGAATACTACTATATATGTTTGGATCACTAAAAGGTATCTTTAGTTTGTCAAGAGAGTGATCTGTATTTAAATTAAATTTAGCCTTTATGTTATTTATAATAGCTTCAGCTAGACCAATCTCTTTACTTCCAGACTTAATATTTGCCATAATAGTTCTACCTATGACATCATAGATAGCAGACATATCTCCAGATTCTCTAAACTGAGCAACTGCATCAAGCTCTACCTTAGATAGGTCTAAGGCAGTCTATCCTAACTGCTGATAAATCTGTGTAACATAATCATGCAAATAACCTCCTGCATCTAAGGAGCTTATAACCTGAGAGAACTCTGTCATGTATGCTTCATCAGCTGTATGGTCTGAATCCTGCTGGATACCATAGGTATCAGATCCTATAGTCATATAAGAAAATTCTGTATCGTCGTACCAAGAGGAAGTAGGATTTATATTTCCAACTCCATTCTTTACAGCAGAATTATTTGCAAGGACATGAATCATAGCCCTCTTTAAAGGCTAGTCATAACTCTTAATACTTAAATCCTTCGGATCTGCTCCTTCTTTTAAGGTTGCTACATGGTTTATGTAATTAGTTACAGCTATATTGGAACCCTCAGAGTATACAAAATTCTCTCCATTATAAGATTCAGTCTATATACCTCCTAAGGCTGTATGAAGTTCAAATAATGAATCAATTGTATGATATAGAGTATTTTCTAGTATTGACCTAGAAGGAATGTGGTTTCCGTCATTATCAAAATAATGATATACTTTATACTATTTTCTATCCTTATAAGAATTAGCATTCTAATCGACTTCTTCTTCAATGGTATAATATACTCCATTTTCTCTTCCAAAGTTTACAATCTATATATGTGCTCCGGCATTATTGTAATAGAGTTTATTATTAGGATATAAGTTCTATTCCATAATATCATCAGCGAATGATATTTCATAGCCGACTTTATAACCACAACCTTTTATTAAGTCAATTTCTCCATCATTCCATGCTCCTTCTATTGACCTTCCCTATGCATCAACTACATGCCATCTCTTATTATGCATCTTTCTAAAGATATTATGTAAGTTGATTGCGTGTTTAGTTGAGTTTAGATCATTTCCAACTGATTGCCTCATCCACTGATTTGTAATAGTATCTGTTGCATATTTTAACAAAGTTGCAGTCATATACCTATCATCATAATAGTGCTGAATAGGCTTCTTAATTGTTCCAACTTCATTTGGACCAAGAGATTTATTCTCAAGTATAGACCAGAAAGGACTTAGCTGAGCACTACCGTCATGTGCATCCACTACGTCAGTTTTTCCACTAAAATTGAATACGTCCGCAGGAACATCTGAAATACATGCAATATTCATTTGTTCACATATACCCTCAAGACTTGGAACCATCTTAGTCATAGTTGCAGACATAATTACATTACGCTTAAACTGAGCATTCTGCCCTAGGTTTTCCATAGCATAAATCTAATCATTATAGGCTGCCTCTAAATCTGCAATAGTATTCTCCAGAGGAACTCCTTCGGCTTTAGCTCCATTAGCTATTAGTTCTTTACCATTATCTATCATCTTTTTTAGATCATAGAAAGTAAGAATATTTTGATCATATTCTGGATTTAGAAAGAGAATATTTCTCTTGTTAAGATTTTCATTCTTTATTTTCTTTTTTAAATCCAGCTTAGCCAAAGCCTTGATTTTGTGGTTAATTTCTGAACCAGTTGTACTAAATCTAAGATTGTTTCCAATAAGATTATCAATAAGAAAATAAGCATTTAGCATTGGATTTAAGGTAAAATCTGCATTATCATCTATACTTCCATATAGAATATCCTCGTTTCCAGACTTTGCTAAAACTACATATTCCTCACTTCCTACTTTCTTAATCCATTGTTTAGTATTTAACCCAAAGGTTTGCTTCATAATAGACTTCATCTGTTCATCTACAGGAATAGAGAATTGTTTTTCTAGAAGAGTCTTTAGAAATCTTCTTTTTTCCAAAGCAAGCCTCTAATTTAGCCTAGTAGAATCATTTGGATTGTATAAGTTAGTAGCAAACTCATAAAGTAATTCATTGAATGCTAGCTTTTTCCCTTTAATTTGCCTATAATGCAAATCCTTATAAAAAGTAATAGTATTATTTGGATTTGCTTTATTGTAGGAATTGACTGCATTCATTAAGTCTTTTTCAGAATTAATAGTAACCTCTTCTCCTGTTGCAAGCTTTGTTGGGATTCCTTTTAATACTTTACTTATGTCATCTATACCTTTAATTTGTGGAAATAGTCTCTTATAATCCTCAATGACCCTTTCATATACTTTATTATAGGCAGTACCTATTGTACTTTTAAGTTTAGATACTACTGCCTATTCAAGAGCAGGGCTCTTTATAAGGTCAGTTAATTTCTGGTTATCAATGATAATATCTCCAAGACTTATATGGTCTGTAATAAATTTCGTTTTATCAGATTGAGTAGTGGACTGTGTGAAGATTGTTCCATCCTCATGTAAAGGAAGTAGAAATTTGTTAACCAAGGCATTGTACAAAAGCTCTCCCTCAGTCATATTCTTTATCTACTTAACTTTACCATCCTTAGTTCTAACATCAGTGTCAATAGTCACATCTAACACTGCTTTTCTATTTCCTGAGAACAGAAGGTATGCAGTTGGACCGCCTGCTTCATTTGATTTCCTCATCTGAGTTTTTATATCTCCACTTAAGAATGCAGGGCTAAAGTTTGGAATTTTATCTCCGTCTAAGTTTGAGATTACAGATTTAGAAGTATCATTAGCCAGTAATGCTCTTGTATTTGCTAACTTAACAACCCAAGGCTCATTAGAATCGACTGTAGTTAATTGGTAACCGTCAAAGTCAGTTCTAAAATATTCATATAGATTTCTTGCATCATAGATTCCTGGAAACTTTCCAGAATCTTTTAAGAAGGTTCTCAATTCTGTTAGTGCATAAGTAGAACCATCTTCTTTGGTAGCTTTTCTGAAATCATTATAAATATCTTGTATTACTAGAGCTCTAACCGCAGACATAAATACATCATGTAGGAAATTAGGTCTACCTTTCATTGAAATAACCAACTCATTTAATGACTAAGTATTCTTGCTGAAGTCAGTATTAAGCATATTATCTATGAAAGATAGAACGTCTGCTAGCTGAGTTTCCTAGGCAGTTAAGTTATGTCTAGACACTAAAGCATTTCTCTACTCTCTTGTGTTAAGAGATACATCTTTAAGTCCCTCTAACTCCTTAATTTGGAATCTACTAGCGGATACATTTTTCTTAGATAGTAAATTTACTCCTAATCCATTTACTTTAATTTGATAATCTTTTCCAGCAATATTTATAGAATAACTCTTTCCATCTGCCATAGGAGTCAGTTTATATTCATCTAACAACTGAGCACTATCTAGTCTTTTTATGGTATTATCATTTATATCATTGATAATGTCAAATTTAGTTTTAGAAATTGAATATTTATCCTTAACTGCGGTTTTTGTAGTCTAAGTATCAAAGTCATAAACTGTCTAAAGATAATTTAGAGCAGTATTTGAACATATTAGACCATACATTGCTTCTACCAAATTATATCGAGAACGAATACCGTTTTCCTTTAAATATGCATCCTCAATCTCAAGCCATGACTTATTTTGTCTTCCGTTCTACTTGGTTTTCTTTCTGGTATCAAATACAGTTCTGTATATAGAGTACAGAACATTCATGTTATTATAATCAAACCCTCTAGATTCCAGCTCTCTAATAATATTCTAATTCTTGTCAACAAATAGTTTCTTAAATATGGTCTGTAGATTACCGTTTCTCCTAGATTGATCTTTAGTTAAATTTTCTACAGCGTCTTTGAACTCATTATCAGTTACTAAAGTTCCTGCTGATTTTAGCTTAACTATAGTTCCTACAAAATCTTTTGGTTCTAGACGTCCCCATTGTTCAACTTCATCCTTATAATCATATAAGGAAATTCTATTAATGAGAACCTAATTAAATTTAGCCATTTCTTCCAAAGAGTCCGATACATCATCTCCCCAAGTCTTTCTGGCATTGCTATTTCCTGTTGCTATCTAGTACTTATAGTGATAAGTATATGTATTGTTAGCATCAATAGTATATTGTATCGGATTTAATTGGGGTTTTATAGTTATAAACTTACTAAGACTCTACTTTAGTATATCGTCAAAGTAAGTTAAATTAATAAAGGCATTTACTGCATTATATAACTCTCTATTCTAGCTAATTTTCCTTACCTTATCTATATCCTCATTCCAGCCATTCTCAATTGAATCAAGAAAAGTTCCTTCCTTCTTGAGAAACTCTATAATATTATACATGGCGGTAATGGTATTATAGTGATTCTGAGTTTTAACTTTAATACCCTATGCTGAAGTAATATATAAGTGCTAAGGAAATTGTCCAGCATCTGCGTCCTATAGATGGTAATGTACTAAATAATCCCTAATTATTTTATATTGAGACTCCTAATAATTAATAATATTATTATTTAATTTCTCATCGGAGTCTATAATCATTCCGTCTCCCCTAGTGTCAATTATAGTAGCAAGTGCTAGATTATCTTCGAAAATTCTACGTCTCCAGGAATCCATTCCTGGATTTGAAGTTCCGTAGACATCTGATAACATTCTCTTATATCTAATTTGCTGAATATCTTCTTCCTTAATTAAATCTGTTCCCTTAATAATAGCTGAAATCTGCTATTCAGCTTTAGTTAAAGGTCTTGGAAGAAGCTTACTCTTTAAAGCTCTAGTTATACGAGCCTTATCTTGAGTTGATAATTCAAATTGAAGATTTACTTTAGATAGTTCTACTCCAACCTATTTTACAAGGGCATCTATACTATCTACATAAGTATCATCATCAAGTGAATCGTCTATATCAGTGCTGAAGGGAAGTCCCTACAGCACTGAATAAACATCCTCTATTAACTCGTCTACATTTGATGATTCTAATTTAGAAAGATTTATCATATTTGAATGAAGATCTTTACTATAATTAGGAACTCTACATTTTTTCATATTAAATTGGACATGAGTTGAATAAATTAGTTAAATCTCCTATAACATCATTAGCATCATCTTCATAATTTTCTTTTAAGTATCCTATCATTGTATTAACAATACCAGTGAATGTTTTCCATGAAATGTCTCCTCCCTTGAATTGATTCATTAACTCTTCGTTAAACATTTCTAGGTCTTCCTCTCCGTCCTCTCCGTCCTCTATGCCTTTGAAGAATGGGTCAACTATCTATGTAATTGTATCAATTGCCTAGTCAGGTGTTAATGTCTCAGGATGTAATTTTTCTATCTGGTCTGGTACTATTATAACTCCATTATTATATTGAATACTATAATATTCTTCTTTTCCTTCAGAATTTATTAAAGTTATTTTCTTAGCATTTGGAATAGATTCTATTGATTTAAAAGTTTTACCCTAAAAATATTCATTATCTTTTAATAGAGTTAAGGATCCATCGGCACTCATACTCGTTAGCATATTTTCAAATTGGGTATTAGGATTATTCCATATAAAGTTTCTTAGCTCCCTATCTATTTTTTTATTTACCATTTTAACATAATCTTCAACAGATTCAAAGTCAGTTGGAGAAATTTCTATCCCAGATAAAGTAAGGGCTTGTTCTACTTGATTATGTAAATTCTATATAGGGTCAACTACTTCTACCTACTGCTACTAAGTAATAGGATTTTCTGGATTCTGCTCAACGTATGGATTTATATCAACCGCAATTAGAGGTCCAGAAGAAACTGCATTAGAAGAAAATAACTTCTTATTAGTTACAGTTCTATCAATCTACCCAGACTCTTCATTCTTTCTCTCGACTAGTATTGGGTCAGAGAATATTCCGTACTTAAACTAAGCTGCAGTTGCACGTATATTATCTCTAGTAAAATCATTTTCCACAGGTGTAGAAATGACTCCATGGAACATTAAATTAAATAAATCATCCATTCTAGAATCATATACTCCAGTTCCATTTTCCTTATTATACGGAATAACTCCAGGTATTCCTTCAGAGAACTCTGCATCTTTATCAGCACCAACTTGATTATCAATTGGATCAATAATTCCCATCCAATTCAGAACCTTGTCCTGATATTTAATTGTATACGGAGTAGCCCCATCTCTCTATCTATTAACTATATAGTCTAGAAAATCCTCCTTACCTGTTGCCATCTAAGTACTTATATAATGAGCTGTCTTGATCATTACAAGTGGGAGAGTAGTTAAGTTAGTTTTATCAGAAATATGTAAAGTACTTCTAGTACTAGCATCCTATTCTTGGAAATCCAAATCAATATTATTAGTTGCTTCAACATTCTTAAACCAACCCTTCATATCCTTTAAGTTTGTAGTGATATAGGATTTCTTGTTCTACTCAGAAGGTGGTATAATCTAATCAACTATATTGTTAAATATATTTTCAAGTATAGCTAATTGAGTTCTAGCAATCTGAGGATTAATATAAATTCCTACAGCTTTATCAGGATTGTCGTAGAATTTACTATCTATATTTGTTAATTTTCTAAGATAAGCACCATGAACAGAATTGAACCCAAGTCTAAATTCCTTTACGTAGTCAGCTAAACTATCGTTAAAGTCCCATAGAACCTATAGCCTTGACTATAATTCTGGGGACACCAATTTTCTGTACTGTGCCTCATCTAAATTATCCTTGTCTCCTTTCTACCTTTGGAACTCTTCATTGTCCATCTGACAAAGTTTATTTATATCTTCGTCATTTAAACCATTTTCCTTACAGAATGCGTCATAACGCTCCATAAAGCGACTTAAGCCGGCTCTGTAGTTCCACATTGCTTTATACATTCTTATAGCAAATGGCTACAGTTCCATTGGTGTGGTAAATGTACAATTTCCTACTCGATTATTGTATAATTCTACCCACTTTTTTTGATAAAGAGATTGAAATGAAACTCCAACATTATCAAGACGAATCATTCTAACCTACTTAGGCATAGTTGGATCCTATGTCTATCTTATATAGATATCCTTTAATTCTGATGGAGAGAGTAATAAGTTGCTAGAAACGAACATTACAGGTTTACCTCTCATTTCTGGACTAATTCCAGGAATGTCGTCTATTACAATATTAACATCAGATTCTACCTAAATAGGTGCCTTACTTCTATAAGGACTCTAAGAGCTATTAGCTTCCTCTAACCTATAAGAAGAATCCAAAGGCATTAAACGAGTATACTGTGAGAATTTTGGAGGATTAACTCTAAATTCCTGGTTATTCTAAACCCATCCATCAACTATTGTAGAATACTTAGTTATGATATCGTCATATGAATCATACAATCTTTGTAGTTCCTCCGAATTTTCTGCGCCATTATCTATCTTAGATTTAATAGCTTCTTTGATAGAATTTGCATTTCTAGCCCAGGTATCTGGATTATTTAGACCTCCTAGGGACACAGAATATATATTTCCATCTTTTCCCTCCAGTTTAGCTACAAGTTTTATTACCTTTCCTCGTATTGTTCTATCCTCATTACTCAGCCCACTTCCCTTAGTTAAACCTATAAGTCTATTTGAATCAGATTCGTCTTCTATCCTTATAAAGTACTATATGTTATTAAAGGAATCCTTGCTGAATATTTCTCTAGTTTCAGGAGGCAATCTATCGTAGTACTCAGATCCGTATATTATTAAATTCTTTAATTGAATTACTTTACGCATTAGCTCTACTTTACCTTCCTTTACTTCTTGTCCAGGCTTTACAAAGATTCCTAAGTCACTAGTACTATTAGAATCATTTACCCAAACATCTCCAGCAGTATTAATTCCAGAGTAACTTACACTACTGTAGGTAGTTACAGGACTGCTTAGAATAGTATTCTATTCCATCTCTTCTGAGGCTGATTCTGTTTCCTCTTCAGAATTATTTCCATCCTCTTTAATAGGAGTAGTCTCTTCCTGTATCTCCTCCTAAGATACCTCCTGTCCGCCTATTGTAGTTGGTTCATTTGGCTCTTCATCCTGATCAGTAGTAGGAGCTCCCTAAGGCTATTCAGACACTTCTGGATTGTCTGCAAGAGCTTTCTCAATTTCTGGAAGTCTTTTATCTCTAAATTTCTAAACAGAGGTAGATAATCCAGAATATTCTCCGTTAAACTCCGATTCAGCACTCTATATTATATTGGATAATCCGTTGTCTATAAGGATAGTACCTTTGGTACTTCTAGTAATTAGAGTGTATAAGTCCTTAGAGAATTGATTAATATTTGTATTATTATTATTCCAACTATTTCCTAAGTCAAGATTCCATTTTTTGTCTACTACAACATAGTCAAACTCTCTTCCCTAAACATCTAGAGGAGACAGTGGGTCACTAACCTTTAGTCCTGCATCTCTTAACTTTTGATACTCGGTAGATGATGAATCTCCTATGAATCCAACAGAAGCATTCTTTGGAATTTTATTGAGAACATCCTGAGGAATAGTATCAGTAATCATTTCCCCGCTAAAGACATCTTTATTATAATAACGCAATTGAATATTCTTGAAGGTCTATTCGTAAACAGTATTTCCAAGAGTTCCTGGATCACTAACTGACAATTTATCAATTACAGAAAGTAAAGGCTATTGATTAGAAACCTTTAAAGCATTTCCATTCCTTAATGATAAATATAGTGAAGGAGACCTCCATGCTATAAGAGAATTTTCTTCGATATTTCCTATATTATTCTTGTTATATCCATTCTGATGTTCATCTCCTATCAGAATTAAATTTATTCCATTAAGGTCACAGAACTTTGATATAATAAGTAATTCCGGAGTACTAAAATGAGTTGCTTCATCTATCACTAAATATTTAGGAGCATTATCAATCTTCTTTATATTTAGATTATCCTTTAGATTTACAATGGTACTTCCATTCTCTTTCTAAGTTGTATATAAATCTTTAATGTTTGGAGCTTTACCTCCAAAAATAGTATTAAATAAGTCTGATTTTAGTTTTTCAGTGCTGTCTGGTAAGCTATCCTTTAAATTGTCTACCTAACTCTAAGTAGGACCAGAAACCCAAGTATTTTTTCCAGTTCCAAGGTTTAATCTTGCTACTGCAAATGTCTTTCCGCTTCCACCAAGTCCAGTAACTATGGAAGTATTATGAGCTACATCCATCTTAGAACCAGTTTTAGCTTTAATCCAATCTAATGCCTCATTAATTGCCTTAGGATTTTCTTTCTATGCATAAGCAAGTTTAGATACATATTCCTATATAGATATTGGGGCCATATTAGGATTCTCATCGAGGAATACTTTTAATCCCCTATAGTACTTTACAGTACTTGCTGACATAGCTCCAACTATTAACTAGAACTTGTCATAATTTGTCAACTTGTCGTAAGTTAGATTCTCATCCAGCTTAGCTGATTCCTATCCTAGTACCTAATTAGCATCAAATATACTATTAGATAGATTATCCAGAATTTCAGCAATAGACATATTTGACTTCTTTCTGTTATTATAAAGTAATTCCTATAATGCTACTATGGATGAAAGAGAATCATCTAATGTTAAATCTTCATAACCATCCAATAAGTCTAGAGTAGGAGAAATCTTGAAGGCATTCCTATTTAAATCAAAAAACTGTTTAATTGACTTAGTTAGTGCTTGATTTGCCTTAATAAATTTTATTTCTCTCTATCCCGTATTCTAATCATGCTTATTAATCCATGAGTTAATTTCTCGTCTATATGCAGAAATTTCTCCAAGAAGCATATTAGCATCTCTTTCTTCAATCTCTGGAAGCTCTTCTATTTTACCAAAGACATCACTATGATTTTTTACAAATTCATTCACATATTTATTATGTCCTACAGGTGTTCCATCTGTAGTTCTTACTGAAGCGCCATATATGAAGGATTCCGCAATTTTGAAATCTTCTAGAATTTGCTTTAAGCTAGATAGCTAAGAGTCACTTAATTGGAAATCAGCATTCGTTTCCTATGAGTTATAGGAGTTATATATATCTTGAAGCAAATCTTCAACATTGACATCCTTATTAGAAGAGAACTTAGAAATTTTATTGAGAAGAGGAATAACTGGATTATTTACAAAGGTAGTTCCTTCCAAGGCATTAAGAGTCTTAGTCTGAGGAGAATTATTTACTCCTTCTATAAAGGTATCTAGATTCTTAAAATAGGCGTCTGATATCTAGTCCGATACATTGTCTACCATTTCATTATATTTACTCTCTGAAATGTCGACTACTGTATCAGCTACCTCTGACTCTAAAACTGATGGATCTATTGTAGCCTCTGCATAGAATTTCTAGAATGGCTCAAGATTATCTGAGAAAAGTCCTAAATAATCCCATTCATCCTCTAAAGAATTTCCATTTCTCGCCATATCATATTTGATAAAAGCATCAAGGTCTCGATAAGTAATTTCTCCATTATTTTCAAAATAGTAATCAGAAGGAATATTAAAAGCCTACTTCTCGTCTGTAGACAAGCTAGATATAGATTTAAGAGATTTTATAAAATCAGGATCTGATGAAAAGGCTCCAACGGTTTCATACTTTCTTCCAACTATTGATGAAGCAGTTTCATTAATTCTATTCTTAATTGCCTTCTTTAGGGATGGAACATCCTATATACCCATCTTCAGAATCAGGTTATATAAGTCAGTATTTTGCTTATCAATATCAGAAACATCCTTAGGATCTACTTCCTATCCATCTTTAGGGGTAACCTACATTTCCCACCAATGCTTCTTAACATCCGCATCTGTCTGTTCAGCTACATTGTCAAGATAGTACTTAAGTAATTCACCTCTAAGAGCGCCAATCTATGATACAAGATATCTGAAATCTGTAGAAGTTATAGGCTACTTAGCAAATTCCTAAATCCAATTAAATTGATTATCAATATTGTATTTATGTATTGCATCAGCATGCTTTTTCTGACGTGCTCTGAAGTCTTCTTCAGATTCTCCCTCCAATGGAGAAGCTAATGCTGCAAATTCTTCGTCAGACTCAGAGTCAAGCTTATCTGTTACCTGCAGTAATTTCTTAGATGGATCATTCTTTCTTAATTTTTCAATTACAGATAGTTCCTAATCAAAGTTAGTATTCTAGAGAGTCTATAGCTCTGGAAGAACCTGTTTCTCCATATCTTTATATAATTTAAAAGCAGTATCTAGATCCTACTTACCATTCTTTTTCCAAGCTTCATATCTAGTCTAAACCGTTTGAAGTTCTGAAGGAGATAACTATTGAATAGATTTTCCTGTAAGCTCTCGTGCAAACTAGTTAATGTTAAGAGATAAGAATCTTCCACTTAAGTTAGTATCCATTGCAAATAGAGTTTTCTCTACATATCCTAAAGAACCTTCTCCGAATAGGTAATCCTTCTACTCTATAAGCTCCTACTTCTCCTACTGGAGTTTCTAAAGTTTCTCCTAATATTCAGGACTTTTCCTTTTAGCTTCGTCAGTAGTAGTATTTACTAGTTCCTATATTTCATTCTCTTTATTAATTATAGAGTTTGAAAGATTCTAAAAATCCTCCTAAAATTTAGAGATATATGATAGATTCTTAACATTCTCTGCATTATCTCCCTTTAGAAAATCTGATAAGGCATTTGCCCTATATTCTCCCTGAACCATTTTATCAAATAGTTCATCTTCAGATAGATTTAGTTGGTTACCATTAAGGATTAAATCTAGTTGGTTTATGATGTTAGAAAGTCCTTCATAGTTTGCCTATGCTTGAGACTTATGATTTTCATCTGCAGTTATATAGGTCTTCGTTCCATCGGAATTTGTAGTACTATCATAGGATAGTTCGGAACTTCCAAGAGAACCCTTGTCTCTTAGAGTTTGAAGCTCCTGCAAAATATCCTTTTTCTTTCCTTGTCTTAGAAGGTAAGTAATTTCATTTTGGAACTCTTTAGTAGAGTTGTTTCTATTATTCCAAGCCTCTACTCCTCCAAACATAGCACCACCGGCAGCTCCTCCGAAGAAGGACATAAGATATCGATCTCCCATATTTTCCCAAGCACCATAATCAGTTTGTGAGAAATATCCGAGTCGTCCTGCTAATTCTCCTAAAGATTTAGAAAGGTCTGTTACGAGTTCCTCACTTACTTCCTCTGTACCCTCTCCTAAAGCCTTACCTACAATACCTATTGTTCCATCCTTATATTTTTCTCCGAACTTATCAACGGTTCTCTTGCCTAAGTCAATTCCTTTTTGAATAACCCCTATAATACCTTTCTTTGTTGATAAATCAGCTGCTTCTCTTCTTCCAGCCATATATAGGTCAGCATTTTCTTTAGCAGCTTTTCTTAAAGCAAGTCTAGCAGGATCCTTTTCAAAGAACATCTCACCGAGACCTAAGTATTTGTCAACAGAATACATACCAAGTGTTGATCCAAATGCAATAGCAGCAGCCTCCGCAGGAGTGCCTCCCTTTTCTAGAACTGATTCATATACATCAGTATTAGATATAAGTGCCATATATCCGAGAGATAAATCCTGAGCAAGTCTATTTCTATTCTACATTACCTTCTCTGCTGCAGGAATATACTTGTTAAGAGCAGCCTTACCTAAGGAAGTTTCTGCCCATTTTCCAGATTCAAATAATTTTCCAACATTATAAGGGTCATCAGTTCCAAGATAAGAAGACAATTGTGCCTTACTTATTTTTCCTTCTAAACTCTCCTGTATGTATTGGTTTGCTTTATCCATGTAATCCTTCTAAGCCTTAGCAGTTGCAGTATTAAAGACTGAATCCCCTCCTCCCTTAAGCTTGTTGAAGGTATTTGCTATGAACTTCTGTTGTCCCCATTGCAAAGCAACATCCGACATTAAATTTCCAAAGTTTTCAAAGCTAAATGTATTCTCCTGAGCATAATCAGACATAGAAGTAGAGAACTTCTAACCGTAAGCTGCAATAGTGTTTGCAAGCTAACTATTAGGGTTCTAATCTCCAGTTAATGAAGCAAGCATACCGTAAGCCATAGGGAGAGTCTTAGCTAATTCTCTTCCCACTAATAATCCGGAATAAGCTGTGTTAACATAAGGTATAAACATTGGAATTATAGATGCGACATTTTTTGCAACTGTTCCTGCAACTGACTTCTCTAAATCATCAGAATCAAAGAAGTCATATTTGTTTATAGCACTGTTTTCACTAGTGAGATAGTCTGCTGCAGATACTACTGTCTTTCCCCTTAGATTTCTACCATTAGCCTTCTCTGTATAGTATTCTCCATCTTCATTTACCTTCCATTCTCCTTTCTAGTGCTTAACTTTATTACCTGTAATAGGGTCTACTTCAATAGTATCCTCATCATAAGTAGCATATACAAGAGGGTCATCAAAAAGAGAGCTAATATATTCAAATGGGTTAGTAAACAGAGAAATATCGTTAACAGATTTGTCCAAAAATGTGCCTGTAGCTGGATCAAATATTTTACTATTCTGAGCTAACTCTCTTCTAGACTTATCTGAATTAGTAATTTTATTTATTCCACCTACACCAATTCTTCTATGATCTGGATTATTAACAGTATTCAAATTGAAGTTGATGTCCTTTACTCTACCTCCGGCAGGTCTATTGACATCCCACATACTATATTCATAATTGTCTACAGAGTTCTCTGTACTGAAGTCTCTAAAGGTACTTGCAACATTATTATAGTAGGCATCAAATTTCTAATCTGAGAAATTACCATTACTATCCTAAAACATCTTTTGATTTCTAATATATGGACTATTTTTATATACATCTTTAGACATAAACTGTGTATTGTCTAAAGTCATTCCTGAAACATCCTTGAAGTCCTGAGCGGTAAACTCAGGATTATTCAAAGATGCAACAAGCCAATCATTCTATTTCATTGCCATAGCGTTGCTGTATTTGTAGCTTTTTGCTTTTGTTGTTTATCCCATACCTGTTGTCTCTGTTCATATCTATATGCGGTAGACTCCTTAATATCATTACCATCAGCATTAGCAGCATTAAGGGGATTAGTGTTAATAGGAATGTATATATTACCTTTATACAATTTATCATTGTTAAATGATATCCAGTTATTATCTAGTTCATATTCACCTTTATCCTTATCAGATAGAGCTCTCCTAACAGTATCGAATAGCGCATCATCCCCTGATGCATTTTCTATATACTAGGACTCTTGTAATCCCTACTTCTTACCTGCTACCATTCTCTATGCCTTACTGCTTGCAACACCTTCTAATACTAAGAAATGCCCAAAATACTTTGGATTAACTTCTCCCTTGGAAGCATCTACTAAATATCCAAGGCCAACTCTTTTAAGTATTTCTGCTTTCTTCCTCTCATAGTCTTGAGTTCCAACTTTAGCACCTAGTTGCTTAAGTTTATTTATTACCTTTGAATAAGTGTCCATAATACTAAAGTTAACCTTTCCATCGGGAGTTATAGGCAGAGTTACTGTCATAGCACCTCCACCAGAATTAACCATAATGTCGTCAAAACTGTCAGAAGAAATCTACTAGTCTCCAAAGGTAATGTTCTATCTATTTTTAATAAGATAGCCTACTTTAGAATCACCAATATACTTAGTAAGAGATTTATTGTCGTCCATTCCAGGAGTAGTTCCGTAATACTTACCGTCAACAGAAAGCTGTCCTCTTCCTATAAGTAGATTATAACTTTGCTCATCACCAGCTTTATCAGATTGAAGCTACCTCCAGAATCCCTCTTTAGGATCTTCATCACTTCCTCCGTTACTGCTGCTCTTTCCAGCTTTTTTAAGTTTCTCATCGGTTCCAAGATAGTCTACCTTATACGAGGTTGTACTTTTTAGGCTGCCAGATAAATACTATGTAACTAATGCTTGAGTAGCTTTATTTGGATCAGATATTCCAGTTTTTAAAGATGCCCATACTTTGGCTCTCTTAGGGAGACTTACAGTTAAGTAATCAACCAAAGCTTTTATTTGCTGTGCATTTGTATCAGTAGAAGACTCTGTCTAATATTTTCCATCAAGAGCACTCTACAGATATTCTTGCTGTTGAGCTTTAGAAAGATTCTACAAGGCCCGTAAGCCTAATAAAGCTTCTTTTCCAGCAATTCCTTGTTCTTCATATTTATAACTTCCTAATGATACTTTAGCCTAGTCAAGGAGCTTCTAAAATGCTTCATATCCCATTCCATTATTAATAATTTCAAAGGCATTATCATTCTTTGAGAACGCCATTTTAGGAGAATATTTTCTAAGCCAAGCTAGATTAGAGTTAGTAAGTAGATTATATTGGTCAGGATTACTTTGATACTCCTACAAAGAGACCTCCTGTATATTTCCCTTTTTATCAGATGCTAAAAGATTGCCCCCTAAGGTAATTGCAATCTCTCCAATGCTGCCGTTCTCTTTAGCATCCTTAATAGATTCATCAAATCTTTTCTTATTCTAATTAGCTACCTTTAACTTATATAAGCTACTTAAATAAGTATTAGCTAATTCCCCAGTATCTATTCCAACTAAACTTTCAGTTGCCAAAGTTCTTTTAAGATTAGTAATGATGGACTTCATTTCATTTGGAAGTCCATCCACGTCCTTAATCATATTAAATAGATCTTTCTCCGTAAGTTTCCCCTTTGTGTCTTCCTTATCTTCATCCTTAGAAGAACTCTTTATTGAAAGAGACTCCTTATCAGAATTTGATAATTTAACACTCTATGGAGCCTAAACCTATGGAGTTTGAACTGGTCTATATGTTGTAAAGAGGGAGGAGACGTTTCCTCCCTCTTGTAATTTAGGTATAATATTCATTACTTCATTACTTTGTGTAGTAAATTTATAGTAGATGGACTCAGTTTTCCTCCCTTTCTAAAGAGTGTGCTCTAATTCATCTTAGTTCTGAGTCCTTCTATATACTATCTAGTTCCTTTTGATTGTTCTTCTGCAAGGGCATCAGAATCAGTATAATACTTATCCCTAAGAGCTCTCGCTTTGGCTATATAGTCCTTGTAGAACGGCTAAGTAGTGTAATCAGCATCTTCTCCATTAACTGCCTGCCATGAAGCTAGTTTAGCATTAAACTCTTGTGACATATCATTGATAGAATCTTGGTATTGCTACTTAAGATTTCTTGCCTTTATCTCATAAGGGCGATTCATATCTTGCATATCAAGAGATAGTGAACGCTACTTATTCTCTGCCAATTCTACTCTCCTATCATAATCTCGTTGAGCGTTTCTATACTTAAGGTCGGACTCTATTCCAGACAAGAAGTTATCCCTGGACTGCCAATTATTTTTAAGTCTTCCTGCCTCAATTTGTGCAATTTCTCTATTAGCCTAATTAATAGAAGCCCTATTGAAATTAGCTGTATCGGTTCTTCTAGCTATATTATCCTCCTATCTCTTAAGAGCTTCCTATTTAGTTCTGAGAATTTCCTTATCATCAGCTAGGAACCCTTGATACTGCAAATCGGCTGCTTGCCTATTAGCATCTAACGATCTGGCTGCATTTAGGGATGCATCTGATGTATATGGCTAAGCCGCCTGTCTTCTTACATCAGCTGCTTGCCTATTCCTAAGCTACATTTCACTAAAGGCTCCAGTTACTGGAGAATATAATTCATAGGTATTTTTTAGAACAGGCTTTATAGATCTTCTAATAACATCTGCAACCTTATTATTAGTATGTAGAGAGTCAAATAATCTTCCAGCTCCTACTGCTAGAGGTGCAATGTCTTGTGCTAATTTTAATCCATTCTATTGAAACCAGTTTGGTTTACTTTCTGGTTGCTAGGTAGGATTTATAGCAGATTCATTACCCTACTTAGAAGTATCTGGAGTAACTCCAGTTAATTCATAATCAGTCCAGTTAGTTATACCATCCACACTTTTAATACCATTAGAATTTACTTGATACTTTCCAGATTTAGCAATTTCTGGATCCACCCAGTGCTTTACTCCATTTGTATCCTTATAGAAATAACGTGTACCTTCCTTCATTAGGTCATTGTGCCTATTAGCAAGAAGTTGGTCATTTCTGATACTGCGAATATAATCAGATAGATTAGTTATAGCTTCTCGTGGACCTCTCATATAGGAATCCTTATTAGTAACTTTCCAAGAGGTTCTAAGATTTCCATTCTAATCGAAGAATGTAGAAGTAGAATTGGAAGGCAATCCTTTGTCTACTAAATGTGCCCATTTAAGGAAAACATTATTGTCATCATTAAAGGAACTTTTATCCTAAGCATTAATGTATTTCTAAGCTGCTGATAAAAGACTATTTGTAAAGTCCTTATAATATTGTTGCCCTTCTACTTCTGAAGCATAGGATTTACCTTTCTAAGTATAGTCAGAATAATTTGAATCTGTTTTGTATCTGGAATCATTCATGCCTCTTCCACTATTCCCATAAGAAGATCCATACACTCCTTTATTATTGATTCCGTACAGAGTATTTCCCCAATTAGAAGAGAATTTATTTACATCAAAATCATTAATTCCGTTGTACCATGGAAGTTTAGTGCCCTGTTGAGCTTTCAATATACCTCCAAGTTTGCGCGAATCAACATATGTAGTAAAGTCATTCTACTAAGGTTGCATGTGGTCTTTAGCATATGGAATATTCTATAGAGGTAATTCAGTTATAGTATTATTTGCTTTATCCCAAACCCATCCTGTTCCATTCTTAGTCTTGAGACCAGGAATATAATAAAGATTTGGATTATTAGGATCTGCATTCTGTAGCACACCCTAAGCCTAGAGAGCATTAAGAGTAGCAGTTACGCCTGCCTTACTACTAATATTAGAAGATCTAAAGATCTATGAAATTCTTGGGTCCGATCCAAATCTATAATATCTATTATAGAAGCTATTTCTTAGAATATTAATTAAGCCTTTAGATGGGATTTTTACCATGATAGAAGTCATTCTACTCATTGTATTAGCATCATAGGATTTATCAAATAAAGAGGCATGTTTAGTTTTTATTTGAGGCTACTGTACAGGGGCCTCCTATAACTACTATGTGGGCTATTCCTGTACAGTAGGAGTTCCAGTTGCCATCATTTCTCTAAAATCCATTCCTCCAACTGCCTTACTTAAAGCTAAATAATCTCCAGGGTCAATGGTTCCATCACGTAAGGCTTTTGCAGCATTAACTAAAAGAGGAACATACCTTGATTTATCAGCATCCTAATATCCTTGGAAGGTATTGTCCCAATTATCTGCGACAGATTGAAGAGCATTTGATAAGTAGGTAGACCTATTTGCTATGCTTCTTACACCATTTTTCTCTGCATCAAGCTCAAGGAAATCTTTAACATTTCCATTGTCACTATTGAATAGCTATCTCATTAGAGCTGTCCTGACACTTCCGTTTCCCCATTCGATTTTAGATGGATCTTTTGGAGCCTAATAAACATTAGACTTTCCCATTTTCCCATATATGTAGTTGGCTATTAAACCATAGTAATCTTTATTCTTTTTGTCAGAATTTGTATATCTGCCCTTTGAATCGTGGAATTGCCCATTGTCGAATGTAATAGACCCATCCTTGATTCCTGCCATAATGTTAGCATATGCTGTTCGGAAATCATCAGAATCCTTTTCACCCCTTTTCAGGGTTGCTAAATATTCATTCAATCCCTAGTCAGCAGTCTATGCTAAATCATTGTAATCATATTGCTTTCCATAGAAGCTATATAAATTAGGAGTAGTTCCTCCTTGCTACATTTTCCTTGCTAGTGACATTATAATATGTATAAAAAAAAAGAGGAAGAGGAGTTGATTATCTCCACTTCCTCTCAATGAGTAATAGATTATTTCTTAATTCTATAGGCTAAGCGACCACCTTTACGGAAAACAGGTTCACCCTGTGGTTCTTCGGCGCCTCCACCCTGTGATTGCTCTACAAGCTGCAAGAACATTTGAGCACCCTGTGCAAGCATTTGACAATCTTGATTCTGTAATCCCTGTGCAAATAATTGTGCTAATTGCATCATAGGATTTTCTTGACCTTCTTCCTCAGGAGCTGGTTCTTCAGGAGCTTCTTCCTGAGATACTGGAGCTTCTGCACCCTCAGCAGGAGCACTAACTGGGCCACCTTGCTGAAATTTCTTAGTCTGTTTTACTGCGTTTTTATAAGTAATTTTCATAATTATATATAATTAAATTAAATGATTTTGTGAGTAAATATACAGTATATTTTTAGCTAACCAAAATTATCAGAAGATATTAAGCATTTTTGTTATCAACATACTCTGCAGGTCTGGTATCTTGTCCTTTGATTACCTTGAAGATATACTTTCCAAGTGATCTACATTTGTTATCAAACTATGGAGAGCCCTTAGCAGCCTCTGCTGCCTTAGCTTTCTTTATGAGAATTTTAGTTTCCCTACGGCTAACAATTCTTTCTCCTCCCCATAATTCCATCTACGTACTACCATCTGGAGCCAAAACCTTCATAACTGGATCAGAATTATCCTCGATATCTAACTCATCTCCAATCTTTATACCAGATTTCTCATTTACCTCTAGTACGTATGCAGTTTCTGGAGACGATATTAAAGTTTCATCATTTGGTTTTCCATGATGAACCTTCGTAACTTCCTAATCCTCATTTATGAATATAATATCAAGAGGAATCTTTGTATCCTTCATCCACATGGAAATTTTCTGATCAGGGTCAAAATAAAATAGCATACCCTCATCCTTGGAAAGTTTCTCTACTCCCTGAAGACCTTTTATCTTTTCCTAATCAGTTTTGGCTTCCTTTACATTATATTCATTGCCACCTATTCTTACTACCATTGGTCATCATCAAATAAATCATTGATTGCCTGCTAATCAACTTGTGGCATATTTTCTGGTTGCTGCTATGGTGTACCTCCAAGGTTTTCGTTTGTAATACCTGCTAGAGTCTAATCAATATTGTCTCCTTCCACTGGAGGGGTCTAACTGTTATTCTAATTAACTGGAACAAAATATCCCTCTGCAGACCTTTTAATAGGGATTTTAGTACCATCTATCATAATGAAATCCTAAGCGGTCTCTGATTCAGGTACAGAATTTCCAAACCATGATTCAGGATTTGACTAAATAGCTTTCATAGCATTTCCAGTAACATATCTTCCAGGACCCGTTCCAAGGGCTAACAAAGGAACTCCTATAGTAGTTTTAGGGTGATTATTCATCCAAGTTTTTGCCTGTTGCCATCTAGATGATAGGGTTGTTCCCTTAACAGGATTAGCTGAACGTGCTGGCTATTCAGTTGGAGCCTCTGTAGGTTTTGGAGTAGGGTTCCTTTTAGCAGCTATCTATTCATTTATCTTATTTCTTCTATTCTAATAATGTATATTACTTCTCCTATAATTCTAAGCTAGCGTTGCCAATCTTTCCGCCTCCTTATCAGAAAGTTTAGGTCCACCCTATTGAGATTTAGCTAGTTTACTAAGCAGCTTAGACAGTTCCGGCTACTCTTTACTTAATAAATTTGCATGTCCCTAAATCTTAGCTCTTCCAGCTGCCTTAGCTATTTTTGCTATCAATCCTCCAACACCAAAGGCTGGTATTGTATTATAATAATCCTGCATTGTCTTTAGTATTATGTAATAATTCTTCTGTAATTAGTTTTCCTGCTTCTAGAGCATATTCATCTTTTTCTTTCTAAGAAGCTTCTTCACTATAGTATTTCTTTTCAAGTTCTTCTAGTTTCTGAGTTACTTCCAGCCTAAAGATTACCTCTTCCTTTTCTATCTCTGCTTGCTATTCTATTTTTCCATTATCTTTTTCACTTACTACTGGAATCCCTTTTTCTGTTATTCCATCTAAGTTCATATTATGCTTCCTAGCATGTAGAGCTCCATCAGGAATTACATTTATAGAGCCCCCATTTTGAAACTCTGGAATATCAAGAGGATTCACTAAGCTTATAGTAGTTTCAGAAATAAGTTCTATAATAGAGCCTCCATTCTTATGTTGTGGAGTATCTTGTTTAGATTTCTTTTTACGGTAGTAATAGCGGTCTTTTTCATAGACTAAATCATGTGTATCTTTAAGACCATTTCTACCATTGTAATAGGTATCTGTTTCCCAATGAACTTCTGGGTTAGTATCTTCCTTACCTTTCTTTAAGAAAATGTAATCTTCGGTTCCCTATAAAGGGGCCACAGATCCGAGATGGAATGGATAGTGTTCATTTTCATCTTTATAACCTAAGTAAAAATCATAATTAGGTTGATTTGTAGCCCATTTCCACCTCTGCATTTCATCATAGGGCAGATTATTATAAGCAGATTCTAAGTCGTAATTTTCATTCTAAAAATCTGGATTTACATCTTTTACCCACTCCTAATAAGAGGGTTTTCCAGTATTTGGAATAGATTCCCAGTCATTTGGAGCCAAGTTTTTATAAGCACTCACAGGATCTAATTTAGACCCTTTCTACGCTTTTAATATAGATCTAGCTTTGTTTAAAAGTTCTATAGACATACCTCTACGTCCAACTCTAATAGAAGCCTAATCATATCCTCCTTCCATTAAGAATCCTAATCTATTACCATTAATTGCAGACATAGAAGTTCTTATATTTGCTCTGTCTTGAGCCTCATCAGAAATGTTAGCTATAACAGCCTGCTATCTCTTAGCTTCAGCTATTTGTCTATTAGCTCTTTTTCTAGCCCCACTACTTAAAAGTCCATACTTTTTCCCACTCTTCTAAAGAGCTTCATTGACGGTAGACTCACTTCCAGTGTAGGAAGATCCTACCTAAGCAAAGGCCTCATTATCTTTGGTAATAGTATCAGCTTTTTTACCTCCAAAACCATTTACAAGACCTAGAGGAGTTAAACTTAAGAAAGAACTACCTAAGATGGCATCAGTACTGGTCATACCATCAGTGCCTCCACCTAAGGCATTTATCCCCTTACCAAGAAGAGCTCCTCCTTTCATTATGCCTCCTGCTAGCATTCCTACTGGTCCTAGGGACATAGCAGCATCCGATATTCCATCATATACGGAATCCATAGTCTAGGTTATATCCCCCTTAGCTCCATTATATTCTGTTTTCTATGGCATAAAGGATCCTACTAAATCTGAAGCAGCTCCTATTGTTGCTCCTATACCTCCCATTTTAGCGGACTTAGCTCCTTCCAAACCAGCCTTTATTCCCTTATTGGCCTAACTTATCATCTTAATGCTAGATCCTATTTTTCCAGCACCATTTAGTATATTTCCAGCTTGACCCCCAATCCTACTACCTATTTGACTTAATGCGTTAAATCCCTAATCCCAGCTGAAACTAACTCCTCCAGAGTTGTTCCTCTGAAGAAGCTAGCTATCTGGAGAATTAGGATTTATAGCATCATTCATCATGTTTTTGCCGTTTAATGCTATTAATGGATCAGATGAATTAGATGTAGCTAAACCAACTTTAAATTTCAAGTTGTTCATCTATGGCTACATATTCATTTTGAATGCATTAGCATAGTCCGGCATCTAATATGGAGATGATTGAGGCATTAAACTAGATAATGGAGAACTAGATTGATTAAATATACTCATATTAATAACTTATACTATATAATGTCTTTACTGCAGTTATAATTGCCAATTTATCTCCCTTATATCGTACCCTTATCTTAATCCATTTATCTTTAAGTTTCACTTCTTTCATTTGCGATTCCTCCCAATTCCATTTAACTATTGCTCTATCTAGAGAGTTTTCTGGGATATTAAGAGTTCCATTATTGTAAGTAAGAACTTCATTTGGGATTGGAGATTGTCCTATTTCGATAGGAATTTTGTTTCTATTAAGATTTACTCTATTTCCTAAGTCAATACTATCCCAAGATTGTTCATTTTTGTAAACTACATTTATTGGATTTATCTGTACATTCCATTTGTCTTCTCTATACTACATATTACCACGGATTCTTCCTCCATCCTATAAATCTACAGCCTTAGCGTGATTCCAAATTCTATACTCACCAAGAGTATCATATTTAACTATTTCACCTCCAGCTAAAGCAGAGAAATTCTTAGTAGATATATTATCCTTTGAGTGGTAATAATCTTCAACCTCATTTACACTATCCTGTCTAGAATAATATAGAGGTAGTAAAGCAGATTTATCATACAAGCCTCTGATCTCAGCGCCATCATATAAAGCTCTATGAGTTGCAGTAAGATCAATATAGTTATGGTCATATGTAACATCAAAGCCATTAGCCTAGTATAGTTCCTTGGTGGCTTCTTGTCTTATGTACATATTTTTCTTGTCTTTAGCAAAGTCAAAGCTATCTCCAACTATTTCATAATGAAAGGAATCTGGTTCTGCATTATTACTTATGATTTCAAGGTCATCAAATATTTTGTGAGCTGATGGGTTATCTGCAACAACAAATTCAAACTCAAATGGATGCTATTTACCATACCAATAAGTAGGTTGTATTTTATCAGAGATGTCTATAATTCCAGACTAACCATGTTTCCAGAAATCTGTAGTCAAGAACTACAAATTGTATTCAGGAATTACTGCAACTACTGATTGATAATATCCTGCATCTACATTAGTTCCGTTTGTAAAACCCTAAACATATGCCTCTCCTATGTCAGGAGACACTCCCTTATATTTAGCAATTATATTTGCTTTAATATTTAATAAGATTACAATCTTGTCTGCATTTACTGGAGTAGAAAGTCTAACATTTTTACCGTTTTCGTCAGTTATTATACTTCCGTAAGAATCTCTCTAATAAAGTTCAGATTTGATTTTACTATAATCTCCAACAAATTTAAGCTTATTATCCTAGATTATAAAATTCTTATAATTTCCACGCGCGTCTGGAACTAATTCATAGTTAACCGTTACCTAAACTCCATCACCAGTTGGAAGGGTTCTATTGCTGAGACTCAACTGTGCCTAATAATTATTGTCTTTAATAATCACCTAATCTAAGGTTACACCATCTGCAAAGGAGCTTCCTTTATTGCTAGTTCCTAACTTTGCTATCCATTTAGAAGTATTTCTATCAAAAGAGAAAAACTGGTTATACATATTTCCTGAGTAACTAGGAATCCAACTATAGAAAGTAACCCAACCTACTGTCTCATTAAAACAGAGATTCCAAACTTTCTCTTCTAAACCATATAAATTATCATAGAATGTAAACATTACATCTTTCTTATAGGCATTATAATGAGTCTTTACATTTCGTATTCCTATAATAGGTGTTAATTCTCTCTCAGATAAACTTATATTCTAATTTAGAAATTCCTATACTTTAAAGTCAGAAATACATTCAAAATCAGTCCCATTCGTTCTCCATATCTTTTTAGCAACTGTATCTACTCCATATACTCCTAGAGGAGTTTTTATAATTGATTCCTTCCATTGACTTCCAAATATGTCAGAAATAATTTTAGGATTTTCTGGAAGCACATTTGAAGTATTAATATATATATTACCCCCTGAACCTTCTCCAGCTATTGCCCTTTCGTTAATAGGTATAAGAGAAACTCCATGTTCAAATATACATAAGAGGTTTCCTCTAAACTCAATTATTTTAGTTATAGAACCATAAGTTTTAGGATAATCTCTATAGTGTGTTCCCACAAAGGTTCTCCATCCATTCTAGAAAGCATCCTAAACCTATATATTTGAATAAGCTATTCTATTACTAAACTCATTTTTAATCCAAGGAACTTCGGCAACCTCAAAGTTTACCCTTTCGGATAAAGATTTTTCAAAGCCCTTGTTATAACATAGAGCTTCTGGAATCTTATAAGCGCCACTATTTGACATTGGGTGGAAAGGATAGAAACCTCTTTCATGTCCAAACATGGACACTTCATCTGTTTGAGATGAATCTATAGCACGAATATTCAAATTCATAGTGGATCTTACGACAAGAGTTACATACATTCCCAGTTTTACAGCGTTAACATCACCTAAATTTATTTTTTCAAAATTTTCTTTCTTCACAACGCCGTCAGACACCTCAAAGTTGTTAGCCCAACATCTTTCATCAACTATGTCACCATTAGTAGGAGAAGATGGATCCTAGAAGTTTCTATTGACTCTATGTGTAAACTAACATATGTAACAGTCCCCTCTATATGAGGGATTATATAGTTTATTTTCGGTTTGATTTAACCACCATTCTGTATGCTCTAAATCAAATCTATCAGAAATAGCATAAAAAGGAGATTTATCATTGTATCTTATAACAAAATAATCATCCATGTAAGCTGGTTTATATCCAGGAATCTTTATATCAATAAGCTAACCTGCTTTCTAATAACCAGTTATTCCCAAGTAAGGTCCAAAGGAACCTCTAAGGAGATTATTTGCTTTAGTATTTACATTCTTAGTTCCTACGTATTCAAACCTAAAAGCCTCTTCAGCCTCTCCAGCCCTAGCAGAAAACATATTATTATTTATCGCCACTAATTTCACATTATCTTCTACACCAACAACTTTTATAGATGAATATGTAGAACTCTTCTCGAACTCAAAGTTTTCCGGAGTAAAATGAGTAGTATCATGCTATTTTAATACATTGGTATTACTACAATCTCTACAAGTCATTTCTGAAGCAGAAAGTAAAGTATTTAGATAAGGACTATTTACATCATATTCTGGGCAAATGGCTCCCTACACGCTTACTTGCTAATTTTCTAATGTAATTATTCTCTTTTTAAAGTCATGAGTTAAATATCTTTCTCCCTCTGTAGTTAAAATTTTGACACCAAATGCATTCTTTTTCTGAACTTGTTCACCCTTTGAAAGAAAGCCTTCTGCTATATATGTAGAAATTCCATCAAGATTTACTGGAAGGACCGGAGTATGACTCTATTTGTCTATTCCGATTGTATATGCCTAACATAATGTAGTTGGGATTCTCTTCTATCTCACGAAGAAGAAGCCCTTAATCTTTAAAGTACCCTTTAGATAGTCAAGAACCTCTTTAGGTAGAATAAAGTTTATTCCTATTATGGTTGAAAATCCCGAATGTTGTATGTCTACAACTCCTTTAGCATTTTCTTCAGATACAGTACCATTAGTTTGAACTATTCTATAGTTAGTATCCTAATAATTTATATAAGTCCTCTAACCATCTTTCATAAATTCAGTTTTACTATAATCTGATTCTGAAATGTTTTCACTTAGATTTTTTCTTCCTCTAACATTAAATACTTCAGTTAAAGTATTGTCAGATTTTATGAATACAACCCCAAACCTATATATTTCATCATCCCAATATCCAACTTTATTATATATGTAGTAAGGATCATAATATGTATTGGAAATACTGCCAGTATAATCTAAACCTATCTATTTAGTATTATATTTCTCAGAAACACTCAATATTGGGAGGAATCTTAAAGCACAATCCGCTAAATCGTCATACTATGTTTTCGGTTTATCTACGTTTGCGAGAAATAACATATTCTAAACTGTATCCTGTGTTTCTACAGAGCCATATATTTGATAGGTAGCATTAATATCATTTACGGTTACTTCCTATACGTCTTCAAATCCTGACACTACTAAATATGTGCCTTCACCCTAACTAATTTTGTATTCCTTTAATATCTTATAAGCCTGAACAGTAGCATTCTAATTAATATCTGAGGTGGATTTAGTATAATACACATTTATCTTTGAGTAGCTCACATCTGTATTTGTTAACACAAATTTAACTTGTTTGTGAGAATCCTCATTTCTAAAACCAGAGTGTATAGAGTCAGCACTATTTCCCATAAATACTGACACTAGCCCAGACTCAGCAAAGAAATCTGATTCATTTCCATCCTCATCTACATACCTAAAATAAAAATGATAATTACCTATACTCAGTTTTCCTCCATAGCTTAAGCCTAAGAATCGTAATCTTGGTATAGTTGTAGTTTTTTTATATAAGGATGTATCTATATCAAATTGTTCTCCCTAATCATATATATTAGTATCATTTGTTCCCTCACGGTTGCAAACCTAGTACTAATTCTTCTTGGTTATACTAAATCTAGAGTTTATAAGTCTAGGCGGATTCTTTCCATCATTTATAACTAGATTTACGGAATTGTCATATGACCACTGTGGTATTATATCTACAGGATTATTTAGACTAAAATCTAATTCATCTGTCTCAAAATCAACAAGCTGTCCTTTCTAATACACGATAGGGGTAGCCTCAGATTTTGGTATTATACCATCCCAGGAAGATTTATTCTCTAAATCCTCCTGAGATATGCCAACTTTAGTACAGAACTCTTCAACCTCCATTAATCTATTCTAATAATAGATCATAGTCCTATTTAACCTGTAATTATGAAGGGGATTATATTCATATACTAAATTTCCCTATTGAGGGAAAGTTTTTAAGGCTATTTTAAACTAGTAATTTATGTCTTGAAGATTATTCATTTATTTGTATTATATTAGAAATAGCTATACTTTGTTCTTCTTCTCTTCCTAGAACATTTATCATGTTAGTTGACAGGGTATTTCCTAGTTTTAACTAAAGCTTTCCATCAACACATTGCAGTTTATGCCTTGAGTTTGTCATTTCATTTATTATACCAGATCCAAAATCCTACTTTAAATACTCAAGTTTATTTCCAAATTTATCATATAATAATCTTGGAGAGACTTCTATTGATTTTACATCTCCATCAGGTAGAGATACTAGAAAATCTTCACCAGTCGTATGCAGGATTCTATCTATCCAGTTGTCAAAATTCTCACTATTGGATACACTAGTTTTTAAAGTAAACTGTTGTCCCTCTGTCTAATAATATAAGTTAGGAATATCTTTTGTAGGTTCTATATCTACGCTATCATTAACCTACAATTTGAGATTTGCATTTATTGGAATCTCCATAAGATTAGTCCAAGTAAAGTTCTCATAGTAATGTATCTTACTCCACTTATATTTAGAAATAGAAGTTGCTGATTTTACTACCTTGTAATACTATTCGAATGGTACTTTTAGTGTATCATCTGAAACACCCTATCTAAAAGTTAGTGGGTATATGCTACTGTGCCACCTAGAGGCCTAATCAGTAGACATTATATTAGCCTCCTTATGCCATATACCTGCTCCTCTAGTCCCGAAGGTAGTTAATCTTACTTCTCCATTAGAGTCTAGAAATAAGTACAGTATTAAATTAACGCTATCTTCCTAATTAGTTACATAATACTGTGAATACTCATACCTTGGTCTATCCCCTCCACGATAATCTCCGTATCCCCATAGAGTAAAATTTCCCTAACTTCCAGTTTTTGCGGTATGATAAACTCTAAATCTTAACGCTAATATGTCACATGTCTATAATTTTGCTTTAATTTCATTGTAGGTATCAGCATACTTTGTTATAGTACCGTTGTTTGTAGAGTCATCTCCAAACTGCGTTTTACTTGATCCAGCTTCGCCTGCATCAGCATATGATCCTGCTAAGTATATTGCAATCCATTTAGAACTACCGTCTATTAGAAGCCATCCACACGTTATATCTAGTGGTTCAAATTTATAAGGAACATTTATACTAGTTAAATTATTATAATCTATCTTTACAGGAATCTTTAAAGTCTATGTGAATTTGTCTAAGTAATGATTTCCAGTTAAAGACACCTTATGGGAAGTTTCTCTAGAAATATCCGCAATATCAGATGTAGAGTGCTATGATTGGTCTGAAGAAATGCTAGTCTTTGATGGCTTAGGTGGAGAGAAAGTATCCTTGATTTTTATACTATCTTTATCTATATTGTATAAAGATACCTTTAATCCAGAAAAAGTAGTTTTTCCATGTATGTCAAAGTTAATATTACATTCGTAGTACCTCTTTATCAGATAATCAATAGACTATTGCTTATCTAAATACTCAGAAAATGTATTAACGCTATTGCCAGCACTAGTTGTGCACTCATCCTTTACTATAATATTTGACACTGTTTTAGAGGTAGCTTCACATTGAATAGTTCCTTCTATGGTTTCCTGTAAAGAAATCTATTTATAGTCATTGTAATCAAAGTAGTATTGATTAAATATATCACAAGTATACATTAATCTATAGTAACAGATAGTCTTTTCATTATTATAGTTTATAACCATTCGCACTAAATATAGTCTATCGTTATCTAATAACTATAAAGATTCCTAGAAGTGTCCAGAATATGAACTTCTATTCTATACCTTATATACTTTATCAGTGTTCAGAGAGAATGAGTCCTAAGTTCCACTTTTCCAAGCCCCATTTATACTATATTCATTCTAGATATTTTTAGAATTATCCTTTATATAAGCTTTAGTCTACTCATCATACTCATAAAATTCAAACTACACTAATTTAATTTCTTTGTTTCTTTCAGGATAAGCTTCTAATCCCCAGTTTAAGGTAATATTGCCTTCATTGTAGTAATATCTATATTCCTTTAAATCTATTTTTCCAGATCCTAAGTTATCTACATTTATAGAGAAAGACTACTTTAGCCAATCAAGATACCCAAAAGGCATCATCGGATATATATTAAAGTGTACTTCCCCAGAATTTTGTGGAAGCTAAAATGGTGTAGTTAATAGAAACTAATTGTCAGTGCCATCATTCTTTCTTGGAGTAACAATCCCTCCGTTAGTTGAGTAATCTACATTTGAATCTATTTTCCCAACATAAAATGGGGTATAGAAAGTTGTATCCTTATTGTTTAATATATCATTATTTGTTCCGTAGGAACTTTTTGGATAATTAGTTATAATAGCTTCTTGTAGCTTACCATCATTAATCTAAACTCCTATTCCATATAGATTAATTTTATCCTAAGAAGTCTAATTATTATAAGTCCAATTTAAATAAAAATAAAAGTTCCAATTATCTCCACTTTTTATAGCATCCCAAGATACACTAAATGTATCTATACACTCTAGCTCTGCTAGTATTGCTAATTTTCCATCTACTTTTGAATCAAATACATTATAATTTGATTTGATTAAATTTCTATACTCTTGTAAATTTAGTTTTCCTCCAGATTTGTTTAAATCTGAGTCTAATATGTAATAATTATTGTCGTGCCATATCAAGGAATTATTTAAATTATTAATTATACTATTGTCTTGAATGGCAACAACATTAAGTTTTAGGTATTTTGGATATTTATCAGGGTTAGTGTTATTAGGCTCTTGTGCACTAATAAAATTATCTTCTCCATTTAGCTCTTTACATCCTATTTGAAACTTATCTCCTGGATGAAGGGGTTCATCTAATAAAATTAACTTTTTAAACTTACTTTTAATATGGTTGTCCTAAAATAGATCAGATAATTCTAGTGTATTTTGTGGAACACTTAAATTATCAGAGGTAATATTTCTCTCTGGAGATGGAAAGCACCCTATCTAAGATTTCTTTATAATCGGATTGTAAGACACAATATACATAATACCTCCCAATTGGGCAGTTCCAACAGGAATATATCCCTATGGTAAGTAGGCGGTCCCTACTCTTCCGTTTCCCATATCATTCTAAAGAACATTCTCATTTCCATTATAAGTCAATATTGTTCCGTTTAAGCAATTAACTAGAGAATCATTGGGAGTTACGAGTGGACTCAAATCCATTAGTAATCCCTTATTAAAAGTATTTACGCTTTCGGATTTCTTCATAGAAATTCATATTTATTATTACTTACTAATATATCTTTAAATTTTAAAGGGGATCTGGTCTCTATTAATTCTGCATTTGCTTCTAACTTTGCCACAAAGTATTTAAGTTTTATAGGAGATATGCTTGGGATTCTAAATATATATTTCTTGGAGTGCTCATTAAGTCTGCATTCATCTAGTATTTCGTACATAAACACCTAACCAAAAGTAAACTTCTTTCTAGGTCTGCCCTTCTTATTTTTCTGAAGCAAGTAATTTTCATACTACGTATCAGATAATGCAAAGTAATAATATCCTTTCCAAGGACTCCCTTCTCTCCTATATGCAATTCTTATTTTTGTGATAAGTTTGCGTATATAATAATGAAAATGCTATAGAGAACTTTTCCGCAGATTTCCTATATAATACCACATTGAATCTCCAGAAATTAAAAGATCCCCTCCGTAACTATTATGTAAGTATACAGATTTCCAAGCAAATGTCAAAATTCTTTTGATGTCCTCCTATGGAACCTCTGGAAATTGCCTATAAATCTATGGATAATAATCGGAAATTTTAGTATCTATGTTACCGTCTCCATACTATTTACCCATATTAGTATATCTAGATATAGCTTCCCTAGTTTGCTTATTAACATATACAGTCTTGACCCTTGGTGTTCTCTTACCTAACATGTAAAATCCTATCTCATATCCAGAAAAGTTAGAATTTACAATATCTATATCGTCCCACTTTCCAGCCTAACGTAGTTTCTAGAAATCTCTACCAGAAACTCTCTTCATATGCATATTGCATTTTTTATCTCCAGTTAGTGGGAGCCAAAATGTAACATTACGTTCTACTATGTCTTGTATAACTATTTTCATAGAAGCCCGAAATATTTTCTTTACTAGAAGAGATCTATGGGCATCCCCGGTTATTTCTAAACAGTCTCTGCAACTTAATTTTAACTTCTTGTAAGGAAAGTTAAAGAATAAGTCACTAATATTGAATGAACATCCAAGGGCATATCGTTGTATCATTTATCAGATTTTACACCAGGACTCCAATAACCCTTACCATCTAGGTACCCTTCTTTGCCGTCTATTTTAATTACTTCTCTACCCATCAACTAGTTTTTGGTTAGTTTCTGTAATTGTGCTCTATTTAATTTAATTGGTTTCTCGAAATTAACATTGCCACCCATAGCTAAATAAGCTAAAAAATCCTTTCTCGTCAATATTCCCTTCATAATTATTTGTATAATTTAATACTTTTTCCAAATTGTTTTCTATTCCAGCTTGTCTTTGCATCAAGTACTTCATCCCACTCATTCTGAGACATATAATGATCTATTCTAGCCTAGTCACACTATATATCCCATCTAGATTTTAGTATTTGTGCCATCTCAATAATGTTTGCATTATTAGTCTATAGTCCTTCTTTAAACTTAGAAACATATGCGCAATATGTAGCCAAAGCTGTAGCTTCTTTATCTGTTATTTGTGGAAGACCATCATCATCTAAAATAAGTCCTTTATACAGAATATTAATCCTTCCATGAGGTCTATCAAAATAAAGCATGTCTCCTACTCGTTCATAATGAATAAGCTTTCCTGGGAGATATAGCGGGCTTCTAAAGGCTTTTCTATGTTCTGTATAAGATTCCACATAAGCAGAATTAATATCCCCATTAGGAGTGTCATTAGCAGAATAATTCCATTCCTCAAAGTTAGTTGTTACAGCCTCTATAATGTCTGCATTGCAAGGTAATTGTACTCCTTCAGAACAGTCTGAAACACATGTAGAATATCTATATAGTCTAGTTCTCTTGTTACCAATTAGATTCCATCCAGCTAATGCTATCTCTTCCCATTCATCTTCAGGCATGTTTATACCATATAAAGTATTCATTAAAGACATTCCGTAGTGGAAATTATTTAAGTTGCTCATAATTGTATGTAAATTTAAACCCTTTAAATATATCTTTACTTCTTATATGTTTTCTTATGGTAACTTCACTACAATTAAATTCTTTTGCAGCTTCCTTAGCAGAACCAAATTTCTTAATCAATGTACCATAAACATCTAGCTAATAAATAATTTTATAATTTCCCCCTCGCTTGTACCCATTTTTGTTTAATCTGTAAACCTCTGGTATATACGTTATATCTATAGTACTTGGCACATTTGAGTACTCTGACTTATACACAAATATATAACCTCTGCAAACCCAATTCTGCCGTTTACATACTTTAGTAATTAAAGACTTATTAACATTTAATGCCTTTCCAGCTTCAACGGCAGATTTCCACTCTGCTACAAAATTGCCTCTAATATCATACTATAATATTGGGATCGAAAGTTTATCCTTCATGTTCTATATAGCTTCTTTATTACCGGAACATCCTTTAAATCCATTTTTCCATCTCAATTTCATCTGTTCTGAACGTAACTATTTTGTTTCTTCTGATTCAACCCTATTAGAGTATATATCTTTAACTGCCCCACCTTCATCTATATTATATCCGTGATTTATAGAATCAAACAATATAATATACTCCTTCTCTTTTGAGTTTAGTATATCTCGAACCTCCTTTTGATCTAAACTCTCAATTGTAAAAAGTACTTCATATTGAAAATTCTCTGGACCATACTTTTTTCTAGCATTCTCTATCTTAGGACCAGAATATTGTGTTGTAATACATAAAAAATCAGATCTACGCTTTCTTTCATTCATTGTCTGTCCTATATATACTTTTCCAGATGGGGAAGTATATTTATATATTATTCCTCTATATAATTCATTCGAGTTCATCCGGGTATGTATTGTTGATCATTAGGTAAATTGCTAGGGGCAAAACTACGATAATACCTTAGTTTCTTTTCTGTAACCCTTTTCTTTATCTCATTATTAATGAAGGTCATATTATCATCCTACAAATCCACACAACAGCTATAATTTCCTAGCTACCTTAAATCCTTAAAGATTGCTGAAATAGATACTGTGTTTAGGAGGGGTGCATTAAAGATAAAACAGTCATACATTCCATTTTCATTTGGAGTAGTATCTATCCAAACATATGGTCTATTCTTACCTCTCTTTCTATATTTGTGATATCTAAAAGCAGTAGCTGAAGTGTAATATATAAATGGAAGTTGTCTATCAACAGATCCTATGTAGTCAATCGAAAGACTTCCGTAGTCATTAAGAATCTATGGTATTTCAAAGTGAGCGATTGGTGGATCAGCGCAAGGATCTTCTCTGCTGCATCTACACCTATCAATGCTCTTACAATCTACAGGAATGCAATTAATCGAGAGATATAAGTCTTTAGTTGGCAATACCCCCTTTAAGGAATACTCTTTTAAGATTTGAAGTCTCTCGTCAACTATATCCTATTCAAGCTATTCCATAGACATAGAGAGATTAGTATGATACCCTCTAAGTCCTGCTACTACATCATTCCTAATTGCAGAAGCTAACTTTTCAAGTTGATTATATATCATAGTAAGAAAAAAAAAAAATGGCGAAGGCGAAAAATCCCGCCTCCGCCTTTTATTAGGTTAGTTATTACTATTCAGTAAATTTACCATCGGTAACTTTCAATCCATTTGCTGATGCTGTTAAAGTATCGCCATCGATTTTAACAGAAGCAGTATTTCCAGCAATGTAAATACCATTACCAGCAGTTAATTTATCCTGCTTAGCTGCTACCTGAGTCTTTAACTGTGCAACTTCTTGCTGCAAAGTCTCAACATTAACAGTTCCAGGGTCTGGAGTTTTAGTTCCAGGAGCAACCTCCAAAACAGTTCCTATCTTAGCCAAAGCTGCTTCAAAATCAGTAGCAAGATCACTCTTAACATAGAAAACATGAGTTGTAACTGATTTAACAGTATCACCTACAGCATTCAATCCAAGAACACCTCTGTTAGCACAATAGTGAATAGTATACTGATTATACTTTGCTCCAACTATAGGAGTTTCATCTTGATTGATACCAAATGCACGAGTACGTGCAGAAGTAGGGAGGCGCAAATTGTGAAGAAGGAATGAATATGTTCCGAAACCTTCTTTACCTACAAAGTAACCTTCTTCAGTTGCAGTAACTTTAGCATTGGAATCTTTCTCTGTGAGATCCTCTAGAGACCTTACAACATTGTATTCACCCATACCAAAGTGTGCTTTTTCATCAAATTTCTCAAGATTTACCTTTCTAAATCTCTGATATTCTGTGGTAGCTTCTATAGTAATATATGTACCACTATAAGATACATTTAACAGTTTATCTCCATAAACAAGCACGTTATACTTCTTAATAGTCTTCTCAAGAGCTTTTGCAACCTCTGCAGCAGAAGTTTTCCAAACAAAATCTACAGCAAATGGCTTGCCCTTTAGAATCATATCATTAGAATAACGAGAATCTTGTGATGCTTGTGAAAGACCTACATAAATAGCAAGTCTAAAGGAATCTCCATCTTTACCATTAAGCTGAGATAAATCAAGAGTAACCTTTGCTAATTCTGGGTCACTTGCCTCTGCCTTGTAAATAGCAACTACGCTATCACTCTTAAAGTTATTTACTCTCTTTACATTAAGGCTGGCAGGTTTAGTAGCGGTCTTATCCTGTGCAGACCACAATGGTTTGCCAGTTGTAAGATCTACATTTGAATTAATTACGTTAGTTGTAGTAAATTGAAACATAATTTAAATTATTTTTAACCTCTCTGGGCTTATGCTTGCTGAGGCTGTGGTTGAGGTGCCTATTGATGAGCTGGATTTGCAATAGACTGTGTAACTGTAGGATTAGTTTGTAAACGTGGGTCAGCTGTATTTTCCATGACCAACATTGTCAGCTCATTTATGATCTCTTGACACACATAATCAGGAAATTCCATGATTTGTGATGTATCCTATGTAAGGTTAACCTATTCCTATGTTAATCTAATAGTCTAAGGTGCTTTTATATAGTCAACAAGGACTTTTTCTAATATAAATACACTATTATCTTGTCCATACCGAATTTCCATTCTTACATTAGATACATTACCATAACGTGTACCAGTATCCCTTTCTACTGTACTAACTGTACGGGAATCAGGTTTTCCTAATTTAATAGTACGTGGAAAATTAGATTTTGTTGTTTTTCCTTCTACCCTTTTAGTGCTCAAATCATCAATTGAAGCACCATTAATTTCTGTAGCATAAGTATCTTCTTTATAAACAACTCCATCCTTTACATATACACGAGTTCCAGCTGCAACACCATCTTTAGCAGAAATCAAATAATATCGAATTTCTGTAGGGAATCCAATATATTCTGAACTTAAATCAGTTCCATTTGGATTTGTATCAGTAATAGGATTTGTAGGTAATGTATTATTTATATTAATGTTATGTATGTAAAAATAAGGTCTTTCTGGAAGTGGTCTATTATAGTAATCATTTACGATTACTGACCAAGAATCAGCAGTAAGTCTTTTAGCTGGAAACTATACATAATTCCCATCATCGTAACACTTGTAAGTTCCCTTTACCCGATAAATGCATATACAATTTAAAATATGTAAATAATCTGATGGTAAAGTAGTTTCGTATGTGCCTGCAAATAATTTTGATAATCCTGCGCCAAGATCACTAAGCTATCCTATAGCTGTATTGGCCTTTTTGGACTCGTTTACGTCTAATATAGCTGTGGCTTTTAATACTCTTAAATCATCAGTAGTTTGTTGGTTAATATCATAGATATTATACCTTTTATTTATATATTGATTAATGGCTTTATTTATGAAATAGTTAAAGTCCTCAAGTAACATACTAGGTGCATTTACCTTGCTAAGCTCAGTCAACATTCCTTCCCAAACTTGTCTTGCGGTCATTTACCATGTTTTTAGCTATTTTATTTTATCTTATCTGACTTGTATATGCTATATCTCAACACATATACATACTGATTACTCAGCTCTATAATAATCTGGGTAAGTATCCTTCTTGATTAGCTCCAAGACTTTCTAATTCTTAGGGTCTTTCATCCATGCAATGACTGCATCATCAGTAGCACCAAGAACGATATTATCTCCATATAAGTACAGCTTATTCTTGATATAGACTACTTTCTTCTCCTTAGCCTCTATAAAGGTTAGTCTCAAAGAAATATCATCTCCTGTATAAAGATTAATAATCTTATTAGGATCTTTCTCTGCTACTCTAACCAAGAAGTCTATAACATCAGCAGTAGGTTGATTGCGCATATCCTTACCAAGGATCCTAGCCATATTAAGATTTCCTTCTGCACCACGTGGATCATCATAAATGAATGATTCTGCCTTGTGAATCAATTGTTTATGAGATACTCTACGTTGGGTATCTAAACCAGGTCTATCAATATAAAGCTCAGCCACACCATTCCTAGTAGGTTTACTAGGAGTAGACTTAGGTCCATCTATGATTAGATTACCTTTCTCATCACGGGCATCTCGACTCTTAGCAATATAAGGGCAATTTTCTATTGCTTCCCATTCTGCCTTATCATAAATATCGTTCAAATTGTAAGTTTTTCCACTGGTAACTTCAAATAAGTGGTTTTCTGGGAAGAATACTGCAGTTCCCTCAGAGAACTCATTCTTTTCCTTTTCACTCATAATCATATCACCCTATGAATTAACTCTTTTTATACAACTTGGATATTGTCCATACTTATTCTTACAAGGCATAATCATATATTTAATATTTGCCTTGTCATATACGCTTCTTAATGTAATTATTTTGTCGTCAAAAACGACATCAGTTTTGGTCACTGTCTTTTTTACTCCAGTATTTGTTGCCATATTAGTTCATATTATCATTAAAAACATACAGGAGGAGGGTTTTATGGCTCCTCCTGTCAATCTAACCTCTATTATAAGTTTTATTAAGCTTCTCTTACGATTACACTTCTATAAGGAGTAAATGCAGCAACACCTGCATAACCCATCATAACAAGTTTAGAACCAGCAACGTTGCTAGCAACTTCACCAGAACTCTTTCCATCATAACCTCCAACACCAACAATCTTGTTAGTCATGAAGTCCTTACCAGTCAAGCTGAATTTAGCAATAGCTGGAGTACCAGAAGTCTTATCAGCAGTTAGGTCGATGCATACACCATATCCCTTTGCAGGATATTCACGAGTCAATGCACGATCAACTACAAAGCTTACCTGGTTTCCTGCATACTCATAAGTATCAAAAGTAGCACCTACCTTTACGTATCCACCTAATCCCTTGTTAGCAGACTTAGAATACATATAAGTACCATCAGTCCTATAATTAGCAAGATACTCTCCAAGAGTCATTTGTAGGTCATTCCACATCTTCCTATTAACAATGAAGATAAATTTATTACCTGTATCAGACTGAGCCTTATCAGCCATATCTGACATAATCATGTTAAACAGCTATAGATTAGGTCTATTGCTATAACAATACTTATTAGCAGCAGCTTCAATTTGAGGGATAAGTCCCTCTCCAATATAGATAGGACGTCCAGTTTCTGGCTCTGAAATAGTAGCCTTACCATTTACATCAATATTACCTTTATTGAATGTAAGACCTGTATTCATTGCATACATAAATGTGTCAAGAAGTTCCTTTTCTTTCTTGAGCATCTTGTATACACCCTCAGACTTAGTTTGGTCCTTATCATCAGCAATACTCATGAATACATTTTCCTGAATAGCATACAAACTAGACCAGCTAGCATCTGCACGGAATGTAGTCATAAAATTGCGATGACGTTCCATTTGGCTCTGGAACTTTGAGTACAATTTATGTTAATCAATATGTTTCCATATTGTTCAGACTATATCTTAATCTAAATATTTAAATACAAAGCCTTTACAAACGTTTCGTTTGCCTAAGGCAACTTGCTTTGCGTTTTTATATCCTGCCTTGACGCAATCAGTCATCGTTTCAAACGTTTCAAGTAAATTTCCTTCTTTATCAAACCTACCTACTTTTCCTCCAGAATATGCTTTTTCAATGTGAAGTCTGTTTTTCATAGCCTTGATAGGTCCAATATTATCAACTTTCTCATAAGAGAACTGATGTCCAAGAAATTGATGTCTGTTCTTTATAGCTCTTGGTAAATGACCTCCTCCAGTAGCATCTGGATTTAAGTATTTAGCAGCAGCAATAAGACTTTCAAACTCTCTTTCAAAGTTTCCTTCTAAATCATACATATAAACTTTCACCATAAATTGAGAGATATCTCTTCCTCCAAGAACAAGATTATATGTATCATCCCTTTTAAGGAACTCCTCATTAACTAATTCACTTTCTAACTTATAAGCATCTTCTTCGTTATCAAAGACCTTTAAGGTAGTTCTTATAAAGTTCTTTATGCCATACTTCTTAACAGCAGATTGAAAGTGCGTTTTTGGATGCATGTAGCTTGATGGTCTATATATATAGACTCCATTTCCTAAATATCCATCGAAAGTATTTGGATCTTCAGTTTTATGTACTCCTATGTAGATTTTATTATTTATTTTACTTGTCGTTTGATATACTATATATTTCATTGTATTCAAATTTTAGATTTATTCCATTTCGGGGTTTATTTCCCCTACGTCCATCCGGACTAGTCGTTGAACGTTCCCTGGTACTTCTCTTTGAGCTTGTAATCTCCAGGGCTTCGCTGCTGATTAGCATACCTTTCGGGTTAGCTTTCCAGCAATTAAGAATATTTATTTAATTTTTCATTAAGCGGCAAACTTAACGGAAGAGAGCAACTCAAAAATGAAACATATGAGATGTTTACCCTCTTCTGATAGTTCAGGCATAGCTACAGATTGGAATGTAGTAGTGTCACCTACCTGGCATCCATCAGTATCAAGTATTGTATCGTAATCATTGTCGATTAGGCGTACCTGAACTTCCCAATAATCGTCACGTTTCCTAATTGGACGGCTTACTACTTGACATTGCTGCTTTGTCTTATCAATGCGGAAAATATCATACTTCTGATAATAATTTTCTCTGAATGCCATTGTGATTTCTGTTCCATTTTCTCCTGTTTCAGTTGGAACTTCTGCAAATTCAACTTTCTTGATATTATTTGTTTCCACAATCCACTCAAATAAAAGTGAACTAGAAAGTTGGAATTGGTCTGCTTTCTCATCCTTGTAGAAGATATTTCTCAAACCATCAGTAATGAAGTTAAGAGTATTATCTGTGTACATACGGGCAACTACACCGATACGATGAGGTTTACTTCCGAGGTACTTAGACCAGTCCTCGTATGTCTTTGTCTAACCCATTGTAGGGATTCTGCTTGTAAAATTTGCAACTAACATATTACTAAAATATAAAGATTAATTTAAAAATTAAAGTTCATCAAGGTCATCAAATATTTCCTTTGATGGCTTAGTGTGTGTATCCTTAAATACAACATTATCAGTTTTCTCCATCTTCTTTTGAGTATCGGTAACTCCTTTCTTGTAACTTTCTTTACGAACACTTGCTATTTCTTTCTGAAAATAGCTCGTAATGTCGTTGATCATTTGATCACCATTTAGAGCTAACCATGCAGTCTTAACTAAGACATGAGGATCTGATAAAGCTTTGGCTAAATAATTATTTCCTGCAGCATCTTGACCAGTAATAAAGTCATAAAGTTCCTGCATATCATTATTTTCCATATTTAACTCAAATCCTTGAATCTCCTTAAGGTTGTTGATTTCGTCTACAATCTAGTCAGAAAACTAATCATATTGCTATTGAGCAATCTATTCCTGCTCAAGCTGTGCTTGCATTTGATTCTCCTGTTCCGCTTGCTTATATTCGTTACGAATAGCTTCTATTTGTTTCTTAAACAGACCTTCATTAGCTTTAGCCCTCTCTAAAGCTTCGGTTGCCTCATCTTCAGTTACCTCTCCCATTCTGCTCATAAAGTCCATGAGAAATAGTTCATCATCTGAATATGCGTCAATTTCATATTGTGGCTCTTGAGAATTTTGAATGTAGCGCTCAACTTCGCCATTTCCTATAAATTGAAGATACTCAGACGGACTCATGCCGCTATTTCTGATAGCATTTATAAGTTGAATTTCGGACTCATCTAAGCCGTTTTCAGGGGTGCTTTCAGAAGAACTAAGAATGTTAAGTTTGTCTTCATTGCTTAGACTATCCCAATCTACTTCTTCTACATCACCTTCTTCTGTTGCAAACTTAATCTTAGATTTATCTTCAATTCCTCTAGATTTTAGAAGAGAGGTAAGAAAGTCATCCTCTTTTCCTTCCTCTAGATCTGGAGTGTCTGTATTGTCTGGATCCTTTGGCTCTGGATTCTCTGGTTCTTGATGATTATCAGGACCTGGATCCTGTTTTTGTTCATTAGATTGCTGTTCATCGTCTAATTCATCGATGAAGTCAATGTCATCATTATTTCCTATTTCCATAATTAAAATTTTTAGTTTATTAGTAAATATAATATTTTTTAACTTTTCAAAAAAGAACTATAATAAAGTTTATTTTGAAATTACAATTTCATGATATATATCAAGGAGTAATACGGTGGTTCCCATTCTAGAGGAGTTCCTGTTCCTGTATATCCAGTAGAACTGCTTTCAATAGTTACACCATGAGTGTGAGTGCCATTTGATGATGTAGTTCCCTCTACAGTAGTAACAGTAGACATTACAGATATTTCGTCTCCCTAAGTAACTTTAGTAGTTGCTTGTAAAGCACTTGTAGTATGAGTATGTTCTCCAGCAGATATAGCAGTTCCCTATAATTCTGGAATAGAATGAGAATGTTTAGGTAAGTTATCGACTGATAGCTCTATTCTTGAGTTTCCTCCAGTTTTTCCGGAACTATCAGAAGCCTTTATGAATTTTCCAATTAAGTTAGGAGTACCATTCTTTCCATCACATATAGCCCATCCCTATGGAATAGTCGAGGACTATCCGTTAAACATTATAATACTTCCACTTGGAAATAAATTATTTATATACTTCTGCACCCACTCAGTTGAGGCAAAGTTCTGAGATTTGTCGTTAGGTTCTAGGGTATAGGTATCAATATAGGAGGCTTTCTTTAAAAATAACTAATCAGTATAGAGTCCAATCCCAGTAACAACCTATTCCTTTACTTTTATTTCTAATTCGTCTAGGGTTCCTGCCTAGACTACTTTCTTGTCTCCCTTAGTTATTGCGAATCCTTTATGATTAACTGTTGGAATAGCTTTATCAGTTCTTTCTGTTAAGAACAATATCTAATTACTTAAACCAGAAATAATAGAATCACTCCCAATCTAATCTATACTAGCCGCAGATACTTGAGATTGATCAATTTTTACTCTAATTGAATTATTATCACTGTTTACGCTAAGGACTACTAATGGAATTAGATCTTGTACTGTTAGAGAGTTCTGAATATACTAAGCATATACCTTTAATTTATCCTATTCTTGGAACTCATTAGCATATTTGAGTTTTAAGGTAAATTGTAAGGCGGTCTCTTCCACGATATCATCTGTATAATATGAAGCAGAATTGATAATATTATTAGTACTATACCAATACTCAGGTAGAGTTTGTAGAGTGTTATTATCTGTAGAATTTCTTACAACTAAATTATCAACTTCTAATGTAGATTGGCTTCCATTATCATATAATCTAAAGCCATTAGCTTGAGATGCTCCGATTGACTAAAATATGGTAGAGGACACAGGATTAGAACATATAATTATATCATCCTTAACTATCATTTTCTAGTTCCCATTTACTAATACTTTTAAATTATTCTTTGTAAGAATGCATCCATCAGAATCTTTTTCGTATATGTGAAAAGAATCAAAGGCTATAGAATTATATATACCTTCACCATATATAACTAAAGCTCCTTCATTAGAATCTTCTTTAGCTATTATGAACTACTTAGAATAGGGAGTTGGTATAGACATTTCATATTCTGATAATTGACCTCCCTACACTATATAAAGTTTCTACTCAGATTCGATATATATTATACCATCTTTCAAGCTAGTATCCTTAATATCCTATAAACTTGGATATATAAAACCTATGTTAGTTAAAGCTATATGCTTTCCATCAGAAGAGGTTTCCTGTGGGCCAAGAAAAGAAACGTATGTAGTTCCAACATCTCCTTTTAAATCTATTTGTGTTCCATTTATAAGAAGAACTACTCTACTGTCTTCTCCCTCTCCGATAACATAAATACCGTCCTTTACTCCTACTTCTTTCTCCTTATATATAAATTTAGCATCCACATTTATTTTTCCATCTTTTATAAGATCAATAAATTTGGATCCATACTGTATTTTTACCTTACCTTTGGTTTTTATAAGGAAGTCTGCAGAAGAAGATCCGGCATTGTTATAAGTACTTCCGAACAGATTATTCTTTTTGGAGACTTCTAATTCAGATATTTTAGCTTTTAACTGCAGAATTTCCTTTTCTAAGTCCATTATCCTAAATATTTTATAATTCCATTATAGTGAGCATCTACTATAGCTTGTTTCCCTTTTTCTGAGAGTAAGAAATTAACATCATCTTTATTATCCTAAAATAAATTTTCTGTTAGCACTGCTGGGCAAATAGTATCTCTGCACATCGCAAGATTCTACACCCAGTAACGTTCTTTTGGAATAGCTCTATTTCCCTTAAGATTTAGTAGAAGAGCCTCGTTGTAAAGAGTCTTAGCAAGTTTCTTTGAATTTTGAGAAGCATTCTAAGATATAAATACACTCCAGCCTGAGGCAGTATGCCATTTACCATCTGCTCCAGCAGCATTACAGTGTACAGAGATGGAAATAGCCTTATTTCCGTTTTCTCTACATACCCTATTGATTCTTTGACATCTTTCTCTTAGAGAAATATCTTCCTATTCTGGGGTGACCACATATACCTTGTAGCCATTTTCCTTCAATTTAGATTCTAGTCTTTTAACTATCTCTCTAGCATACTAATACTCTTTAAGCCTTTTGTCTGGACTACACTTTCCTGGAGTATTTACCCCATGTCCATTGTCTAAACATATAATGTAATTACTTTTAATAGTTTCCATAACAAATTCTTGTCAATTAGTTTATATTGCAATTATAAACAATAAATGCCTAATGTCCAAACGAAATGAACACTAGGCATTTATTTAAATCATATCTTCCCATTCTATAGGAATACCCTACTTAGCCATATCTGCGTACCACCTATTGAAAATGAAATCAGGTTCCTTATCAAAAATGTCTTTAATAAAGAGAACAAAATGCTTCTCATCAGCAATACTAGATCCATAGAAAACATTTCTGCACCAGTTAGCGACATATACAGCGTCGTGTAACTTAGCATTTTGGATCTCGATATTATGGGATTGTAATAGTACATCAAGCTTTTCCTTAGAATATTCCATCTTCTACATTTGCTTACATGCAAATTCGCATAACTTTTTATTAAAATGAGGGCCGTAGTACCTTAAGTAGTTAATAAATCCCTCAGGTTTAATATCATATTCAGTAAAATCCTCTCTCATAGTCTTAAATGAAAATAGGCGGAAGCAAAATAATCTGCCACCGCCTACCTATTATTAATAGTTATATCTTCCCTTAGACTTGCGAGACATAGACTCTTTGTAGCCGTAGCGTCTATCTCTCATATCTTCATCCTCGTCCTCATAGTCGTCATCTTTATCATAAACTTCTGAATGTTCAGAAAGCATTTTTATAAGTTTACATGCGAGTAGCTTTATTCTGTGAAGATGCTCAATAGTATCTTCATAAGAATCTTCCTTTATTTCAATAAATCCTTTCATAGCAATAATGTTATTTATTTCCATCCTTCTGGAGTAGGCCCAGTATTTTATCCATCTTAGATTCTATACCTCCCATTTTATCCTTTAGGTTATTAATATCTTCATCCCGTTCCTTTTCCTTAGCAAATCTAGGATTAAGCTCCTTAAGGATACTTTCACAGGAAGTTATTATATTATTGTGATAAGTAACACTATCCACAATACTCCTACTGTTCTATAACATATTGTCAACCTCATTTGACATTAATTCTTTTGTTTCTGTTATAACAGCATTATTATAATTAGCTACAGACTAAGAGGACGGAACGTTCTTAAAGTCCATATTCTAATTATTAACCTTTACATTAATATCAATGGTTGATCCATTCATTAAAAAATTACTACTATAGTTGGGTTGTGTTATACTTACTACTTGTCCTACCTTCAGAACTGGGTTTTCTCCCTTTTCCAAGATGTAAACCACACTGCCCTATCTCAAAGCTGAAAACATATTATAAATTTTATAGATTAATTAATTGTAAGGTATTAGTCTAGCTTTCATACCAAACTAAGTATATCCCAGTTCCAGATATATCTTCTACCGTTGCGGGAGCATTATTTGCCTTAACTAGTGGCTGTTCATTACCTCCAGAAGTGGTAAACACTACTGGAAGAGTTGTAGTAGTTCCCGTTGGAATAGGCTATGCTAAATTAATAACTAATAGTCCACGATAAGGTCTTCCTACATTTCTGTGATTGTTAAAATCATATTGAACTTTAGAAGATGTAACAGTTACAGATAATGAACGAAGTGCAGGGATACCACCAATATTTACATTAATATAAGCAGGTAATATCATATTCCCTCCTTTCTCAACCCCATAGTGAGTTATTTCCACATGAGCATCCTCCTAATCCATAGTTTGCTAGATTATATCCATAAACTAAATTAGTAGGAACTGCTGTCGCACAACTATATGGAAGTGTTACAGTCTCTGGAAGCTTACACTTAACTCCATTTATATCACTTTGTAAAGTAGCTAGAGCACCAGCTAATGGTGCAGTTGCGGACTGAATCATTTGATTGAATACTGCAGTTTGATGACCATTATTTATAGCAACGTCCTTCTGAGAATTTGACTCCCTTAGCGCATCTATCTTATTTTGCATTTCTCTCATCTCTGCATCTCTCTGACCTGCTAAGATTGAATCTGCTGCAGATTTTATACTATCTTTAAGGTCACAAGTTTGTCTTTGTGTCTCGTAGGCAATAGAAGAAAAACCTCTCTCCTGTCCATTTGCAACTGTATTTATTGCATTCTGCAGAGTATTTGTTTGCTGACATGTTGCTAGCCTATTTTCGCAGCAACAATCTGCAATTTTGCCAGCAATTTGGCAATTACCTGCCTGGACTGCATTAATGATCTGTTGAGAAGACATACCAACTTGGTTTCCTACTCCCTAAATCTGTGACATAACTCCATTAATGGCACTCTAAACATCACCAAGAGTACAATTAAGGGTTGTAGCAAGCTGACTAATAGCGTTACCATTTCCTTGAATAGCTTGCATTAAAAGTTCTCGACCATTATCATTGTTAATTAAGTTTCCTAAATCTGCTCCTACTTGACCTGCTCCACGATTTCCTCCGAAACCATTCCAGCCATTTCCTCCCCATCCCATGAGGAAGAATAAGAATATTACCCACATGAACCATCCACCTTCTCCTCCGAAGCCAGAATTATTCCTTGTGGCAAGCAATACATTAGGATCTATTCCTCTCTACTGAAGTAGAGGAGCTAACATTGATATTAGTCCATTGTTATTTGTTCCATTTTCTGGGAACATAAAAACTTTACTGTCAGACATAAAATTATATTTAGAAGATTGTTATAATAAAAGATCTATAATACTAAATTGAATCTGGTTTTAAACTGAAGCGCTTCGTAACTAAATTAGTACAATTTTGTAACAATCAAAATTACAACTTATTTTAATGAATCCAAATTAAATAATGTTAACAAATGTTAAAAATAATAGAAAAAATTTCTAAGTCGGAATATGTATATAAACAAGAAAAGCCTGGTCATAAGACCAGGCTCGCTTTGATAATTATTGAAGAATAAATATTTAAGAACGCTAAACATTCTGTCCAGAATAGCTTATCTTTAATATTGAATGCAAATATAAGTATTAATACTATTAGCAATAATACCGGAATTAATAGTGTTCCAGAAACTATGTTCCAAACTATGGATAATATACAAGTTATGCTAGCTCCCGCTATATGGGGGATTCTATCTTGCCCTAGATACCTTGGGCATAATCCAACTAATACTAAAGCTATTACTGATAAGAATGGGAGAAATTGAAAGCATATAGGACTAATCTCCACCCACGCTGGGAAGGTAAGAAATGCAATTGCTACTATACATGCAGTGAAAATATTTCCATTATTAAGCAAATAATAGCTCTATGATATACAGTCTGGTTTGTATTTAATTCTAATGTATACTGTATATCCAATATATATAGCAAGTGATAGTATTAAACAGGATAAGGCAAAAGTGGACATCAAATCTTAAATGATAACTTATCTGGATAACCAGCAGTATAATCATAAGCCTTCACTTTAGATACATCAGTTAGCTAACTAACTGCTAACTTATGCTCTGCAGTTTTGTTATAACAAGCCAATGCATATAACTCCAAAGAGCTTAACATTTGAACTGCTGCATCACAGTTAACGGTAATGCAAATTCCATTTAACCATAAAACTGATTCCTCTTTTCCAGCATTCTTCTCAATATTTATAGAGTTCATAAGTCCAACTCTGGTATCCTTACTTAACCAAACCTAGACTCCATTTAACATAAACCCATTAACATTAGAAGACGTATCATACTAGTCAATCTCTCTAAGCACCAACTCTTTAGCTCTGTCTAATGGTGACTTTTCTGGAGCAATATTAAAATCAACTTTTATATTGTAATTAATATCATCTATCTAGTCATTAGTTCCCTCTGATAGGAGAACATCATAAAGGCTAGTGTTGTGTTCATCTTTATATACTCTAAGTATCGCCTCAAAGCACTTAGATAAAGTAGGTTCTCCAGAAATTCTTACTTGAACATAAGAATATCTAGTTTCCTCTGTTTCTTCTATTTCGTCTCCCCTCACAGAAGAGATCTTAACTACTTTCTTCTCTACGTCATAGTTATAATACCAAATACCATTGTTTAATGATTCAAAGCTTTTAGGCTCAATGGTAGATTCAATTTTTGTCGCTGTAAACATTGTTCAATTTAATTTATGCAGGATACTTAGGTATTGAGTTTAAATAAATAAAGAATTATTTTTCCAGCTTCTTTTTATTCCAACCTGAGTATCTAAAATTACTTCTCTCTTTTATTTATTTTACCTTTTTGCTTCTATTATTCACCTGAAGGAAAAGAAACAAAATTAGAAACCGACCGGAAGCCGATCAGCCCGACGTCAGATATGGTAAATTGACAGCCGGAGGCACCGAGACCCGCATCCGAGAAGGAACGAGACATACCGCCTACGACAAACGTATGTAAAGTCTTTTCTTTAGATCCTACCCATAAATAATCACAAATGTATTTGGTAGAATTACCCCCCAAAAGATTAGGAATTATATGAGCAGCGTCTCCTAGGGCAAATGACTTAATATATCCGCCAACAGGATTTAAATCTCCAACCTTAACATAAGAATCGTTAAGAGTGTCTGCATACTTACTAGCATCCTGGCAAGTATATACATAGTTCATGTTATTAGGATGATTATTCGCGTCAACATCTATTATAATTCCATCAAGATTAGTCCAAAGGTCTCCAAATGGATTATCAAATCCTCTCCATCTTGGCATTCGCATTGTTCGTCCAGCCAGTGGAATATCATAAGAACCATAAGTAAAGTCAGGAATAGTTAGGGATATAAGTCCTGTTCCATTTCCAAGAGTATTACCATAACCACAAGGAGTTAATGGACAAATGTCATTGTAACTAAGCAGTTCATCATCCATAGTAGTAATACCACTTCCCATACCTCCCTGACGATAACCTTCGTCTGTGAGAGTTGCAGTATAAGCCTCCTGTGAGTTAAAGTTAGCATACTCTACTACATAAAGCCAATAGAATATGTTCTTATACTGGTCATAACTCAACATTTGAGATTTAGCATTCCTAGAGTATGTTCTCATAGTAGCTCTGGGAAGCCTACTCCTAGGCTTACCTAAGTCTGTTCTGAATGGATCAGTTGTTAAATACTTGTCATAATTACTTCTATTTTCTCCACCTCTACAGTATGCATTAGTATTTACTACAGAGATAGCACTATTTACAGGTAAAGTACTAAGGTACCCCATGCTCTTGGGAACAGTATTTAGAACTGTGCTTCTGTAAGCGTCAATTAAGATTTCTGGTTGATAAGTATAAGTATCATCAATCTTAACAGTAGACAACCATACTTTAGATACATTGCCATCAACTGTAGACTTAATATAGAAAGCTGGGCAATATACTCTCACTGTACCATCATAACCATTCAGAACTGCTCCTAGTTCTATAGATTTTGTAGCACTCTCTAGAGAAAGAGCTTTAAGTTGGTCATTAACAAGAAGAGTTGCTGTATTAGTACCAGTGTCGATGCTGCTAATTTGGCAAGCTACTCCATCAACCTTTATCCACTGTTTGTCATACTGTAAAGTACTGAATACATCAGCTACCATAGTATAAACATCACCTGCTACAGTTAGTTCTACTGACTTAGTAATAGCCTCTTTTCTAAATCTCCAATCAGATTCATTTAACCAATAGATTACTTTACCTCCTTGAGCAATACAACCTTTCAATTGAGATTGAATAGGAAGAGACTTATGCAAGGACATGTTACCAATACGAGTAAGATGTGGATCAGCTACAGTCATATCAAACTATACACCATAAGCTAATACCTCTTCAAGACCAGTAAGGGAGCAAGAGTAAAGCTGACCGTGCGTCCAGATTTCCTTTGTATCTTTTATAAATACTATAGAAGTATCTAGGATATTTCCAGCATTTAATTCTGTAGTAAATGCTGTTTTAGTTTGAAAATGGATTAATTTTTTATTTATAGCCATAATAAAATGTTTGGAATTTCATGGTCTCCCTTACCATCAAGAGACCACGAAATGTTATATAAGTTAAAATAAAAATTAGCGATTGCTAACTTCCAAATTTATTTCAATTTTTTAATTAAAGTTCTTCCCAAGCAAAGAGAGCATCGACGTATGTTTTAACATCGTTAGCTTCTGCAAGACCTTTAGCTGTACTAGAAGCAGAGCTAATAGCCTGAACAGTTACCGAAGTAGCTACAGTCTGAGAATTATTGGACTTAGCTCCTACAGTTGTAGTCACATAAGAACCATCTTTTCCCTTAGCAATTGATTGAAGAGCAGTGTCAGCCTTTGCACCTTGAGCAGCTGTGGCATAATTGCTTGCTAGAGAAGCTGCATAAGCCTTTGCACCATGCACAGTATTTGAAGTAGCAGTATCAGTATCCTCGCCAACTACTGCATCCTTAGCTGCGTCAATTGCAGACTGTACTCCAGATATTTTCACTCCAGCTGTATCTACGGACAAGAACTTTTCTGAAGTAGGATCTACTTTTATAGATACAGCATTTCTATCTATAGCAATGCCATTACCTGCTGTATATGTATCAACTAATGACGATAGATCTACTGTAATAGTCTCTTTACCTGAATCTGTATTGAAAGTAATAGTTAGAGCTTTAGATTCAGGATCAAAAGAAACGGTATTAACCATTCCGTCTTTAATAAAGTCAGAAGCATCTACTTCGGCAATAACTGCATTTCCAATTCCAAGTAATTGAATCTTCTTAGTAGTAGAGTTATATTTGAGATTCAATGTAGACGATAATAGAGTTCCATTGAGTTCGAGAACTTTATCATTTGTAGAAACTCCTGTTACAGTAGCCGCTGGTATTGCTACAGAAGCTTTAAGACCAGCAGCACTTTGACTGAGAGTTACATTGCCAGAAGCTTTATCCAATTTGAGTCCAACTGTTGGAGCAGTTGCTGTTCCAGTGACTTCAATTGCGGAACCTGTAGTAGCAGTTACGCTAGCAACTTTAGACTCAGCAGCTTTCTTAGCAGCCTCAGCAGCTGCAGCTGCAGCAGCACCATCAGTAGCTGAGTAGAAAGCATCCTCTGAACGGTAAGCGGCAGTGCCGAGCCCCTTGACGATAGACTTACTTACTCCATCTACAGAAGTCTCACCATTAGCGGTACCTTCTGCCAAAGTCGTGCCAGAAGCACTAATTGTTACACCATTAACACCTACAGACACACTAGCCTTACCACCAGCATTGAACTTAATAGTTTTAGCAGTAGAAGTTGCCGAAGCGGTGTTAGTACCATCAGAAATAGTTGTGAATGCGTTAATGGCTTGAAGAGCTTTGACAGCTTCTTGTAAAGCATCTATCTCACTTTCTGCAGTGGTTATTTTTTCTTGCCACTCAGAGCTCAAACCATAGAATTTACCATGAGTAAAGATTTCTCCAGAGTCCTTAATAAAGACTATAGAATTTGTATACTAAGCCTAAAGGTCTGTAGTAAACGATGCTTTACTCGCAATGTGAACAAACATTTTTTTCATACTTTATATATTTTTTGTTAAATTTCATTCCACTCTAAAGCAGAATTAATTGCTAAATTTACTGTATTTATAACTGATCCAGAAGTACTTGCATCTCCATTTAGTGTGGCTAGTGCAGCTTCATTTGCTTCAACTTTAGCCTATAATGCTGCAATATTAGTAGCATTAGTATCAATTAGTGCCAGTTTTTCTTCTGAAATTAAAGAACTTCCTTCTACCTTGGCAACGTATCCAGTTAGTTGCGTATTGGTATAGTCTTTGGCGATCTTAAGGGTGTTAGCCAGCGATCCTGCTGTTTCTTCAGTACCATTAAGTACGTTTAAGGCAGATGTATTTTGAGCTACGGATTCTTTTAAAGTAGAAACATCTTCGCTTACTTTTGAAACAGCCCCACTAATAGCTTTATCAGCCTCACTCTTAGTGTAATATGAGCTTAAATCAACCGATCCACCAAGGGCATCCCAGCTTTCTCCATTCCAAGCATAGTTAGTTCCAGCAGGTGTGCTTCCATGGGCAGCTACTACATTATAAGTGTCGCCAATTGCAACTTCTGTAGGAAGAGCATCGTAAGTATCTACAGATCCTTTATAAATGTAGACCGCAGATAGAGATGTTTTTAGATTATCTATATTTTCTTTAAGAACTCGACCTTGATTAGCCGATAAAGCTGACGTAGTACTTGTCGAGGTTAGATTATCTGTAACGTCTGTCTTAGCAGCTGAGGCATCTACTGCAACCCAATTATTAGAGTCAGTATATGCTGTAGGGGCTGTAACTGCATCATATTTAGTAAGCATGTATAGCCCATGATTTTCTCGTACTGATACTACAATACCATCATAAAGCCATACTTTATTATCACTATCAGCCCATGTAGAAGTCTCTGTTAATTCAATGAGGGTATCTACTACTACTCTAGAATCTAACGGAGCATTCTTCTTAACCTCTAGGTTAGCCGAAAAATTAAATATTCCTCTATTTCTTGCCATAACTTAATTATTTAGAGTAAGTAATTCTATAAGTAGTTTCTCCATTGAATCCTGCATCGTTTCTAGTATAAGTATTGTAATTTACATTTGTTCCTTGAACAGTAATTTCTTCTGTTCCAGTAGTAAAGTTTTCAAGCGCATATACTTCATACTGATTTGACAAAGTATTCAACATCTCAATCTTGGTAACAACATGGGGAAGTTTAAATACATGTTTGTTAGGACCTTCAGCAGCTAGAGTTGCTGTAAACGTCAGATTCTTTGTAAGGGGTAACTTAGAAGGAGCTGCATTTTTTATGTTAGCATAGAATGGGTATACCCCATAAGTAGCTACTGCAGAAGAAGTAACTGATCCAGCAGGAAGAGCTGTATAAGATGCAGCAGGATTACCCTTAGAATCTAGTGGTACAGGACCTTCAGCATACTACACCTTGTAGTAGAAGTTTGTTGTTCCAGCAGTTACAGCATTTGGAATCCCGTTTGCTTCACTTCCAGCATAAATAACATCAGATGATTTTGCTCCAGCTCTTGGGCCCTATGTAGAGGTACCTATTTTAATAGCACCTTGGTTAAAGGCAGAAGTGAAATCTTCTGTAGTGTACCCAGCAGCTCCTACTTCTTTAATGTTGGATACTCCAGATTTTAAAGAGAGGGAAGCAGATGGTGCAGTAATTGTAGGTTGAATAGTTGGGAATATTAGAGTGTCTAGCACTTTAGAAATAGTCTACCCTGTAAGTTGAGCTACTGTTGTTCCAGCAGCAATACCTCCAAGTTTTTCTACTGTAGCAACAGTGCTATCTAATCCCGAGTTATAAGTTACATTCATCTAACCTCCCTCAAACATGTCTGCGACATTATTAAGTAGGGTTCTATCGGCATCTGTTAGAAGTTTGTCTCCAAGATTTGCAACTACTGTAGAACCATCTGCCTTTGTAAAGGTAAATGTATTAGTTGAAGAATCAAACTCCACATCTTTTACTTTTTCTCCATCAGATCCATAGAGTTTTCCATTTAAAAGGAGTTCTCCAGTATCTGTTGCAAAAAATAAAGCATCAAGCAAGTTACCAGGGTTTTCTGTAGTATAAGTGTAACTTGCTCTTAGACCTCTGAAAAATTTAATCATTAAATTAAACGTTTATCCAGTTTATAGTTACTTTATCTAATTCTGTCTGTACGTAATCTTTAGTAGCATAACTTCTCAATTTGCTATCGATCTCTTGTTTAGTATAGTAATCGTCTAGTTCTACACTTCCGGATGTTCCTCCCATTTTATACAGTCCAAAATAAAAATACTTAGACCCTTTTATAAAATACATAGTAGTATCATCCACTAGATCAGCTTCAACTAAATCGGAGTATTCTTCAGATGTCAGTAAGCTAAACCTGATAACTTTGTCTGAGTTTTGCAGAACTACTTCCCCAGAGAGACCATCGTCTTTCTTTTCAAAAACTACTCCTCCTGTTTCAGAAGAGAGATCTAAATCGGCGGAAATACCATCTCCATATACTCCTAAAGATACTATAGAAGGACGGTTACTGATCTTTAGCTCAGCATATACTGTGTTTTCTATTACATCTATTATGATAGATTCTGAACTTTTTCCTATATATTTATCTATAGGGGCCAGATATTCATTACCATCTGATAATAGAATTGCATATACCCAAGTACCCAATGGTAATTCACACCCTTTATTTCTATCAGCTTGAGTTATCTATCTTTTTGTAAAGCTCTGTATTGTAATACTAGAAGGAAAAGGATATGTTGATATTTTACCATCGGAAGTTACTACTTTTAAAACCTTGTTTCCTTCCTATTCGACAACTTCTACAGAGGAGACTCCACTGAAATTCTGTAGTATAGAATTTATAGCCCCCTAGGTGAGAATCGCATCTGTATCATCTGATGGTTCAGTAGATACAGAAAATTCTCCATAGTTTACCCATAAATAATCAAGCTGACTCTATCCTGGTTTTCTTTTATCCTTCATACCATTCAGTTATGTCTTTTAAAACTTCACTAAGAGGTTGTCCATCATGTGTTATACTGGAGGATCTTCCGTCTACGCTTAAAGAATTTCCAGCTTTCTTTAGAATATTATAGTTCGAAGAATCCAGTCTTACATCTGCAGATAATTTATCTGTTCCTGATACTACTCTTTCTCTAGAAAGTTCTACTACTTTATCATCTGGATTGTCTACAACCCATTCCTCTATAAGATTATCTATTGGAATAATTACTTCCTAAGAATTTTTAAAATTAAAAACTAAAGACTTAGTATCCTGATCGTAGTAAGCATTGTCTATAATAGAGGAAATAGCTAAGGCATGCTGTGATCTAATATTTCCATTGACTTTAATCGTTAAGATGCCATTCTCATATTCTGTAGACAGTTTAGTATATAAACCATCATTATTAACGATAATATCACTTCCGTTGGAAACTTTTACATTAGCCGAGATATTTGAACTTTTAACGTCTTCATCAACTGTAATGGAGACTGTATTGGTTTCTGTAGGAATTAATTTAGAAGTTCTTAAAGCCTATGCAATAAGGCCATCTAAAGTCTTCAGTGCATTCATCACTGATGTAGCACTTTTCAGATAGTTAGTTTCCTAGTCAGGACTAAATGATCCATCTCCACTTAATCCTACTCCCACCTAGGTCTAGTCCAGCTCTGTCTGGAAATTATTATCTCTATTATTAGAAACTGCGGCAAGAGTCTCCACAAAATCCTATATACCCCTTAGCGTTCTAAAAGTAGTATTCGGAGTAGGTGTTCCCTGAATTTCGTTCCACAAGTCTCTTAAATGTTGATATAGGTTATGAGTATAATCAAAACCTCTTAAGAATTTTTGCAATTCTGGAAGAGTGTTTATCTATGAGTCTGAATCATCGACTGTATCAAAAAACTTGTGAAGCAAGTTAGAAATATCTGATAGATTATTATAATCTAAAGATTTTAAGTATTCCAAAATATTCTCTTCCTCCGTTCCTACTATAGCTGACAAGATATTAGAATGTTCGGCAGACTATTTCTGTAAATCTACTACAGCATTTGAAATCGCAAGTAAGTTGTCTAGTTGATTATGAAACTCTGACATGTCATCAGTTCCGACAATTTCAAGAATACTATTCTTTCTGTCAGAAATTTCCTAATTGAGATCATTTCTTATCTGAGCTAACCTATCAAATAGTTTATCAATAGATCCTTCTTGTATAAGAGGTTTGAACTGTAATTCTCCTCCAACTTCAATAACCCAGTATAAAGTCTAAGAATCTCCAGACGATACTATCTTAAGTAATCCCTTATGTAGAGTAGTATTATTAAGCTCATCAGCATAGAATGCTTTTAATTCCTCTTCACTACTAAATATGTAGTTGGCCTCCATTGGATAGTCACCTGTTCTGATGAAACTACCCATCATTTCACTATATTGACTCATTTTTATGCAAAATTAAAAGTTACTTCCTAGTTTAGGCTAGACAGTGCCTATCTGTATATGTAAATCTTAAAAATTATGTCTTTCTCGACTCCAGGCACTTTCAAAGGAATCATATCAATTACATCAAAAGCATCTATCCCAAATTTCTGTGGAGTTGTAGACATATTGTCTAGGTCTGGATAGGACACAGGGACTACAACAAAGGGATGTCTTAATTTTGCATCCTAAAAACCATAATTTATAGAGATCTAGTTTAAGTTGTTACTACTACTTATAAATTGATTGTTATTAGGTTCTTCTGAGGCTAGTTCCTCTAAATAATTCCATGTAACTACATTTCCAAATTTCCATTTTGGAAGAAGGCCAACAAAAATTGGAAGAGCTACCTTTACAGTAATAGATTCTTCATGCACAGCCCCATTAGTGTAAGTTACCTTAAAGGTAAATTCTGTGTCTTCTATAATAGGCAAGCTATCAATAGTCACACATCCATTTTCAAAATCTTCTTTAACAAAAGAAATTGTTAACTCACCATCTTGGTATAATTCTGCTACATCAATGAGTCCAGTAGAACCATGAACACATAGTGTAACCGGAACCTTATTATTGATAGTTACATAGTCTGGAGCTGAAATTGAAATTCCTTTACCATAGAATATAGCATCCAATACTTCTTGCAAACTCATTGTTGCTGGAACTGGAGTGTTATCGTCAATATGTCCTACGGTAGATTCTACAGGACCAGAAGTCTTCCATATAGGTTCATTATTAGTAATCTACTCCTATAAGTTTTCTACTTTTTCCTCAACCTAGTATAGAGTTACTAAATCTTGGGGATCAATAGCGTCAACACCTTTCTGAGGAGCCTTAAATGGAACTGATCCGTCCTGTTTAACATATTTTTCTTGACGAATAGTTTCAAATCTATCGTCTACTGTTTCCATATACTCTGCAATAGCCCCAGCTACAGCTTCCTAGACCCACTTGTTAATAAATGCATCAATTTGACTTCTAGAGTATGTTTGAGTCTTATCATACACATTAGCTATCTTAGCATAAGAAGCTAACCTTTGATTTAAAATAGTTAGAAATCCGTGAGGATCCACATCTACTAAGTGAGCATAAAGGGTTTTATCTACGTAACGCTTAGTAGCTAGATGACTATCTATAGTTGGATCAACTCCTATTTGAGCAATAGTAAATGGAGTACTTCCATCTTTCTTTAAGAAAGTTTTTAATAGGTTATCTACATCCTGTTTTGTATAGAGCTGTGATTTAGTAAATATGTCAGAAGACTTAACGTATTTCTCTAGGATAGTTCTTACTTCTGGCAATATTTGGTGAGGATCATCAGGTCCAACTAATCTAGTATGTTCATTTAGTAATCTAGTTACAAATTTCTTTGTTGTTAAATGACTATCAGAAATAGGCTCAACTCCAGATTGAGGAGATGTAAATGGAGTACTTCCATCTGTTTTAGCCATGTCTGCAATCATCTCTCTTACAGTATCCAAGGTTCCATGAGGGTCTTCAACACTAAGATGCTTATTAACAGCAGTTGTTACTGTTGTAGCAATGTTAGTATCTGTCTCATCCTTAGTATATACTGCATTCTTTGGATACACATTTAGATTTTCTCTTACTACTGACTTCTCTGATTCATTCTCATATTCAGAAAGAAAATTATCCTTTTCCAAATACTGAACAGACTCATCAGCAGTTGTAGGAACATCTACAGTATCCTAGCATCCCGGAGTTAAGATTGAATTATCTGCCATTTGTTATTTAAATAGTACTATAATGCAGTTAAAGATAATTTATCATCTATTTCCCTATTCTTTATTAAGTCTATAAAAGAAATCTCTTCTAATATAAATTCATAGTTTGGTTTGTATCCCCTTCTAACTCTACACATGAGCTGGAAAAATTCTTCGGATACCTTTTTCTTTAAATCACTTAGAGCATCCACATCCATTACTATTCTAATAAGAGTTAGACTGGGAGCATAAGCCGTTACATCCATTAATTATCTCAACTAGCCTTTCAACTTCTGCAAGTTGTTCACACTCTGTGAGATATTTTATAACATTAATCGCCATCCAGACTAGATCTCTTTTATATATTAATTCACTATCTATCTTATTTTTATTCCAACAAGAAGAGAATCCCCTATCGTTTAGAATTTGCTTGCACAAATTTATATAACATTTTCGTAAAAAACAAATAGATATAAAGTCTTCTGATGTTCTTGAAATCGTTGTATTTACAGGATTTACTTCTAGTATTTCAGATAAATCAACCTAGGAAGTATTCCCATTTATATACTTGTATATTTTATTATTGCTTGCAAAATACACTAGGTTATATAATCCAAGTGCTGAACCTTCTTGTTTATTTAATTCTCTTTCAAACCATTCCTTAGACGGCAATACAATATGAACTAAACTATACCACCCGTCTGAGGATACCTGTAGAGTAGAATTACCTAGAGAAGAATGATCGGTAAATGTAGGATCTAAATATATTGCCTCCTATGATTTATTTAGCTAAAGTATATCTATAGAGATAGTATCAGAGAATTTGAATTTTCCCTTTACAGTCCCTACATTGTCCTCTGATAAATAAGTACTATTGTCTTGTACAGTAACCTTACAATTATCACAGGCATTGCAAGTAATTATTTTAATTTTTAGTTCCATTAATCAGTTTGTCTAATTTTATCATTATAAGGGTTTCCATCTGATAGCTATGCTATTTCTGCTTCAGTACGTCTCTTCTACTCTTCGGCAGTAGCCTCCTTATAAGTTCTATCAGTATCGGCCTTGTACCATTCAAGTTTGTATTTCATTTCTATTTCTTTCTGTTCAAGGCTTAGCTTAGCTTTATTAAGAGATTCAATCTCACCTTGAGATTTCTTTAACTCTGTAGAAGCTTGCTTCAACTGTTCCTATAACTACTAGACCTACTAAGTTAACTACTGAATTTGGTTGTTTTCATCTTTCTAAATTTGCATAGCTTTTCTAACTTTATACTTAAGATCAGGCAAGCTTTTACTTGTTACTGCCTCAATAATGATATCAGGAGGTAGTCCTCCAGATTTAACAAATTCAGGAATAATATTCTTTATCTACTCTAAATCCTTTACAATATCTGTACTAGTAATGATCCTAATATCATGATCAGTCATTGTAAAATACTCTGGAAGAGCAGTAAATATTCTTTGGTATTTATCTCCTAATATTATAGTTCCAGTTAGGCCATTTTTGAATACAACCTTAGCAAGGTTTAAACAATCTAGTAACATTTCATTTACTATTAAATCCATTTGATGGTAATACTGTTTAGTTATAATAAATGAATTGTTCTATCCAATTTTAACATTAGTAACAGCATCTCTCTACTCAATACCATTCAATCTTTCCCTAAATACTCCAGTAATAGATGATGTAGTCTACTCTATAGCATCTATTGCTACCTGTATAGCTTGAACAGCCTACGTTTTAACAGTATTATCAAATCCATTAAAAATAGTATTCAATGGAGCCTATCCGGAAGCTAGTCTTCCTTCCTGTGAGGAATCAAGTACACCAAGTCCCTACTTCTTTAAAGCCTACCATTTTATAAGTCTTTCTGGAAGATTTACTCCCAATTCAGCAGGGATTAACGTTAAGTCAATCCAGTCTCCAACCGTTCCACTATTTGCAATAAGATTATCTCTGTAGAAATTCAGAAGGTCATACTAGTCCTATAGGTGAGCACAAGCGAGAACCATTGAGTAAGGCTTTGTACCTCTATTTAAGAAATATATACCATTAACGGAAAGACTACAATAAGAAGGGTTTGATTTAGTTCTCATAACCTTTTCATCTTTACCTCTAAGTATATATATTTGTTCCCCAATCCTAACAGTCTTATATCTCTACATTACAAAGTCTTTATCGGTTTCTAGCCACTCGACTTCATAAACAGGAATAAGCTCATGGGTTATTCCAGACCTACTATCTGGATATCCTGGGGTAACTTCTACACCTGCCTAAACTCCATCAGTATTTGGTATGCCATTAGTTTCACCCATTCTAACGTAATACATAGCATTCTCATAAACTGAATCCCACTTCTCATCCAGGAGTTTCCTATCGGAGGCTTTCATTTCCTTACCATACTCATTTAAAATTTGATTCTTAGTCATCCAACTTCTTACTACAACTCTATAGGAGTTTTTAATATATGGAGATTCAAAATTTCTATCAATGAATGTGTTCAGAGGGCTTAAAGCCTATATTCTAATACTATTATTTTCCACCGTAGGGAGGACTCTATAGAAAGCATATCCAGTAATTAAAAGGTCTAGAAGAAGATCTCTCAATACTGTAATCATATCAGTATCCCTAGATTGCATAATATATTCTACTACATTCTAGGCAGCAATCTCATACTCTGATACGAATGTATTATTTATATCTTCCACTATTCTTTTCAATTGCTATTCAATGAGACCATCATTAATATTCTTTCCATCTATAAAATTTAGAACTGAATTTCTAAGATGATTTTTTAAATATTCATGAAGTTCTAAGGCAATCTTTAATTGTTTTTCTCTATCTATATTAGTTATTGTCTAACTGTCCTTACAGAATATCTTTGGAATTATAGGGGTTCCCAAATATTCTCCTATAAGAGCATCAATATGTTTCTTTATTAAAGGGGTAAAGTGTAATGTAGTTGGTGCATTAGCTCCGTATACCTCCTCTAAGTATCTGAACTAGTCTGAATCTCTTACACCATTATAGTAGTTATATGCTTTCTATAAATCATATTTAGGGTAGACTAGTTCAGATATTGCTTTGTCTGTTTTCTCTATCAATTCATCCTTTGTCATGACAACTACATGCTGTATTTATTGGATTACAATCATATGGGTAAGTTAACTATAGTTTACCATAATATACTAGGTTAAAGCGCCTATCTTTAAGTTCCTACTTGAGAAACTTAAGAAACTTATCATCCTCTAACTCTGCATATATAATTATAGGCTAATACGGATGATCCATACCCAACTTAATATAATATCCTATTGGGTTTAATTTCTCAATGACTATTTTTCCTATATACTTCTTATGATAAATATCCAGAATATAGTCTTGTATTACTTGTTCTAGGTCCTAAGTCGTCATATAACTATCCAAAATTATTATTAAACCGTATCTATGGAGTATTTTTTGGAAGTGTTCCATAGCGTCTTCTTCCATACTCGTCTGTATAAAATCCTATATCCTGCCAGGTATCTTTAACCTCTTCTACAACTTTAGGTACAATTCCTTGCAATTCTTCATCTGCTAATAGAGCCATTGCTACCGCTGCAACAATATCAAATTTCTTCTTATTTTCATCAGTATACCTATTAAATTCATCAAGCATTTCATCAAACCATATAAGATGCCAATAGTCAGTTATATAGTCCGCTATCAAGTCAGTCTGATGGTCTATAATAGCAGGAGTTGCAGGGGTTCCATATTGCTTATTTGTATTTCTAACAGAGTCTGCAAGTGTAGCTCTAGGTCTTTTCATAAAGAGATTAAGAAGTTTCCTTTCTCGTGCATATGGAATTATACTCTATCTGGTTGCTTCTATATTTATTGTAGCATTATAATACTATGCTAGTTTAATAGCTATCTTATAGCACTCTCTAACATCGTTAGGTCTATCCTTATAAAGTGCTACGAATTTTGGTTCTCCTATACCATAAGCTCTCTTATAAACAACAAGACAGAAATCAGATGGATCCTTAGTAGCTTCTGATGTTTGCGCTGCACCAATATCGATACCATCTATTCCTATTACATACAGGTTTCTAACCTTTTCAGTAGGTGGCTTCCAGATTACTTTTCCATTTTCATCCTCAACTGGAGGCAAAGTCCAAATTGGATGTTCCAGTATCTAAAGTTTACTATTCTAATTTGGAATCCACTTAAAGCCATCTATATTCTACTGAATATGAGCCCCTTCTTTGAATTTATATTCAATATAACCTCTTTCGATTGGGGGACATTTCTTTAGAGCTCGGATATTTGTGAGTTGCTCAGCAATATTTACCTTATTAAATTTGTTATCACCTTCCAAAGCAAAAGCTTCTTCAGCTGTATAACAGTACTCAGCAGAGTGGTCAATCAAGGCTCTAGGGTTTGAGGATAGATTAGCCCTATCTAAGTCTAACTATTCTTTATAGTTTTTCCATAAACAGTAACCTCTCTTATCAAGTAACTATCTTCTTACTCCATTAATATCAGTTCCATATTCTGTAATGGCTCCTATATAAGATGGAATGAAATATCCTGTATATACCCACTCACCTCCTTCTGTATAGTTATGATAAAATGGAAGTACATCAAATCCATTTGGATCATAGTATATATCTCTAAGTCCTTGTAAGGCAGCACCTTTATCACCACCAGTTCCTCCAGCCAATCTAATTCCAAACTTTGTACCTCCGATGTATATCAAAGCCTTTCCTTTAATGTAAGATTTTCTTAAAACGGAGTTAGAACCGGCTTCTTCATATACTAGTAAATCAATACGGTCACCTCTAATTTTAGCATCAGTTTCCGCTACAACACCTTCAATCTAAGACATCCAACCTGTCTCAGATGTTATACCGTTTGAGTCTTTTACTAAAGTAGAAGCCCTTTTTAAGAACTATGTATCCTTAGCCTATCTAAGTTTAGCAAGACCTCCCTAAGTATGTTCATTTGCAAAACTAAGTGCATTCCATACCTTATCAAGAGATTTCTCTAAGTAATTAGACAAACTTGTAGTAATCATACACTTACTGTTTCTAAAGCAATTATAAATACAGGCACAAATAGCTGCATTTATTTCAGAGAAACCAATACCACGGGACTTCATAAGACATACATCCTTCTTCTCCCTTCTACATATTTCAAAGTAGTGGAAGAACTCATATTGAAATACCAAAAATTTAGGAAATATCTAACTACGTCCACTACCAGCTATTTCTACATCAATATTAGGAAGTTGATAATAATTAAGATAATAGTAATTCGGACCAGTTAGTGTATATCCATTTACTGTATATCCTTCACGACACCTACGATATTCCTCATGCCAGAAGTCATTATAAGGTTTGCTATATATTCGATAGCTACAATATTTTCCAGTTCTTATATAGGTGTCTCTTGCTACTGTAAACCAACTTGGATCAAAGTCCAATCCCTAAGTTTCTGTAATTGGCTTGTAACCTGTTAGCTCATAAGAAAGTCTTTTATCAAAGAATTTTATATACTCTTCCTTTGGAACATCCCATTCTGAAGATTTTATTGATTCTGGTATAGGTTCCTATATTTTAGTAGGTTCAGTCTTCTTTTCCTACTAGACTTCCTGTACTAGGGTTTTTATTTCTTCCGGAAGTTTAACCTTCTTAGGTCTCCCTCTCTTCCTTTTAATTTCTTCCATAGTTGTTAAAAGTTAGGTTGGTATCCGTCTATAGCTCCACCACGTACTGAAGATTGTTCAGTTAATTCTTTCTTGACTCTTCCTTCCAAATCTACTAACTCGTCATGAACTTTCCCTAAAGAACTCAATTCAGCCATAATGTCTTTAACTTTGTACACGGGTTTTCCAGTCTACTCATCTCTCTCTAAAGGATCCACTGAATTAAAGTATTCTATGAATTTATTAACAGTTTCCTGTGCAGCATGTAGCATTTTAATAGAAAGATTAGATTCTTGTATTTGTCTAAACTTCCTACATGCTGCTCTAAATTCCGGGTTATTAAATTCTTCTTCCGTTAGGTTTGCATCCTTTAGGGATTCCTAATGTCTTACCTATTCATCATACTCGCTATATACAGATTTCCAACATATAGCAAGCCATATATAGGTAAATTCTCTAAATGCTCGAAGACCCATTAATCCACTTGGGTCTTCTTTGCATTTATTTCTGCTTGGTTCAAGGAGGGCTTTAAATTCCTTAACCAATAATATTTCATGTGTATTGAGATCAACTCTGTTGAGTTGATTATTATAAACAAATATATCCTAAACCATAATTCATTAATTCATATTTCTACACTTATAAAGGTTACTTTTTCCTATAAGGTGCTTTAGTTCTATCAGGAGTCCACTGTACTTGTCCTTTTGCATTCTTCTTATAAGAACCAGGTCTGTTTATTTGAACATCCTAATCATTGTAGCGATTAGCTGCAATAGAATCCTTAGTAGCCTAGTCCTAACCATTTTTATTAGATTTTATTTGAGGAAGCTTTTTACCATGCTAGTCTTTCTTTATTTTTCTTCCGCACTTGAAAGCATCAATTGGATTAGAAGGAGATTCCGTTTCTTCTCCATTCTATTTAGCCTGCATGCATTTTCTGCAAAGTCTTCCTCCCTGTTTGTAGTAATGCATTTCCATTCCTTCTGGACACTAACCATTAAGTTTCTTTATATAATTGAGTTTAGCTCCAAACTTAGCAGCTTGAACCTGCTATTGCTACATTTCCTGCATAAACTGAGCATATGCCTACTTTAAGCCATCCTCTCCTAACTACTAAACTACTTGTTCTAATTGCTACTCATTTTGAGCTCCAGTTTTCTACATTAAATACTGTAGAAATGCCTATTGTAATTGCTGTTCATTCATATTAAGTTGACCTCCCTATTGTTTCTTAGGTGTTCCAAATAAATTAGTCCCAAATAAACTGGTATTAAAGGTAAATGTCTTAGGTTTTAAGTGTACCTTGTCAAACAAGTCTTTTACCCTACTATTAGCATAGACTACACCATCTGAGCCAGTTCTACTTTGTAAATCCTATTTATCTATTTCTCCATTATTCTATCCTACCCATCCAGCCATTGCTCTGGACATATCTCCAAAATCCCCTCCTCCAAAACTTCTATAAGTTCCTTTAACACCGAGATCATTTTCTATAGTATTCTGATTCCACTTACTGGTATCAGAGCCATATCTATCGATCATAGCCTTTACAAAGTTATTATTTGCATTAGCTTTATTTCCAATAGCACTTACCATTCCAGCATAATTTCTAAATCCTAAGTTTCTAATATCATCATTAGTAAACATAGATAATTTAGTTCTTGCTGGAGTTTGAGGCTTTGAACTCTTTGGAAGGGGTTTTGTATATGCGTCTGGGACATTATTTACCTTATAAGAAGTCTAGACTGGATCAGATGGTTTCCATCCTCCCTAGTCCTTTGCTACATTCCCAAGGAAGTAGTCATAGTCTGCGTGAGCCCTTCTAAACTCATCGGCATTCTCACCTTTCTACATTGTATTATACTACTTGCCTTTATAAGTAAATACTCCCCTACCATTCTTTCTGGTGGCAGCAAATGCCTACGCTCTTGTTTTATAGGAGTTCCCATCAAAATAGGAGTCTCCATAATTCCAATTGTTAGCCATTATTCTTTAATTAATTCAATGTCTTTAGTATTAAACACCGCTTCTTGCATAGCCCCAGTAGTAGTAAACCAACGACATCTAATTCCTATAAGGATAGGACGTTTATCCTCCCTTCTTGAGTCATGCTTGAATAAAGATGTTTCTTTCTTTACAACAATCATCCTTGGCTTATTAGGTATATTCTACTTAAGCTATACTATCTAGCCAGGATTAAAATATATATTATTCTCTTCCATATTATTTAATATTATTAAAACGGTCTTGTAGACCTTCATTAACAACTGCTATAATTTGACTCTCTGCTAAACTTACGAATCCCTGCTTAAAGAATGGAACAGGTACTGCAGTATCAACCCTATAAAAAATAACATCTCCTTCTTTTAAGTACTTAACCTCTGGTCCAACTTCAACAACACATCCCGTAACTATGAATTGCTTTTGTTCTTCATATCTACCAGTTTGCTCATTAAGTTGAGTATGAGGAGTATATCCTCCAGTATCAATTATAAGTCCATTTTCCACCTTCATTTTCTAGAACGGATTAACCTTAAAAGGTTGTACTAGAATACGAGAAAACATTGGCTTTATTTCTGCTTTGGAAATATCATATTCTACCTTATCCTGACTTTCTTCAAAATCTTTGTTATTCTGTTCCAGTTTTTCATTGTACTTTTCTACTTCTGAATTAAACTTACGAGCCTTCTCTTTTTTAATTAAAGAATCAAGTGAGTTTTCTTTCATGTTTACTGAAGTGAAATTACTATCTGTTCCAAGTAATTCCTTAGCAATTTTTTCATTCTCTGTTGAGTAAAGTCTTACGTCTTTCATAAATCATTAACATTTAATTATTACCATTTGCTTAGTGGACATACTGCATTTGGAAGTCTAGTCTTAGCTTGCAATCTACATCCACATCCACGTTTATATCCAGGTTTCTGGACACTACTTACATCTCCTGTATTAACATTCAACCATAATTTGTTATTACACATTCCTCCAAACTTACCTGAGTATAGAGGACAACTATAGCAGATTTTTAATCTATTGCTACTTAAGTCCTAGTTAAGATTAAGAACTTCTTTTGTATGACCATTAATAATATCAAATACATTCATAATCTAAAAATAAAAAGAAAAAGAATAGATTGCTTTTAGTGTATAGTGTTGACATTTAATCCAAAATTGGGATTCAATATGCCCTTAATAATGATTAGTATTCTATTCTTTTTCTTGCACTTCTTTTCTATTCCAAAATGAGACTTTTCTTATAATGATAAAGCATTTTTTCTACATCATGCTTCAGATACTCACAATGATATAATGTGTTATTACCATTATGATCATAGTGATTCAAAATCAAGTCCTTAATTACAAAATTTGGATTTATCTTCTGCAACATCCAAGCATAAGTAGAGAGCTGTAAAGTGTAATGATAAAAATTACAGTCCATCAGATTATTTAGAGGATATTTCATCTTGGTATTTGATTTTGTAGTTGTATTGAATCCAGACTTTTGATCAATTTTTTTATTTGTTTTGTGGTCTACAATTGTTATTTCATTTCCTGATTTAATTATAAGATCCACCTGTCCTGCTATGCGTAAGATTCCATCATCTGATTCTCTATATATCAAATACTCTGGATATACTCCATGCTCTAAATCCAATTCTGAATAATCTTTTTTACACTCGAATTTTCCTCCTAAACCAAACTTCTTTAAAGAAATATCAGTAGGATGATCATAAAAGGAATTTTCTATTTCTGAGTGTATTTTAGTTCCTCTTTTACACGACTTTCTATTTTCTTCATCCCAAGCATCTAAGATGTCTTGCTGAACCGCATTGAAATCATTCTCATCTATATCATATAAACTCAACAATTCCTTATTGAACTTCTTAGTATTTAGTAAAGACTTCTTTTCTATTTCCCATGACTTCTTTGGAAGCAATTTCTCTAAAGCCTTATAGGAAGACCAAAATTCCTTATCAAATTCTTGAGTGTATCTGTGAATTAGAGTAGTAACTGAGACATATCTCTTATTGTCATTTACATTCCAATAAATATGCTCTTGATCATTGAACGCAACCGTTCCATTCTGCTTATCAATTTTCATATTACACTTTATTTAGTTTACTTCATTATTTCATTTCCCATTTCCACTAAGTCCTGAAAGAACTTTGTTTTTATACATCTAATATTTATAATTGTAATCTATTCCAAGCAGTGCAGCGACAAATGTACTAGTCTCTCCGAATGCTACTAAAACTGAACCATCAATTATTCCCAGAGGAGGAACTGAAAATCCAGCAATTAATAAACCACTTCCTACTATAGTTAAAATTACAGCAACAAGTAGTCTAGAATTTAAGTTTGTTTTGTAACTCATTTGTTAGATATTATATAGTTAATCTATTAGTCTTTGAGTTTGTACAAGTATATTTATACGAGAAATTTTCTATTTAACTTATGAGTTATATTCATTTCAATTATACAAATATAAATATTAAATTTGAATACCCAAATAAAGTATGTGTTACTTTTAACAAAATCTAATATGAAATATACTTAGAATCAATTAACCGAATTTTCTTAGTTTTTTGAGGATAATTCTTAGCTTAAACTCCCTTTAAAGTTAGAGAATTATTCAGATCCAATTGAACTTTATAAGAAAGGTCATAAGATACGTATTAAAAAGGAGAATAGAGGTAAGTTTACTGAGTACTGTGGAGGAAATGTAACTGATGCCTGCATTCAGAAAGGAAAGAATAGCCCGAATCCTAAGATTAGAAAGAGGGCTACATTTGCTGCCAATGCTAGAACTTGGAATCATTAATTATGAAAAGATGGGAACCTATTAAAACTGAAAAGAAGCAATTAGGAGGAATTATCAAACTCTTGTAGAAAGTCTCTCCTAAGTTAGCCTCTAAAGCAAGGGGTAGATTATTGGCATCGCGTCTCGGACAAGTAAAAGATCTCAAAGCTCCATATATATTTCCAGGACAACTTGGATGGAGTCCTGCAGAAACTCGTACAGTATGGCATAGAACTAACAATCCTAATTTTAAAATTAAAAGAGTATTTGAAGGAAGGTGGGATGCTAAAGAGCATGGAGCGCCAAAGAATGGATTGTGGGTATCAGAGAAAAAAGATATTGGGTTTATGAATGATAGACCAATATTAATATAGCTTCAATAGATTCTTAAGAAACCAATGGTATAGATTGGAGATATCCCTGCCCAGGGTAAAAATAAACTGCGCAACCATATACTTAGAGAAGCTGAATAGTCTGGAGCAGATGCAGTTAAGTTTTAGGGAATTAAGGATAATAAAACTTCTAACCAGAATGTTACATTTATCTTTGATCCTGTTGCTTCTACCACAATTCCCCCGAAAGAAATGAGAGCATTTAAGGAATAGATAACTAAGCTAACACCATAGTAGATAGGATAGGAAGCTAAGGAGGGTGTTAGAGATGTAATGATGTGGTATAGAAGTCCACAGTGGGAAACTAGGGCGGTTTCACGCGGATTGACATAGGATGAAATAAAAGCCTTTCAGGACTTACAAGGAAAAGTTTTGTCTTAGAAACTCCCTATGGATAATAGATTTGGACCGGTAAACATTATAGTAGAAGATATGGGTAAAGGTGTTTAGGGATACTCCCAATTCTTGCCCAAGAGTATACACACTAATCAATATCCATCTGAACATTTTGTAGCTATATCTAACTAGGCTTCTCATCCTTACTATACAGCAGTACATGAAGGAATGCATCATGGTACTTTTAATATTGGTTCGACTGGGTGGACTGCACCTCAAATGACTTTATCTCCAATTGAATAGAGTGCCTTAGACAAAGTACTTAGGAATGCCGAAGCTCTTAATGCTAGACTAGAAATAGATCCTAATAAGTTTACTACTTTAATGAATAAACTACAAACTAAATATGGAATGTCTGAAGTGGAAGCTAGACATTGGATCGGGGATAGAGTAAAGTATTGGCAGACTCCTCAAGAGTCAAGAGCCAGAGCAGGTGCGGTAAATTAGTACAAAAGAAATCACCCAAATGCATCTGAGGAAGAACTTACTCAAATAGATAATGCTAGATAGATATTTACTAATGAATCTCTTAATAACTTATATGGAAAAACTATAGCCTTAGGAGCCCCAGTAGTAGGAGCATTGGCTTCCAATCAACTAGGAAATGGAGAATGACTTCTCATCACTTATTAGAGATAACACCTATACGTTTGATTGCATTAAAATAATATTTGCACATAATACTTATTATAGTGAAAAAGTTATTACTAATAATTTTAAACAAGCTTTGATTCTCTTTAAAGCTTGTCCATGTTTGTTGCCCTCTTAGTATGCTTGCTTTTTCAAAGATGGCAAAGAAATAGCTCGGTGTACTATAGATTGGACTAATAAAGATGTAAAAGAATATTTAGATAATATTCCATATAAAATTGAGATTAATTTAAATGATTTAATATAATGGCTGAATTATTTACAACATTTGAATCAGTATCTCCACCAGATATAGTTACCCCAGATGTGCAATAGAATTACCAGGAAATATAGTTAATGTAGTAGCCTACTTAGGAAGTAGAAGACTCGAATATAGACTGGAGTTTCCTAGATGTACCTGAATAGGACATTCAGGAACCTACTTTTAATTATACTCCTTCTAAATCTGAGAATACCTCTTCTGCAGCTCAGAAAGTAATTAACTAGGCTAGATAGTTCTTAGGTGGAAAGTATAGTTGGGGAGGTTCTAGTCCAAGTTCTGGATTTGATTGTAGTGGACTTATAAAATATGTCTTTAATAGTGTAGGAATTAATCTTCCTAGGACTGCAGCTTAGCAGGGAAAAGTTGGACAAGAAATTAATCTATAGTAGGCATAGCCTGGAGATGTAATCTGGTTTGGAAGTAAGAATAGTCCTAGTGGTTAGCATATAGGACTTATAAGTAGAATAGATAATGGATAGATATATATTATAGATGCAGCTGGAAAGAAATTAGGAATAGTTGAAAGACTACTTCCGAATCTAAAAATTAAAAGTGTTAGAAGAATCCTAGGAACTATAAACGATAGTCAATTTAATCAATACGCTTTAAACTTCTTTAAAAATAAAGGATTATCAGATGCTTAGGCTAGAGGAATAGTAGGAAATCTAATGTAGGAAAGCAGGGGAAAGCACACTGCAATAAATAAATCTAGTAAAGCCTTTGGGTTGGCACAATGGTTAGGTCCTCGTAAATAGAGGCTCATTCAAAAGTATGGAATGAATCCCACTGTATCATAGCAGTTAGAATTTATATGGGAAGAATTAAATTCTACAGAAAGTAAAGCTTTTTAGAAACTACTTAACACTAATACTATTTCTGACGCCACTAAAGTATTTGCAAAGCACTTTGAGAGAGCTGGTAATAATGAGATGAATATGAATAAACGAATTAAATTCGCATATTAGACGTGAGAATACCATTATAACAATTAAAATTTTGTACAATATGTAGTTAGTTCCAAAAAGACAAATTGGAGGGAATCTTTATAAGATTGATAACACTATGCCCCAAATAACTCAAAGATATGTAGCTCTACTAAATAAAGGTATCCCAGCTTAGGCTGCTTTTGATACAGCCCATTTATCTCTAATAGAGGATGGAAGGCCTAATAAATTTTATTCATTTGGTAAAAGAGCAACCAACTTGCAGGATTGGACTAAGAATGCATCGGATTCTTTGACTGTTGGGCGATATAAAAATTTATAGAATGTACAGAACTTTAATCAATTTAAGTAGAAATTAAAATAGAAAAGGTATAATAACAGACCTGCATTCTATAATATAGAAATGAACCGAGGAAGAAATAAAGATAAATAGATTATTAATTAGTGGAATAAAGAATAGGGATTAAATCCAATAGCACAGATATATAATTATAATATTAATTAGGTATAAGAGCTATAATTATTCTTATAATATTATGAAAGAATTTCTTAGGTTGATGATTACTTCACATTCTGGCATTAGTAGCAAAAGAGTCTGTGGAGTAATTGGATTCCTTATTATTATTTTCGTATTAGTCTATTGTACAGTATCTTCTATTCAAGCCCCTCTAATGATAGAGCCTTTTATATATGCAGTATGTTTATTACTAGGAATAGATTCAGTAACTGGAATTTGGAAAGGTAAAATGAATGATTAAGTTTTAGAGAGGTGGCATTGCAGTGTAGGATAATACTAGGGTTGTTAGAAAACAACCTCTAGCTTTTCGACTTACTAAAGAACAGTAGGCTAGAATTAAGTAGAGAAAATTATAGGAAGCTGCTAGAAGAAATCAAGCAGTAATCTATGATGCAGACAAAGCTAAATACTATTAGAATATGTAGAACTTCTATAATAATAACTTCTTTGGATATGGAGTGTTTGGAAAGCAAACTCATTATGACCCTTCTAAAGAAGAGGATTAGAAGAAAATATAGTCTAATTTTAATTATGCTAAAGATAATGTAAAGAACATAGGAACTTCCCTTATAACTGTAGGACCTGCAAGTTCTTTTAAAGGTGTTTTGCCTTCTGTTTCCAGAAGAGTTACAGTAGGTAAGTTATCCGCCTTAACTCCTTATAAAATAGGATAGGGTTCAGAAGCCCTTGTAATAAGAAATTCTCCTACTACGGTAGGAAAGATAACTTAGGTTGGAAGTGGTGAAATGTTGAAAAGGAATGCAATTCCAAATTCCCTTCCTCTAAAGTTTGTGGGATATGTAAGAGATGGATCTAAAAGATTTCCAACTTTCATTTAGAAGAAAGTAAAAGTCCTTAGTGAAAAGACTTTTCCAAAGTATGTTGGTAAACTGGATAAAGCTATGTAGAAGAGTGGTTTTAGAAAAGTCAATGATCCAAATGTACAGTATAGAGCATATACCAATGGTACCGTAGTAGTTGATGATGTATCTCCTGGAAATGTAGGATTAACTTTCTTTAAAAAGCCTAAACTATTGGATTTTAATCTTCAAACTGTCCCAAGTTGGACTAGTTAGGGATTTACTCTTAAAAATGGAGGTAAATTTAAATCTTAATAGTTTTTAACAATATTCTATTTTTGATTTTTAGAAGGAGAATATATATTTGCTATGTAATCAAATAAGCAAAATAACATGGATAAAACTATTAATTTTAACGAACTTCCAGATCTTACGAATATATTAGGTTTATGTATTCCAGACGGAACTGTAGAGACATTTGAAAGTGATGATTTAAAATGTCATTTGGAAAAAGATAACGGTCATCTTAAAATAGAGATTGAAGCTAATATCCCTGAACAAGACGGAGAATTTGATGATTCTGCCACTAAAGAAATTGTTGAGGAATATAAAGAGGGAATTAAGGCTCTTGATGATGATTTATTCGTAGAAATAGTCGACGAACTTAAATCTAAATTGGATTTAACTAGATTTAATGAGCTTCTTGATTTAGAAAGCTTTGATGAAGACCAAGCACAAGAAGTGGAAAAAATGATTGATATTTCTACAGATATTATTTGTTTGCATCTTCAGCATAAAATTCAAGGTATGGTTGAACTTTATGAAAGGTTTTAATTTTAAGGTTGGCTACTCCTTTTAAAAAGTAGCACTTATTGCCCCATGGTGTAATGGTTAGCACAGCGGTCTCTAAAACCGCACGTTTCAGTTCGAATCTGAATGGGGCGACCAGTTAAAAATATGTATTATGAGAAGTGAATTAATGAAATTGATTAAGTCAGGTAGATTTCCAAATGAAAAGAATAGAGTTTGGACTATGTGTCAAATTGCACTGCATATGGCTACCCTAGCTGCTGATGAAGCAGAGAAACTAAAACTAACAGATGAACAATTCTATATTAATTTTGAAGATGCACTTAATATTTTATCTGTTAGAGATCATTCTGGCAATCCAGAACAAGTTAAAGAATTTAAGGAAACAATTGAATCATTTGAAGCTGATCCAGAGTAATCTGGGTTAGCTTTTTTTTTATCCCCCCCCCCTTGTCGGAATCCAAAAATTTTAGAGTATTATGAACAGGAGAGTCCAAAAATTAAAAATTTTATATGTTATGCATGGGAGAGTCCACAACATCTTTCAGTCCCCCCTACAGTCTTGAACAAAAACAAAAATAAACATTTACTAATTAAAAAATTTAGCATTATGAAAAAGAATGAATTTAAGATTGATGACGTAGTTATCAAGGGTGGTGAAAAGGAAGCTCGTATGGTTCCTCTCGCTGTTAGTGATGAACTCAACTTTACACTCTCTAAGGAGATGTTTGTACCTCGCAAGGAAACTATCAATGGCACAACACAGGAGTGGACCGATGTTCAGACCGATGGCGATGTTGCCGTTTCAGCATCTCAGCTCACACGTCGCAACAATGGTCTTGCCTTAACTGGTAAGACTATTAAGGAGCGTCTTGCTTCTTTCGTTGATTTGTTCAGCGAGGAGGGAACTCTCAAGTTGAAGGTAACAAAGGTTGTTGAGCGTTCTTTTGACCAGCCAGATGGTAGCAAATCAACATCTCGTTACCTCAAATTTGAGGTAGCTTAAAACATTGGGGCTTTATGCCCCTTTGTTTTGGTGTAAGTGTATGCGCTATGAAACTGTAAAAGGATATTTAGTTAATGACCATATTGTAACTGATAACAAAACTCTATGGCTAACTAAAGATTCTAAGAGAAAGTGTAATGGTTACTTCTTAGTGAAGCGTCTTGGATTCAAGTATGACCTTTTAAGAGTAATGGAAGAGAAGGAGAAGTAAAATTCTCTTTCTCATTCTATTGCTCTTGATTGGTTATATTCTCATAGTGATAGTAAGTTTGCTTTAATTGGTGATGTTTCGAGAGAGGGGAAATGATGTAAACAAGAGCACACACATGTACGGCATCAAATCCTCAAAATTTAAAAGTTTAAAAATTTTCCCATTATTGGGATTATATACAAGTCGACAAAAATTTAACAAGTAAACCTTTTTAGTATTATAGGTTAAACTAAAAAATTTATGACAATTTAAACTTAAACTAAAAAGTAAAAAACATCAGTAGAGCAGATGATTTTTTCTCTCTTCATAAAGAAGAGTTATTAACAGGATGTGTTCTAACGGTTATTCACAAATACCGAATGAAAATTAGTAGAGGAGATAGTAAGTGATAAAGGACTCTACATTTTAGAAAGCGATATCCCGGTGCTTAAAGAGGGTTTCCCTTGAACAAGGAGTAAAATGATTTGTTCCTTCAGCTTTTAGGATACACTGAGTGACTATATGCGCGCACGTATGAATAATCAGTTCTGCTCGAAGAATTGAGCGATATAACTGATACATATAAGATATAGTTAACTGAGTATGAATCATAGGCAGAAGTATCGACTGTTGTAAAGACAACTGACAACCTGGAAAGACGGGTAATTTATAAGTCATCCAGAAGACGTTAAAAATCACACTGACGAGGCTGGACGAAACATAGAGAGAAACTATTAATCACTGGACAGTATTAATAATGGCTCTATGTCTGTGAAACAAAACAAAGTAAGAAAATGGAAAAGTACACAGTATTCGTAGTTTATTCCTTAGAAGGAAATAACTATACAGAGAAACCAAATCTCAAGTCTACTCATAAACTCTTCAATACTCCAGAAGAGGCAATTGAGGCAATCAAGAATGAAGTTGAACAAGAGTATCACAATAAGGACTATAGAGGATTCAAAATAGAATTACCAGAAATTAAAAGAAATGAGAAAACTGGTAATTGTTGGATCTATGCAGGTTATTTTAAATGTGCATATACATTTGGACCAATGGTACACTATGATATTTATATCAACTCTATTCATATGGACTAAAGATAATTCTCACTTAAATAAAACTATTGTACTGAGGTTAGAACTCAGAGTGAGAGCAAACAAAACAAAGTAGATATGAAAAAGGAAAATATGCTAAAAATGCTTGAAATCATTTATGATGAAGCAAACAATTGTATTACTGCCTCAAGGGCAAATAACTATTGGTGTACAGTCAATGAAATGACTGAGGAAAATTACAAGGGGGTTGAAAGCTTCTATTTGGAGTTTGTACATGAATTTTTTAAATCAATTTAATAAAACAAAGTAATTATGTTATTTATCACATCAGACATTAAAGTTCTTGTTACTCTTACAAATGTAGAGGGCGAGAAAACTGTTATCTCTTATCAGTTTCGAACAGCAAAGAGAGGTATGTTCAAAGAGGAAATGGAAAGACAAATCCTCAAGACAATGAACAGTAATGGAATAGTAAAGAAAATAATCAAAGTGAGAGTGCACTAAGCATTCTAACTTATAAAAGGTGAAAAGAATATGAGAAGAATAGCAGAAATTCTTGAGATAATCATTTTAGCATGCTTGTGCATTTTAGCATGGGCTAGTGTCTTTATATGGCATAATGCCATCACAACAATAGTGTTTACAGCTTGCATAATTATCTGGCTGTTAATTCTAAATTTGGATAGCGATAACTAGAATGATAATCATGAGAAAGAATAATACTTGGAACAGATTGTTCCATAAAGCTGAAGTTCAAGAGAACGTTAAGCAAATGTCTATCTACACTAAGCAGTGTTTAGAAGGACAGAGATTCCTTGACAAAATTGAGGGACCTAACACACTCATCACTCTTATGAATATTCATAAGGATGCATGGGGAACTGGATTCCAGAATGAGAATATTGGACCTTGTCCTTATGGAGTATTTAGAACACTAGATATTCCAAGTATGACTCCTGATCAAATTTATTTGGGAGGAATATGGGGACTTGTAACCAAGCCGATTTCATTCTGGGAGGAGCGTAAGGAGGATAAGTATAGATGTAACGGATTCGGAATAGATGAAAATCTCAGTCTTTATGAGATGATTGTCGACCAATACAGAAAACTTCTAAGTTCTAACATCCGTGCTATGTTCAACAAAGCAAGAAACAATTACCCTTATTATAAAAGTTTAGGCTATTAGAATTTCTTGTGTCCATTTATAAGAGACTATTCATCTAACGGTTAGGATACTGTGCCTTGGCTAAGTCACCTGGGTTCGACTCCCAGATAGTCTCCGGTTATTAACAATAAAAACGAAAAGAAATGAAAAAGATTTTTGCATGTTCAAACGGAATAGAGTTCTTCTCAGATGGAGAATCAGTACTCGGAACCCTCTCTAAGAAGGAAGCAATGGACTTTGTAAGTAATATTGCAATTGATGCTCAGAAGTCCGGAGAAAATGAAGCAGCACAGATTTCATCAATGCTTCTTCAAGCAATTGATAAGTCTTATGTTCAGCTCCCTAAAGTTGTAGAGGTTGAGATAGTAATCATAGTATTATGATAAAAGCAACCTTCATACTTTATAAGGAGAATAGTCCGAATGCTGTTCTTCTTTCTATACCTGCAACTCCAGTTAAAGGAGACCTAGTATATGTAGATGGAAGCATGTATAGAGTATCAGATTTATGCTGGCACTTTAGTACTAATCCAAAAGAAGAACATGAAATAGTAATCACATTAAATCAGGTAAATTAAATGACAGATTATCCAGAAATTTGGTATAGCCAAAGAATAGTAGGCTATATCTTTAATTAGTTAACTAAAAAAAAAAGCAATGGAGAAAAAGAAAATGTACAGTTTTGAAGTTGTAAACAAAGCAACCTCAGCTGTAGCAATGGGATTTAGTTGCAGGGACCATATCTTTAAAGAAAGTATTAAAGAACTTCCTGAAGAAGTACAGGCTATGGTTCTTGCTTCAGTTTTGGCAGGACATGTTGCAATTAATGCACAAATGAGGCAAGTTCTTTCTAAAGCTTCTGAAATTGAAAAGAAGATGAGAGAAACGAAGAATCCTGCCGAAGAAAATGCAGGGAAACTTTCCGAAGAAGCCATTAAGAAAATGGATGAGGAAAAGTAGGCAATCCTAAGAGAATTGAGTTACACCTCTCAATTAAATGAAAAGGTGGACTGGGAGCTACCTATATAGTCACGAATATATAGGACAGGTGATAGGGTGAAAAGGTAACTTAACAGGTTAAATTTCCGAACTAGCTATAATTTAATTATACTATAGTAGAATTGAATGCATCAAGTAACCTAAATACGTTCGATTCGTATGGCTCTCACAAGTATTTCTAGTTTTGTATAGTTTTGAGTGAATAATAGTAGCTCCGCTTGAAAAATTATACTGACTGACAGTCAAAGACTGTAATTTTTCCTAGACGTAACAAATCCTCGCTAGGGAGGGGAAATTCTATGTTAAAGAATTTTAAAGCTATTATCACTACAAACAAAGATGCACAGGTTGGTCAGAATCAGCAGAAGGCTGTTGTAAATCTCCCATTTGAATTGGAGCTTACAATTGACAAGAACAACCAGATTCATGACATCCAGCCCAGAACTTTCCGTGGCGTGGATTTATTCTCCAAGTATCACGGTCGCACTATGGATTGGTGCTCAGACTTAGTAGAGGAGATGCGTGGACTTTACAAGGAGAATATCAATGGCTAGAAAGTTTGATGCTGAGGTACATATTGTAGGATTAAATACATTGCGCCACCAGCTAGCTAAAACTCCCTTTACAAGTGATACAATCCGAGAAGGATTCAAGAGTTGTGGAATACCATCAAATCTAGTATTTTGGAAGGTATTTTCTCACTCAGGGCTTGTAAAGCAAATTGGAGACGACTTGTATTGCTTTAATAGTCCTAATAAGCCTATTCATTTTCATAAGCTTAGCGAGATTTATAAGGAATACCAAAAGAAAGTGAATACCTATTATAATAAATGGTATGATAAGAAGAGACGTAAGGATGTACTTAAAAGACCTGATATACAAGCGGCAATCAGACTCTTAAGAGAGAATGGTATGGATGTTGTACTCAGTGTCCAAAAGATATGTCTTTATATATAATCTTTTATTGGGTTGAGATAGTATTTATGAGGAAGACTTGATTTAGATCAATTTACAAATTTTAACAGTATTTGATTTTGCAATTTTCTTTGTAGATACTATATTTGCTATACAATTTTACAAGGGAGAACAAAAAGTTCAATTTTATGCGGGAGTAGCTCAGGGATTAGAGCATCTGCCTTCCAAGCAGAGGGTCGTGGGTTTGAATCCCATTTCCCGCTCTTCTTTTCACCAACAAGATGACGCACAGCAAAAATTATCTATTCTAAACACAATTTTTATGGTAATTGGGTATTCGGAGGTTGCCCGAAGTAAATAAACAACCAAAACGTCATCTGATAATTTTGAAATCTATTTTTTGTGAAGTTATATAAGAACACTAACTGCAATTTTATTTCGTAACTTTTTGGAAGTACAAAAGTGTTCTGCCCCTTAGATACTTTTTGGAATTTTGTATAACAAGAGTACTTACAGCAAATTTTATATAAATTTCTTGCCCATATTTATCAAGGAAATATATATTGTACTCTGCTTTTATCGCCATCGTCTAGTGGTTAGGACTCAACATTTTTGGA
>ULQM01042065.1_pt1 | contig 97960 bp, 88 predicted proteins | sample 1954451 | NCBI WGS metagenome assembly ULQM01 (sample SAMEA4835655, study PRJEB28245) | human gut metagenome | biome: gut microbiome; material: fecal sample | place: Denmark | collected 2008 | reverse complement strand
TCCGTTCCGCTCTTTTTCAGGTAGAGCAGCACCTTGAATTTTTCTACTTTCATACGCTTACTGTTTTTGTTGCAAAATTAACTTATGAGTAAGCGTCCATTGATTTGCAGAACGGTGCGTATCGGCGCAATCGGAACGGGCTTGCAACAATTTCATTTTCCGTATGTTACCTGTCCTTGCTTCGGTAACTGACAGCTAACGGCTTGGTAACTGAAATGGCTCAATATTCCGCACTCCGTTGCGTTTCCGACATTTGGCAGAATAATGAAAAACCGCTCATTTCAAACGGGTTACGTTTTATCGTTACTTGTTTACCAACGGCTGCTTTGTGGGTTCTGTTCCATACAAGGCGGCACACGTTCGCGACGATGATGCTGACACTCGGAGCAGACTTATATACGACATCCAAGCTGCTCGGCCATGCTGACGTGAAAATGACACAGGTGTACGCCAAAATCATCAACCAGAAAAAGGATGATGCGGTCAACCTGGTCAACGGATTGTTTGAGTGACCAATGATATACCATATCATGTCAAATTTACAAATTCATCGTTTGTTTCATATACTTCCATGCCTGGCTCTTCCGCCTGAAAGTAATAGCGAAGATTGGGGAACGCTTCCCTCACAAGGTCAAATGTCTCACTGCATGGGGCCCACGCTGTTTCTGTGGAAAACTTCAATACATCACCGTCCATTTCAAGTCCGTTCCAAGAGCCACGGCAACGTACATCGTTCCAATCCTTACCCAAAGCATCCACGAGACATCCCAGCCAAGTAGTCCCAAATCCGTTTTCTACTGAAGGTGTCTTACGTTCTTCCTGTCCTTTCATCAACTCATACAGTTGCTTCACTTCTTTTGCGTCGCCATCTATCACATACGCAGTACTGCACCAATTCGGCATAATCGTAATAATTTAATTGTTGAACATTGTTTTTGTTTTCCCTCTTATCGAAGCTCTTCCGGCTTCTTGTCGGGGAATGATTTCTATGCAGGACAGACAGCGAGCATAGGACGAACAAGACAAGTAAACAGTGACAGGATAAAGCGGAATACCCAAATCTTCGATTTGTGGAAGGCTGCCGTGAAGATCCGGGAGCCGTTAGCACAGCGGTACTTGGCGACCGTCCGTCGCTGTACCTTTGCATATGAAATCTCTCCGGCAAGGAAAGCCGGTGATGAGAGAGAATATCAATTTATTGAATATAGAAAAGGCAATATATATGACAATATGCCATTAAAAGTTAAATTATAATTGAATACTGTTACAACTGTAGAAATATTTATATATTTGTATATAAACACATATAAACAGAATATTATGAAATATTTTATTGCTCTTATCTTTACATTTTTTTCTATATATACCGTTTCAGCACAGGATAGCCAGCGGTGTATGGAAATAGTTAACATTGCTGTTGACGCTGTCAACAATCACTCGGTTGAAAATCTGCATGAACATCTTGCACCGGATTTCGTCTGTGCAGGTAAGAGCGGTCCAAGCGCTATCCAAGTTTTAGCGCAAATAATAACACAAATAGACGAACATATCTCTAATATAAATAAAATAGACGAACGGCAGGCAGATGCGACTTTGACTTTAGTATATGACTTCAATTACAGCAAACGACTGGGGCATAAAGAAGCAACCTTTATCTTTAATAGTGACAATCAGATAAAACAGATGGATCTGCTACCCGTACAAGTTAAAAAGGTAGATATGAAAAAAGATTTTGAAACTCCATCCGATGATGTTATTACAGTACCAATGGAAATATCTGACGGACTTATTTTTGTTAAGGCAGAATTGAATGGTATTGAACGTGATTTTATCTTGGATAGTGGTGCGCCGAGTCTTTACCTGAACAGTAAATATTTTTCCAACACTAATGATACAGTAAACTCAATAAGCAGTGCACAAGGCGTAAGTTCTAGAATTTCGGGTCTAGATGTTTTTCGTGTCAACACTTTCAATTTTCATGGGATTCGTGCTGAAAATACAGACTTTGTAATGTCAGACATTTCTCACTTGTCAAAAGATCGAGAAATATATGGATTAATTGGTTATCAAGTGCTAAAGGACTACGATTGGCTATTCGATTATGAAGGGAAAACATTGACATTAATCAAGAGTGATAAAACAGAAAATTATATAAAGGAAATGAGATATAAGACCTATGAGGTTCCGATGCAGATGACCTCTGAAAAGTCGCACATTCCTTTTATCGAGACAAAGATTGGTGATATTACTCTCATGATGGGTATTGATTGTGGTGCTGCCGCTAACCTGATTGATGACTCAATGTTTAGTAAACTGGAAAAACGAATGTCAAATATTTCCACTACGGAATTGAAAGGAGCATCAAAAGAATCAACTACAGTAAAAAAAGGTGATATAAAATCTTTGAATATTGGCAAAAAACGCTTTAAGCACCTGCCAACAGTATTTAGTGATATCAGTCATCTAAACGCTCATTGGACAAACAAGATTGATGGACTTTTGGGTTATGAAATTCTATCACGACAAAAACTTATAATGAGCATCAACAACAAGAAACTTATTTTTATCGAATAATTTTTATATCATTATCATACATCAAGACATTCCGCTATTATCTTTGTTGCAATAATATATAATTAAAAGTACAAAGTAATGGAAAATTCATTTACCAGTTTTTTTATGCAATGATGTCAGAATATATGCTTAAAACTGTTATGAAGCGCACGCACCACCCTGCCTCAACCATGGAGGGGTCTGAAGGATTTCAGGCAAAAGTACGAAAAACCGGGCAGGCGAACTTACAATTTTTCTTGACTCGATTTTGACAAAATATTTTCGTAAAAGAGGTGTAAATGAATGTTAAATAGGGCATATCTGATGGCATTCCGGGACATATAGGCTCTTCATATACCCCATTCCGTAGTCCGAAATAATACATTTTGCTTTCCGATATTGCCTATTTCGTGGTGCGATTAAGCCCATTTTAGGGTGCGATATGGTGCTTTTCAGCCTCTGAAATGGGCCATTTCGCAAGACGAAATGGTGTTATTTGCAATGCGGGAAAATACCCTTTAAATGCAATTCATTGATATTCAATAGTTTATAAAAGTCTCTTATTTTTCGCGTATTTGCGCCCGAAGGAAAGTCTGATGGTAAATACTCGCTTATTTTTCGGGGTATAGTGGAAAACTAAGAGCGAAAAATCAAAATCCGGTTACAATTTGAAAGTAGAACATACCGGTTTAAAACAAACCAATGGTTATACGTTCAGTGAGTTTCGTTTAAATGCCGTGCAGTCTCTCTTTCGTCTTTGCAAAAGGCATGGCAGACCAAGCTGAAACTACATATCGGGCGGAATGACGGCAAGAAAACGGGAGATACTGGATTAGCAATAACCATGACAAAAAACAAACGCTTAGGGTCTGACGATATGTTTGGGCTAAATTTCAGCGGACGTAAACAACACTATGCGTGATTGAAACCGTGGTTTTCCATAGAAATCCCTTCTCCTCTGAATTTCTGACGAGCCGAGGCGTGCCCCCGGAAAATGAAAGACTCTGCCGCCAGATGCACTCGCCCTACATTCATATAATGATTACGCAGGGCGACGCACACAAAAGAACCCGATGTCATACGGCGGCATCGGGCAACCGCTTAATGCCCGTCTGACGTTTTTTTGGCATCATCATGCTGGTCCGTCTCCTCTCCAAAGTTCAGCTGACCGTCGGCATTACCATATATGGCAGCCTTAAAACTGTCCCAATCCTGAAATCCTGCAAGCAGCGCAATGCGGTCGAGCGTCTCTTTCTTCGGTTTCTCCGTGCCCTTGATGTGGGCTGCGATTTTCTTTAGTACCGCCGGTTTCAACGCCTCGTCATTAAACTTCCTCTCAACGGCCTTGAGCAACTGGCTCAATTCCCAATGCTTTCTTTCCATATACTACTAACGTTTAAATCATACGGACAACTCCACACGAAACCGAACAACGGCCGCCATAGCCGGCGAAATCAGCAATTCACGGTCACAACAACCACGTGAACCGGCTCATTGTCAGCACCTGCCGAAGTCCTCGTGCAGCACTTGTCCATAAGTGCAAAAATAATACAAACAAACGTTATTACAAAATAATAAGTGTGAAAATTGAGTCTGTCAGCTGCCACCGTCCGCCCTCTCGCCTTATATTTGCGTATATCATTAAAAATTAGTAACTTTGTATCTGTTTAAACAGATTATATTCTCAACATCATAACATGAAAGAATTAGCATTAAAGTACGGATGTAATCCAAATCAGAAACCGTCGCGCATATTTATGGTAGATGGCGAACTGCCCATTGAAGTGCTCAACGGACGTCCTGGATACATAAATTTCCTCGACGCGCTCAACTCATGGCAGTTAGTTAAGGAACTGAAAGAAGCAACCGGCATGCCTGCCGCTGCCTCGTTCAAACACGTATCACCGGCTGGTGCCGCCATCGGACTGCCGCTGAGCGACACACTGAAGAAAATCTACTTTGTAGATGACGTGAAGGTGGAACTCTCACCTCTGGCATGTGCATACGCAAGAGCACGCGGAGCCGACCGCATGAGTTCTTACGGCGACTTCGTGGCACTGAGCGACACTTGCGACGTAGCAACAGCCACTCTCATCAAACGTGAGGTAAGCGACGGTGTGATTGCACCTGACTATACTCCAGAAGCTCTGGAGATACTGAAAAGCAAACGCAAGGGTACATACAACATCATAAAGATGGATCCGCTGTACGTACCGGAACCAATAGAGCGCAAACAGGTGTACGGAATAACATTCGAGCAGGGACGCAACAATGTGAAACTCGACGACCCGGCACTCTTCGAGAACATCCCAACAAAGAACAAGACATTCACCGAAGAGGCTAAACGCGACCTCATCATAAGCCTCATCACCCTGAAATACACCCAGAGCAACTCTGTGTGCTACGTTAAGGACGGACAGGCCATCGGTATCGGAGCAGGTCAGCAGAGCCGTATCCACTGCACACGCCTCGCAGGAAACAAGGCCGATATATGGTGGTTGCGCCAGCACCCGAAAGTAATGAACCTCCCGTTCGTTGACGGAATACGCCGCGCCGACCGCGACAACACCATCGATGTGTATATCAGCGAGGAGCACGACGACGTGCTGCGTGACGGCACATGGCAGCAGTTCTTCAAGGAGAAACCTGAAGTGCTCACCGCTGAAGAGAAGAAAGCATGGATAGCACAGAACACTAAAGTGGCTCTTGGAAGCGACGCATTCTTCCCGTTCGGCGACAACATAGAGCGCGCCCACAAGAGCGGTGTCGAATACATTGCCCAGGCCGGAGGCTCGGTACGCGACGACAATGTCATCGAGACCTGCGACAAATATGGCATCGCAATGGCATTCACCGGTGTAAGACTGTTCCATCATTGATAAAAAAACATACGTTTCAGAATGAGCGACGAGATTGATGATATCATAAGCGGCGGCGGACTTGTTTTCAAGAAGAAAAGTTCCGGCCCGAAAGACGACGGCAAGATTAAGACCAAAGCCAAGAAGAAAAAATACATAACCGGTGCGCACGGCAGCGGCTCTGCACGTCAGAAAGCCAAATACCGCGAGCAGAGGGCAAACAGACACAAGAAATAAGACTTGGTGTCAAAGCACGATGTTGTCATCATGCTCGGTATGAAACCACAGATAATACGATAATGCCGCGACCTGAATAGGCCGCGGCATTATTTATATAGTGCATTATCACGTATTACTGACGCTGAAAACACATGGCGCCAATACTGCGCCCGTCAGTCTTGAAACATTCTTTATCATAAAGAGATAAAGCCTGCCGGCGTGAGAAAGAGCACGTATGGCTCTCTCATAAAATCCATATAGAGAAATTAAAAAGCCTTTTTCATGTCTTCATACGGTCCGTATAGCAGCATAAGGCGGGATTTATCACAGCCTCGGACGGGCAATGCCAGAAGCTCGGAAAACCTGCATCGCAGCGGGAAATATACTGAAACGACATGAGCCCGATAGACAATGGCATAATGTCATTATCTATCAGGCTCACATTAAAGCCGTATACTGCTGAATATTAAGTACGCGATGAGGATTTCTTTCCCTGCGCGTAGTAGTTCTTACGTGTGCTCACCTTACCGCTCTTATTAAGGACAAGCGTAGATTGCTGTAGTGTCTTGTTGGCGCAATCGAACACAACCGTTGGGTTAAGGCGCTTGCCTTTGAACGAGATTTCAAAATGCAGATGCTCTGTCGTTGCGCGTCCTGTACGGCCGGTGAGTCCTATCACCTGTCCGGCCTTCACCTTATCGCCCACCTCAACCAGATTTTTCGACTGGTGGCTGTAGAGTGTTTCAAATCCGTAGGCATGCTTTATCACTATGCAGTTGCCGTATCCGTAGTAAGGACCCGAGCGTGTAACGACTCCGTCAAATGCCGCGACAATCTCATCGTTCGGCTTTGTCTTCAGGTCGATACCGGCATGTCCGCGGCGTCCTCCGTATCCGCTTATCACCTTGGCATCGGGAAGCGGAAACGCCCAACTCTGATCGTCAAGCTCAGAAAGGTCGAGCTCGAACTTAGAATCGTTCTCAAACGGGTCTTCATCCATGCTCTCCGCCGCCATGAGTCTGTTGTTTCCGGCAGACGATGTTATGTCAACATATTTTCCGTTGCGCCGACATGTCAGCATCTGTTTGCGCAGACGATGACTGTTCACACTTATTATTGTTGACGGATTTATGCGGCATCCGTTCACCATTATTGAGAAATCGCAGTATGTCTTTCCGTCGCGTGAGCCCACGATGGCTATTGTGTGACCGGCTCTCACGCTCTGTCCCACCTTGACAAGATTGCTCTCGTTGTTGGCATACACGGTTTCGAGTCCGTTGCGGTGGCGTATCACGATGACGTTGCCCATATCTTCGTGAGCCCTCGACAGCCTTACCACACCGTCGAACATGGCTTTCACCGCATCGCCTTCCTTTGTAGTTATTCTCAGAACATTATCATTCAATACAGTAGCCTTGCCCACCGGCAGCGGGAAAGAATACTCCTTCTCTCTAAAAGAAGAGAAATCCACATTGAAAGCATCCGAACGACTGAACAGTCCGGGCGTCTCAATGCTTATCTGCTGCTGCTCGGCTGCGGTGAACTTATGCTTCACCGGAGCTGCCGCAGTAAGGGTGACAACAAACGTTGCCAAAAGAAACAGGTGTCTTAGTCTAATCATTTTCAACAAGAATTATTCATAAACAATCAAACAGCCGAACAACCTCCGGAACTCTCAGCACCTTTATCCTAACGCAGATATATGGCGTTGAAAATGCGCCCTGACTCTGTTCCGAGTCTGCGGGCAGAGAAATAGTCGGCCACGTTCTCATAGGTACATATTCCACAAGAATATATATTGTCTGCACCAACACCGGATTCCAGCATCTGAATACGGTTGCACTCCGGAAGGTCAATGTGCCATTTGTTCTTCCTGCAACTTATTTTCTGCATGTCGAATCCGGCTTCTGAAAAACTGTCGAAAACCTCATCGCCCACCTCAAAACTGTCAAGCGATATGCCCGGACCTATGACTGCCTTCAGATTTGCGGCGTTGGTGCCGAACACTATGTGCATCTCCTTCACGGCCTTCTGCACTATGCGCGACACCGTACCGCGCCATCCGGCATGTACGGCACACACAGCGTGACTGTCGATGTCGTAAAGAAGCACCGGTATGCAGTCGGCTGTAGAAACTCCGATGCACACTCCCCGTACAGAAGTCATAAGTGCATCGACGCCCTCAAGCACCATACGCCTTGAGTTACTGCTCAGTTCAAGAAATTCAGGACCTATCACCCGTATTTCAGTACCATGTGTCTGGTGTGGCATTATGATGTTCTTAGCATCCATGCCAAGCTCCTCACACAATGCCTCGCGATTGCGAATCACAGTGTCGGCATCATCTCCGCAATATTCGTTAATGTTGAAATCGGAGTATGCTCCCTTTCCAAATCCACCATGACGCGTGGTACTGAAAGCCACGACTTCATCGGCTACATCATAATATTTTATGACTGGCGGGTTATTCATCAGTTTCTTCTTCGTCGTATTCAAAGTCGTCGAGGTCTTCTATCTCGTCCTCATCGACATATATAATATCGTCTGCGCCCTCGGCATGCAACTCGGCAGCGAAGCGGCTCATGTCCTTATCGCGATGCACAAGATTGTCTTCCGATATGATGTCCTGCAGCTTGTTGCTCTCACTGTTGAGCTCGCGCCAGAGCACATCCTTCAGTTCGTTAAGTCCCATACCTGTGACCGACGATATGAAAACCACAGGCAGGTCTTCCGGCAATGTCTCACGCAGCATGCCGATAAGTTCCTCGTCGAGCAAGTCGCACTTTGTTACGGCAAGCACGCGGTGCTTTTCCAGCATGTCGGGATTGAATTTCCGGAGTTCGTTCAAAAGTATTTCGTATTCGCGGTTAATGTCGTCCGTGTCGCCTGGCACCATGAACAACAGAAGCGAGTTGCGTTCTATGTGTCTCAAAAAACGCAATCCGAGTCCCTTGCCTTCGCTCGCTCCCTCAATGATACCCGGAATATCCGCCATGACAAACGACTGTTTGTCGTGATAACCAACTATTCCTAGCGACGGCTCAAGCGTCGTAAACGGATAGTTGGCAATCTTAGGACGTGCGCTCGACAAGGCTGAAAGCAATGTCGATTTTCCGGCGTTCGGGAAGCCAACAAGTCCGACATCCGCAAGGAGTTTCAGCTCGAGAATGATCGTCATCTCCTCCATCGGCTCGCCGGGCTGTGCGAAACGCGGAGTCTGGTTGGTCGCAGTGCGGAACTGGAAATTGCCGAGTCCGCCGCGTCCACCCTTCAACAACAGCACAACCTGGCCGTCGTAGGTGACGTCGCATACATATTTTCCGGTCTCAGCGTTATACACCACGGTTCCGCATGGCACGTCTATATAGACATCCTTGCCGTCCTTGCCGTGACACTTATCGCGTCCTCCGTTTCCGCCATGCTCAGCAAACACATGGCGCTGATACTTAAGATGCAGCAGAGTCCAGTAATTGTGATTGCCGCGCAGGTATATGTTACCTCCACGTCCACCGTCTCCTCCGTCAGGTCCGCCGTTTGGCTGATACTTGATGTGACGCAGATGCATGGAGCCACGTCCGCCTTTTCCAGAACGACAATATATCTTTACGTAATCTACAAAATTGGATTCTGCCATATCTTATGTCTATGTTTTTATTTTGATTTATCCGAATCAGAGGCTGTCAATCACAGCGCAGATGTCAGCGAAGATGCGGTCGAGCTCGCCATATCCGTTGATGTGATGGTGCAAACCTTCTTTCTTATACCATTCGATGAGCGGAGCTGTCTGTGTGGTATAAACCTTCAGACGCTTGTTTATGGTCTCCTCGTTGTCGTCGGTACGTCCAGACTCCTTGCCACGCTTTATCAGACGCTCTACCAGCTTGTCCTCCGGAACATCCAGCTCAATCATTGCAGCAACGTTGTGTCCGCGTTCTGCGAGCATGGTCTTGAGAGCCTCAGCCTGCGGTATTGTGCGTGGGAAACCGTCGAAGATCACACCCTTGTGCTCCTTACCGAAGCTGTCATAGACACTTGCGAGTATGTTTATCATAAGCTCATCAGGTATGAGCTGTCCGTTATCAATGTATCCCTTTGCTGTCTTTCCCAGTTCTGTGCCGTTCTTGATCTCTTTGCGCAGCACATCACCGGTAGAAATATGATTGAAACCATATTTCTTGATCATCAGATCACTCTGAGTGCCCTTGCCTGAACCCGGGGCACCGAAAATTACGATATTCTTCATCTCTTTACTTTAATTGAAAAAATTTTATTTGTTTGAGCCGTCGCGCATCGCTCTGCACCTGCGTTCCGGCCGCATTATGTCATTCTTCCACAATCGTGTATATGTCGCGCAGATTGCGTCCCTGCTGGTCATAATCGAGTCCGTAGCCCAATATGAAATCGTTAGGTATCTCCATCGCTACGTATTCCACGTTGAGAGGGACTTTCAGACGGTCGGGCTTGAGCAGAAGAGTACAGATGTGTATTGACTCCGGATTGCGCGTTCCGAGCGACTCTATCATACGTTTGATGGTCTGACCTGTCTCCACTATGTCCTCGACTATGATTACTGTGCGGCCCGTAAGGTTCTCGTTTATACCTATAACTTCCTTTATCTGGCCGGTAGAAGTAGTGCCCTGATAAGACGCCAGTTTCACAAATGATATCTCACAAGGAATGGTTATCATACGCATGAGGTCGGCGGCAAATATAAACGAGCCGTTAAGCACTGCGAGCAACAGCGGATTCTTTCCCGCCATATCGGCATTTATCTTGTCTGCCACAGCCTTGACACGCTTCAAGATCTCAGCCTCCGGTATCGACGTTCTGAACGTCTTGTCCTTTATTTTGACTGTACTGTTCATGGTGTTTCTTTATATTTGTATAATATAGATGCGGATCGGCAGTGTCAAGACATGCAAACCTTCGGTTTCCAGTCTTGCCGTTACGCTCGCCTTTCGCTATATTTGCCCGCAAATTTACAAAAAATATGGCGAACGCTGTAAGCTGTTAGCATTTATTTCGGTTTTTTACCGACAACGCGACATCGGGACACGCAGCAGCCCACTACAACACACACCGCACGAAACAACCATCAAACATTGTGCCACATGCAACGCAAGGAGTGCCGATGACATTCAAATAAAGATCATATTTTATTGTAAGGCACGAATTTATTTTGTATCTTTGCCCCATATGAAAATCTTTACTGGCTCACAAATACACGAGCTCGACAAATACACAATAGAGCACGAGCCCATCTCGTCAATCGATCTGATGGAACGTGCGGCAAAAGCTCTCACCGAGGCCATCACGGAAGAATGGACCGTCGGCAAGAATATCGTAGTGTTCGCCGGACCCGGCAACAACGGAGGCGACGCGCTTGCAGTGGCAAGAATGTTGCTCGACCGCGGATATGATGTTGACGTCTATCTGTTCAACATCAGCGACCACCTGTCTGAAGACTGCGCCACCAACCGCGAAAGACTGACAGGACACAAGCGTGCAAGCAAGTTTACGGAGGTGAAGATAAACTTCGATCCACCGAGACTCGACGAGAACACGCTCGTAATAGACGGTCTGTTCGGCTCGGGACTGAACAAGCCGCTTACCAAAGGATTTGCATCTCTTGTGAAATACATCAACCAGTCGGCTGCTAAAGTGATAAGCATCGACCTGCCGTCAGGACTGATGACCGAGGACAACACATACAACGTGCGTGCCAACATAATAAAAGCCGACATCACTCTCACACTGCAACAGCAGAAACTTTCGATGATGTTTGCCGACACGCAGCCGTTTCTCGGACAGGTGAAGGTGCTCGACATAAAGCTGTCTGACGAATACATAAGAAAGACAAGCAGCCAATACTGCACCACAGAAGCAGCCGACATAAAAAGAAACTTCAGAAAGCGCGACGCCTTCGCACACAAAGGCAGCATGGGCAACGCCCTGCTCATAGCCGGAAGCTACGGCATGGCGGGTGCGGCGGTGCTGGCCGCGAAAGCCTGCATGCGCTCAGGCACGGGCAAGACAACCATCCTGACGCCCGAGACCAACCGCTGCATAATACAGACATCAGTACCCGAAGCGGTGTTGAGAATAGACCCTGACGAGCGGATATTCTCCGAAGCCATCGACACAGATGCGTTCGACGCCGTAGGAATAGGTCCGGGACTCGGGACCGACGAGGAAACAGCCGTGGCACTCATGTCGCAACTGCGGCGCACGAAATGTCCGGTGGTACTCGACGCCGACGCGCTCAACATAATATCCAACCACAGGACATGGATGCAGCATCTGCCTGCAAACCTCATCCTCACGCCACATCCCAAAGAGCTCGACCGCCTGTACGGCAGCACGGCTTCGAGCGACTACGACCGCCTCAACAACGCCCGCAACCTTGCAGAGCACCTCGAGGCATACGTCATATTGAAAGGACACTATTCCGCACTGTGCACCCCCGACGGCAGCGTGACATTCAACACTACCGGCAACGCAGGCATGGCAACAGCCGGAAGCGGCGATGTGCTCACGGGCATCATCACCGGTCTGCTCGCAAGAGGATACGCGCGCAACCAGGCTTGCCTCACCGGTATGTACATACACGGACTTGCCGGCGACATGGCAGCCCGCGAGACGGGAGAAGAAAGTCTTGTGGCAAGCGACATAATAAAATGTATTCCTAAAGCGTTTAAACAGATAACCGACAATTAAAACAATATGATAAAGATACTGTCAACCATTCTGATGGCGGCAGCGTTATGCCCCGCCTCAGCAGAGAACAAGGACGGCAACTTCACCTATTACCTTCCCAAGACCGAAGTGCGCGTCTCGTTGCTTATCGAGAAGACTACCTATACGCCGGGACGACTGGCCGACTACAGCGACATCTATTTCAAGACACGCAGCAAAAGCGATGCGAGCGTGAGCTACAGGATTGTCGGTGTGAACTTCTCGACAGTAGGAGTGCCTGACATGACCAAGCAGTATGACCTGGTGATAGACAAGAAGCACAGCATACTGAACATAGACTGCGACAAGAACGGAGTGCTGAAAGCCATCAACACAAACGGTCAGGACGTCACTCCGCCGGCCAAATTCAAACCGGCGCCACAGCAAACACTGCCCTCGCCCAACGACTATATGAGTCAAGACATACTCTCTTCGACCAATCTTCCGAAGATGGCGCAGATGGTGGCACAGGAAATATACGACATTCGCGACAGCCGAAACCAGCTCGCACGTGGCGAGGCCGACTTCATGCCTAAGGACGGCGAGCAACTGAAAATAATGCTCGCACAGATGAAGACGCAGGAGGACGCGCTGATGAGAATGTTTGAAGGCACAACCGTAACAGACACAACCGAAACCATAGTGTCGTTCGTTCCGGTGAAAGGACAGTCGAAGCAGATGGTGTTCAGATTCTCAAGACACTTCGGACTGACCGACGCCAACGACCTGTCGGGCGAACCCTACTACGCCATAATAGAAGATGAGCAGATTCTTGCCGAGCCTCCTGTCGTCGACGAGAAGATAAAGAAGCAAAAGGACGATATGATAATAGGTATAAACCTGCCAGGAAAGATAAAAATAAAACTGAACGACGGCGACCGCACGATAGCCACATACAATACTTACGCCGCACAGTTCGGCAACGTGGAAACGCTCAGCGGCTCGCTCTTCGGCAAGAAACTCACATCGCAGATTGTGCTCGACCCTGCCACAGGAAGCGTGATAAGTCTCAAGACTGAGCCTTTGGAGTAAGCACGGACTGCCAACAAAAAGAAATAAGGAACGGAAAACCGGAAATACATACGGACCGGAAAAGAGATGCCTGCACAGCGGACTTTCTTTTCCGGTCCGTTTTTTTATTATCCACTGCCGGTTGATAACTTTACCGGTAATGAATAAAAGCAATGTTGTGATTCGGCTAGTTAAAGATTAAGCAGATATTCGTCCCGATTAGAAAAGCGGATTAGCTCCATAAGAAGCAATGTTTCCTGCTGTTGAGATTGAACAAAAACGGGACATCAAACCTCAAATATCTATTTTATATTATATTTATCACCCGTTTATATCATAGTTATTACCCGACCTACATATTCCTTGCTCTTGCCGACATCCAGCCCGCCATGTAGTCTCGACACAGGCTGATACGCCTTCGACAAAGATATAAGGCGGTCAGCCAGAAAACAAAACGAAACCCACAGGACGCATAACAACCGGTTGAGATTAAGCCGATACCGGCAAATTTCAAATTGTAACCGGATTTTGATTTTTCGGTCTTGTCTTCCCACTCTACCCCGAAAAATAAGCGCGTATTTGCGGACAAAGTCTCCTTCGGGCGCAAATACGCGAATTACGAGAGGTTTACATAACATATTGAATATCAACTATTTACATTTAAGAGACATTTCTTCGCATTGCAAAAAGCACCATTTCGGCTTGCGAAATGGCCCATTTCAGAGGCTGAAAAGCACCATATCGCACCCTAAAATGGGCTTAATCGCACTGCGAAATGGGCAATATTGGAAAGTAAAATGTATTATTTAGGACTACGGAATGGGGTATATCAAAAGCCGGTATGCCCCGAAATGGCCTCAGACACGCCTGTTTTAACATCCCTTCACATCTCTTTTGCGAAAATATTTTGTCAAAATAAAATCAAGAAAAATCGTAAGCTCGTTCTTCGGCTTGCCTTCAAAAACGGTGATATTAGGTGATGAAAAGGGCACAATAAATATTTTATTGTTATGGCGTAGTCGATTTATTATTGTTATATGATCGATTTATTGTTATGTCATTGTCGGTTTATCAGACTTGATTCACGCTCATCCCGACATTTCCTCAACACTTTGTACATACGTCACCAACCACAACCTCAACCAAACCAACAGCCGGACTTCCCGACAATAATACAGAGTTTTTTGGACGACAGGCATCGGTCTGTGTTCTGAAAACACAAAACCAAAAATATCATACAGAAAAGAACACATCATACATTTTTGCCCCGAAATCTTAATTTTTATCAAAAAAAAGAAAAAAAGACGAATTTAGGACTCACGTTATTAACTTTGCACCCAAAATTAATTAAGGAGGCATATCATATCCACCGACACCTGACACATACGTCAAGGATATATATACTCTTCAAAATTCCATGCTATATCATAGCAATAAACATGAATAAAAAATTGCTTTCTGTATTCTAAAAACGCGTTCAGATAACGGACGTCACAAATGACATGATATTAGTATCATATATGAACATACAATTATATATTTTACAAAAACAATTATGAACTTAAAATGTACGTATGTGCTTAGAAGATTTCTGGCACTATTTTTATTGGGATATATATCCCTTGGAGCCATAGGAGCCGAAAATTCCGTTTCTGACGATAGGAAAGTGTGGCAGGACAACAACCCTTCCGGTGAGAACTATCTGAGAAACCGCAGAGCGCTTGTAGGCCACGGATGCACGGTGAACCGTTTCGGCGGTGACGGCATCACCGTTGGACAGGTGCAGACGAATCTTGAGAATCTGTGTGACGAGGATCTGACAAACAACGCCACCGTGCCGTGCGTGGCAAGCGTGAGCGTTGGCTACAGTCCGCTTGTGAGCGTGAAAGATATGGGCAACGTGTATGCCAGAGGCACAGAGGCAGGATTCGTGCTCGGAGGCTCGTCCAAGGTGCTCGGTCTCGATGTGGTGAGCATATATGAGATACGCTTCTACAAGGACGGCGAACTGGTTGCACCGGAGGGTGCCGGTCCTGAATATACCGGCGAGACGGTGAAAACCGACATGAGCACCGGCGTGAGTCTGTCGCTCATCACCATTGGCGGTGACAACATGAGCCGCGAGATTCACGCCACAGCCCCCGGCGACTTCGACGAGATACAGCTGGTGCAGGTAGGCGGAATAGGGCTGGACGTGGCAAGTGCGGTGCAGGTAAAATATGCTTTCGCAGGCAAGGCAAGACAGTTCAACGTGACTCAGGACGAGAACAACGGAATGCCGGCATACAGCAAATATCTCGGAACGGATGTAAAGCCATGGGGAAAATGGAATAAAGGTGACTGGAAAGACCGTGATTATCAGTTGGGAGACATTGACCTTGCCGACCCTGAATTTCAAGGATACAAACTCATAAATACCAATCTGGACGACGGTGCGACGATTGTTGCCTCTGTCCTTCTCTCATTCATGGGCAACGCATCAGTAAAGGGCGAGGCATACGACGGAAGCAAAAAGGTAAACCCGTTCAAGGCCGGCACACAGATAGGATTCGTGATAAACCAAGAGAGCCTTCTGGACGTGGGAGTGGGCACGACAGCCGTCATTGAGCTTACAGACGTCGACGGCAATAACAAAGCCTATAACATATCGACAGACGTGCTGGAACTGTCACTCGTTAAAACAGGCGACGCAACATTCTCCATACGTTCAGATATGGATTTCTCCGAGGCTAAATTCTATTTTGCAGGATTAGGAATTGGTGTGGGAGGCGCTTCCGCAAAATATGCCTTCATAAACCTCGAACCGGAAAAGGGTAACCACCACTGCAGCATAAATCCGTCGGCAGACCTCGACATATGCGACTGCGACAACCATTATAAGCTCTCACATAACCTGGCAATAGACGTGACATGGAGCGTGAAAGAGAGCCCGGCAGACGCAGGAGGCTTCACCCTCAACCCTGAGACGGGAGAAGTGGCAGGGCTGACAACGGCAGGCCGCTACGTGTTCACAGCCACCGCCGATGACGGCTGCACGGAAGACGTCGTGATAAACTACGGCATACCGGCCGGCAAACTCGAAGAGACACCACTCATCAACACAAAAGACGAGAACAACTATGAGGTTATGACCGGCGGAGGATTCGGCATAACACTGCTTGAAGACATCAACAACGCCGGAGCACTCGTGACTACGACAACCCGCGACTTCGCATCATACACCGGAGGCGCGTCACTGCTGAGCGACGCCAACATCATAGGCGTGAAAACCAAGAACGGAGAAGACATAAGCGACGGCTCAAAAACCATAAGGGCGGGATTCACCGTTTCAGGAGGCAGCAGCGCGCTCAACGCCGGTCTTCTACAATACATGAACATACGCTTCTACAAAGACGGAAGCGAAGTGTACAGCGCTGTTGTGGACAACAACGCAGTGCTTCAGTTAGGAGCAATAGGAGAGAACGACACGCAGCGCGTGAAATATTCGGTGGAAGTGCCCGAGGGCAAAGCATTCGACTCTATGGTGCTATATACCTCAGGCGTGCTCAACCTTGACATCAAGCAACTGAACATCTACTACGCATTCATAGACGAGACCGACGGAGAGACCGCCCCACTCTATGGCGCAAAGACAGTATCGTTTGACAACACTGGAGCAAGCATAGACCTGAAGAACACCGACGCATTCAATGTTGTTAACATAGGCAGCACACCGTCTGAGATAACCAACCTTATAGACAACGATATGGAGACGGCCTTCACTTTCCCGATAGGCATAGGCGTGGCAAACGGAACAATGATAGCCGTTAACATCGGCCGTACTGTGTCTCCGAAACAACAGGTCGTGATGGTGACAGACAACGGCAACGCACTCCTCGGACTGTCTCTGGCAGAAGCATTCACCATTGACCTGTACAAAAACGGAAAGAAAGTGGCAAGCAACAACAGTTCCGACTTCAGCGTACTCGGAGCAAACGTGCTGGGATATGTAGGGACAAAAGGCTACATAAAAATAACGTCACCGGTTGAGTTCGACGAAATCAAGTTCTCTAAAGGCGAGGGGCTGAACGGGTTCAACCAGTTCAGCATCTATGGATTCGCGCTGCTCAACGACTACAACGGTGACGGCACACCCGACCCTATTGACCCTGAACCATGCGTTCAGGAACTCGTGCTTGACGAGACCGTTGACCTGGAGAAGAGCCACGACTACAATAACTGCCGCATGATACTGCGCCGCACATTCAACGGCAACAAGTGGAACTCGCTTGTACTGCCGGTATCGCTCACCGAAGAACAGTTCCACGAAGCATTCGGCAGCGGCGCCCGTCTCTCCGAAATGGACTGTGTGACAAATGAAGGCAACAACAGAATCATAAACTTCAAGACCGTACAGGCATCAGACGACGACATATATCTCAAGGAAAATATTCCTTACATCATCTACATTGAGGAAGCCGAAACAGAGAAACATCCTGCCGACGAGCAGTACGAATCGATAGAAGACGGCGTGGTGCAAGGTCCGATATACATCGTGAATTCCGGCGTGGACTATCAGATGACGAACAACAAAAACACTGTAATAAATGTGACGTCGGAGAAAACTCCCGAGCTGAGCTATCTTGGAAGCTACGTCAGCAACCAGCGTCTGCCTATAGACTGCTATATCTTCAGCAACGGCAATCTGTTCCACACATCAAAAGAATACACGATGAAGGCATACCGCTGCTGGATAGACTATCAGACAGATGATGACACTCCACTGGCAAAGTTCAGCGTAAACAACACGGCGACAGGCATTGACTGCATCACCGACAACATAGAAAATGCCGACAGCCACATATACAACATCAGCGGACAAGAGATAGAGAATACTGACAACCTGCCGGAAGGCATATATATCATCAACGGAAAGAAACTGATTATAAAATAATGATAGATATGAAGAAAACTTATTCAGCACCAAAAATAGAAGACATAAGAATCATCGGCACTGAGATACTGGCCGGAAGCAACGGACTTCAATGGACACCAGACGGTACGCCACCAATAGGTGTGGGCGAGGATACAGACCCGGACTTCGACGAAGACAACATCGGAGCTAAAGACAACAACTCGTCGTGGACCACGGAATGGTAACAACATACTAAATTCCAGCTGTCGGTAACCCGCAAACGATGCACACTCTCATTATCAGCGTGCATCGTTTTTTTATGTTTGCACATCCGCCGGCTTCATAATGAGAAAAAGAGTTTCTGAAATAAAACCTACACCATATGTTCATTATTAATAATATCACATCATAACAACGGTTTAGAACCCAATTTTTCCTATAAGGAACAGATAAGGAACATCTCATGATTTCCGCAACGCTTCAAAGACATTGCTACACATTATTTATCACGCATGACAAACCTCTCCACAAGAATTTATATAAGGGAATGAAAGACAAAGTAATTACACCGATTGTTATTATATGAGCATAAAAAAAGCCCTTTTGCTCTGCCCCGAAAGGCTTACGCAAAAGGACTTATATCTGTTTTACCGGTATGCCCGGTTGTTATTAGTCGAGCTGAGCCAGCTTACCGTCAGATCCGAGAACCTCTTTGATCTTGTGCTCGTAGAGCTGGATCATGAGGTCACGAGCCGGTCCGCAGTACTTACGCGGGTCGAACTCACCCGGTTTCTCAGCAAATACCTTACGTACGGCTGCCGTGAAGGCCAGACGAGAGTCAGAGTCGATGTTGATCTTGCAAACAGCGCTCTTGGCTGCCTTGCGGAGCTGCTCCTCAGGAATACCTACTGCGTCAGGCAGTTTTCCGCCATACTGGTTGATCATGTCAACATACTCCTGTGGAACTGAAGAAGAGCCGTGGAGTACGATTGGGAATCCCGGCAGTTTCTCCATGATAGCGTCAAGAACATCGAATGCCAATGGAGGAGGAACCAGACGACCGGTCTTCGGGTCGCGTGTGCACTGCTCCGGTTTGAATTTATAAGCACCGTGGCTTGTACCTATTGAGATGGCAAGTGAGTCAACACCTGTCTTTGTTACGAAGTCGATAACTTCTTCCGGTTTTGTATAGTGAGATTCCTCAGAAGCAACCTCATCCTCAACACCGGCCAGAACGCCGAGCTCGCCTTCAACTGTTACGTCGAACTGATGAGCATAGTCAACAACCTTCTTTGTCAGTGCTACGTTCTCATCGTATGGAAGTGATGAACCGTCGATCATTACTGAAGAGAAGCCCATGTCCACGCAGCTCTTGCAGAGTTCGAAGCTGTCACCGTGGTCGAGGTGCAGAACGATCTCAGGATGCTTGCATCCGAGTTCCTTTGCATACTCAACAGCACCCTGAGCCATGTAGCGCAGAAGTGTCTGGTTTGCGTAGTTGCGCGCACCTTTGGAAACCTGAAGGATAACCGGAGACTTCAGTTCAGAAGAAGCCTTGATAATAGCCTGCAGCTGCTCCATGTTGTTGAAGTTGAAAGCAGGAATAGCATAACCTCCATTAATGGCTCTCTTGAACATCTCACGTGTGTTCACCAAGCCTAAATCTTTGTAGTTTACCATAATTATTAAAATTTACTTAAAACGTTTCGTTTTATCTATCTAACTGATTGCAAAGTTAGTATTTTAATTTGGCAACACAAAGTGATACAACATTTTTTTAATGTTTCATTACCTTTGTATATGTAGCAAAAACAAAATGAAGTTCATTTTTACTAATTAATGATAAAAAAACAAGATATTTGGACCACCGTAAAGTTTTTAATAATTAACTTTGCGGGCTATGGAATGTTTTTCCAATGGCAGCGGCGACTGCCTGTTATACCTGATTATTACAAATTATAAACCCATAATAATTAAAAACACGACAAAATGAAACAGACAAACGTTAGACCCGCAAACGGGAAACTCGGAATCATGGTCGTAGGATGCGGTGCCGTGGCAACGACATTCATGACCGGTGTACTCATGACACGCAAAGGACTGACTAAGCCCATCGGGTCTATGACTCAATACGACAAGATTCGCGTAGGCAAAGGAAGCGAGAAGCAATATCTGCACTACGCCGACATCGTGCCACTGGCCAAGCTCGACGATATAGTCTTCGGAACATGGGATGTATATCCTCAGAACGCCTACCAGGCAGCCATGTATGCCGAGGTTCTGAAGGAAAAGGACATCGAACCCGTGCGCGACGAGCTGGAGAAAATCGTCCCGATGAAGGCTGCTTTCGACAAGAACTACGCCAAACGTCTCGACGGCGACAACGTGAAAGACTGCAAGACACGCTGGGAGATGACCGAGGCGCTGCGTCAGGACATACGCGAGTTCAAGGAGAAGAACGCGTGCGAGCGCATCGTTGTCATCTGGGCAGCTTCCACTGAGATATATGTGCCTTACTGCGAAGAGGTGCACGGCACTCTCGCTGCGCTCGAAAAGGCAATGAAAGACGACGACCGCGAGCACGTGGCTCCGTCTATGTGCTATGCATATGCGGCTCTGGCAGAGGGCGCACCGTTCATCATGGGCGCGCCGAACACAACAGTTGACATACCGGCAATGTGGGAAATGGCTGAACAGACCAAGATGCCTATCGCCGGAAAGGACTTCAAGACCGGACAGACTCTCGTGAAGAGCGGATTCGCTCCAATCATCGGCACACGATGCCTCGGGCTGAGCGGATGGTTCTCCACCAACATTCTCGGCAACCGCGACGGCCTCGTGCTCGACGAACCGGCCAACTTCCACACCAAGGAAGTGAGCAAACTGTCAACTCTCGAGACAATCCTCAAACCGGAGGAACAGCCGGATCTCTACACCAACTATTATCACAAGGTGCGCATAAACTACTATCCTCCACGCAACGACAATAAGGAAGGATGGGACAACATCGACATTTTCGGATGGATGGGTTACCCCATGCAGATAAAGATAAACTTCCTCTGCCGCGACTCCATCCTCGCTGCTCCACTGCTTCTCGACCTGTGTCTGCTCAGCGACCTTGCTGCCCGCGCCGGCCGTTACGGCATACAGCGTTTCCTGAGCTTCTTCCTCAAGAGTCCGATGCACGACTTCACCAAGGGCGAGGAAGCCGTGAACAACCTCTACCAGCAATACACCATGCTGAAGAATGCCATCCGCGAGATGGGCGGATATGAGGCAGACGAGGAGATAGACTAACGTTTCCAGCCTGAGAGAATAATCATAATCCACCACAAACAGGTGGATAAAGCACGACCGTGTCCGGACCTACAGCATCAATAAAAGCCTCAACGAGGCTACAGAATGATGCCGGGTCCGGACACGGTTTTTATATTATGTGCGTCAAACTGCATTCTAACACATGTCAACCTTAGCAGTATGTATTTTAAACAATATGACAGATAAAATCACATTTTATGATGCTTTGCATTGAAAAACCTGCTTCTTTTACCAATATTTTCTGTATCTTTGCGTAAAATTACCTACGACCGAGAACCTTTTTTGCCGTGAAACAACCATAAAAATTACAGGAGACAATTATGCAATTAATAAATAATAGTATGAAAAGCAATCTCAGATTTAAGCTCTTTGTGGCGTGTCTGGCTCTCATTGCCATACCGGCAACAGTCTCGGCAGCCACAAAAAATGTAAAAATCAAGCACAGCGTAATGGTTGGAAACGGCATTGCGAAGTTCATACCGAAAGGCTATGACGCAAGCAAGATTCCTTCGCTGGCAATAGTAAAAGAACCGCAGGAGCAGGGCAAGCTGCCTTCCGGATGGAAACTCATTCCAGAATTTTCCACCACAGACGGCAAGGCAAACGCCGTACTCAGAGTACCCGACGGCACCAGTCTGTATGGTGGAGGCGAGGTTACGGGCCCGTTGCTGAGAAACGGAAAGACAATAAAGCTTTGGAACACCGACTCAGGAGCATACAGTGTGGACAACGGAACACGCCTGTATCAGTCGCATCCGTGGATGATGGGTGTGAGAAAAGACGGCACGGCGTTCGGTATCCTGTTCGACACGACATGGAAAGCCGTCCTCAGCTGCACCGACAACAAAATTGAACTGCGCAGCGAGGGTGTACCGTTCAGAGTGTTTGTCATCGACAGAGAGTCGCCGCAGGCTGTCGTTCGCGGACTGGCCGAGCTCACAGGCACCACACCTATGATACCGCGTTGGGCTCTTGGCTATCATCAGTGCCGCTTCTCCTATCAGCCGGACAGCCGTGTCATCGAGGTGGTCGACACATTCAGATACAAGCGCATACCGTGTGATGCCATCTGGATGGATATCGACTACATGGACGGCTACCGCATTTTCACGTTCAGTCCCGAAAAGTTCCCTAACCCGAAAGCCGTAAACCGCGACCTTCACCTGCGTGGATTCCACTCCACATGGATGATTGATCCGGGCGCAAAAGTAGATCCCAACTACTTCGTTTACAAATCGGGAACCGAAAACGACATCTGGGTGAAGACCGCAAAAGGCGAGAATTTCCACGGCGACGCATGGCCGGGAGCAGCCGCATTCCCCGACTTCACCTACCCGAAAGCACAGAAATGGTGGGCAGGACTGTACAAAGACTTCCTCGCTCAGGGCGTTGACGGTGTGTGGAACGACGTGAACGAGCCGCAGATAAACGACACACCCAACAAGACAATGCCCGAGGACAACATACACCGCGGAGGCGGCGACCTGCCACAGGGCACTCATCTGCAGTATCACAACGTGTATGGCATGCTGATGGTAAGGTCGTCACGCGAAGGCATGTTGAGCGCACGCCCCGATAAACGTCCGTTCATCCTCACACGTTCCAACTTTCTCGGAGGTCAGCGCTACGCCGCGACATGGACCGGCGACAACGGTTCGACATGGGAACACATGAAACTTTCAATCCCCATGTCGCTCACACTCGGCCTGTCAGGACAACCGATAAGCGGTGCCGACATAGGCGGATTCCTCTTCAATGCCAACGGCGACCTCTTCGGAAACTGGATTGGTTTCGGTGCGTTCTATCCTTTCTCACGCGGTCATGCCTGCGCCGGCACCAACAACAAGGAGCCATGGGCGTTCGGTCCGGAAGTGGAAAAGGCATCGCGCATAGCCATAGAGCGCCGCTACATCCTGCTGCCTTACTTCTACACACTGATGCACGAGGCAGCCACCGACGGCATGCCTATCATGCGCCCGGCATTCTTCGCCGACCCGAAAGACCTGTCGCTGCGTGCCGAGGAGCAGTATTTCCTCGTAGGCGACAACCTCATGGTGGTACCGGCATTCGTAGAGAAAGCCAACTATCCTAAAGGCATCTGGCGCGAACTCTCACTGGTTGACGGCGACAAGACCGACAAATATCAGGCCAATCTGAAAATACGCGGCGGTGCAATCATCCCGACCGGAAAGGTGATACAGAACACCATCGAAGAGTCTCTCGACCCTCTGACACTTATTGTATGTCTCGACGAGAACGGCAAGGCGCAGGGCGAGCTCTACTGGGACGCCGGCGACGGATGGGACTTCCAGAAGAAACAGTACTGCATGCAGAAGTATGTGGCCGAGAAACAAGGCAACAGTGTTGTCGTAAAGATTGCCGGACAGAATGGACTCATGAGCCTGAAATCAGGAAACATGGCGATTGTCAAGGTGATAACAGACAACGGTGTGCGCCAGGCAAGCGGTAATCTGACTGACGGCATCGAGGTGAAACTCTAAACAAACGTGCTCCACGAGCATAACCATAAACGGATGGAACGGATTGATATATGGCGGTCCGTTCCACCCGTTTTTTATTTTCCTTTCCCTAACCCATCAACTTATTTTCCGCCGTAAGCCCATGATAAACAAAAAAATTGTAACTTTGTCTGTGTCATTACGCGTATGTATGCCGGCCGTATGAATTGATGCGACAAAAGCCATGGCGCACGATACGCTCAACAATAAAACTTATCTATTATGAATATCAGAAGTATTCTGCTAATCTGCGCACTGGTGCTGACAATGCAACCGGCAAAATCGCAAAACGACAAGCCGCAGACTTACATCTGCGAAAATCCGTACACTGTGGAGAAAATCACTCCGCCTAAAGGCAAGAAGGTGAAAAATGTCATACTGATGATAGGCGACGGCATGAGCCTCATGCACGTATATTCGGCATGGACAGCCAACCACGGCCGGCTGTGGCTGGAAAACGCGCAATACACCGGACTGTCGAAGACCTACTGCACAGACAAGCTCATCACCGACTCAGGAGCCGGCGGCACCGCGCTTGCCACCGGACATAAGACCAAATACCACTCTGTGGGAGTAGATCCGGACGGCAAACCGCTCACCACCCTGTGCGATGTGGCAAAGTCGCTCGGCAAGGATGCGGGCATAGCCGTGACGTGCCGCCTATGGGATGCCACGCCTACCGACTTCTGCTGTCACAACTCCGACCGCGACAACGAGCAGGAAATCATAGCCGACTATGTTGACTGTGGCATCGACTATGCGTTCGGCGGCGGCGCAAAATACTTCACCGACCGCAAGGACGGCCGCAACATCTTCGACGAGCTGAAGCAGAAAGGCTACCACATATCGCGCTCTTGGGACGACCTTTCGGCATGGAACAAAGGCAAGGTGTTCGCCGTTCCCTACGACGTGGACACTCCCCTGCCCGACGAGCGCGGCGACCTTCTGGCACGCGCATCGCTCAAAGGCATATCGCTCATGAACCAGAACAAGAAGGGTTTCTTCATGATGATTGAGGGCTCGCAGCTCGACGACTACGGACACTTCAACCAGCTGGACATGCTGATGAAGGAAACACTCGACTTCGACCGCACCGTCGGCCGGGTGATGAAGTGGGCGGCGCAGGACGGCGAGACGCTTGTCGTGGTGACAGCAGACCATGAGACGGGCGGGCTGACGCTCATCGACGGCGACAAGGACAAGGGAAAGATAACCTGCCGCTTCTCCACCGGCAGCCACTCCGGCGTGATGGTGCCCGTCTATGCGTTCGGTCCGGGAGCAGAGAACTTCACCGGCATAATGGAGAACACCGACATATTCTGGAAGATAAAGGCGCTGATGGAACGCTGATTACGCGTCAGCGCCCAGACGTATAAGCCTCATCCGGCGTCATGCGTCATAAACAACCGACAAATAAAACATCTCATACAAACAACATGATAAGAAAAAGCATAATGCTGATTGCGCTCGCCGCAATCACGACAACAGCCTCAGCACAGAACCTGATATCGTCCGGCTCGCCGCTGTACAAGCTGCCCTACAAGAACACATACGTCATGCAGACGCTCGTGGCAGAGAATACTTTCCGCACGGCAAAGATGGAGAAGACCAAGCCGGGCACGTTCGAACAGGCCCGGAAGGTGCTGCCCGCGCCGTATTGGGACGGTCACGACAAGGAGATTGAAATGTACTGGAAGGCATGGCAGATAGGAATAAAGAACATCTGCCAGCCGCTCGACGACTCGGGATTCGTCACAAGCTACATCGCCCCGGCCTACAACGGCAACATATTCATGTGGGACGACGCGTTCATAACAATGTTCTGCCGCTATGGCCGCAACTTCTTCCCGTTCCAGAAAACCCTCGACAACTTCTACGCCAAGCAGCATCCCGACGGTTTTATATGCCGTGAGATACGCGCCGACGGCTCCGACTGCTTCAGCCGCTACGACCCTACGAGCACCGGACCGAACCTGCTGCCGTGGTCGGAATGGAAATACTACACACAGTTCGGCGACGACAACCGTCTGAACAAGGTGTTTCCCGTGCTCGCAGCCTACTACAAATGGCTGAAACTCAACCGCACATGGCGCAACGGCACCTACTGGAGCAGCGGATGGGGAACGGGCATGGACAACATGCCGCGCGTGCCCGAAGGCTACAACACCATATACAGCAACGGCCACATGATATGGCTCGACGCCTGCCTCCAGCAGATAATGGTGGCCGACATACTGCTGAAAATGGGCTTCTACCTTGAACGCTGGCAAGAGATAGAGGAGTTTGAGGACGACATTAAGAAACTGTCGGAATATATAAACAAGAATATGTGGAGCGAGCAGGACAAGTTCCTCTACGACCAGTATGCCGACAACAGCCTCAGCACTACTCAGGGCATCTACGCCTACTGGGCACTCCACACCGACGTTCTGCCCAAGGAAAGACTCGACGCACTGGTGAGCCATCTCGAGGACACCACCAAGTTCAACCGTCCTCACCGCGTGGCGTCGCTCGCAGCCGACAATCCCAAGTACAAGGCCAACGGCCGTTATTGGACCGGCGGAGTGTGGCCGGGCACCAACTACATGGTAATCTCCGGTCTGACAGACAAAGGCTACCGCCGTCTGGCGCACGACATCACCATGAACCATTACAACAACGTGCTGAAGGTATATGAGAAAACAGGCACCTTCTGGGAATACTACGCACCGGAGAAAGCCGAACCCGGATTCATGGCACGCAAGGACTTTGTGGGCTGGACGGGGCTGCCGCCAATCGCCGAACTCATAGAATACATCTTCGGAATACGTGCCAACGTGCAGGAAAACAACATAACGCTCGACGTGAGTCTTACCGACGGCTACGGCATCGACCGCTATCCTTACGGCGCCGACGGCCTCATCTCGTTCAAGGTGGCACGCCGCAGCTCTGCCGACGAAAAGCCAAAGGTGACCATCAACACCAACACTCCGTTCAAACTCACTCTGATGTGGGGTGACCAAAAGATTGAAAAGGAAATAAAGAAAGGCACTCAGACTGTCTGAAAAGACCATACGCACACCGCTCTCCGCAAGCAGCTGATGACCGGTATGCACTCTGACAAGGATGAAAAATCCACAGTCTGAAAAGCTGCAACACACATACGGCTCCAATCAGTGAAACGAAACACTGACCGGAGCCGTAAACATTTAATACATACCATAAATTTACCCTGTCTTGCATATCATCTAATATCACCGTTTTTGAAGGCAATCCGAAGGAAGAGCTTACAATTTTTCTTGATTTTATTTTGACAAAATATTTTCGTAAAAGAGGTGTAAATGAATGTTAAATCGGGCATATCCGGGGCCATTTCGGGACATACCGGCTTTTGATATACCCCATACCATAGTCCGAAAAAGTTCTTTTCGCTTTCCAATATTGCCCATTTCGCAGTGCGATTAAGCCTATATTGGAGTGCGATATGGTGCTTTTCAGCCCCCAATATGGCCCATTTCGCAAGCCGAAATGGGCCATATTGCAATGCGAAGAAATATTTCTTGAACATAAATGACTGATATTCAATATCTTATAAAATCCTCTTATTTTTCACGTAATTGCGCCCGAAGGAAAGTCTGTCCGCAAATACGCGCTTATTTTTCGGGGTATAGTGGGAAACCAAGACCGAAAAATCAAAATACGGTTACAATTTGAAAGCTGCCCATATAGGTTTATTCCCGGCTGTCGAAAACAATGATCATCCGTGAGTAATGCCGCACCTCTTTATTAAACACAATACACACCGAATTTCCACCACGTCGTCATGCCCTCATGAAAAAGCAAAAGCGGAGGCGCTACATGTATCGCGCCTCCGCTCCGTATAATATATTTCTGCGGAGCACACGCCGCAAACCGCGGCATGGCTTATCCGCCAATAATGCGAATTAATAACCGGTCATTTACCGCTGCGCGCGCCAACCGTCAGTCTGAAAGCGTATGCCAGCACAACGGCAAAGCCTATCAGAGGTATTACGAACGGAATGATGGTGTTGGTGTTGTCGGCAACTATACCCATGAGAAGGAACGCGCAACCGCCCACCGGAGTCATCATGAGTATGGACGAAGCACTCTTTGTCAGTCCGCCGAGACCGCGAAGCGTAAGCGAGAAGATTGTGGGGAACATTATTGCCTCGAACATATAGTTGCAGAGCAGAGCCACAAGCGATATGCGACCGAAATCGGCAAGCACGACAATCATGCACACGACAGTTCCCAAGGCGCACCAGAACAGCATCTTCTCTGCCGCCACCCTGCTCATGATCCAGCTGCCTATGAAGCGGCCGAGCATGAATACGGCAAGCGCGCCGGTGATGACCATCGACGCCTCACGGTCGCCCATCCATCCCTGTCCGGTTACAAAGTTGATGAAATAGCTGTTTATCGATATCTCGGCCACCTCGTAGGCCAACAGCGCGGCGAGTCCGAACACGAACCAATGGTTGCGCCACAGCTTGGCGAGGTTGCCTTTTCCGTCGGAAGAAGTGCTGTCGTCCTCGTGGGCAATCTCCGGCAGCTGCACACGCGAAAAGACTGCCGCGATCAGCAGGACCACCACTCCCATTATGGTGTATGGCACAACCACGTTGCCCTCTGTGCCGCCCTTGCCGAACAGGAACGAACCTACGCCGAACGTGGCAGCCATGCATCCCAGGCCGTTGAACGACTGCGAGAAGTTCAGTCGGCTCGTGGCTGTCTCCTTTGGACCAAGCTCTGTGACGTATGGATTGGCCGACGTCTCAAGGAAGACGAGTCCGCAACCTATCACGAACAGCGCGGCGAGAAAGGCGTGGAACGTGCCTGCCGCCGAACACGGAATGAAAAGCAGCGAGCCGAGTCCGAAAATAATCAGACCGGTGATGACTCCCCTGCGATAGCCGAAACGGTTGATGAACAGTCCGGCAGGTATCGCCATGATGAAATATCCGAGATAGGTCGTAACCTGAATGAGCGCCGACTGGGCGATGTTGATGTCAAGCTCATTCTGAAAATGTTTGTTCAGCACATCGAGGATGGCTCTCGCAAAACCCCACATGAAGAACAATGAGGTGATCAGCACGAACGGCACAAGATAGCGTCTGCTGCTTAATGATGTTTTCTTTGTTTTCATTTCTGTTTTTTATTGGCATCTTGTCCGGAGCCACACTCTTCCATAGAATGTCCTGACGTTCAGTCCGCCGTTATCTGTTTATTTTTCTTTGTTGTCTTTAATGTTCAGCAACCGCATGTTATCCAACACCGTCCGCTGCGCCGTCTGCTGCAATGTCTCGGCCTGAGACACGGGCAGTCCGCGAGTGACGTCGGTCTGATAAGGACGCTGCCATATTGTGGTGAATATCACGTTGGCGGCAAGATAGCTGCCCACCGGCGACGGATGGAAACAGTCAGGGGCATAAAGCACGTATTCGGGATGCTCACGTCTCACCGTCTGCCACGCCATGCCGACGGGCGCACACCACGCGTCGTTGTCGTGGGCCATCTCGAGATAGGATGTCTTGAGACGTTCCTGCATGGTCTGATAGTCGTCGTCAAGGGCGTAGTCGTTCTTGTAGACATTGCCGTACTTGTGTCCCCAGGTCATGTAGAACATCACCTTGGCGTCAGGCGAATACTTCACCGCCAGACTGTCTATCGTCCGTGCGTAAGGATATACCGTGCGTGCGACGGTGCGTGTGTCGGCCGCCGGACCGGCACTGAACTCCTGTATTATCACGTAATCCCATCCTCCGTGCTTCAACAGTTCGTGCAGACGCGGATTGCGGAGATGTCCCGACAGGTGCTCTCCACCTTTGAGCACGGTCGTCATGCTCAGTTTCATGCCCTGCGATGCCGCAATGTCGCGGACAATCGACGGCAGATCGTTGAAGAACGTGTAGCTGTTGCCTATCCACAACATGCGCAGAGAGTCTGTCTCTTCGGCGCCGGACGTCAGCGGCAGGAGCAACATCACCGCCACGGCCAGTATCTGTCTGAATCTTATCATATACGTTTTCGGTTACAGTAATGCGGACGTATGTCAGTCTTCATGGGCTTTCCGCATGGTTTCTTGTGCAAAGGTATGTATTTAATTCCATATTGACGTAATATATTTGACACAATGTTGGAAGATAAGGAAAGTTTGATTAAATTTGCAATGAAAGTATCATTATTAACCGACACATCACCTTAAATATTAATAAAATGCCCGCATACGCTCCATTCGCCCGTCCGCTATATGTCATGCTTAAACCGGCGAGCTCACTATGCAACCTTAATTGCGAATATTGTTATTATACCGAGAAGAGCGACATGTACCGTGCCCAAGGTGCAGGAAGCCGCATGACGCTGAGCGACGAGCTGCTCGAGAAGTTCACACGTCAGTACATCGAGGCACAGACTCAGCCGCAGGTGCTCTTCTCCTGGCACGGAGGCGAACCGCTGATGCGGCCAATATCGTTCTATGAAAAGGCGCTGCGCCTGCAGCGTCAATATGCCCGCGGACACATGATAGACAACTGTCTGCAGACCAACGGCACGCTGCTCACCGACGAATGGTGCGAGTTCTTCAGACGCAACAACTTTCTGATAGGCATATCCATCGACGGACCCAAGGAGTTTCACGACGAATATCGCCGCACGCGGGGCGGAGGTCCGTCGTTCGACAAGGTGATGCGCGGCATACGGCTACTGAACAAGCACGGCGTGGAATGGAACGCTATGGCTGTGGTAAACGACTTCAACGCCGACTATCCGCTCGAGTTCTACAACTTCTTCAAGTCGATAGGCGCACGCTACATACAATTCGCGCCGATAATAGAGCGTATTCTCCCACACGCTGACGGTCGACATCTGGCGTCGCCGGCCGACAACAGTGCTGAAGAAAAGTTGGCGTCTTTCTCCGTCACTCCGGAACAGTACGGACGCTTCGTGTGCGACATTTTCGACGAATGGGTGCGCAACGACGTGGGACAGACGTTCGTACAGCTGTTCGACTCGACCCTTGCGCTGTGGACAGGTCAGCAACCCGGCGTGTGCGCCCTGGCCGACTCGTGCGGCCATGCGGCCGTAATGGAGTTCAACGGCGACGTGTATTCGTGCGACCATTTCGTATTTCCGGAATACAAACTCGGCAACATCCACACCGATACACTCACATCCATGATGTACAGCCGCCGTCAGCAGGAGTTCGGCGAGGCCAAAAGAGCAAGTCTGCCGCGCCAGTGCCGTGAGTGCGGATGGCTGAAAGTGTGCAACGGCGGATGCCCCAAGGACCGCTTTCTCACCACAGCCGACGGCGAGCCGGGCCTCAACTACATGTGCTCCGCCTACCGCCGCTACTTCGAACACACGGCTCCCTACATGGATTTCATGCGTAACGAACTGCTCAACCGGCGTCCGCCGGCAAACGTCATGCAGTGGGTGAGAAGTCAGGACAAATGAGACATACAACTCACTCTGTATATATGAGTTATGTGTTATTATGCCTCAACCCGAAAAAGACATTTATCCTATAAGTCAAGCTGATAAAAACGTCGTAATGAAAAGATATATTGACAATTACGGACAAATGGGTTAAAAAACATAAAATATGCAAGAAAATCACATAAAAAACTTGCAAATGTAACAAGAGTTACATATCTTTGCAGCGTTTTTCATGGTATTAGATTTAAGGTTAACAAAGGTTTTGGGACTCAGCGGAGTCCTTTTTTTATGCCCGTATGTCTGGAATCATAAATCAAAAGCCACATTTCCGGCTGATAATCAATATATTATACAGCAGTACACGACACCCGACAAACATCGCTATTCCGCAGTCTCATCCGTTCACAACGGCGTTTTCACGGCCTCATACAGACACATTCAATCACAGCTCTGTTAAAAAATCGCTTTTATTACTATTAAAACGAAAAGGCGACTGATATGTTTCTTTTTAGTTGTAACTTTGTCATCGTATGCCGGAGCCAGCTTTTTGAAAAAGCCATATTCAGATACTCTGACAATACATCAAAGCAAAGTTATTTTTATTATAATTATTGACACACACTGTTTACTGATTACTGATGGACAACCGTAAGGATTATTACACCCGTCACCGCGACCATCTGGCGGTGCAGATAGCCATGTTGAAACACCGCAACCGCGGTTTCATATTAGGTGAAATCATAACTTTCATTGCCGTTATAGCCTTCGTGGCAGCTTATACCGCCGTAGATGGAGGAATGTGGACGCTCTTTGTGGCAGCCGTCATGCTGGTGTTGTATGTGGTGATAAGGCGTTTCGACGTGATAAACTCGCGTCGAATAGAATGGCTGGAGGCATTGCACGGAGTACATGTACGTGAGTTACGCTATCTTTCGGGCGACTACAAATGCTTCGACGACGGCGCAAGATATGCCGACCCGTCGCATCCATTCACATTCGACATGGACGTGTTCGGACGCGAATCGCTATATAACCGCGTGTGCCGCACACTCACCACAGGAGGCAGCGACTGCCTTGCACGCAGTCTGTCGGGCGATCCTTTCGATGGAAAACCCATCAACCGACAACTCATAGACGAACGACGCGAGGCAATAGACGAACTGGCCGGAATGCCGGAATGGCGCATACGATATCTCGCTTCGGGCGCAGCCGAACCGATAGACACTGATGCCATCGTCGCATCATTGCAGTCGGTGCGCACCATGAACATATCACGCGCTCCACTGTCAGTGCCGGTCTTCACTCTGGCAATGGTCTCCCTGATTGGCTTCTACGTCAGCATACTGCTGTCGGTGTTCGGTTTGTTGCCTTCCAGTGTGCCGTCATTGTGGGGCGTATTGCAGTTTTTCACAGTGCTGATGCTGTGCTCCGGTCCGCTAAGAAAGATAAGTAAAGAAGTGGACAATCTGCAGAACCGTATGAAACATTACGTAAATATAATACGCCATGCCGACAGCCTGCGCAACAGTGAACAATCTTCGGACGAAAGCAAAAGTTCATTATTACAATCGGCAGAACTGCAACGACTTGTCAGCCAACTCGACGGGGCAATCTATTCATTCCATGAAACGGAGCAGATATTAAAAGCTTTGGATCGTCGTGGCAACATTCTCGGCCTCATCATATTCGACATGTTCCTCCTCAACGACTATTTTCTCCTTCGCCGTTTCCTCAAATGGCAGGGAAAATATCTCGACAGCGTCGGTACGTGGGTGGACGCTATGAACCGCATCGATGCGCTTGTGTCGATGGCGACATTCCGATATAACGAACCGGAAGCCGGCAGCGCAGTCATTGCCGACGGCGACGAAGTGATTTACGAAGCCCGCGGACTCTATCATCCTTTCCTCGGACGCAAGGCTGTGAAGAACGATTTCAACATAGAGAACGGAAACTACTATATCGTTACCGGCGCCAACATGGCCGGCAAGAGTACTTTCCTGCGTTCGCTCGGCATAAACTACATACTCGCGATGAACGGCATGCCTGTGTTTGCCGACAGCCTGCGCGTGTCGGTGTTCGCACTGTTCACCAGTATGCGCACCACCGACGACCTCACCCGAGGCATCAGTTACTTCAACGCAGAACTGCTCCGTCTCCGTCAGCTCATAGACTTCTGCCCTAAACACAAGAACACATTGATAATACTCGATGAGATACTTAAAGGCACGAACTCGGCCGACAAGCTCAACGGTTCGCGCCTTTTCCTCGAATACATATCCGGCCGCAACGTCACGGGAGTCATCGCCACGCACGACCTAGAGCTCTCACGCATGTCCGACGAACACGCCGGACGCTTCCACAACTATTGCTTCGAGATTGAGCTGGGCACCGACGTGACCTACAGCTACAAGATAACTCCGGGCGTGGCACGCAATCAGAACGCGACGTTCCTGCTAAAAGAACTGCTCGCCGGAAAGAAGTTCGGGCACCAATAAACCGGAAAGCGCCAATACGAACACCGGCAGCCACACTGCCGAAACACACAATAAAAGATATGCGCCGCCTCAAATTCACACATAAAAGAATTGAGACGACGCATCATTTTTATTATTAAAAATAAAGCACATTTTCATCATAAATCTGCGGAAAGTTTATTTCCGCAAATCTTGTCCATAAACAATAAAGGGACTCCGCCGAGCCCCTGCCTTTGTTAAACTTAAATCTAATACCATGAAAAACGCTGCAAATTTAATCATCTGTTCAGTCACCGTCAAACAGTAACGCGATAATTATTGCATATTATTCATTTTATTGACTTATATCAAACATATTGTCAGTCATTAACATCAATTCAAACCATTACGTCAGAATCAGGCAATAAAACCACACCATTTTGCTTCTTTCCGTCCATCATTATCTTCAATGGAGCGTCAAATCTCACATGACGCACGAAGCGAGTCTCCTCAACGGCAGGCATCGCATCGAGAATATCCTTGCGGAAAAGACCGTTTCCGGAGTTTGCATCGATAGTGAAATAACCCACACCGAAGCTCGTGAGATTCTGGAAGAAGTGGGTTCCCTGACTCGGTTCGACCCGATAGTTCTTCAACGCCACCTCAACGATGAGACGCGAAGCACAGATGTGCGGCCACTTCACCGGTATGCCGAGCCACGAATCACTCGATCCCCAGCGTCCGGGACCCACCAATATATAGTTGTGTCCGTCGGCAAGGAACTTACGATTGATGCGTTCCACGTCGTCAGCAATGGCAGGATTGTTCATCGCACTGAAGTCGTCGCCGGTCTTGACATACACCACATCTACGATGTCCTCGCTGATTCCGTGGCCAAGCGAGTTCGATGAGCGCAGCAGACACTTGTCGTCCGGTATGGCAGCCAAGTCTTCATCGAGCATCTGTTTGGCATCGACAATCGGCCGTATCTGCAGAAGATAGAATTCTCCCGTGCGGTCTTCGTTAAGATTGCAGGCAAACTCTATCTCCACCGGACGCTTCATGCTCTCCGCACCATACTTCATCGACATCTGCAGAAGCTCCGGAAGAGGGAACACTCCCTGCTGCAACACTCCGCAGAACGATATTATCTTGCGCCCGCCTTCGTATATTCCGTCGCGTATCACCTGGTCGTAAGGATCATAAGTAGAAGCAATGAAGTTGAGCGATTTGTCCTTGTCGGCCTCCTTAACCTTCAGTTTCAGGATATTGAAACCGTCGTCCACCTTGAAGTCATTGCCCACATGTGCCGTGTCGAGTGCGTAAAACTGTGTCTGCGTCTCGCGCAAAGCCGTCTCCATCTCACTCGTCTGCAACACCTGATTGGGATGATATGGCGACACACGTAGCGTCTGTCCGCCGTCAACAATATATTTTCCGAGTCCCAAAGCAAGCGAAGCAATGCCGTCCTCCGCCTTCTCATCGCCTATGGGATAATAGTTGAGCGAGCGCAGCACTCCACTGAAGTTGGGATAATAACGGTTGTCATACTGCTTGCCGACAACCTCCTGTAGTATCACCGCCATCTTCTCCTGGTCTATCACATTGCTCGTCGCCTTCATGTAAGCCTTTGAATCGCGATAATATACCGAGGCATAAACACCCTTTATCGCGCACGCCAACATCTCGAGCATGGCATATTTGTCCGTCACATAAGGTATCATGTAGGTGGAATATATGCCGGCGAACGGCTGATAGTGAGCGTCTTCAAGGAGCGAGCTCGACCTAATGGCGATAGGACATTTCACCGCATCGAAGAAGATGAAGAAGTCGTCTATGAGCGAGTCGGGCAACTTCGCGCGCAGGAAATGACGCAGTATGTCCTCGTCGGAAGCATCGCTCAAGGCTATCTGATAGAGGTTGTTCTGCTCCATGAACTGGTCGAAGATGTCGGTACACAGCACCACTGTCTTCGGAATACTGACCTTAGCACCCGCAAACTTGTTGAAGTCGGGATGTGTCTTCACGATATTGTCGAGGAACGCCAGGCCACGTCCCTTGCCTCCGAGCGAGCCTTCACCTATGCGTGCGAAGTGTGAATAGGAGTCGAACTTCATACGGTCGAACACGGCAACCACACCTATATTCTTCATATGACGGTATTGCACGATGGCATCGAAGATAATCTTGCGGTGGGCATCTACGTTCTTCAGCTTGTGCCACGTCACTTTCTTGAGAAACGCCGACACGGGGAATATGGCGCGCGCCGACAGCCAACGGCTCATGTGATTGCGCGAGATGTGATAGAGCATCGAGTCGTTCGGTATCTTGAAGATGTTGTCCTGCAACTCCTTCAGACTGCGCACACGCATTATCTCGGCGTGAGTCTTCGGGTCGCGGAATATGAAGTCGCCGAAACCCATGTGTTCCTCGAGTATGTGACGCAGGTCGATGCTCGCCGTCTTGGAATCCTTGTCCACGAACTTAAAGCCTTCAGCCAGCGCCCTCTCGCGGTTCTCGCTCTCCGAACTCTCTATTATCAGCGGCACATACTCGTCAACCGAGCGGATGTGACGCAGCAGTTTCAGTCCGGCATCAGGGTCTTTCTCGCCCCCGACAGGGAATCTCACGTCGCTTATCACGCCGAGTGTGCTTGCCGAATACTTGTCGTATATCTCCATTGCCTCCTCGTATGTGCGGGCGAGCACCACCTTTGGACGCCCTCTCATGCGCAGTGTCGCGGCATGACGGTTGAGTGCCTCGGTGGAGAAACTCTTGCTCTGCATGAGCACATAGCTGTAGAGATAAGGCAAAATAGAACTGTAATAGCGTATGCCGTCCTCCACAAGAAGAATCATCTGCACCCCACCCTCGCGTATGTCGTGGTCGAGATTCATCTTGTCTTCGATGAGTTTTATTATCGAGAGAATGAGGTTTGTGTTGCCGAGCCAGCAGAACACATAGTCGAAAATGGAGAGATCCTCATCCTGCATGCGCCGTGTGATGCCGTGTGAGAACGGTGTCAGCACGACGCAATGGATGTCGGGGAACACGGCTTTTATGTCGCGCGCCACCGAGAAAGCGTCGTTGTCGGCGTTGCCAGGCATACAGATGACAAGGTCGATGTTCATCGTCTTCAGCACCTTATATGCCTCCTCGGTAGTACTCACCTGCGTGAATGTAGGCGGATAGCGCAGGCCCAGTTCCATATACTCATTGTATATCTTCTCCTCTATGCGCCCGTCGTCCTCGAGCATGAAGGCGTCGTAGGGGTTGGCCACGATCAGCACGTTGTAGATACGGCGCAACATGAGATTCATGAATGTCACGTCCTTCAGATAGAAACGGCTGAACTCCTGCGGGATGGTGTTCTCTTCCATAATCAGAAAGATTTTGATGTTATCTTATGAAGTTTGTTTTCACAGTCGGTTCGACGGCCGGTTCAGGCACACCTGCGGCGCGTCCTGCCTCGATGCTCTTCAACAGCCAAGCCATGTTCTGTGCCAGACGGCGCATGGTCTGCAGACCCTCTGCATCCTGGAGCACCTCTTCAGGCGTGTTGCCGTGCACCTGATTCCAGTACTGACTGGTCACGATGGGCATGTTGCAGATGCCGAAGAACTTGTTTATGTCGTCCCATCCGGCTGACGCTCCACCCCTGCGGCAGCTCACGACACATGCCGCCGGCTTGTTGGCATAGAGCGATGACTTGCCGTAGAAGGCCCTGTCGAGAAACGACTTGAGCTGTCCGCTAACGCCTGCATAATAAATAGGCGATCCGAAAACGAAGGCGTCGGCCTCGGCAGCCTTATCGAGGAAGGCGTTGAGTGTGTCGTCGTCATACCAGCACTTGCCCGTACCGATGCACTTGCCACAAGCAATGCAGTTTGCCACGGGCTTTGCTCCAATCCAGAAATGTTCTGTCTCAATACCACATTTTTCCAGTTCACGTGCCACTTCGTCGAGCGCAGTGTATGTGCAGCCGTGATGATGCGGACTGCCGTTTACCAATATTACTTTCATACTATAAGATTGTTTTTATGTTGATTTTAACGTTATGATGTCATTTTATCACCACCTTGCGGCCGTTGCGTATGTATATGCCGCGTGTGGGATGGTCCACCCTGATGCCCTGCAGATTGTAGTAGTGGTTGTCCTCCACTGTCTGCGGCGCGCTCAGTCCGTCTATTCCGCTCGTCGTGTCATCGCCGAACAGACTCTTCCAGTCGAACACACGGTAGAAGAACGGACGGTAATAGTCGGCGCTGCCGGGGTCGTTGAAGTTCTTCCAGAAGTCGTCCGGATCGCTGTTGGTGGTGAACACGAGCTCGCCCGCACGCGAAAGCGCCGGATGAAGGTTCACCATGTAGAGCCAGTGATAGGCCGTAGGACCCAGCTTGTCGAGCTGTCCGGGCAGCACGAAGAGCAGACGTTTCTCGCCGAACGGACCGTAAGGTGTCTTGCTGCGATAGATGTAAACCTCGCGGGCGAAGTAAGGTCCCTGCGCCGTCATATAATAATAGTCGCCGTCCTTGAACACCCACGGCATGTTGCACTGATGATTGTTCTCCATTATCTGCGAGCGTTCCATCTGTTCCTTGGTAGGATATTCGTCCTGCCATACGAAGTCGGAGCCTTCCTCCGGACGCACATAGTACTGCCATTTGCTGTAAAGGTCGTGTGTGGCAGTGCGTGCCACGAGCACTCCGTAGCCGTTGGTACCGTAGAGATAGGTGTGACCGTCGTCGGCCTCACAGAGCGTTGAGCCGTAAGAAACGGCATTGTCGTTTATCTGGTGAGTCACTTTCTCGCGGTAGAGATAGTTGCCTTTCTTCGGCAGATAGTCGGGGATGTCGTCCAGATAGTAACCTTCGGGTATTGTGCCGTCAAGTCTGTATGTAGCAAGACTCGTGCCAAGAGCGCGCAGTTCCTTCGACGCTGTTCCCATCCACATCATCTGCAGTTTGCCGTCATAGATGGTTCCGTCGCCCGACCAGTAAACGCGGTCCTGATCGATGTCGCCCGCCAGTATCTCGTCAACCGTCTTCTCGCCGTCCGGATGGCGCAGATGCGTACGGCTGTGGAAGTAGCGTTCGGCCGAAGGGTCGGTCCAGTTGACATAGTCGGCCAGCCAGATGAGGTCATCCTCTGTCTCGCCCAGCACACCGTCGGTGGCTTTCTGGAGCATCACACTGTTGCGTGGGAAGTTGCAGTCGCCGCGTGAACGGTCGGCAGCATTCACCCTTCCGTAGAAACTGTCGTTGAAAGTCCAGAACACACTGCCGTCGGGCAGGCCCACGGTTAGTACACCGTCGCCGCCGTTCCATCCACGGGTGCGGGTGAACAGCTTGTTGTATTTCCAGTCCTTATAGGCCACTGCAGCTCCCGAACGTGTGGCGTCGGGCATCAGCTCAAGATCCCATTCGGGTTTTATGTCGGGACCTACAGTCGGATTGTCTGTCGAACCGTCGGGACGCGTCACGGTGATGTGAGTGTCGGCGAAGGTCACGTTGCTTATGTTGTCGCCCGCAAATGTGGCTATGCGCGTGTGGTTGCCGCGCTCCTCTCCGCCTATGTCGTCGGCCTTGTCCTGAGAAGCGTGCCCGGCCACGTAGTCGAGATAGAATGTACCTGTCTTGTCGTTGGTGCGTATGGAGAACTCGGCGTATATGCTGTCAATCTCCACTTCGGGTGTCGTTGTGTTGAAAAGACTTTTGAAGTCGCGGTCGGTCATGAATCCGAGCCAAGTGTATCCGGCTTTAGGATAGCACTCGTTGAGCAACACCGTGTATTTGTCGTTGGGCACAAGACGGCGCGTTATCACGTTTTTATATTCGTCGTCGCCTACGTCGGTCGTAGGTTTGGGCACCTGTGTCATCACGAGGTCACCGTCGGCCTGCCACCCCTCGGGCACACATATGCCGAACAGCCCGTAAACATGCAGCACTGATTCGTTTTCGCTCGTACCGCTGCGCTTCACAACTACCTTGCCCTTGAACACGCTGTTGGTCACAGCCTCATGCGGCTGTTCTATAAGCGTGAACTTATAGCACGACACGGTTATGAGCGAAGCAAGAATCGTCAGGATAATAAATTTCAATTTCATAGATTTCAGTTATTTGTTATGTTATAAATTGTGACATTGTAATACGGCATATGGCCGCGTGGCTGCGACAGAATATACTGCACTGAAAATGTGCAGAAAAGACTGTGGAGCGGTATATACCTTTTGCCGAGCCGAAGCCTATTTTCTACAAAGATAGTGCAAGACGAGCGCAGCGACAAGACGGAAAAACCATGTTTTACCGGCCTTGGCATTGCCGAGCCGAAGCCTATTTTCTACAAAAATAGTGCCAACGAGCGGAAAGAGAACTTGTTCTCAGTTTCCCGAGCCGCAGCCTATTTTCTACAAAGATAGCTAAAGATAATCTCAATGACAAATGATAGATAAAGTTTTTTCAGATTCCACGTATGCTGCATTTATTCGGCACCTTTATAAAAAACATGACAAAAACTCAAAATATTGGCAATAAAACATCCGGAATGTCAGAATATTTAATTATTTTTACCTCCGATAAAAAATGTTTCACCAATCAAGTATATATGAAAAAGTTTTACGCTTTGGCAGTTTTTACACTATGTGCATTGACGGCTAATGCACAAGAGAAAACCATGCGTGTGCAGAATACCGACGGCACGTACACCCTTACGAGGGTTGCTGAAATAAGCAGGATATCCTTCCTCAGCGTTGCAGACCGTGGCAAAGCCATGATTGTGAGCACCGTTGATTCCGACCCTGTAACAGTGCTTTTCGAGGCACAACCAGAGGTAACCGTATCGGAAGGCAGCCTTATTATTTCGTCAAAATCCACCGACACCCCGGTAAGAATAGAAATCAATGACATATCCGAAATCCGGTTCGGAGAAGACATTTCTATGTCTGTTCCTGTAGCAACCGCCGATATCGTATGTGTGCTTCAAGGGGGTTCAGCTATCTTCAAAGGCATAACAGATGGCATGAAAGTCAACGTATGTACCATTGACGGCCGAAGCGTGCCCGTTCCAGACTGCACAGGTGGCGAACTGCGACTCAGCCGTTCTAATCTCGGCACAGGCATATTCATAGTACGCATAGGCACATTCACTTCAAAAATTACACTCTGACACTTGGTGCCGTAAGACAATTCACACCATTTTATTTTATTTAATAATTCCTAAAACATATCAGACATGAGAAATATATTAGTGCTTGCTACTGTCACATTGGGAACATTAAGCCTCAACGCTCAGAATACAACAATGTTTGTGCACACCACCGACGGCAACGTCACTTCTACCGATATAGCCAAGGTTGACAAGATAACCTTTACCGATGCGGAATACGATCTCAATGCCGACAAAGACAGAATACTTGAGTATAATGAGTTGAACTGGCCGGAAGACCGTCTGCTGCCATTGTTCCTTCCACCCGCTTCCATCGTCAGAGCATTTGACATGAATGAAGCCAAACTCAACGAACAGGAACGTGTGATGTTCTGTGTCATGCAAGGCATCGTCAACCGCACACGTCCACGCATTCTTCTATACAACCACAACGAGGAACCTAAAGCCACATGGCCCGGTGCACACAATCTGCACATTGCAACTGTCAACGCAAACAAACCTTACCAGTTCGTAAAGCGCTATGAAAACGAAATAAAAGGACTTGTACTCTATAGCACTGAAAAAAGCGAGCATTATGCCAATGTGGCTGCCACAGTGGCAGGTCTCGAAAGACTGCTCCCCGTAACTGCCGAAATACGCCAGAAACTTATCGACAACGGCATGGACTTTCCTGTAGTGAAAGACCTCACGTCTTTAACAATGACAGCTCCGCATGAAATATACAACTACCTCTACGAGAACTATTGGGACAGATGCAACCATCGCCTGTTGGTGAGTCTCAGACCCAACATTCCATATGTTCACGACATTGCCGCAGCTGCAGGCTCGGCTGTAGTGTGGCTCGACGCACGCAACGACAAAGAGAAATATGTGCTTGACAAAATGCTGTACGACATGACCCCAGGGCGTGACATCGTGCTCGGATGGTATCACGAGGAAAGATCTGGAGTGGGAGAAGCCACAAAATACGGACTATCCACGGTGCCTGCCGACTTCTTTGAAAACACCACTGTCTACACAGCCGTCAATAATCCTGTATGCATTCCGCCTGTACCGAAAAGACCGAAACTTGAAAACAAGATCTACGCCACGGTATATATCAGCGACGGCGACAACATACAGTATTGCCAGCACGCAATGGCTAAGATTTTTGAACAGAGCGGCAGAGGCAAGATGCCAATGAACTGGACCATAAGCCCGGCTTTGGCTGACTTTGCCCCGCAGATGCTCAACTACTATTACAAGAAAGCTACTGCAAACGATTGTTTCGTATGCGGACCTTCCGGACTGGGCTATGCCATGCCTTACGACGCCCACAACAAACAATGGAACACTTCCACCAAAAGTGATTTCGTGCCTTACGCACGCCTCAGCCAGCGCTATCTTGAGAAATCAGGACTAAGGGTGGTCACCGTATGGGACGAGGTGAACAATTACCAGCGACAAGCCTATGCCGAAGAATGCAGCTATCTATACGGACTCACCATCCAGGATTGGGAACGCCAGACTGGTCGCCTCGGCACCAATATTGAAGCCGGCCGTCTGCCGTTCATACCCAACTATCCGTGTTATGCCAACGGTATAGATGTCATTTCCGACTTCTTCAATCGTGACATAAAAAATTTCGACGGCTCAAAACCCATGTTCGTCTCCGGACAGTGTACAGTGTGGGACGTTGGCCCCGACAAACTTATAGGACTGACCGACAAGCTCGACGCGCTATCTCCTGGCAATGTGGAGATAGTCAGGGCCGACCATTTCTTCAATATGTTCTGCGAGGCCAACCATCTGCCTTTCGATCTCACCATGACAGAAAGCATGAAGGTCACATCGTCGGCTTCCGAAACCGAAGCGGCATTGGCAGCCGACGGCTCTCCATCAGAACCGAACATGTGGGTTTCGTCCACAACCGACGGCAAGGGATGGGTGCAGTGCGATTTTGGCGAGCCTTATCTTATCAGCCGTTATGTGGTGCGACATGCACAAGCCGCAGGCCTCGGCTGTAAACTTAACACCCGCGACTTTATTGTTGAAACCAGTCTCGACGGCAAGACATGGGCTCTTGCCGGAACATATACAAACAATACCGAAGCCGTGACCGACGCTTCATTCGATGCCGTGGAGGCACGCTATGTGAGAGTATCGATAACCGATGCCGGAGCCGACGGTGTGGCACGCATCGGCGATCTGGAGGTATATGGCTCACGCTGACACCGTTAGTCTACAATCCGGGACATAAAAACATGAATCCCTCTTGAGAGTAGGACTGTTCTTATCCAACCCTCAAGAGGGTTTCTCATTGACACTGCTTTGTGTGCAATTTATCATTGGAAACAAAATTCCCCGACACAAACCATTGTCTATGAATATACATTCCGCCGTTAATACGCCTGTTGATAACTCAAGAACCGAGACGCCCCACAACCACGTATCATCACATGATAAACATTCCATGCCGCAAAACAGGCAACATGTACAATCATCAGCCAACTGCCATTTTCCATACTTTTCGCAGCTCACGATAACATTTATTAACGCTGATTTAACACGATTGTTTCTCAAAACAAAACTTTGCGGCGAAATTCGCGAGTTTTGAGGCGCTTCATCCATTCCGTTGTGTATCAACGCATTACGCAAAATGTTCTTACAAAAAAGATATGACTGTTTTCTGAAAAAGCCCATTTCTGCTTACGAAAGAGGCTCTTTCGCACCCCGATAAAGCCTTTTTCACCCTATAAAATGCACCATTTCGGCATGCAATAAAGCCCATTTCGCAAGACAGATTGCACCGAACGCCATCCCCACCCCGCTTTTACGGTTGCGAAAAGCCCTTAATCGGACGCTGCAATCTTCTAAAACGTGAGTCGGAACGGAGAAAAATACGCACCGTATTTAACATTCAAAATGCACCGTTTCGGGAGAAAAGTGTTAATAAAATTAAACACGAATATTTCCCGACCGTTGTAAAAACACAGCGTGAACGGACGGACACAACCATGCACAACTGCATCGGCAAGATGCGCATCGAGGGCGCGACACAATTATGTATGACGCGAAAGAAAAAACACGACCGACAAAACGGCGGTTTAAAATTAAAACACTATATTTGCCATAACAACCATAAAACATAACCGGACAAGCAATCGTAACACCAACCGCCACATGGCATGACGGCCCGTAAACGCCTCATGGACACATAAGACTCGACACTGACTAAAAACGCAACCGCATAACCAGAAAACAACCACTATGAAACGACTTACACTGATAATTGTCGCGCTGTGCGCATGCATAGGTCTGCACGCGACACACTGGAACCCGAAGACCACCGACTGGGCAAAAAATCCGAATCCGGAAATCGGCGACTGGGGATTTGACAGGCCGGGTTATCCGAAGGGACTGTACATACACGGCGTGACGGTGAAGAAAGGCAAGAAGGTGACAAACCCAGTGATATACGACAACGACGTGTATGACGACGTGTTCGACGACGAATGGATGTATGCCATGACGGCACTGAAAAGGATGAATCTGGCGGCGCTGATAGTGAAGCCCGTGCTTACCGACTTCTGGACATTCTCTCATCCTGACTGGATAAAGACGGCCGAGGAATCGCGCGACTACGCCATGAGAAGCTGCCGCAACACCGACCGCATACCCGGCATCACCATAGGCACCGAGGCGGAAAGCGAAAAGGCGGGAGAGAACAAGCCATCGGAAGGGGCACGGCTGTATGTGAAGTTGATAAACGAACAGTATGAGAAAGACCCCGAACGGCCCGTGATAATAAACATCGGCGGACAGGCGGCCACGCTGGCGTCGGCATACGTCATGGATCCCTCGATAGCGGAGAAATGCATAGTGTATTATACCGACGCGCGCGTATATAACGGTCATTACGAATGGGCGTCACGCTTAGTGTGCGGCAACTTCAGAGTGGTGAGCTGGGGCGACGACAACCGGTGGATAGGTAAATACTGTCAGAACGAGTGGAACGTGCTGCCGCGGCCCGACAGCTGCGAGGCGAAGGACAACGACGAGAACAGCGGAGAGTGGAGAAAGCTGACCGCCATGAACGTGCCGATGCTGTCGTATATGGTGCATCAGTTCAGAAACCGCAACGAATATTCGGGTGCGGAGAAGAAAGCCGACGGATTCTGCGACGGCACTTTCATGCACGCATGGCTGCCGGACATATTCACCGACACCGAGATAAGAGAGGTGCGCGGGGGCAAGGTGATGCATGTGACAAAGTTCACCGCAGAGAACGAGAAGGCTGTGAAAGACTTTGCCTGGGGCGTACTGCTCGACAGGAAGGCTTACAAATAGCTATGCGGCATACGGAAATACGACATCACGCGGCATCACACTTACATATTATTTTTGTACCTTTGTATGTCTTTTGTCTGACCGGACAGCGTTCGGCTGTGCGGGGAACACGGAAGAAGGACAAAAGAAGAAAAGACATGGCACGTGCCGGACATATCAGAAAGGACAAAAAGCGCATGCACGTAGAGCAATATCCGGCGAAATGCGATATATAAAAGATTATCTTAATGAACATAGAGAGATTCATAAACAGACTAAAATACGCTTTTTACACAGTTGAAAGATTTGAAGCCAGAGCAGAAAGAAGGGTTTCATATATAGAAATTGGTATTTCAATAGGAACAGAAAGCAATTTATTAAGCATCATCGGATTCAAAAACATGCTTTCGTTGGGAGCCGTGCCGACTGCTGCTATCTTGACTACAGTTATATTGATTAATCTATATATTTATGGGATTATATATGACAACAATCTGTCAGGCGAACTTTTTGAGAAATATAAACCTATTTTCAAAAAGGAATCGTTCATCAGCAAGACACTATGGTCAATATTTGCATACGTTTTATTAGTTGTAAGCTTTGCATATTTTACCGTGAGCGTTGTGCTTTTCTTCGGTTCATAATGCAGACAACACGGACAGCTTATTTTGCTTCACGACCTGCATAAAGTCATAATGACAGCACATATAGAAACAAAGAAAAGCCGTCCGGATAGTTAACAAACATGAAATAAAACCTAAAGCCGCGCAACAGTCTGTAATTATTACAGCGTTTTTTATTAACTTTGTCCGCTGTATTTGGATACAGTGATAACAAACTTATAACAAAAAGGACAGAAGTATGAAGAAAAATCTGAAACCGGGCACTCTCTGCGTACAGGCAGGATGGCAACCGAAGAACGGAGAATCGCGCGTGGTGCCGATTATACAGAGCACCACTTTCAAATATGACGACAGTGACGAAATGGCCATGTTGTTCGACCTGAAGAAGGAAGGCTATTTCTATACAAGACTCCAGAACCCGACATGTGACGCCGTAGCGCAGAAAATAGCAGCACTCGAGGGCGGTGTGGGAGCAATGCTTACATCGAGCGGACAGGCCGCAAACTTCTACGCAGTGTTCAACATATGCAGCGCAGGCGACCACTTCGTGACTTCAAACGAGATATACGGAGGCACGTACAACCTGTTCGGAGTGACACTGAAGAAGCTCGGAATAGAATGTACATTCGTGAATCAGGACGCCAGCGAGGAGGAAATTCAGGCTGCGTTCCGCCCGAACACCAAGCTGCTCTTCGGCGAAACAATATCCAATCCGGGCTGCAAGGTGCTCGACATAGAGAAATTCGCACGCATAGCCCACAAGAACGGCGTGCCTCTGATTGTGGACAACACATTCGCGACACCTATCAACTGCCGCCCGTTTGAATGGGGATGTGACATCGTGACACACTCTACGACAAAATACATGGACGGCCACGCCACACAGGTGGGCGGATGCGTAGTGGACAGCGGCAACTTCGACTGGGACGCACATGCCGATAAGTATCCCGGACTCTGCACTCCTGACGAGTCTTATCACGGACTGACCTACACCAAGGCGTTCGGAAAGATGGCTTACATGACGAAGCTCGTGGCACAGCTCATGCGCGACCTCGGCTCGACACCGGCACCTATGAACTCGTTCCTGCTGAACCTCGGACTGGAGACCCTGCACCTGCGTATGCCGCAACACTGCCGCAACGCTCAGCGCGTGGCAGAGTTCCTGAAGAACGACAGTCGCGTGGCTTGGGTTCATTACAGCGGACTGGAGGGCGACGAATTCCACGAACTGGCAAAAAAGTATCTGCCCAACGGTTCGTGCGGAGTGCTGGCCTTCGGACTGAAAGGCGATCAGAAGACAGCCGTGAAGTTCATGGACTCGCTGCAGCTAGTAAGCATCGTGACACACGTGGCAGACGCCCGCACCTGCATCCTGCACCCGGCAAGCCACACACACCGCCAGCTGTCTGAAGAACAACTGAGAGAAGCAGGAATAGCTCCTGACCTGATGAGACTGTCGGTCGGCATTGAGGACGCCGACGACATAATAGATGACATCCGTCAGGCATTGGACAAAATAGGATAAAACAGACATCGACGGCGGACACACGTGCGCCGTGCTGCAATAAAGAAAAAACCTGCCACCGGACAAACTCGTCACGGTGGCAGATTTTTGTTGTATTAACGTAAGTCCTATATAAGATTAACTTGAGCTCGATGAGTTCAAAACAAAGCGATCTGTGTGTCAATCATTCTCGTAACATTGATACATTGCTTTTTCGGAAAGCAACAATATTCTGCAACTGCACTCAAGAGAATGATAATAAAATTATCTAAGTTCCTGTGTCTTGAACCATATACTGGCAGAAAATTTCCACATAGAAATGCTTCAGACAACGATGGCAGGAGATAACTTTGCTTTCGGTAATAATAGCGATCTTTTTTCTTTTATTTTCAGTACTATAACGATACGTCAATCTTCGATAATCACCAAGTTTACAAAGAATTACGATTCGTCGAGTTCACATTAAATATTATTTTATAAGTTAATATTCGAATGTAAAATGATGAAAAATAAGTGCATAACATCAACTTATTTCAAATTTACGCCATAACTTCTCATATTTCTCTCATAAAGAAAAGCACTTATAATTATTAATGAAGAAAATTCATTTTATATTGCTATGTTTTAAAACGCTATAAATTTAAATTTTTGTGCATAATATGGCATTCTACTATGAGCTAAATCACAAATCCTTTTACCCGCATATTGAGGATTTTCTGAAATAGCATTTAGTAACCATAACTCAAACACAAAGCTATTTATAAATTCAACATCCACCGCATAGCCTGAGACCATACGTGCTCCAGATTCTTTTTTAAATAACTTTATGTCATCTTCCGTTATAGCGAGAGTACTGCAACATCCAAAATGTACATTCTTACCTTCAAATATTCCAGGATTATTCTTTGCAAACTCCAACAAATCTATATGTGTTCTATTTGCAAATTCTATATTAGATTTTTCACCATGAAAACATAAATAAACTATATCATACAGCTTATATGAATCATAATATAGATGATGTATATAGTATTCAAAATCCGTTTCTGTCGCAACATTTCTAAATGTATATTGAATTCCTTTTGAATTTTCCAAAAACTCCAAAAGCGATTGTGCAGAAGATTTATACTTTAAATCATGTTTACTTTTATTCCATTCTGTTTCTAAGCAAAATATTTTCCCCATATTATATCAGATGTGTCACATTAATTTTCTTATACTTATTTCCCATACCAAGGGCAAAAGCCATTTGATCTTTGATTATAAGCTCACCTTTCTGAAGGCCTGCAATAGCCGTACGGATATTTTGAAGCTCCTGACCACTCACGCCAAACAAGTCTTTGATAACTTTGTCATCTATTGTTTGCTGTTTCATGATGAGCGGATATTGCGCATTAGCATAGAAGTCAAATCCTTTACTCTTGAAACTACTCATATTTTGTGTTGCAAGAATAATACTAAGTCCTTTATTTCTACCCACGGCTATCAGATTGCGCAGGGGGCGATTGTCAAAGTCAAGCATATAGTGAGCCTCATCAATAATAGAGAAATGACGTATTTGTACTACTTCATCATTCACAGCTTGTTTATCCAGTAGCTCATAGATATTGTTAAGCTTTGACATCAGGAAATATACAATAGCTTTGGCAATAGGTCCATCTTTTGGATATCCATCCATCTTAATGATGTAGCTGTCATCTATCAAGGAAACTTTATCCTCAGATTCAAAGATATGCGCATTAACCAATTGTTTCAGAACGGAAGAAATACTATCATCATTATTCGCATCTTTCATCTTTGATTGATAACATTTCAGCATCAATTCAAATGAAATAGGTGCACCATTTGTCGATTTATAAGCTTCCACTATAGCCTCGCTCAATCGGTTGCTCATATTGGCGCTTACACTTACCCGATCAATCGAACATAAAGCGGAAGACATTTCCGTGGAGTACAGGTTTATCTCGTTGATAGAGCGTCCCGTAAAGTCTTTGAATGGCGTAAATGGTAATGGCTGTGATAATGGATCCAAGATGCAAGAGCGGTCTACATCAAAGAGGGAGAGCCAATGATTATTTTGTATGTCGCTGAATTCTCCTTTATAATCAAACAAAAGGAAGTTTACAGGATATTGCGTTTCCGTGGATAACATTCTAAATTGCTGAATCAGGACAGCAAGTAGATTAGTCTTTCCGGAACCAGTGGCACCAGCAATAATAATTTGTGAGTTGGTAATGGAACGACTATTTATATCCAAAGTCGCTTCCATTTCTTCATCACCATAGTTGCCGATTAGCAGATTAAGGACCGGAATATCTTTTGTCATTGCCACCTTCGTATTTTCTGCGAATAAGAAAGAGTCCAAATTATTATCAGCCATCAGATAGTCGCGTCCACGGAGCATCTCTGCTGCTATGATGCGGGAAAGGGTCGCATTTTGTGTCCAGTCAATATTCAGATCCGCATATCTTAGTTTTAATAATGCAGAATACAATGTACTCAAATCATGCATGGTGAAAAAACTGGGAGTAATGCGTATGGATGATACAGATAGTTGGATATTCTTATAGTCATCCACAGAACGCTTCGTAGGCAGGCTCAATCCTACAATGAAGCAGATACGCATCACCTTATTCTGATTTAAGATAATACGCTTTTCTCTATCTACGGTTCGGGAAAGATTAATTCTTGATTCTATCAGTTCTTTTATTGGATTGATCGCATCAAACAATCCTTCCATCTGACGAGTATTTGAAAAATTAATGGTACTCATTGCTTTTACTGATTTAGAGTTAGACCAAAGTAACCTTGTTCAACCGTTGTATTCTGTTCTTCCACATTACGATGAAGTGTATAGGTCTTTGAAATGAACGGTTCCAGCTTGATATAGTCACTATCTGTTCGGATTTCTGAAGTCGTGCAAAGTAATATGGTCTGTTCTGCTAATTGTGGGAAATATTCCTCCATCAGCGCATCACGGCTTTCGTTATCAAGAACACCCATTACGGTATCAATCATTACTGGCGGGTTATAGTCACCCAGATTGCGTAACACCTTCAATAACACCTGGATGAAGATCTGTTTGGATGCAGCGTTTAGCTGATTCAAGGAGATTTCATTTCCGGCTGTATGATAGAGTTTTATATTGAACTGCTCTATACTGTCAGACAATTCAACCTTAGCCACGTGTCCTTTATATGAGAGAAGCAATTTATTAAGCTGTTGTTGCATCTCAGTTTCTATCTGGGCCTTTTTCTTTTTCAACAAACAGTCTACGATCTTTTCAAACAGCGGCTTTAGTTTGACCAATGTATCAAATTTGATATCTGGCTCTTGCTGAATCTGTACATCAAATTGATGAATTCGTTTCTCAAGACGTTGAATATTTGCTTTCAATGTCGCCTCCTGAGCTTGTAGTTGCTCTACCTGTTGTTGAGCAGTTTCGTAATTTTGAATAAGATATTCATTACCATTCGTCTGGGTCTGCTCTAAAGTCTGTTTCTGTGAGCGTAAGTCATCCAATGTAGAAAGCTGAATTTCAAGTTCCTGGCGTTCACGGTCAAGCGCAATGAATTGATTGACACCGGAACGTTTCGTCAAGTTAGCCAAGGCTGTCACTTCCGCCTCATCAAGATAACTAAAGGGATCTTCTTTATTGGTACTGTTTTGAACTGCGACAATATGTGCTACGACCTGTTCTTCGTCCACAGACTCATTACATAACGACAGATCCTTCAGGTAGGTTATGATCTTGTTCGTCACGTCCTTTAAGGTTTCCAGTGGATAGGAACCGGTATTCTCTTTTTGGAGTTGCTCTTTTATATGCAGAATATTATTGATCTCTTGTGCTAGGTTTGATGCCAGTTTGGGCAAGAATAGATCAATTTCGATATTATCGACAAAAGATTTTAAATCTTCTGTATATGTTGCTGCACGTTTGACGATATTTCCTATTTTATTTGCAAGCTCTTGTATCTTTTTATTTAGCACGGAAGCTTCTTGTGCACCCTCTTTTGCCTGTTTATATTCCGTTTCAACAGACGTAAGATATTTGAATTTCTCATCTTGCTTAGCAATACAAGTATTCAAGTCATTTGTAAGCTGATCCTTTTGGGCACAAAGTTTGTTATACTCCTCAGCTTCCTTTTCTGCATCAAGACGCTGTTGAGCCCATTCCTGCTGTACTTTTTCTGCAGCACGTTTCAATTGCAGATATTTTTTAAATCCTAATACGTTTTCAAAATTGTCACGTATGGTCTGGGCAAATACATTTTCCTGCAATAATTTGCTCGATTGCATGGCATCGAACAGGAAATACTGGCTTAATTCTTCCGGCAGATTGGCCTTGATGATTTTATTAATCTCTTGTTCTGCCTTGGCACGGTCCTTAGGTGCAGTCATGGTGCCATAGACATACATATTTCCATTCATATTCAGCGACACGCTCTCTAAGGGCCTTCCTTGAGGATTTAACAAATAGGTGCGCTTCAATATGTATTTTTGTTGTTGTCCTAGTACCTTACCGACAAATGTTATTTGCAAGGAAATTTCGGGCTTGGTTTTCTTGAGCGCTCCTTGATTGAGCAACTCCATGAAATGCTCCTTGTTCTTTATCTTCAAGCCATACAATGCGCCATTGATGGCTTCAAACAACGTTGTTTTGCCACCACCGTTTGCACCGCCTATCAAGATGATGGGTCGTTCATCGTCTACTGTCAAATCAAGATCAAGTGACAGATAGGTCTTATAATTGCTTATTTTAATTCTCTGTATGAGCATAATTGTTTATTGACGAATTTTTTGAATTGCTTTGCGGATGACATCTTCCGTATCACTATCGCTCATTTCTATTGCATCAACCTTTTTTGTGTGATATGCTTTTAGAATTTCCTCACTGAGCCAGTCGAAATCCACCTCTTCCGCATCACATATAGCTTCTATCATCGCCAGGTCGTCTTTACGTATACCATAGTGAACAAATTTTGGATCTATTCCCTTACTCATAACTTTTATGCATTTTGGGGATAAAAAGCATCCCAATTTAACAAATCAGTCGTATTTTCAATTGGCAATTTTGAATACAGCCAGTTGCTGCCATCTTGAATGATGACCCCACCATAAAGAGGTGCATCTTTTGTTGAGTGCTCATGGATATATTGCAACAAGGCATTATGCTTTTCTGGAGCGGCTATGTCACTTCCGGCGCTTTTCGTATCGAATAGATAGATGTGACCATTCTTCATGCGAATAACAAAATCCACATAGAACAGTGACTTTGCCTTTCCCTCTCCATAGGCAATGGCATAGTGTTGCTTTCCCTTATCACCATTTTTATACCACCAGTCAATCCATTGTGAATTATCTTCCAGATATTTTACGAATTCCTTTTCTGGATTGGATGCTTCGTTAAGTTGTATGAAGGGCAATAGTGCATGATTTCTGGCAGTCTCAACATGATTGGTCTCACTGTCATACACTCTTTCTTCCGGTACTTCCCAGTTGTATTGTTTTAATTCCCTGACAGCCGCAGATCTTTTCTTTGCAATCTCGCGCTTTCGTGCGTATGTTTCCAAGGCTGTGTCCAGCAATCGGTCAAACTTAGGTCTGTTATCATAATAAAGGACGACCTTTTTCGCATCAGTATCGAAGACCCCGAAATAGTCAGCTAGCATTTCCAGTAAATAGCCTGCTATTTTGTCCGCTCTTCCTTTACTTTCAAACTGATGTCCCTTACCGCTAATATACGCCATGAATACACGGTCTATTTCAGAGGCCTTACGGGCAAAACGGACCTGCTTAACCTTCAAGATCTGCTCTTCGTTTTGGAAGTGTACATCCTGAGGTATCTCAACGTTAATTGTCTTGACATCCAAACGAATTGAATTCTTTACCCGTTTTCTGTTTTCATTTACCAAATCGTCATCACTTTCCGGTAACGTAGTAATTTCATCATTATCGTTTCTTAAAGCTGCCAGTTCTGCAAGGGAGAATAGTCCGCCGCCTCGTTCTAATTTCCAGAAATCATTTGCCACCTCATATAATGTTTTCTTAAAGTCAGGCCCCAGATAGTTTCGTTCTACGTTGGGACGCTCTGAATAATAAGATGGCAAAGATACATTCTCGAGATGTTCACGTCTGCAAGCCGTAATCGTATTTTTCAAGATATAGTCAGAGTCGGCTGTGACAATCTGAATTTTATCTTTCGCAATATCAGTATAAACATAACCGATATTAAGCTGTTCTTTCGGATAATGTTTCTGTTCCGGCATCCTTAAAATACGTCCTACGGTTTGTATCGTAAACTGGTCGCTTTGCAATTTTCTGAAGATCAACAGAACTGCCGCACGTGGACAGTCCCAACCCAAGGCAATTGCTTCTTTGAATAGCAATACTTGCGTCATGTTATCGGGACGCTCCAATCCGGCAAGATTTTCTTTTTCGTTGGCAAGCCATACGGCCAATAATCCATTCTCAGCCGTTATTCCGTATATGGCTTCCAGATAAGTTTTCACTTGTTCTGCAATAGCCTGGTCTTCTGAGGTCATGGTTTCCTTCACATCGTTAGGCAGCTGGATAAGTAATAGGGGATTGATTTTAACGCCCAATTCCTGATAAAGCTCTGCCAACTGGTTACGCTTGTCCAATGAAGCCTTGATCAGATTTTCATTAAGCGTACTTTCTTCACGGAAATCCAGTTCTATATCCGGATTCAGCACTACTTCTTTCTTAATCATCTCAGCCGCAATAACATCTTGTCGGTAAACTTTTACCATTTCGTCCGGATTGAGTGTCTTGGGAGTAGCTGAGATACGCAACTCCACAACCGGATTAATACGTTCCAATACCGCTGCCGATTTGTCTGCTGTCTTTGACCAGAACATGTGTTCCTCATCTATGATGGCGACAATAGGTAAGTCGTATTCTTCCTGAGTCCGTCGTGCAATTTCATATAGAGATGCGAAACTTTCACTTTCACGCACCAAAATGTTATTCTTCTTGTTTACGCTTTCCCAGTTGACAAACAAGATTTCACCCGGCTGAATACCTTCGTTTTGATCGATCTCGTCAAACATCACAGGTTTCAGCTTCCGCGTTTCACCGAAGGCATTCTTCAGGCTTTCATAACTTTGCAGGTGAAGCTTACGGGGAGCAAACCAGATATAAGCAACCTCCTGATAACGACTGTCGCCACGCTCCTTTAGTTCATCGGTTATATTTGCTAAGGCCTGACAAGTCATTATTGTCTTTCCCGAACCGGTCGGCGCTTCAAATACAATTTTATGCCGTTTGCCACCAAGGTTTAACAGACGGATTGTCTTATCGGTCAGCTCATTGATAGCGTTCTGTTGATATGGTATATTTTTCATTGTTTTCTTCCTTTCTTATGCTCCAAGTTTTTCTTCTCAATTTCTTTCATTTCCAACAGAAAGCGATCATAATCAGATAAAAATAGATGATCTTGTATAATTCTGTATTTTTCAAATTCTGTTTCTGCATGTAAGCGTGCGATTTCAGCGGTTACACGTCCTGCATCATTAAGAAGGCCGTATTCAAAAAGATTGATGAAACTGTTCAAACGTTGTTCCCAGTCGGCCATAGTCAGAGGTATATGACGCAAAGTCATTGATTCAGCAAAATCCAAATAGGCAGTGACCATACGTTGAAGTTGTCCCATTTCTGTATCTGACAAATAATTTTTCGCTATCACTACATCGCTTTTCCGAATTTTCCCATCAGGAGCATCGGCCCATGTAGTCAATCCCATATGTTCTTTTGTGGCATCTGCACGTTCCACAATGAGTTCCGCTGCTGTATGTCCATGGACAGCATAGTGCATCTTATTCTGTACTGTAGCATAAAAACGTCGTGTAGCCAATGCTGTCTTGTCATAGTCTACGGCAGTCGCATATAAATCCGTTATTTTTTGATAGAACAAACGCTCACTTGCACGTATCTCACGGATACGTTCCAATTGTTCATCAAAATATTTATCGGTAAGAAAAGTTCCGCGCTTCAACCTTTCCGAGTCCATAACCCACCCTTTAATGGTGTACTCTTTTGCTATTCCATTTACCCACTTTCTGAATTGCACGGCTTTTTCTGAGTTTACCTTGAAACCAACAGCAATTATCATTTCCAATGAATAATGATTGGTGTTATACTGTTTACCATCAGGGGCAGTTATTCGAAATTTTCGAATAACTGAATCTTCCTGCAATTCACTATCTGCGAATATCCTTTTGATATGATAATTGATGGTATGTACTTCTACACCATATAGTGCTGCCATCAGTTTCTGTGTAAGCCAGATGTTTTCATCTTCATAGCGTATTTCTATCTGCTTTTCATCATTTCCAACGCATGCCACATAATTCAAGTATTCTGCTGCACTGCTGCGTACACTTACTTGCTCTTTTTTCTTTTTACTTTTATCCTGCTGCTCTTTCATGCTTCCTCCTCATCTGTAAAGTTCAACATTCCATCAGACAGCTTTTCATCCTCTTCAGTGGTTGCCAGCGCATCTTCTTCCGGCATGACGACAGCGTCCTTCTTCTTGGGCAGGATTCGGCGGTAAGTATTGTAGATGGCTTGTGGCAGAGCGCACAGTTCCACCTTATCGCTGACATCATCAAACGAACCTTCCCAAGGGTCTTCACTGGGTGAGAACACATAGACCTTAATCGGCTGGGGTACATCCAGATCATAAATAATATCAACCAGTTCATTGATAGCTTCTTCACGATAAATAATAAGCATCTGCTTTTTTCCATCATCGAAATAGCGGAAGATACCTTTATAGGTCTTGTGACCTCCAAAGGTCTTCTGTTCCGTATAAAGATCTTCCTTGATGCAAAGCATATCTGTAGAAAGATTAACCAGCTTCCGCATATTCTGCATCGAGCGGCTGCGTCCAACAAATTCGGTACGGTAGTAGCGGAGATTGTTCTTTGTTAATCCGGCTACTTCTTCGCCTTTGGGAGTTTTATATCCATTTATTACTCTTTTATTGCGCACATAAGTTACCTCTTCACAGATGTTGTTTTCATTATTAGTAACAAGAATGCATTGACGATGGCCCCCATCTTCGGCATTCAGCTGCATTGTAGCGTGTAAGGTTGTTCCACTTCCTGCAAAGAAATCTAATATGATAGCATTATTTAATGTCGCTACTGAAGTTGAAAGTAAAAATTTAACAAATACTGATGGCTTCGGAAATGCAAATGGCCTTGAATTAAAAATATTCGCAATTTCCGCTGTCCCTTGGGCTGTATTAAATAAATCTGATGTAACTAAATTTCTATATGGTGTAGTTCGTTCTATAAATTTCCCTTTATTATCTACATTTTGATAACGTTTGCAATATACGGCCCAGTCTTTTGAATTCTTTTTAAAGACAATAAAATCATTTTCTATACCCCATTTTATTTTAGATTTACTCCATAAATAATTCCATCCGGGATTCAGGTTTGAGCCACCTCCTGGATAACGCATAGTACCATCGGGCATTTTTATAGGGAAATTCAATGCTTCAGAATAATGTCCACCTACTCGCCTACGATCTAATTTATCTAATGTGTATTTACCTCTTTCGTTGACATGTTTATCACTAAATTTAAAAGTGTCATCAACTGGAGGTTGTCCATCAAAATGCGCATTAGTCCTATTAGAAGTATAAACTAAAACATATTCTGTTGTTGTGACTATTTCATTACCAGTGTTTGACCCTGCTGTAGATTGCCAAATAATGTTCGTTATAAAATTACCATTACCTAATATATTATCACATAATAATTTCAATTGCGCCTGTTCATTATCATCAATAGAAATAAAAATTACTCCACGGTCAGATAACAATTTCTTGGCAATTTTTAAACGGCGGCTCATAAATGACAACCACTTGGAATGGCGATAAGAATCTTCCTTATCCACATAGCTGTCATTATAAATAAAATCCTTATTACCGGTATTATAAGGGGGATCAATATAAATCATATCTATTTTCCCTTCATGTGTATAAGCCAAGGTAGCAAGAGCTTCCAAGTTGTCTCCTTCAATCAGAATATGGTTAGGGGCATCTTTATCTTCACTGATGATGGCACGTTCCGGCACCTCTGTCAAGATAGGCAGTTCATCACGAAGACGTTCTTCAACGTCTTCGGGCTTATCTTCCCATACCAAACCATAAGTTTTATTCTCACGCAACAGACCTAACAGGGCACTACGTTCCTTATCGGTCAGTCCTTCTAAAGTATTGATACGTTTTATGAGATTGGCTCTATCATTACTGTTCATAACATTGCTTGACTTTACTGTTTTTTAATTCTAACTAACTGAACATCATCACGTGTCGAGTTCAGCAATTCTTTAATATCTACATCCAGAACACGTGCAATCTCCAGCAGCGTTTCCAGGCCTGGTTGTGATGTGTTTGTACACCACTTTGATACCGTGGCAGGGTCCTTTCCCAATTGTTCAGCTAACCATTTGTTGGTCCGCTTCTTTTCCACAAGCACAACCTTGATGCGGTTTATGTCTTTTTCCATACGAATTTTCTTTCGTTCTATGCAAAGATAAGAAAGCTTATCTATTTTTCATCATTTTAATAGGACTATTTGCAATAATATTTGCGAATAGCATCAATTATATAGAATAAAAAGATGTGAAATGGCAAAATATGACTAAATTTGCTTTTAAATTTAAATAGGTTTAATAAAAATGAAAATATCAGAATTAGAAAAATTAGGAATTACTTGCGAAGAATCGTATAGAATAGTTCTAACCATACTAAAACACGAAGTAACGTTATTAAAAGATATATATAACTCTGAAGCCATAAATCATATAAAAGACTATTCTTTGGTAATAGCTAAACGTATTGTAAAAATAGCTAACACCTTACACTCAGTAATAGAAAGAGATAAAGACTATGTGATAGCAAATATGATCATTCGTTCAATGGCAGACAGTATATCATTATTTATTCTTATTTATGGAGAGAAAGATATAAATATAAAATCATTGCGACACTTTCTTTATATAATGGATGGACTACAAAATCGTATAAATCAATTATCAAATAGTCCTACATATAATAAAAGTATTAGTAAGGAAGATTATGAAAAATTATGCATACAGGTTAAAGATGCTGAACAAAATTATCAAGAGGCTTATCAATTTTCTGTATGTCAGATAAAATCACTACCTATTTATGCAAAAAATAAAATGTTCATCGATAAACTAATAGAAGGTCATAATTGGAAATTTCAATCGCTTGATTCTTCTCCCAAAAGCCGCATTTCATGGGAGAAAATGTATGATTTAATGGGATTTAAATGTCCTTCATCTTTTTTCTCATCACTCTCTGATTTTGTTCATGGATTAAGTACAAGTAACCTAAATCTTGAAATGGAAGATGAACTTTTTGATCCTGTATACAGTTTCGGAATATCATTACTTGGAAAGTTAATGTCTTCATTAAAAGATATTTTCCCTGATGAATTTTCATCGATACTATCAAAAACATTCTCTTCTGTATTATGTGATCAGAATATTCCCAAACACTATATTCAAATATTGCTCCAAAAACTAGCTTCTGAATATTAAATAAAATGATATGATTATTTGACACGATAAAATCATTATTTGTTATATATTTATAAAAATAATGACGTTTATAAATGTAAGAAGTGCAATTACAGTTATATTATTTAATGTGAAAACAATGCAAGCTGTGTATCAATCGTTCTCGTAACATTGACGCACAGCTTCTTTGGAAAGCAGCAATATGCTGCTTTCGCACTCAATATGTTGACGATAAAATCATCAAAGCTCCTGTACCTTGAACATAAGATCTCCGTTCACGGGGCGATAGAAAGTAATACTCCACTTATTCTATGTTATTGAGTCCATCATTGACGGATTTGATAATGGCCCGTTTCCTGAAAAGGAGTTTGTCAGGAAGTAACATCAATACTTCTTTCATATTTCTTTTCAACTTGGTTATAAGTTATATGTCGTCTACGAACAATCTCTTAAAAAGATTCCTACCGATGTATCCTTTATAGCCGATAAACTTTCCATGGATGAACTCTAAAAGGGACTTGTATTCAAGATATTTACGGTCATCCACATCACTGGGGGGGCATCATAATATTAAGGAGTTCTCCGCGTTCTTTGCATATGAGATGTAATTCAAACCCGAAAACCTGCCCATAGAACATTTACCCATTTGCGCTATTGAATAATATATACAGAATAAAGAACTCAAGATTGACTCACCGGCAGAGAAAGACTGTCACGCCATTCGGGCGCAGCGCTTACAGGTTGTAAGCAAAAGTGGTTGAATTTACATTTGTAAACACATTATCACTAAAAATAGAGTTTTTCATTTGGAAGCAAGGCAAAATAAAGCTATATTTGCGATGTGTAATGACACAAAGACATAAATCGAAAACCAACCTAAAAGAATAATATTATGGATGTCAAAAAAGTTTTGAGCGATCTCGAGTTCAGACATCCCGGCGAGCCGGAATATCTGCAGGCAGTAAAAGAAGTATTGCTTTCGATCGAGGAGGAATATAACAAGCACCCGGAATTTGAACGCGTGAAGCTAATAGAACGTATGGTGGAGCCGGAACGTGTGATAACTTTCCGTGTGCCATGGGTTGACGATAAGGGCGAAGTGCACGTGAACACTGGTTATCGCGTACAGTTCAACAGCGCGATAGGTCCGTATAAAGGTGGTCTGCGTTTCCACTCGTCGGTTAACCTCTCAATACTGAAGTTCCTCGGATTTGAGCAGACATTCAAGAACGCGCTCACCACCCTGCCTATGGGCGGCGGCAAAGGTGGCTCGGACTTCTCCATACGCGGACGTTCGGACGCTGAGGTGATGAGATTCTGCCAGGCATTCATGAGTGAGCTATACAGGCACATCGGTCCTGATGAGGATATCCCGGCAGGCGACATAGGAGTGGGCGCAAGAGAGATAGGCTACCTGTTCGGAGCTTACAAGAAGCTGACCCACACATGGAGCGGCATGCTCACAGGCAAGGGTCTGGAATGGGGCGGCTCACGCATACGCCCTGAGGCAACAGGATTCGGAGCTTTGTACTTCGTCAACCAGATGTTGCAGACTCACGGTATAGACATAAAAGGCAAGACAGTAGCCATAAGCGGATTCGGCAACGTGGCATGGGGTGCTGCAACAAAGGCTACAGAGCTCGGCGCGAAAGTAGTGACAATAAGCGGACCTGACGGCTACATATATGACCCGGCCGGAATAAGCGGCGAGAAGATTGACTACATGCTGGAGCTTAGAGCAAGCGGCAACGATGTCTGCCAGCCTTACGCAGAGGAATTCCCGGAGGCAACATTCTACGAGGGAAAGAAACCTTGGGAGGTGAAATGCGACATAGCACTGCCTTGCGCAACGCAGAACGAGCTGAACGGAGACGACGCCGACATGCTGATGGCAAACAAGACTCTGTGCGTGGCAGAGGTATCGAACATGGGCTGTACGGCAGAGGCTGTTGACAAATTCATAGCTGCCGGACAACTGTTCGCACCGGGAAAGGCTGTGAACGCAGGTGGTGTTGCCACTTCAGGACTGGAGATGACACAGAACGCCATCAGACTGAGCTGGAGCGCAAAAGAGGTGGACGAGAAACTGCACTACATAATGCACTCCATTCACGAGCAGTGCGTGAAATACGGTAAGACGGACGACGGATACGTGAACTACGTGAAAGGCGCCAACATTGCCGGATTCATGAAGGTTGCAAACGCCATGATGGCACAGGGAATAGTATAAAAATAATGTCTCACTTAAACAGGTATTGTGAAATATAGAAGAAGCGTATTATTAATAATATCAATATTCTGCTTTACTCTTCTGTACCCTCAGGCACAGAAGGGTAAAGCTTCGTATTACTCGAAAAAGATGACAGGAGCGCGCACAAGCAGCGGTGAGCGGATACACCACGACAGTCTGACATGCGCACATAAGACCTATGATTTCGGCACTATGCTGAGAGTGACGAATCCGGAAAACGGGAAGGAGGTCATAGTAAAAGTGACAGACAGAGGTCCTCACGTAAGGGGTCGGATAATAGACCTGTCATGGGGCGCGGCAAAAGCGCTCGGCATACTGTCGAAAGGCGTGGCAATGGTTGTGGTGGAACCGGTGGACAACTACGTTGTACCATTCAAACCAGACTCAGAAATAAAGCTGCCGGAAATTGACTTCGGAGAAATAAGTCAAGGCTACACCATACCAAATGAATGGAAGAAGAACCAGAAACGACAGTCAACACCACGCAAAAGATCCGCAAACAGAAGCAGGCGCAAATGAGCATCGCGCGTCATAAAGACGGACAAGCGAGTAATACACAGACAACAAAAAACGCTGCGGGAAGAGAATGACCTCTGTCCCGACATATAAATAACAGCACAAAAGGATATGCACAATACACGGCATATCCCTCTATACATTATTTGCTAGTAGCAACGGTGAACTCATTGACCTTTGAGATGGTTGAGTCGCCGTGCAACACCGATACACATATTCTTACAGAACCGTTCTTCAGACGGTTGTCTGCCTTCACTATCGCCGTGTAACGCACACCGCGGCCGGGAGCTATATGCTCTACATGGACACTCGGCGAGATGTATATATGCTTGTTTGACGTTGCATCCACCACCACAGGACGAACATTGTAAACAGGCTTGTCGCCGCGGTTGTATATTTCGAATATCACCTTGCATATCTCACCACGACTGATCTTGTTGTCGTGATTCTCGTCAACAAAACGCGCATTCACAACATCCACGTGTGGCGAATATGAATAATCGGAAACAAGCTCGTCAACGCTCGATGACGAAGGCATCCTGACAGATTGCTCACCGGCACTGTAATCGCCCGTGTAATCGCTGCTATTGAAGTCGTAGAGCCTGTCATCACCCGTGTTAGACGAATCGAAACCGCTCTGAGCGTCGTCGTAACGGTTCTCCTGGCGTCTGTTTTCACTCTGCCAACGCACCGTAGCACGACGTCTGGCGCTGTCATAATCATCGTATGCGGACTGTCGTTGTCTGTCTGCCTGAGCACCGGCAGCGCCACCAAGAGCTGCACCGCCGGCCATACCTATAAGCGTGCCTATGTCGCTGCCGCGCGGTCCGCCGGCTATGCCGCCGATGGCTGAACCGAGAATAGAACCAAGACCGGCACCGGCATAAGCACCATAACCGGATGACGACATGCAGCCGTATAACAAGAAAAGCGATGCTGCCGCAAGAATCAATTCCTTTCTCATATGTCTGAATATTATGTATTAAACACGGATATCTGCACATTCTGAGCGCAATATAACCGCATGTGTATCATATAACACACATGGCAAAGATAGTATAATATGTCTATGAAATGAAATAATTCTGCATAATTTTACTTAATCTGACCGTGATGAAGATATAAAATAATGTAAGCCCGATATGCAACAGAAGACTTATGCCTCGCCGATATTCACGAGTCAGATTCTGACAGACAGTTATGCCGTCGTGATAATACCAGTTCCGGGCCACAGAACAGGGCGGTCATAGCTGTGATACGGACTTTATCAAAGCTCAATACAGCCTTTATAGGGCCACAATACGGGCTTTATAAAATCAGCATGGATCTTTATCGGAACACTATGCAGGCTTTATCAGAACGAAATACTGACTATAGATCTGTTATGAATATTGTTTTATTCTGAAAGAGTCAGGAATAAATACATAAAAGCATTGACAAAATGCTTGTCGGAAACGGTCACGGACAAAAGCAGATTGCATATCTCATACAAACATACACAATAAAAAACCGGACCGCATAATATGCAGTCCGGTTGAGATATCAAAACTTGAAGTCTGTCGATTTCCTTATTCAGCCTTAGGTGCTTCCTCTGCTGCTGGAGCTTCAGTTGCAGGTGCCTCAGTTGCTGTTGTCTCTGCAGCTGTTTCAGCCTTAGCAGAAGACTTGCGGCTACGACGTGTCTTCTTGGCAGCCTTAGGTGCCTTAGCCATATTCTCATCGAAATCAACCAGCTCGATAAATGCTATCTGAGCAGCATCGCCCTTACGTGTACCGAGTTTGATAACACGTGTGTATCCACCGGGACGATCGCCGATCTTTGCAGAAACCTCACCGAAGAGCTCTTTCAGAGCCTCTTTGTTCTGGAGATAACGGAATACGACACGACGAGAGTTTGTTGAGTCGTCCTTACTGCGTGTAAGCAGAGGCTCAACATATTTCTTCAAAGCCTTAGCCTTTGCGAGGGTCGTAGTGATTCTTTTGTGCATGATCAGCGAGATAGCCATGTTAGCGAGCATGGCCTGGCGGTGAGATGCAGTACGACCCAGATGGTTGAATTTTTTATTATGTCTCATTTTGTTTGTTTCTTTTTACGATAAACCGGTGCGATTGCGGACACCTGAGTGTCCACAACCATATATTCCGGATTATTCTTTATCTAATTTATATTGAGAAATATCGGTTCCAAAAGACAGATTCAGACTCTCGAGCAAATCATCAAGCTCTGAAAGCGATTTCTTACCGAAGTTGCGGAACTTAAGGAGATCGGTCTTGTTGTACTGAACAAGATCGCCGAGTGTCTCGACATCAGCAGCCTTAAGACAATTGAGAGCACGAACAGAGAGGTTCATGTCAACAAGCTTGGTCTTAAGCAGCTGACGCATGTGAAGCACTTCCTCGTCAAACTCCTGGTTGGTCTCATGATCAGGATTCTCAAGCGTAATCTTCTCATCAGAGAACAGCATGAAGTGGTAGATAAGGATTTTAGCAGCTTCCTTAAGCGCATCTTTTGGACTAATGGAACCATCCGTACTAACTTCAAGAATCAGTTTGTCATAATCGGTCTTTTGCTCAACACGATATGGCTCAACAGAATACTTCACGTTACGGATAGGGGTGTAGATAGAATCGATTGGAATTACATTGACGTCAGTGCAGAACTCACGATTTTCATCAGCAGGAACGTATCCACGTCCTTGGTTGATGGTCAGGTCTATCTGCATCGAAGCCTTGGCATCTAAATGACAAATCACCAAATCAGGGTTTAACACTTCAAATCCAGTCAGATACTTACCAATATCACCAGCTTTGAATTCTGTTGAATTCTCAACGGTGATACTAACTTTTTCGTTCTCGAATTCTTCTACTACTTGCTTGAATCTTACTTGTTTCAAATTCAAGATAATGTTGGTCACGTCTTCCTTCACGCCCGGAACTGATGAGAACTCATGCTCTACACCAGAGATACGCACTGTGTTGATGGCATATCCCTCAAGCGACGAAAGAAGTATGCGGCGCAACGCATTACCTATGGTAACGCCGAAGCCCGGCTCAAGTGGACGAAATTCGAACTTGCCGAATTTGTCGTTGGCCTCCAACATTACAACTTTGTCAGGTTTTTGAAATGCTAATATCGCCATTAATTTAATGATTTATTTAGAGTACAACTCAACGATTAACTGTTCCTTTATATTCTCAGGAATATCGGCACGCTCCGGCTTATGCAGGAACTTACCGCTCTTGGTGTTTGCATCCCACTCAATCCATGGATATTTGCTGTGATTGAATCCAGCAAGAGCAGCCTCAATAACCTCAAGAGACTTTGACTTTTCACGCACTCCTACTATCTGGCCTGGCTTAACTGCATATGAAGGTATATTGACTACCTTGCCATCTACAACGATGTGCTTGTGGCCTACCAACTGGCGTGCAGCCGCACGTGTCGGAGCGATACCCATACGGAACACTACGTTGTCGAGACGACTTTCAAGGTTCTGGAGCAGAACCTCACCGGTAATACCGTCTGCCTTAGCTGCTTTTTCAAACATGTTACGGAACTGACGCTCCAATACACCATATGTATATTTAGCCTTTTGCTTCTCTGCCAGCATGACAGCGTACTCAGACTGTTTTCTACGACGACTGTTGCCATGCTGTCCAGGAGGGAAGTTTCTCTTGGACAAAACTTTGTCTGCGCCGAAAATCGGCTCACCGAAACGACGCGCAATCTTAGATTTCGGACCTATATATTTAGCCATAATATTATAAAATGCTTTTTATTGATGTAACTTTTATTGATAGCAGGAAGATTATACCTTACGTCTCTTCGGAGGACGGCAGCCATTGTGCGGCAGCGGAGTAACGTCTACGATTTCAGTAACCTCGATACCACTGCTGTGTACGCCACGGATGGCAGACTCACGACCATTACCTGGACCCTTTACATAAGCCTTCACCTTGCGCAGACCGAGATCGTAAGCTACCTTTGCACAATCCTCTGCTGCCATCTGAGCTGCATACGGAGTGTTCTTCTTTGAGCCACGGAATCCCATCTTACCTGCTGAAGACCATGAGATAATCTGTCCTTCGCTATTTGCTAAAGATACAATAATGTTATTGAAAGAACTGTGAATGTGAAGTTGTCCCATTGCGTCAACCTTCACATTTCTTTTTTTGGATGTTGCTGTTTTCTTTGCCATAATTTTTTAGTTAAAAGTTAAAAGTCAAAAGTTAAAAGATTTGAGACCGTGCGTCTCCAAACTCTCAACTCCAAACTAAATTTTACTTAGTAGCTTTCTTCTTGTTAGCAACAGTCTTCTTCTTTCCTTTACGTGTACGGGCATTGTTTTTTGTGCTCTGACCGCGAACAGGAAGACCATTACGATGACGGATTCCACGATAGCAACCAATATCCATGAGACGCTTGATATTCATCTGGATCTCTGCACGAAGATCACCTTCAACTTTAAATTCAGCGCCGATAATTTCACGGATCTTGGAAGCCTGATCATCTGTCCACTCGCTTACCTTCAGGTCGCGGCTGACACCGGCTTTATCCAATATCTTTGCTGAACTACTTCGACCTATACCATAAATATAGGTCAATGCGATTTCGCCACGCTTATTCTGGGGCAAATCTACTCCAACAATTCTTATTGCCATTTGTTAATTGATAATTTAATAAAAAATTGATAATTAGTTTATTTTGAGTTAAAGCAAAAAATTTCACAATCTTTGCCTTCAATCTCCTTTTAATTAGCCCTGACGCATTTTATACTTAGGGTTCTTCTTGTTGATAACGAACAAGCGACCTTTACGACGTACAATCTTACAGTCGGGTGTGCGTTTCTTTAATGATGCTCTTGTTTTCATATCTCGTAAGTTTATTTGTATCTGAAAACTATACGGCCCTTTGTCAGATCATAAGGGCTCATTTCCACTTTAACCTTATCACCAGGCAGAATCTTTATGTAGTGCATTCTCATCTTTCCAGAAATATGAGCAATTATCTGGACACCGTTCTCAAGTTCTACCCTGAACATTGCGTTCGATAAAGACTCTACAATTGTTCCGTCCTGTTCAATAGCGGATTGTTTTGCCATAATCTATTATATTCCTTCTTTATTAAATGTTATATTCCTTCGAATGTTGATAAAATCTCAGCCTTACCTCTTTGAATCGCGATGGTATGTTCGAAATGTGCCGCCGGCTTGCCGTCACGAGTACGGATTCCCCACCTGTCCGGCATTAACATTATGTTGCGCTCACCCATTGTGATCATCGGCTCTATCGCTATACACATGCCTGCCTTAAGCAACACCCCATGTCCACGCATACCGTAATTGGGAACTTGCGGATCTTCGTGCATCTCACGTCCTATACCATGGCCTGTAAGCTCACGAACGACGCCGTATCCTCTTCGCGTGCAATACGACTGAATCGCATCGCCTATATCACCGATATGTTTCCCGGCAACAGCCTGAGCGATTCCCTCATACAGAGACTCCTTTGTCGTCTCCACCAATTGTTTCACCTCAGGTGCGACCTCGCCCACATAGAACGTATAACAACTATCGCCGTTATAGCCATTAAGCAAAGTACCGCAATCGATAGAGATGATGTCGCCATCACGGAGTATGGTCTTGTCATCAGGAATGCCGTGCACAACCACATCATTGACAGAAGTGCAGATGCTTGCAGGGAATGGCCCTCCAAATGGATTGGGGAAATTCTTGAAAGTCGGGATCGCTCCGTGGTCTCTTATGAACTCCTCCGCTATCTTATCCAATTGAAGGGTCGTTACACCCGGTTTTATGTGTTTGGCCAATTCTGCCAAGGTCTTACCAACAAGTTGGTTGGCCTCGCGCATCAGCTTTATTTCATCTTCAGTCTTCAGAAATATTTTCATTTCCAAAAGAAAATCAATATGCAGAAATACTGCTATTACGTGTACGTCCTGAGTTTAACAGTCCGTCGTAATGACGCATAAGCAGATGACTCTCTATCTGCTGGAGAGTATCTATAACAACTCCGACAAGAATCAGAAGAGATGTTCCTCCGAAGAATTGAGAGAATTGCTGCTGCACATTGAGCAAACCTGCAAGAGCCGGCATTATAGCAATGAATGCTATGAACAAGGAACCAGGGAATGTGATTCGAGACATTATTGTCTCTATATATTCTGCGGTGTCCTTTCCCGGACGGATACCAGGAATGAAACCATTGTTACGCTTCATATCCTCTGCCATCTGAGTAGGATTCAATGTGATAGCTGTATAGAAATATGTGAATGCGATGATCAATATCACATATACACAGTTATACAATAGGCTGCGGTTGTCCATCAGCGAACGAATCACCCAAGATGAGCTGGTACTCTGATACTGTACAATTGCAAGCGGAATAAACATCAAAGCCTGTGCGAAGATAATAGGCATTACGTTAGCAGCGAATAACTTCAATGGTATGTATTGACGTGCTCCTCCATACTGCTTATTTCCTACAAGGCGTTTGGCATATTGCACCGGTATCTTGCGTGTTCCCTGCACCAAAAGAATGGCTGCACACACAACTGCATATAGAATAAGTATCTCAACAATAAACATCACAAGGCCACCGCCTGCAATCGCGTTAAGACGTGTTGCCACTTCCTGGACGAATGCCTGTGGGAAGCGGGCGATAATACCGATCATAATGATCATTGAGATACCATTTCCAACACCTTTATCTGTAATACGCTCACCGAGCCATAATATGAACATGCTTCCACCAGCGAGTATCACTGAAGCAGAAGCAATGAACACTGACCATGAAAGTCCTGAAGCAAGAGCTTGAGAAGCCTGGGCTTTCAGATTAAGGAGGTATGACGGAGCCTGAAAGAACAATATTGCTACAGTCAGGACTCTCGTGTACCAATTAATCTTTTTACGTCCGCTCTCTCCTTCTCTCTGCATTTTCTGGAAGTATGGTACAGCTATGGCCAGAAGCTGCATTACGATAGAAGCTGAGATGTATGGCATAATTCCAAGTGCAAATATGGATGCATTGGAAAACGCACCACCGGAGAACATGTCCAGCAATGACATTAAACCGCCGGATGTTTGCGACTGTAATTTCTCCAACATGCTCGGATTGATACCAGGAAGTACCACGAACGAGCCAAAACGGTATATAGCCGTAAACAGGAGAGTAATGAGGAGTCGCTGACGCAAATCCTCAATTCTCCAACAGTTCTTCAGTGTCTCAATAAATTTTTTCATTTACCTAAATTATAGTTGTGTTACCACCAACTGCCTTAATAGCTTCCTCAGCAGTCTTAGAAAAAGCATTTGCCTCTACATCAAGCTTAGCCTTGAGCTCGCCGTTGCCAAGAACCTTTACAAGAACGTTCTTCTTAACGAGATTTGCATCTCTGAGCTCACTCAGACCAATCTTTGTAAGTCCCTTTGCCTCTGCAAGGCTCTGCAGAGTAGAAAGGTTGACTGCGAAATACTCCTTGTGATTGATATTTCTGAATCCTGCTTTAGGCACACGGCGCTGCAGAGGCATCTGACCTCCTTCGAAACCGATCTTCTTCTTGTAACCAGAGCGAGCCTTAGCTCCTTTGTGTCCGCGAGTAGAAGTTCCGCCTAATCCTGAGCCCGGTCCACGACCTATACGACGGCGAGAATGTGTAGAACCCTCGACTGGTTTTAAAGTATTTAATTTCATAATTTTTTCTGCTTAAAGATTAATTATTCAACTACTGTTACCAGATGATGAACTTTGCGTATCATACCACGTATGCTCGGAGTGTCCTCAACCTCCACTACCTGGGAGATTTTATGCAGGCCTAGAGACAAGAGAGTACTTTTCTGCTCTTTATTGGCGCCGATACGGCTCTTTATCTGTTTTACTTTTATTGTTGCCATTGTAATTCTCCTTATCCGTTAAAAACTTTGTCCATACTGATACCGCGAACACCTGCGATAGTGTAAGCGTCGCGTACCTGTGTGAGAGCTTCTATTGTTGCCTTAACCAGGTTATGAGGATTTGAAGAACCCTTTGACTTTGCGAGCACATCCTTTACACCTACGCTGTCAAGAACAGCACGCATAGCACCACCGGCTACGAGTCCGGTACCAGGAGCTGCAGGTCTCATGAAGACCTTAGAGCCACCATAGCGAGCCTCTACTTCGTGTGGGATTGTACCCTTAACAAGAGAAACCTTTACAAGATTCTTCTTTGCAGCTTCAACGCCTTTGGAGATTGCAGCCGTAACCTCGCCTGCCTTACCGAGTCCGTAACCGATGACACCTTTACCGTCACCGACAACGACAATAGCAGCAAAAGTGAAAGTACGTCCACCTTTTGTTACCTTGGTAACTCGATTAATGGCAACCAAACGGTCTTTCAACTCAACGTCACTATATACTTTAACTTTATTCATTGCAATAATCGTTTAAAATTTAAGACCACCTTTACGAGCTGCATCAGCCAGTTCCTTAACACGTCCGTGATAGAGATAACCGTTACGGTCGAAAACAACCGCAGTAATTCCTGCAGCCTGTGCATTTGCTGCTACCATCTCGCCGACTTTAGCAGCCTGCTGGATTTTTGGCATTTTCTCGAGTCCAAGAGAAGATGCAGATGCAAGAGTCGTTCCAGTCAAATCGTTTATAACCTGAGCGTAAATCTGTTTGTTGCTGCGGAAGACGCTCAGACGAGGACGCTCTGCAGTTCCATTAACACGCTTACGAATTCTGTATTTAATTTTTATTCGTCTTTCTACTTTCTTTGTTGTCATAATCGTAAATTTTAAAAGATTACTTAGCAGAAGCTGACTTACCAGATTTTCTGCGGATGACTTCGCCTTTGAAGAGGATACCTTTTCCTTTGTAAGGCTCCGGCTTACGGAAAGAACGAATTTTAGCACAGATAAGGCCAATCAACTGTTTGTCGCATGACTCTAACATCAATAACGGATTCTGGTTTCTCTCACTCTTTGTCTCAACCTTAACTTCTTTAGGAAGCTCAAGGAAGATCGGGTGTGTATAACCCAAAGAGAACTCGATCACATTACCTTGATTGGAAACACGATATCCGACACCTACAAGTTCAAGAGTTTTCTTATATCCTTCACTTACTCCAACTACCATATTATGAACCAAAGCACGATACAAGCCGTGGAAAGCCTGCTTCTGCTTGTAGTTAACAGGGCTGTTTTCGTCAACTTCGAACGTAATCTCGCCGTCTGCTATCTTTACTATAATAAAAGGATCAACATACTGAGAAAGTTCACCTTTCGGTCCCTTTACAGTAACAACCCCGTCAGTCATTGTAACATTTACACCTGCTGGGATTTTAATTGGTAATTTTCCTATTCTTGACATAAATAAATCCTCCAATTAATAAACATAGCAAAGAACTTCGCCACCGACCTTAAGTGCAGCAGCTTCCTTGTCTGTCATTACACCCTTGGATGTAGATAAAATTGCAATACCTAATCCGTTAATAACTCTCGGCATGTTCTTGTAACCAGTGTACTTACGAAGACCTGGTGTAGAAACACGTTTCAACGACTTGATTGCGTTGACTTTGGTTGCAGGATCATACTTCAATGCAACCTTGATTGTACCCTGAGGACCATCTTCAATGAACTTGTAATTCAAGATGTATCCCTTCTCGAAGAGGATCTTAGTAATCTCTTTCTTCAAGTTTGACGCAGGAACTTCAACGACACGGTGATGTGCCATAATTGCGTTTCTGAGTCTTGTCAGATAATCTGCTATTGGATCTGTCATATTATAAAATGTTTAATTAATCGGGACTACCCCGACAATATTAAAAATAAATTACCAGCTTGCTTTTTTCACACCCGGGATAAGACCCGCAGAAGCCATCTCACGGAACTGAATACGTGACAAACCGAATTGACGTATATATCCTTTCGGACGACCGGTTATCTTGCAACGGTTGTGTAAACGGATAGGATTAGCGTTCTTCGGTATGGACTGCAGTTTGCGGGCTGCTTCGTATGCTTCAGCAGGATCCTCTGCTGTAGCTACGATTTTCTTAAGAGCCGCACGCTTTGCAGCATAACGGGCAACCATTTTCGCACGCTTTACCTCGCGGGCTTTCATTGATTCTTTTGCCATATTGCTTAATCGTTTTTAGCGTTTTTGAAAGGAAGACCAAATGCCTTGAGAAGAGCATAGCCTTCTTCGTCTGTCTGAGCTGTTGTCACGAATGTGATGTTCATACCCTGGATACGATCGATTGCATCGATATTGATTTCAGGGAAGATGATCTGCTCCTGTATACCAAGTGTGTAGTTTCCACGACCATCGAACTTGCTTTCGATACCTTTGAAGTCACGGATACGCGGCAGTGCGATACGAACAAGTTTCTCGAGGAACTCATACATGCGCTCACGACGGAGAGTAACCATAACACCGATAGGCATCTTCTTACGAAGCTTGAAGTTTGCGATATCCTTCTTAGAATATGTAGCAACTGCCTTCTGGCCGGTAATGGCTGTTATCTCATTGATGGCAACATCGATAATTTTCTTATCCTGAGTTGCATCACCCAATCCTTGATTAATAACAATCTTCTTCAGGACAGGAACCTGCATTGATGAAGAATATTTGAATTGTTCCTTCAATGCCGGAGCAATGCTCTCAACATAGACTTTCTTTAAACGTGCTGTATCCATTATTTGATTTCCTCCCCTGACTTTTTAGCGATACGAACTTTCTTGCCTTCATCGTTCTTCTTAATGGCGATACGTGTAGGTTTGCCACTTTTCGGATCGATCAGACTCAAATTAGAGATATGTATCGAAGCCTCCTGCTTGACGATACCGCCCTGAGGGTTCTTTGCAGAGGGCTTTGTGCTCTTAGAGACCATGTTCACGCCCTCTACAATGGCGCGATTCTTGTCAACCAAGACCTTGAGCACTTTACCAGTCTTGCCCTTATCCTCACCGGAAAGGACATAGACTGTGTCGTTTTTCTTTATATGTAACTTACTCATTTCTTACTTTTTTAATAATTATAGAACCTCAGGTGCCAAAGAAACGACTTTCATATTAACAGCGCGCAGTTCGCGTGCTACAGGGCCGAAGATACGGCTGCCACGAAGTTCACCCGCATTGTTAAGCAACACGCACGCGTTATCATCAAAGCGGATATAAGAACCGTCAGGACGACGGATTTCCTTCTTTGTGCGAACAATCAAAGCCTTAGATACTGCACCCTTTTTCAAATCACTTGATGGGATAACGTTCTTGACAGCAACGACAATAACGTCACCAACACTTGCATAACGGCGACGTGTACCGCCCAGGACGCGAATGCAAAGAGCCTCACGTGCGCCGCTGTTATCACATACTGTAAGTCTTGATTCTGCTTGTATCATAATTACTTAGCTTTTTCAATTATTTGAACTAATCTCCATCTCTTTGTCTTACTCAAAGGACGGGTCTCCATGATGAGCACTGTATCACCAAGATTGGCTTCATTTTTCTCGTCATGTACATGGTATTTCTTTGTCTTCTGGACAAACTTACCATAAATAGGGTGCATCTCCTTGAACTTAGCCGCAATAACAATGGTTTTATCCATCTTGTTGCTTATAACCACACCCTGTCTTGTTTTTCTTAAATTTCTTGTTTCCATCTGGACCATTGTTATTTATTAAGTTCTCTCTGGCGGATTTCGGTTTTCAGACGTGCGATATCACGACGTGCTGCCTTAATCTGTGATGGATTCTCAAGAGGAGATATCGTATGGTTAAGCTTCAGCTGGTTCAAACGAGCAACCTCTGCCTCCAACTTCTCATTCAGAGACTTGCTATCTAACTCCTTTAATTCTTTACTCTTCATAGTTTAAGCGTTTTTATCGTAATCACGTCTAACAACAAACTTTGTCTTTACCGGCAGCTTCTGAGCAGCGAGGCGGAGAGCCTCTTTTGCAACATCGAAACTTACGCCTTCCACTTCAAAGAGGATACGACCCGGTGTTACAGGTGCGACCCATCCTGCAGGATCTCCTTTACCTTTACCCATTCGGACATCGGCAGGCTTGCGGGTGATTGGTTTGTCCGGGAATATTCTGATCCATACCTGACCTTCACGCTGCATGTAGCGGTTTACTGCCACACGAGCAGCTTCAATCTGACGGCTGTCGATCCATTTTGCCTCAAGTGTCTTGATGCCGAATGATCCGAAAGCCAATTGTGTGCCTCTGTGAGCGTTGCCTTTATTGCCACGTCCATCTTGAGGTCTTCTATATTTTACTCTTTTTGGCTGTAACATGATAGTGTCTTACTTTTAACGGTTATTGTTTCTCTTGCGATTACCGCGGTTGCCACGACCGCTATTAGAACCACCATTCTGCTTCTCCTGTGTAAAGTTAGGAGTCAAATCGCGCTCGCCATAAACCTCACCTCTGCAGATCCAAACCTTGATACCAAGGAGTCCTACTTTGGTAAGAGCCTCTGCCTGGCAGTAATCGATGTCAGCACGGAATGTGTGTAAAGGAGTTCTTCCTTCCTTGTACATTTCCTTACGTGCCATTTCTGCACCGTTAAGACGTCCGGTGATCTGAATCTTCACACCCTCGGCACCTGCACGCATTGTATTTTGTATCGCCATCTTGATAGCACGGCGATAAGCGATTTTTCCTTCAACCTGACGTGCGATATTGTTAGCAACGATTGTTGCGTCGAGTTCAGGTTTCTTTACCTCAAAGATATTGATCTGGATGTCTTTCTTGTAGAGTTTCTTGAGCTCCTCTTTCAGTTTGTCAACATCCTGTCCACCTTTACCAATGACGATACCAGGACGAGCTGTGCAGATTGTAATCGTAATGAGCTTCAATGTACGCTCTATTACAATCCTTGAAACACTGGCCTTAGCCAGACGCTCATTAAGGTATTTACGTATTTTCCGGTCTTCAACCAAGTTGTCTCCGAAGTTCTTTCCTCCGAACCAATTTGAATCCCAACCACGGATAATACCTAAACGATTGCTTATTGGATTAACTTTCTGTCCCATTCTGCTTATTTATTTTTCGTCATTAGTTTTGGAATCAACAAACAATGTCACGTGATTGCTGCGCTTGCGGATGCGGTATCCACGTCCTTGCGGAGCCGGTCTCATACGTTTCATTGTAACACCTTCATCAACGAAGACTTTAGAAATATAAAGTTCGCCGTCTTCTGCCTTGCGGTCATTTTTTGCTTCCCAGTTAGCGATGGCCGAGCGTAACAGTTTCTCAACGTCGGCGGCAGCCTGCTTCTTGGAGAATCTCAGTACTCCCAGTGCGCGATTAACCTCCATGCCACGAACCATGTCAACGACATAGCGCATTTTGCGTGGTGAAGAAGGAACGCCTTTGAGCTTTGCGAAGTACAAATTCTTAAGGGCCTCTTTTCTTTTCTCAGCCGCTATATGTTTTCTTGCTCCCATTATTATCTTTTGTTTTAAATGGTTTTAACCCGCTTACTTTCTGTTTCCGGCGTGTCCACCGAATCTACGTGTGGGAGAGAACTCTCCGAGTTTATGACCCACCATATTCTCAGTAATGTAAACAGGGATAAATTTATTTCCGTTATGAACTGCAACAGTGTGTCCCACGAAATCTGGGGATATCATTGATGCTCTGGCCCATGTCTTTACAACAGTCTTTTTGCCACTTTCATTCATGGCAAGGATTTTCTTCTCCAGAGAGACGTTGATGTATGGACCTTTTTTTAATGAACGACTCATAATTTACTCTTGTTAACTAAAATTATTTACTAGCTCTTTCGATGATATACTTGTTAGAAAGTTTCTTCGGTGCACGTGTCTTGAGACCCTTAGCATACAAGCCCTTACGTGAACGTGGGTGTCCACCAGACTGACGTCCTTCACCACCACCCATCGGGTGATCAACAGGGTTCATAACTACACCACGGTTGTGAGGACGACGACCGAGCCAGCGAGAACGTCCAGCCTTACCAGACTGTTCCAGAGCGTGGTCTGAGTTACCTACACTACCTACAGTTGCTTTACAAGCACTCAGAATCTGGCGTGTTTCACCAGAAGGGAGCTTAACTACACAATAACTGCCTTCACGAGAAGTCAATTGAGCAAAATTACCAGCCGAACGAACGAGCAACGCACCCTGTCCCGGACGCAATTCGATATTGTGAATCACAGTACCGACAGGAATGTTTGCCAGAGGAAGAGCATTACCTACTTCAGGAGCGGCTTCCGCACCAGACATCAGCTTTGCACCTACCTGCAGTCCATTAGGAGCAATAATGTAACGTTTTTCACCATCAGCATAAAACAACAAAGCAATACGAGCCGAACGATTCGGATCGTATTCTATTGTTTTAACTACAGCTGGAACACCATCTTTCTCACGTTTAAAGTCGATCAGACGATACTTTCTCTTATGACCGCCGCCTTTGTAGCGAACAGTCATTTTTCCGGTGTTGTTTCGACCACCGGTAGAGCGTTTACCGAAAACGAGAGACTTCTCTGGCACGGATGCAGTAATATCCTCGAACGTGCCAATAACCTTGTGTCTTTGACCCGGAGTAACCGGTTTTAATTTACGTACTGCCATTTTTTATTTTAAATATTGCTGTAAAAATCAATTGAATCGCCCTCCTTAAGAGTAACGATAGCTTTTTTATACGCGTTCTTCTGTCCTTTGATAAGACCAGCGCGTGTATAACGGCTCTGACGCTTACCAGAGTAACGCATTGTGTTCACGTCAATAACTGTAACATTGTACAGACTCTCGACTTCATCCTTAATCTGATACTTATTTGCGTCCGGGCTAACGATAAAGCCGTATTTTGTCTCAGCCTTTTTCGTTCTGGTCTCACCCTTTACCTTATAAGATTTCTCAACAGAAGACTTGTCTGTCATTTTGGTCATCTTCTCAGTGACCAATGGTTTTATGATAATTGCCATATTGCTATTGTCTCCCTATTATTTTGTTAAGATTCCGTCAATCATCTTCAGAGCGTCCTCTGTCACAACCAGTACATCAGCGTTCAAAACTTTGTATGTATTGAGTGCAGATGCGGTCATAACTTCAGTGCCCTGCAAGTTACGAGCTGACAAATATACATTTTTATTTACACCCGGCAAAAGGAGAAGAGTCTTGCGGCCTTCAACTTTAAGATTTTTAGTAATATTTACGAAATCTTTAGTCTTTGGAGCATCCATAGTGAAATCTTCCACTACAACGATGCCATTCTCCTGAGCCTTGTAAGAGAGTGCAGACTTACGAGCGAGAGCCTTAACTTTCTTGTTGAGTTTGAAGCCGTAGTCACGTGGTTTCGGACCGAAAACACGTCCACCACCTACGAGTACCGGAGAGTTGATGTCACCACGACGTGCACCGCCTCCGCCTTTCTGACGACCGAGCTTGCGGGTAGAACCGCTTACTTCACTTCTTTCCTTTGCTTTAGCCGTACCCTGACGCTGGTTAGCGAGGTATTGCTTAACGTCAAGATACAAAACGTGATCGTTAGGCTCAATTCCGAAGATAGATTCGTTCAACGTAACCTTTCTTCCGGTCTCCTGACCATTGATATTTAATACGCTAACTTCCATTATTTATTAATTAATACGGTTGAACCATTGCATCCTGCTACAGAACCTTTAACAAGAATAAGGTTGTGCTCTGGGATAACTTTTAACACTTTAAGATTCTGGGTTGTAACTCTGTCGCCACCCATCTGGCCGCCCATTCGCATACCCTTGAACACCTTTGCAGGGTAAGAGCAGGCACCGATAGATCCCGGTTTACGTGCGCGGTCGTCCTGTCCGTGAGTACTCTGTCCGACACCACCGAATCCGTGACGCTTCATAACACCCTGGAAACCTTTTCCCTTTGAGGTACCAACAACGTCAACGTACTTTGCGTCGTTGAAGATTTCAACAGTAAGCGTATCACCGAGGTTATATTCCTCGTCAAACTTGAACTCGGCCAAGTGTCTCTTAGGTGTTGTACCTGCTTTCTTGAAGCAACCCATCATAGCCTTGGTGGTATTCTTTTCCTTTGCCTCACCAAAGCCAAGCTGAACAGCTTTGTAACCATCTTTTTCGACGGTTTTAACCTGCGTTACAACACAAGGACCAGCTTCGATAACAGTGCACGGTACATTCTTACCGTCGGCACTGAAAACGGATGTCATTCCGATTTTTCTTCCAATTAATCCTGGCATTTCAATTAAAAATTAAATATTAAATAAAATAATACTATACCTTTATTTCTACTTCTACACCGCTCGGCAACTCAAGTTTCATGAGAGCGTCAACAGTTTTTGCCGTAGAGCTGTAAATATCAATAAGACGCTTGTAATCGCTGAGCTGGAACTGCTCACGAGCTTTCTTATTAACGAATGTACTGCGGTTAACAGTATAGATGCGTTTGTGTGTCGGCAGTGGAATAGGACCGCTAACGATAGCGCCTGTAGCCTTAACAGCCTTCACAATCTTTTCTGCAGACTTATCAACCAACTTGTGGTCGTAACTCTTCAATTTGATTCTGATTTTCTGACTCATATTATTTTTTGTTGTTTATTGTGTTTCAAAAAGGAGTCTGCCGCTTAAGAGTCATTCGCTAAGTCGGCAGTACTCCTGTTTTGCTTTATTTATTCTTTATACGAGATCTGCACGTCCCTTAACCTCTTCAAGCACAGCCTTTGCAATTGCGCTTGAAACCGGAGCGTGGTGATCGTACTCCATTGAACTTGTTGCACGTCCAGAAGTGATGGTACGCAGAGCTGTCACATATCCGAACATTTCTGCCAGAGGAACCATAGCCTTAACAATTCTTGCACCGCTGCGGGCCTCGTCCATACCCTCAACCTGTCCACGACGCTTGTTGAGGTCACCGATAACATCACCCATGTTCTCTTCCGGAGTAACAACTTCTACCTTCATGATAGGCTCCATGAGCACAGGACCTGCCTTCGGACAAGCATTCTTGTATGCGTTTACGGCTGCGAGCTCGAATGACAACTGGTCAGAGTCAACCGGGTGGAAAGAACCATCGGTCAGAACGACCTTAAGTCCAGTCATCGGGTAACCACCGAGCACACCGTTCTTCATTGCGGTCTCAAAACCTTTCTGAACAGACGGGATGAATTCCTTCGGCACATTACCACCTTTGACCTCGTTTACGAACTGCAGATCGCCTTCCTTGTAATCCTCGTCCTTCGGGCCGACTGTTACGATGATGTCAGCGAACTTACCACGTCCACCACTCTGCTTCTTGTAAACCTCACGCAGTGTGACAGGCTTTGTGATAGCCTCTTTATAGTTAACCTGCGGCTTACCCTGGTTACATTCAACCTTGAACTCACGTTTCAGACGGTCAAGAATGATATCGAGGTGAAGCTCACCCATACCAGAGATGATTGTCTGACCGCTCTGCTCGTCTGTACGAACAGTGAATGTCGGGTCCTCTTCAGCCAGCTTAGCAAGACCGTTGTCCAGTTTTGCGATATCAGCCTGGCTCTTCGGCTCAACTGCGATAGAAATCACAGTATCAGGGAATGTCATTGACTCGAGTACGATCGGGTGCTCTTCGTCGCAAAGAGTATCACCGGTGCGGATATCCTTGAAACCAACACCTGCGCCTATATCGCCGGCGTCGATAGAATCCATAGGAATTTCCTTGTTTGAGTTCATCTGGAACAGACGGCTGATACGCTCTTTCTTGCCCGAACGCGGGTTGTAAACGTATGATCCGGCTGTAACCTTACCAGAATAAACGCGGAAGAATACCAGACGTCCCATGAACGGGTCAGTTGCGATCTTGAATGCAAGAGCAGCTGTCGGCTCGTTCTCAGACGGCTTGCGGCTTTCCTCTTCTTCTGTCTCAGGATTTGTTCCGATGATATCACCTGTATCGAGCGGTGATGGAAGGAATGCGCAAGTGTAGTCTAGCAGCGGCTGAACACCCTTGTTCTTATATGAAGAACCAAGAAGCATAGGAGTAAGTTCCATCGAGATTGTACCCTTACGGATAGCAGCGATGAGTTCCTCCTCGCCTATTTCCTGGCCGTCGAGATATTTCTCCATCAAATTGTCGTCGAAGCTGGCAGCGCTCTCAAGAAGCTTGTCTCTCCACTCGTTAGCCTCGTCAACGAGGTCAGCCGGGATTTCTTCAACGTTATATTCAGCGCCCATTGTCTCATCATGCCAGAAGATAGCCTTCATCTTGATAAGATCGACAACGCCCTTGAAGTTCTCTTCAGCACCGATAGGAATCTGGATAGGACACGGATTAGCGCCGAGGATGTCCTTCATCTGCTGTACTGTCTCGAAGAAGTCAGCACCAGAACGGTCCATCTTGTTTACGTATCCGATACGTGGAACGCTGTACTTGTCAGCCTGACGCCATACGGTTTCCGACTGCGGCTGTACACCGTCTGCAGCAGAATATGTTGCAATGGCACCGTCGAGGACACGGAGTGAACGTTCAACCTCAGCAGTGAAGTCAACGTGTCCCGGAGTGTCTATCAAGTTGATTTTATAAGTATTGCCATTCCACTTCCAGCTACATGTAGTAGCGGCAGATGTAATGGTAATACCACGCTCCTGTTCCTGAGCCATCCAGTCCATTGTAGCAGCGCCGTCGTGCACCTCACCGATCTTGTGTGTCTTACCGGTGTAGAAGAGGATACGCTCAGACGTTGTGGTCTTACCGGCATCGATGTGAGCCATGATACCGATGTTACGTGTCAAATGTAAATCGCGATTTGCCATTTTCTTTTTACCTTATTTAGTCGATTAGAATCTGAAGTGAGCAAATGCACGGTTAGCCTCAGCCATGCGGTGCATATCTTCCTTACGTTTGAATGCGCCACCCTGGTTGTTGTATGCATCCATGATCTCGGCTGCGAGTTTTTCTGCCATGCTCTTACCGCCGCGCTTACGTGCGAACTGGATAAGATTCTTCATGGATATGCTCTCCTTACGTTCCGGACGTATCTCGGTTGGAACCTGGAATGTAGCACCACCGATACGGCGGCTCTTCACCTCAACCTGCGGAGTGACGTTGTCAAGCGCTTGTTTCCATATTTCCAGAGAAGACTTTTCTTCCTTGGCCATTTTTTCCTTCACAACATCAAGTGCTTTGTAGAAAATCTCGTATGAAGCATTCTTTTTGCCGTCATACATCAGATGATTAACGAATTTTGAAACCTTCTGGTCGTTGAAGACGGGATCCGGAAGAATCACGCGCTTCTTTGGTTTTGCTTTTCTCATTTTGTTTTGAAAATTTAATTCTGCTTGGGGCTGTTTATTAGTGTTCTTCAACGTCCGCACCCGGACATTTACTCAACCTGTTTCTTTAACAATTCTCCAGCAAAACGTTTACTAAATTTTTTTATAGTCCGATTAACAACCTATTGTTATTATTTCTTTGCCTTCGGACGTTTTGCACCATACTTAGAACGGCGCTGTGTGCGGTTTGCAACACCTGCGGTATCAAGAGTACCACGAACGATGTGATAACGTACACCAGGGAGGTCCTTAACACGACCACCACGAACAAGCACGATGCTGTGCTCCTGCAGGTTGTGTCCTTCACCCGGGATGTAGGAGTTCACTTCCTTCTGGTTTGTCAAACGTACACGGGCAACCTTACGCATTGCCGAATTAGGCTTCTTAGGAGTTGTCGTATAGACACGAACGCAAACGCCACGACGCTGAGGACATGCGTCCAGAGCCGGCGACTTACTCTTGTCTTCGAGCACCTTTCTGCCTTTTCTTACCAATTGTGAAATTGTAGGCATAATTTTACTTTTTAAAATTTATATATTTATTTTGTTGTTATCAAACCGTTACAAAAGGGCTACAATGAGCCTTTCGGGCTGCAAAGGTACGAACTTTTATTTGATTTGCCTAATGAAACCTTCAAAGAAAGAAACAAAGAATAGACGAATTAACATTATATAACACACGTTAGACTAAATTACCAGTATTATCGTCCAACATTTACTCTATCAATGACAATCACAGTATGTTCTGAGCCGCTTCCGGACATCAACTAACGACATTTACACACATGCAGAACCACCACCAACAACACATCTGCATCCGACTTTCCCGCATCATTTTCAGTCCGTTTTGCCTCCTTGATTCTTTAATAATGCAGACAAACCGACTGCTCAAAAGTTTCATGAATCCACGTTTTGCAGGGAGCGTCGCTTATAGACCGTCAGCGGCAACAATAGACTGCCACAACTTTCAAATCACAGATAACGCGACCGTCTGCAAACATACATACAAAGCGGCACCAGGCTTAAACAGTGTCAGCCACAAAACAACCTTCTGCATGACGGCACGACAAGGCTATCGGATAAGCAATCTTCCTGTAAGCCCACTCCATAACATAAGTGAGGCCTACAGGAAGACTATGCTACATATCTGTGCTCCGCCACTCTTGCAACGGCAAGAAGTCTAAGCGAACATCAGACGTATATTCAGAACAATTCACGTGCCTGCAGATCATGCCTCACCGGTACCACCGTTGAACGGAGCGATGGTGCGGCCCTGCTGGTTCGGTATCTGTATTTTACCGAACGTCTGCTCATATTTATATATATTTTCCTGCAAAGCCTGCAGCAGACGCTTTGCGTGTTCCGGAGCAAGAACCACTCTACTGCGCACCTGAGGTTTGGACATACCGGGAAGCATGCGTGCGAAGTCGAGCACGAAATCGGAACTTGAATGACTGATCAATGCAAGGTTGGCATATTGGCCGAGGGCTGTCTCCGGATTAAGCTCGATGGGAAAGCCCTGTTTCTGATTGTTGTTTTCGTCCATGATAATTTTTTAGTTTTAGATATTACAAAATAAAAAGCGCCGTATCCGCCAGCCGAGGCTGCAGGGTGCACAGCGCATCACATATATACTGCAAAGATAACATATCCGTAGAACATTCCCAAAAATATGCGTCGAAAAATAATTACCTCACGTAATAATAAATTAATGCCGACACGACCGAAAAATCATCAGCGCTATGACTGCACCGACTTTTCGTGCCTTCCATCGGCTTCAATGTCGGCATTTTTAAAGAAAACCCGGACGACGAACTTATAGATTTTCTTGACTTTATTTTGACAAAATAAAATCACGAAAGAAATGTAAAGGAATGTTAAATCGCATATAATTAAGACTCTTTCGTCCCGTACCGTCTTTTCATATACCCAGCAATGCGGTCCGGAATGGTTCATCTTGCGTTCTGATTTTGCCTGTTTCAGGGTCCGATTACGCCCATATCAGGGTGTGACATGGTGCATTTCAGCCCCTGATATGGGCCATATCGCGTGCCCAAACGGTGCTTTTTGCACGACGGGAAAGCAACCGCCGTACATAAGCCGTTGATGTTCAGTATTTTGTACAAACTTCTTATTTCTCGCATATTTGCCTCCGAAGCAAAGTCTGTCCGCAAATTCTCATTTATTTTTTGGGGTAGAACAGAAAACTCGGACAAAAAAATCACAGGATGCTGGAAATCTGTAAATAACCCATATTGTGTTCATTCCGGCAGAGTGGAATAATGCCTGTATAGGCTTGAAGCACCGGTCTCTTTGATTGAAGAATCAAGAGTAAATCTCCACTGCACACTTCCGGTCATACAAAACGGCCTTTCCGAGCTTGCAGAAAGACTCTGTCAAGACAACGAGAAAGCCCGTTCTACAAGCCCGGAAAGGCCGCTTCATAAATTAATATCAGTCTGCCCGACATGCGGACAATAAAACATGTCTTAACCCAACCGTCAAGAAGGCGATGACGGGAAACATCTACCGTTCGTCTGTACCGACACTTATCACCTCGCGCACAAGATAAACACCGTCATATTGTTCGGCGAAGCCATCGTCCCACTTGCCGTTATACTCCACCTTGAGCACAGCCTTCACAGAGCGTCCGTTCTTCTGTCCGCCCGTCACTCTGTCATACATATCAAGCAAGACACCGGTCTTGTCGACAAACCAGTATTCCTTGTCACTACCCGCCGGTACGAACGAACGCACCTCGTGTGCCACACGCAGTTCGCCCTCAAGTGTATAAAGTATGTCCTTTGAGATGCCTCCGGCCTTTGTGTCGGTGAGTTCGATGGTAGTCTCATCAAATATAGGTGCGTCCTGTCCTATTTCCACAAAGACCGCCTTCGACGGGTTGCTGTCGTATATCTCGAAATAGCGCATACCGCTGTTGCCCACTCCCCATCCGCTACATGTGACGGGCACAGGCTCATGACCGGAGATGGCGTCTATTTTCTTGGCATACTCTCCGTCCGGCACAAGTATATATCTGTGCACACCCTTCCTGCCTGAGTCCGTCTCCTTGAAACGGCAGGTCTGGCTTTCTATCCATCCTTTGGAGGCACGGAGAGTATCGAGCAGTCCTTTTGTGCCACGGTTGCCTGTATTGAATATCTGTATCAGTCTGTGAGGACGCACATCGTTGTCTCTCACAAGCACCATGCCCGGCAGCGACGGATCGGCCATGACTCGCATATGTTCGTTCTGTTGTGCGAGCATACGGAGTCCTGCCCCACTCACTTCCTTCCATACAAATCCCTCATAAGGCGGACGCGACGCCTTCAGGCTGTCCGGGCCTACGGTGCCTGCTGTCTTCATGTCGCCACGCACAAAGCGCATGGTGTGTCCGGCTCTGAAAGGTTTCAGTACAAGAGTGTCGCCCTGCAGGCTTACTATGTCGAACGTATCTGCCACAAGACCGTCATGTGCGGTTCCGCTCTCAGCACCGCTCAATATCAGAATTCCGTCACCAGCTTTCCATCTGTTGTATGCTGACAGATGCGTTCCCACTGGTACGAACTCACCGTTTTCCTTCAATTCCATACCTGCTACAAGAGAAGCTGCTCCGTCTGTCATCTCGTTCCATTGGCCGACAAGGCGTGATGCATCGTCTGAGGCACATGCACACAACCCGAATGACAATAAGAAATACAATTTTTTCATAATTCTTAGCTGTTGAAAATAGGAATAATCTGATTTGAAACATAACTACTGATGAATGCCGCACGAGACCGCTGTACGCATGAGAAACCGATAGCGGAAGTCGCAGTCACAACTGACACATGCATGCCGGAATGCCCTCCAAAAATATGAATATTAATTCACCGGACAATTTTTATTGTCATAAAAAAACAAAAAACGCAAATGATGTGCCAATGAAACACAATTCGCATACGGTGAATATAAGAATTATGGTGTAAAAGAAACGGAGACATGCACCTGCGCACATGTCTCCGTTTGTAATTATCATTTCCAATGCCAACAATCAGGCATCAGTACATTCAATATCATTCAGCCGAACCGTTCTCACCGGCAAAGTCGAGCACAGTCTTGCGGTTTGCCTGGATGCGGTCGTACTCTTCCTTCGAGCCAACGATGAGTTTCTCCCACTGGCGGAGTCCTGTACCGGCCGGGATGAGGTGACCAGTGATCACGTTCTCCTTCATACCTTCCAGACGGTCTACCTTACCACGTATTGCAGCTTCGTTGAGCACCTTGGTTGTCTCCTGGAACGATGCAGCCGAGATGAAGCTCTTGGTCTGCAATGCTGCACGTGTGATACCCTGCAGAATCTGTGTAGAGGTTGCGGGGATAGTATCGCGCACCTGAACAAGACGAAGGTCGCGGCGCTTCAGGCTGGAATTCTCGTCGCGCAGCTTGCGGGCAGAGATTATCTGGCCTACCTTCAGAGTTTCTGAGTCGCCGGCGTCGGTTACGTACTTCTTGCCCCAGATGCGGTCGTTCTCCTCTGCGAAGTCGAGTTTGTCCACCATTTCCTGCTCGAGGAATGTTGTATCGCCCGGTTCGTCGATCTGTACCTTGCGCATCATCTGGCGTACGATGATCTCGAAGTGCTTGTCGTTGATCTTCACACCCTGCAGATGGTATACGTCCTGAACCTCGTTGACGATGTACTCCTGAACGGCGGTCGGACCCTTGATGGCGAGGATGTCGCCCGGAGTGATGATACCGTCAGAAAGCGGAGTTCCGGCACGTACAGCGTCGTGCTCCTGAACAAGGATCTGCTTAGACAGGCTGACGAGATACTTCTTCTGGTCGCCGGTCTTACTGGTGACGATAATCTCACGGTTACCACGTTTAACCTTACCCATTGTAACCTCACCATCGATTTCTGATACGACGGCAGGGTTGCTCGGGTTGCGGGCCTCGAAGAGCTCGGTTACTCGAGGAAGACCTCCGGTGATATCTCCCGCCTTACCTACGGCACGCGGAATCTTGACAAGTGTGGCACCGGTCTTAACGGTCTGTCCGTCCTCGACAACAACGTGACCACCCACAGGGAAGTTGTATGTTCCGACAACCTCTCCGTCCGGTCCTATGATATCGCAGGTAGGAACTTTCGACTTGTCCTTGGAGTCGGTGATAATCTTTTCGGTAAGTCCGGTTGCCTCATCGGTCTCAGCACGATATGTGATACCTTCTATCACGTCGTTGAATTTCAGCGTACCGGCATACTCGGTAACGATGACTGCATTGAACGGGTCCCATTTGGCAATGAGGTCACCCTTCTTAACCACGTCACCATTCTTATAATAGAGTGACGAACCGTAAGGAACGTTGAGGGTTGAAAGAACGATGTCTGTGTGCGGATCTATGAAACGAACCTCTGACAGACGGCTTACAACCATGTCGCAGTTGATGTCTTTCTCGCCATCGTTCTCAACGAACGGAACGACACGGAGCTCATCGAACTCGATGCGTGAATCGTTCTTCGCAACGATCGAGGCGTTGGCAGCTGCGTTGGCAGCCACACCACCGGCGTGGAACGTACGAAGAGTAAGCTGTGTACCCGGCTCACCGATGGCCTGTGCGGCAATCACACCGACAGCCTCGCCGAGCTGTACCATACGGCTTGTGGCAAGGTTACGTCCGTAACACTTCATGCAGACACCGTGCTTGCTCTCGCAAGTGAGCACCGAACGAATCTCGACGCTCTCGATAGGAGAATCCTCTATTGCCTTTGCGATAGGTTCGGTGATTTCCTCACCGGCTGCGACAATGAGTTCGCCTGTTGTAGGATGGATTATATCGTGAACCGATACACGGCCGAGGATACGCTCATAAAGAGTAGAGATGACTTCGTCGCCGTTCTTGAGGGCTGTGCAGACAAGTCCGCGCAGTGTACCGCAGTCTTCCTCAGTGATGATGACATCGTGAGAGACATCGACAAGACGACGTGTAAGGTATCCGGCATCGGCTGTCTTCATAGCGGTATCGGCAAGACCCTTACGGGCACCGTGAGATGCGATGAAGTACTCGAGCACTGACATACCCTCCTTGAAGTTTGAAAGAATAGGGTTCTCAATAATCTGCGCGCCCTCTGCTCCGGCTTTCTGAGGTTTGGCCATAAGTCCACGCATACCTGACAGCTGCTTGATCTGATCCTTAGAACCACGGGCTCCAGAGTCGAGCATCATGAACACAGCGTTGAATCCCTGGTCGGCCTCAGTCATTTCCTTCATGAGGACGTTGGCAAGGTCGTTGTTCACGTGAGTCCATGTATCGATGACCTGATTGTAACGCTCGTTGTCGGTGATGAATCCCATGTTGTAGTTCTCAGTGATCTGACGAACTTCCTCATTACCTTTAGCAACGATAGCTTCCTTCTCCTTCGGGATGATGATATCGTCGAGGTTGAACGACAGACCGGCAACGTATGACATACGATAACCGAGGTTCTTGATACCGTCGAGGAACTCGCATGCACGGGCCATACCAACGGTCTTGATTACATCGGCGATGATACCACGCAGTGTCTTCTTTGATATGATGTCGTTGAAGTAACCTACCTCGTCCGGAATAATCTGGTTGACAATCACACGTCCTACAGAAGTATCGACCATGTGTCTTGTCTTCACGCCGTCAACGACATCGTCAACAACAACCTTTACAGGAGCGTGCAGGTCGCACTTGCCTTCGTTGTGTGCGATGAGTGCCTCTTCCGGACCATAGAATATAAGTCCCTCGCCCTTTGCACCCGGACGAATCTTAGTAATATAGTAGAGTCCGAGAACCATATCCTGTGACGGCACCGTGATAGGAGCACCATTGGCAGGGTTAAGGATGTTGTGGCTCTGGAGCATCAGAATCTGTGCCTCGAGGATGGCCTCGTTGCTCAACGGGAGGTGAACAGCCATCTGGTCGCCATCGAAGTCGGCGTTGAACGCCGTACATGCAAGCGGGTGGAGCTGGATGGCCTTACCCTCGATAAGTTTCGGCTGGAACGCCTGAATACCGAGACGGTGAAGTGTCGGCGCACGGTTGAGAAGTACCGGATGTCCCTTCATCACGTTCTCAAGGATATCCCAGATGACCGGTTCGCGACGATCCACAATCTTCTTGGCGCTCTTAACTGTCTTCACGATACCGCGCTCGATGAGCTTGCGGATGATGAACGGCTTGTAAAGCTCAGCTGCCATGAGTTTCGGCAGACCACATTCGCCCATCTTCAACTCAGGACCTACGACGATAACCGAACGTGCTGAATAATCGACACGCTTACCGAGAAGGTTCTGACGGAAACGTCCCTGCTTACCTTTAAGTGAATCAGACAGAGACTTCAGCGGACGGTTGCTGTCGCTCTTAACTGCAGAACTCTTGCGTGAGTTGTCGAAGAGACTATCGACAGCTTCCTGAAGCATACGTTTCTCGTTTCGGAGGATGACCTCAGGAGCCTTGATCTCAACGAGTCGTTTCAGACGGTTGTTACGTATGATGACACGACGATAGAGGTCGTTGAGGTCGGATGTTGCAAAACGTCCACCATCGAGCGGAACAAGCGGACGAAGCTCTGGCGGAATGACAGGGATAATCTTCATGATCATCCACTCAGGACGGTTCACGCCACGGCTCGAGCGGAATGCCTCGACAACCTGCAGACGCTTGAGCGCCTCTGTCTTACGCTGCTGAGAAGAGTCGTTGTTGGCACGGTCGCGCAGTTCGTAGGAAAGTGCGTCGAGGTCAATATTTGCCAGAAGGTCATAAATGGCTTCGGCACCCATCTTGGCAATGAACTTGTTGGGATCAGAATCGTCGAGATACTCGTTCTTCGGATCGAGCTTGTTCTCAATGATGTCGATGTACTCTTCCTCTGACAGGAAGTCCATCTTGTGAGAACCGTTTATCTCAACGCCCTCTGAGTCTGTTCTGCCCTCGAGAGCTCCCGGCTGTATGACAACATACTTCTCATAATAGATCACAGAGTCGAGACGCTTGGTAGGCATACCGAGCAGATAACCTATCTTGTTAGGCAAAGAACGGAAATACCATATATGTGCTACAGGAACCACCAGCTCGATGTGTCCGCTGCGCTCACGACGTACCTTCTTCTCTGTCACCTCAACACCGCATCGGTCGCAGACAATGCCTTTATAACGTATGCGCTTGTACTTTCCGCACGCACACTCATAGTCACGTGTCGGACCGAAAATGCGCTCGCAGAAGAGTCCGTCACGCTCTGGCTTGTATGTTCGATAATTGATTGTTTCCGGTTTGGTCACCTCGCCATACGAGTTCTCCAGAATCTCTTCAGGCGAAGCAAGAGCTACGGTAATCTTCGTGAAATTATTCTTTATTTTTGTATCTTTCTTGAAAGCCATATTGTTTTATAATTTAGGGTGTACGGGATTAATCTAGTTTGATACTTAAACCAAGGCCGCGAAGCTCGTGCAGAAGCACATTGAGCGACTCAGGTATTCCCGGCGTAGGCATCGGGTCGCCTTTGACAATTGCCTCGTATGCCTTTGAACGGCCGACAGTATCATCAGACTTGATTGTCAGAATCTCCTGAAGTACATGGCTGGCACCGAATGCCTCGAGTGCCCAAACCTCCATCTCTCCGAAACGCTGACCTCCGAACTGAGCCTTACCTCCAAGAGGCTGCTGTGTGATGAGTGAGTACGGACCGATGGAACGTGCGTGCATCTTGTCCTCAACCATGTGACCGAGTTTCAAGAAGTAGGTTATACCTACGGTTGCCGGCTGGTCGAAGCGTTCTCCTGTCTCACCATCATAGAGGTGTGTAGAGCACAAGTGCGGCAGTCCTGCCTTGTCTGTCCATTCTGAAAGGTCATCAAGTTTCGCACCATCGAAGATAGGTGTAGCGAACTTAACACCGAGTTTCTTACCTGCGGCACCAAGAATGGCCTCGAATATCTGTCCGAGGTTCATACGTGAAGGCACACCCAGAGGGTTCAATACGATATCTACAGGACGGCCATCCTCAAGGAACGGCATATCCTCCATGCGTACGATACGCGATACGATACCCTTGTTACCGTGACGTCCGGCAAGTTTGTCACCGACACTGATCTTACGTTTCTTCGCAATATAAACTTTTGCCATCTGCAGAATACCTGAAGGCAGCTCGTCGCCGATTGTTATAGCGAACTTTCTACGCTTGAGCTCTGCGTCAAGGAGTTTATACTTACGTATGTAGTTCATTATGAGTTTCTGAATGAGCTCGTTGGTGTGAGCGTCATCGGTCCACCCGTTAGACTGGATGCCGTCATACTCAAGGTTCTTGAGAACCGGGGCTGTAAACTTGCTGCCCTTTGTGATGATCTCGGCACCAGAATAATCCTTGACACCCTGCGAAACTTTGTCCTCTGTAAGAGTAAGCAGCTTCTCAACAAGAATATCCTTCAGGTCGTTGTTCTTTGCCTCGTACTCTTCGTCGATCTTTGCGAGCAGCACCTTGTCCTGCTTCTTCGACTCACGGGTCTTGATGGCGCGTGAGAACATCTTCTTGTCTATTACGACACCGCTGAGTGACGGATTGGCCTTCAAAGAAGAATCCTTAACATCTCCGGCCTTGTCACCGAAGATAGCGCGGAGAAGTTTCTCCTCTGGTGAAGGATCGCTCTCACCCTTAGGCGAAATCTTTCCGATAAGGATGTCACCCGGTTCTACGCGTGCACCGATACGGATAACTCCGTTGTCGTCAAGGTCCTTTGTGGCTTCCTCGCTGACATTAGGAATATCGCTGGTGAACTCTTCCATACCACGCTTTGTCTCACGTACGTCGAGAGAGTATTCGTCTACATGAACAGATGTGAGGACATCGTCACGAACCATACGCTCGCTAAGAACGATGGCATCCTCATAGTTGTAACCCTTCCAAGGCATGTATGCGACAAGAAGGTTGCGACCAAGAGCAAGCTCGCCATTTTCGGTAGCGTAACCCTCAGTAAGGATATCGCCGGCCTTTACTCTCTGACCCTTATTACAGATAGGACGCAGGTCAATGGTCATGTTCTGGTTTGTACGACGGAACTTCGGTATGCGGTATTCCTTTGATGCCGGCTCGAAGCTTACGAACTCCTCTTCTTCTGTGCGGTCGTACAAAATACGTATGGTTGTAGCATCTACATATTCAATAACACCGTCACCCTCGGCTGTAATCATTGTACGTGAATCTTCACATACCTGTTTCTCCAGACCGGTTCCAACGATAGGAGCATCATTGTGCAAAAGCGGAACGGCCTGGCGCATCATGTTACAACCCATCAACGCACGGTGACCATCATCATGCTCGAGGAAAGGAATAAGTCCGGCAGATACTGATGCAATCTGCTGCGGCGAAACGTCCATAAGATCGACCTGATCAGGTGCTACGACAGGGAAATCCGCATCCTGACGGCACTTCACATAGTCGCGGATGAATGATCCGTCTTCGCGAAGCGGAGCGTTACCCTGACCAATGATGTGATCCTGCTCTTCCTCTGCGGTAAGATATACCACATCGTCATTATTAAGATCAACCTTTCCGTCAACGACCTTACGATATGGAGTCTCGATGAATCCAAGTTCATTGATTGTTGCATATACACACAATGAAGATATAAGTCCGATGTTAGGACCTTCAGGACTCTCAATAGGACAAAGACGTCCGTAATGTGTATAGTGAACGTCACGTACCTCGAATCCTGCACGCTCACGCGAAAGACCACCAGGACCAAGTGCAGACAAACGACGTTTGTGTGTGACCTCAGCAAGAGGGTTGGTCTGGTCCATGAACTGTGACAGCGGGTTAGTTCCGAAGAACGAGTTGATCACGCTGGATATAGTCTTGGCGTTGATAAGATCTGTAGGCTGGAACACTTCGTTGTCACGAACGTTCATACGCTCACGTATTGTACGGCTCATACGTGCAAGTCCTATTGAGAACTGATTGCTCAACTGCTCGCCTACAGTGCGTACACGACGGTTAGACAAGTGGTCGATATCATCTACAGTAGCATTTGAGTTGATGAGCTGTATCAGATATTTTATAATCTCGATGATATCATCCTTTGTCAGTACGCGTACATCAGAATCTGTGTTAAGGCCGAGTTTCTTGTTGATACGATAACGACCTACCTCACCCAAATCGTAACGCTTGTCTGAGAAGAACAGATTCTGGAACACCTCACGTGCACTTGCGTCATCAGCAGGGTCTGCATTACGGAGCTGACGGTAGATGTAAAGCACAGCCTCCTTCTCAGAGTTGCTCGGATCCTTTGCAAGTGTATTGAAGATGATAGAATATTTGTTGGCAGCCTCAGCGTCCTTATGCAGGAGGACAGACTGAGCACCGCTATCTATTATTTCTGCAATATTGTCTTCGGTGAGTTCGGTCTCACGTTCCATTATGACCTCATTACGCTCAATGGAAACAACCTCACCGGTATCCTCGTCAACGAAATCTTCATTCCAGCTCTTGAGAACACGCGCAGCCAACTTGCGTCCTATCGCTGCCTTCATGTTCTTCTTGTTCACCTTAACCTCCTCGGCAAGGTCGAATATCTGAAGAATATCCTTATCCTGCTCATATCCTATCGCACGGAGAAGAGTTGTTACCGGCAACTTCTTCTTACGGTCGATATAAGCATACATCACATTGTTGATATCTGTAGCGAATTCTATCCATGATCCCTTGAACGGAATGATACGTGCAGAATACAGCACAGTTCCGTTGGCATGTACGCCCTGACCGAAGAATACACCTGGAGAACGATGAAGCTGTGAAACAACAACGCGCTCGGCACCATTTATAATAAATGTACCTTTGCTCGTCATATAAGGGATTGTACCCAAGAATACGTCCTGAATGAATGTACCGAAATCCTCGTGATCCGGGTCTGTACAATATAATTTCATCTTAGCCTTCAGTGGCACACTATACGTAAGGCCACGCTCGAGACATTCCTCTATTGTATAGCGCGGCGGATCGATATAGTAGTCGAGGAACTCAAGAACGAAATTATTACGCGTGTCTGTAATTGGGAAATTTTCAGAGAATACCTTATACAGACCGTCGTTCTTGCGTTCTTCGGGGGGAGTGTCCATCTGAAGGAAATCTTTAAACGACTTTAGCTGCACATCGAGAAAATCCGGATATGGCATCGGATTGTGGATGCTGGCAAAATTCACTCTGTTATCAACAATTTTTGAAGCCATCAGAAGATATTAATATTAACAATAAAATTTAAAAGACACAAAAAGGTTAGAACCAACCTACCTGGAAGATTCTAACCATATTTTAAAAAGATTCAAATGATGAGAGAACACCCATGCTCTCTCATCACGAATTTATAAGTTATTACTTAAGTTCAATCTTAGCACCAGCTGCCTCGATGGTCTTCTTCAGGTTTTCAGCCTCTTCCTTAGAAAGACCTTCCTTGATTGTTGCAGGAGCACCGTCTACGAGATCCTTAGCCTCTTTCAGACCAAGACCGCAAGCTTCCTTAACTGCCTTTACAACCTGGAGCTTAGCGCCACCAACTTCAGCAAGAACAACATCGAAAGATGTCTTCTCTTCTGCCTCAGCAGCTGCGCCACCGGCTGCAGGACCAGCAGCTACAGCTACAGCTGCAGCAGCGGGCTCGATACCATACTCATCCTTCAGGACTGTTGCCAACTCATTTACTTCTTTTACTGTAAGATTTACTAACTCTTCAGCAATAGCTTTTATATCTGCCATTTTATTTAAATTTTTAATTGTTTTTTATTATTAATAATTGATTTTTATTATTCAGGGCGTTCACCCAAAGTCTTAAGAACACCATGAATTGTGTTTGCACCTGACTGAAGTGCAGAAACGACATTCTTAGCAGGCGACTGCAGCAATGTAACGATTTCGGCGATAACCTCGCTCTTGCTCTTCAGTGCGGCGAGCTCTGCAAGCTTATCAGCACCTACGTATATGCATTCCTCAGCATAAGCGCCCTTCAAAGCAGGGACACCTTCCTTGCTATAGTCTTTGAGCAGCTTGGCCGGAACATTAGCAGTGTTTGTGAACATAACTGCTGTTGTACCTTTCAGAGTGCCATACAGAGGTTCGAAATCAATTTCAGAAGCCTCAAGAGCCTTGTGAAGAAGAGTATTCTTCACAACAACCATCTTTATCTCGCTTTTGAAACATTTGCGACGCAGATTGCTTGTTGCCTCTGCATTCAAACCTGTTACATCAACCAGATAGAAATGAGGATATTCCTTCAGTTTCTGGCCGAGATCATTTATAATAGTATCTTTTACTTCTTTTCTCATTTTACAAAACTTTTAGAGTTACTCAACTGATTTAGGATCAACTTTGATACCCTTACTCATAGTGCTTGAAATAAAGATACTCTTAATATATGTACCTTTAGCAGCAGAAGGTTTCAGCTTAATAACAGTAGCGATAAACTCCTTGGCATTCTGCATGATCTGCTCAGCGGTAAAACTTACTTTACCTATAGAGGTGTGAATAATACCAGCCTTATCAACCTTAAAGTCTATCTTACCTTGCTTAACCTCTTTTACTGCCTTGGCAACATCCATTGTCACAGTGCCGCTCTTTGGGTTTGGCATAAGTCCACGAGGACCGAGTACACGTCCCAAAGGTCCAATCTTACCCATGCACGACGGCATTGTTATAATAACGTCTACATCAGTCCATCCACCTTTAATCTTCTCGATATATTCGTCAAGACCGACATAGTCAGCACCTGCTTCTTTTGCAGCAGCCTCAGCATCAGGTGTACACAAGCAGAGCACGCGGGTAACCTTACCAGTACCGTTCGGGAGTGAAACAACGCCACGAACCATCTGGTTTGCCTTACGCGGGTCAACGCCTAAGCGTACATCTATATCAACTGAAGCATCAAACTTAGTTGTAGTGATTTCCTTAACCAACTCTGATGCCTCCATCAAAGAGTATGCTTTCCCTGCTTCAACCTTATCAGCTACTGATTTTTGATTTTTTGTCAGTTTACTCATTTTCTTAATTGAAGTTATAAATTATTTACCAGGGAAGTCCCCTTTTACAGTTATACCCATACTTCTTGCTGTTCCGGCAACAAGCTTCATAGCTGATTCTACAGTGAAGCAATTAAGGTCCTTCATCTTGTCCTCTGCAATAGCTCTAACCTGATCCCAAGTCACGCTTGCAACTTTCTGACGATTAGGCTGTGCTGAGCCGCTCTTCACCTTGGCAGCCTCTTTAAGCTGTACTGCTGCAGGCGGAGTCTTAAGCTCGAAGCTGAACGACTTGTCAGTGTAGTATGTGATAACAACAGGAATGATCTTTCCTGCCTTATCCTGGGTTCTGGCGTTGAACTCTTTGCAGAATCCCATAATGTTAATACCCTTTGAACCCAAAGCCGGTCCTACGGGAGGAGAGGGATTCGCTGCGCCACCTTTAATCTGTAATTTGATTAATCCAGCAACTTCTTTAGCCATTTTTGTTTATAATTAAATGATTAGTATAAAAGAGATGAGATACACCCGTAACAATGCATCAGCCCTCTTTTTCAACTTGCATAAAACCTAATTCCAATGGAGTCTTTCTTCCGAAGATCTTGACCATTACCTTCAGCTTACGCTTTTCAGTGTTGACTTCTTCAATCACGCCACTGAATCCGCTGAAAGGACCGTCAATCACCTTAACGGTTTCATCGACAACATACGGAATGTTCACATCGTCCACAAGCTCAGTTTCTTCTGCGGTTCCAAGCATACGGTTAATGTCTGCCTGAGGAACCGGAGAAGGGTTGTCCAGTCCACCTAAGAAACCAAGGACGTTAGGCATGAAGCGCAGTGTATGTGCGACATCACCCACGAGCGAGGCTTCCACGAAAACATAGCCTGGAAGAGAGATCTTTTCTTTGATTACCCTCTTTCCATTACGCAAAGAAGCATGCTTCTCCATCGGTATCATAACCTGAGAAACATGTGTAGATAGCAACGTGTTGTGTTTCATTTCAGCCTCGATATATTCTTTTACCTTAGCCTCTTTACCACTGACAGCACGTAAAACATACCAGTTCTTTCCTGTTTCAGCCATTTTCCAATAAATTAACCTGGATAAACCATACTCATGATCCACTCAAAAAGTTGATCCATTGCGAATACGATACATGCTATGACAAGGGAAGCAGATAATACAACCATAGCACTATGCGTAAGTTCGGCACCTGTAGGCCACGTAGTCTTATGCGCAAGTTCGTTGTAACAAACCTTGCAATAATTAACGAATTTCTTGAACATATTATCTCTATTTTGCACGGGATGAGAGACTCGAACTCCCGACACCTGGTTTTGGAGACCAGTGCTCTACCAACTGAGCTAATCCCGTAAAAAATTCCCGCATGCCGCTCATGCGGGAACGTTTATTCTTTTTTCATGATCAAGGAAGCATAAGTTTCCTTCTCACGAGATATTAGTCTTCGTAAACTTCTGTAATCTGACCAGAACCTACTGTACGTCCACCCTCACGGATAGCGAAACGCAGACCCTTGTTCAAAGCAACAGCATAGATAAGCTCTACGGTGATCTCTACGTTATCACCAGGCATTACCATTTCTACGCCTTCCGGAAGAGTGATCTCACCGGTGCAGTCCATTGTACGGAGATAGAACTGAGGACGATACTTGTTTCCGAATGGAGTGTGACGTCCACCTTCTTCTTTCTTCAATACGTAGATAGAAGCCTTGAACTTCTTGAATGGTTTGATCTGACCCGGATGGCAAAGTACCATACCACGTTTGATCTCATTCTTGTCGATACCACGGAGGAGCAGACCTACGTTATCACCAGCTTCACCTTCCTCAAGAATCTTGCGGAACATTTCAACACCAGTTACAACGCTCTTCTTATCCTCACCGAGACCGAGGAGCTCAACTTCGTCACCGACCTTTACACGACCAGTCTCGATACGACCGGTAGCAACTGTACCACGACCAGTGATTGAGAATACGTCCTCAACAGGCATCAAGAACGGTTTGTCGAGATCGCGTGGCGGCTCCTGAATCCATTCATCAACGGCGTTCATCAGCTCCATTACTTTCTCTTCCCATTTTGCTACACCGTTAAGTGCGCCAAGTGCAGAACCACGGATGATAGGAGTCTCATCTTCATATCCGTACTGCTCGAGGATTTCTCTAACCTCCATTTCAACAAGTTCGAGCATTTCCTCATCGTCAACCATATCACACTTGTTCAGGAATACGACCATACGCGGAACGTTTACCTGACGTGCGAGAAGCACGTGCTCACGTGTCTGAGGCATCGGACCGTCTGTAGCAGCTACAACGAGGATTGCACCATCCATCTGAGCGGCACCAGTTACCATGTTCTTTACATAGTCAGCGTGTCCCGGGCAGTCAACGTGTGCATAGTGACGTTTTGCTGTTTCATATTCCACATGGGCAGTATTGATAGTGATACCGCGTTCTTTCTCCTCAGGTGCGTTATCAATCTGGTCGAAAGACTTAACCTCAGAAAGACCCTGCTTAGCCAAAACTGTTGTGATGGCAGCGGTCAAAGTGGTCTTACCGTGGTCAACGTGACCAATCGTACCAATGTTTACGTGCGGTTTCGTGCGCACAAAAGTCTCTTTAGCCATAGCTTTTCTTTTTTATTTATATAAATTGAATTATCTGTTTTTCTTCTGACTTTAAACAAATAAAGAACAGAAG
>ULQM01026802.1_pt1 | contig 102069 bp, 104 predicted proteins | sample 1954451 | NCBI WGS metagenome assembly ULQM01 (sample SAMEA4835655, study PRJEB28245) | human gut metagenome | biome: gut microbiome; material: fecal sample | place: Denmark | collected 2008 | reverse complement strand
AGCCGCATCCGCAGCCGCAGTCCTCTCCGTCCTCATGACTGTGGTCGCCGCAGCCGGAGCAGCCGGAGCAGCCACCGCCGCCGCAGCCGCCTTCGTCGGAAAGGAAGGGAAGCTGCCCGCGCATGAGAAGCTCCGCCGCATCGTCGGAGTTGCCGCAGAAGCCTGCGAACGCAACGATGCCGTAGGCCGCCAGCGCCGCTCTCGCGTGAACGCCGATGTTGCCGACGATGACGGCGTCAACATTCAGGCTGTCCATGAGATCGGCAACAGCCTGATGCCCGGATTCCTTGACCTCGACTATCTCCTTGGAGATGATCTCGGTATTGTCGTCATTTGTCTTGTAGACGGCGAACATCTCGGCGTGGCCGAAGTGCTCGAATATTTCGTTGTCCTTGTAAGATACTGCGATTATCATTTGCTGTCTCCTTTTTCTATAAAGTCTGCCAGAGCGTCAAGAGCGTCGGCGCTTATACTTTCAATTTCGCCCGCGTCGACCATCGTTGAAATGACAGGGTCGATGGGCAGGCGCGCTGTGTGCCCGATGCCGAATTCCTTTGCAACGGCATCGACCCTGCTCGCACCGAATATCTCGTGCTCCTTGCCGCAGTCGGGGCATTTGAAGTAGCTCATGTTCTCGACGATGCCGAGCACCGGAATGTTCATAAGCTTTGCCATGTTAACGGCCTTGGCCACGATCATGGACACCAGCTCCTGAGGCGAGGTGACGATAATGATGCCGTCGATGGGCAGTGACTGGAAAACGGTGAGTGGAACGTCGCCCGTTCCTGGAGGCATATCGACAAACATGTAGTCGACGTCATTCCACAGCACATCGCTCCAGAACTGCGTAACTACGCCGGCGATTACAGGACCTCGCCACACGACGGGATCTGTCTCGTTGTCGAGGATGAGGTTTACGGACATAATCTGCGTGCCCTTGTTTGAGTAGCAGGGGATGAGCAGCTCTTCCGTGCCGCGGGCATGCTCGCGGATGCCGAAGGCCTTAGGGATCGACGGGCCCGTAATATCCGCATCCAGAACGGCCGCCTGATAGCCGCGGCTCTGCATTTTGCTTGCCAGAAGGCCGGTGACAAGGCTCTTGCCGACGCCGCCCTTGCCGCTTACGACGGCAATGACCTTTTTGACGCTTGCCGCCGGATTGAGCTTCGCTCTCAGATCCTGAGTTTCGCGCTCGCCGCAGTTTTCCTGACAGGTCGAGCAATCATGTGTACATTCGCTCATTACAATTAACTCCTAATATCAAATATTACGTAATTTCATTATAATACTACTGCACTGTTTTGTCCAGTCGGCGGATAAGATACATTGCCGCAAACCCCGTAAACACACCGGTCACTATGGCCGAAGCCAGAAGAACGGGCGCATACAGAAACAGTGAGGCCGTTTTTGTTATGAGCACCGCCGCACACAGCTGACCGAGATTGTGCGCCACAGCCCCTAATACGCTGACCACCCAAAGAAGCTTTCCCGAAAACGGCCTGAGCGTCAGGCACATGACGGCATATGCCAGAGCACCGCCGGCAATACTGAATATGAATGCCGATACGCCGCCTGTGAACACGCTGCCCATTGCGATGCGTACAAGCAGGATAAGCCCCGCCTCGCGCCGCCCGAGCATTACCATGGCGATGAGCGTGACGATATTGGCAAGACCGAGCTTTACGCCCGGAACGGGGATCGGAGCCGGTATCTGCGCTTCAATGACGAAAACGATCAGCGAGGCGGCCGTGAACATTGCCATGAGCGCGAGCCTTCTCGTCTTAGGCATCTATATCGTCCCCCTCGATCTCTATTGTGAGTCTGTGGGGCAGACACACGATCGGAACGCCGGCCTGGCTGACCTTGCCCTGATCCATGCAGATATGGTCGCGGCAGTCGGCCTCTGTTACGCTTATACCATCGTGCTCTATGTGTAATTTATTATACCCAAACTCCGTCTTGATTTCCATGTCATATGCAACAGCGACGGTGTCAAGGTTGATTTTTTCATATATTTCGCCGTCGACGCGTATGACGGCGACTGCACCGTGCCCGCCGCTGCCCTTGAGCAGCAGGAAAGCCGCCGCGCATATAACGAGCACTGCGGCAAATATCACTATCCATGTTTTCGAGCTTTTCATATTCATGAACCTATTGTAAATAAATCCGGCTTGCTTGTCAATGCAGTACATTTATGATATTATTAATCAATATCCGTGAGCTTGCAATACTATCAAATTCAAAAGAGGTGAAATGCTTGGCGGACATGATCGTCACTGTAGCTTCTTATATACTTCCGCTGTTTGCGATAATCGTTCTCATTCGCTGCATGCGCAGCATGCTCGGCAACAAATCGCAGACCGAGATATGGGGATATATCCACAAGGATGACGGCGTTGCGCTTATAAACCATTGGGAGAATCTCATCGGCCGCTCGAAATCGGCGGATATATGCCTGCCGTATGCCTCGGTCAGCCGTGTGCACGCGGTGCTTATCCGCAGTCCTAAGGGCGTGTGGCGTATATTCGACATCTTCTCCAAGGGCGGAGTCTGGGTCAACGGCGAAAAGGTGCAGGGTGTGGGCACCGTCGTGCGCGACGGCGACGTTTTGAACCTTGCCGGAAACAGCGTGCGCTTTCGAGATATAAGCGAAAAGCAGCGCGACGCTATCGAAGCGCGCAGAACTCAGAGCTGGAAGCGTGTTCACCCGGCGGTGACGCTGTTTTTCCTGACGGTTTTTCAGGCGATACTTCTGCTTGAGCACCTGTGCACGGCCGAAAGCGAGTATGCGGCCGGCATACTGCTCGGCTTTGTGCTGCTCGTGCTGCTCGAGTGGTTTTGCTATTTTGCCATGCGCAGCATACGCCGCACGGGCTTTGAGGTCGAAACTCTGGCCTTTTTCCTGTCTTCTATCGGTCTTTCTGTTATAGCCTCGTCCGTACCGGACGAGATGTTCCGGCAGATGATAATCGTCTTCGCGGGCGTCGTTGCGTTTTTTGCCCTCGGCTGGTGGCTGCGCGATCTTGACAGAACGAAGACCATGCGCCTGCCGCTGGCGATACTGTCGGTGCTCATTCTCGCCGCGGTGCTCGTTCTCGGAACGGAGCAGTACGGCGCGAAAAACTGGATACGCATAGGGACGCTGTCCGTCCAGCCCTCGGAATTTGTAAAGGTCGCGTTTATCTATGTCGGCGCTGCTACGCTCGACAGGCTGTTCAGCACCAAAAACCTTATTCTTTTTATCGCGTTTTCGGCACTGTGCGTTATATTTCTCGCCTTCAGCAGCGATTTCGGCACGGCGCTTATATTTTTCGTAACCTTCCTCGTGATATCCTTCATGCGCTCGGGCTCGATAGCAACTGTCGCCCTTGCCGTGACGGGAGCGGGCATGGCAGGCTTTCTGATGCTTAAAATGAAAGCTCACGTCGCTCGACGCTTTGCTACATGGGGACATATCTGGGACGCCGAGAATATCTGGGACGGCGGCTATCAGCAGACCCACGCACTCTCGGCCGGCGCATCCGGCGGACTTTTCGGCAAGGGTGCGGGCAACGGCTGGCTCAAGAGTACCTTTGCCGGAAATACAGACACGGTATTCGGTGTCATGTGCGAGGAGCTCGGGCTCATAGTAGCCATATGCGCCGTGCTTGCGATACTGGCGCTTGCGTTTTTTGCCGTGCGCAACTCCGGCCACGGCCGCAGCGCGTATTATTCCATAGCAGCCTGTGCGACGGCGAGCATGTTTATGGTGCAGGTCGCGCTGAACGTGTTCGGATCTGTTGATATCCTGCCGTTTACAGGCGTAACATTCCCGTTCGTGTCACGCGGCGGCACGTCTGTTCTTGCGTGCTGGATGCTGCTTGCGTTCATAAAGGCCGGTGACACGCGCAAGGGCGCAAGCTTCGTAGTGCGTCCGCCGGAGGCAAAAACTAAAAAGCAGCAGCGCGAAAGTGCCGCGCCGAGGGAGGAGACGGCATGAAAAAAGTATCACTGCGCGCCTTTTCCGCACTGCTTATGGCGTTTCTCATCGTCATCGGGCTTTTCGTGTACATCGGACGGTATATAAAGGACGGTGAAATGTGGGCGCTTTACTTTGACCAGTCCACCTCAGGCAGCACGTATACGCTGACAGACTGCAACGGCACTGTGCTTGCCAAAATGGGAGGCGGCGAAAAAAGCTATGCGGAAAACGCTAATACGCGCATCGCCTGCTACCACGTTACCGGAGACTACACCGGCAATGTCGGCACGGGTGCGCTCAGCTCCTTTAAAAGCAAGCTCTCGGGCTTTAATCTCATAACCGGTATCGAGGAGCAGGAGGACGTAAATCTTCAGCTCACCGTTGATGCGGACTTGAACCTCAAGGCCTATGAGGCATTAAACGGCCGCAAGGGTGCGGTCATGGTCTATAACTACAAGACCGGCGAGGTACTGTGCATGGTATCATCGCCATCGATAGACCCTCTCAACCCTCCGGAGACGCTGCCTGACGGGGCGTATATCAACCGCTGCATAAGCGCGTCGTTCACGCCGGGCTCCGTGTTTAAGCTCGTAACGCTCACTGCGGCGCTTGAAAGCATTGATAATATCTACCACCGCACATTCAGCTGCGCGGGCTCGGTCGATGTAAAGGGCGTCAAGATAAACTGCACGGGAGTCCACGGTCAGCAGACTATTGAGCAGGCGCTTTCAAATTCCTGCAACTGCGCCTTTGCCGAGATATCTCTCGAGCTCGGTCCGGATATCATCGCACAGTATGCCGAAAAGCTCGGCATAACCACCTCTCTTAAGCTTGACAGCATATCGACTCAGGCCGGAAATTATGATAAGGACAGCTCCATGAGCGCGGCCATGGCCTGGTCAGGCATCGGCCAGTATAACGACCTTGTCTGCCCCTACGCCATGATGCGTCTTGCCGGAGCATATGCAAACGGCGGCACGGTCGTCGAGCCATCGCTCCTCGGCCAATCTGTCAAAACGACGCAGCTTCTCTCGTCTGACACAGCGCAGAAGGTATCGTCGATGATGAACTACAACGTCGTGTATCACTACGGGCAGGAGCGCTTCCCGGGACTTAATATCTCCGCCAAGACCGGCACGGCTGAGGTCGGCGACGGCAAGGCAGCGCACGGCTGGTTCGTCGGCTTTCTGAACGACGAGGAGCACCCCTATGCCTTCGCCTGCATCGTCGAAAACGGCGGCAGCGGACTCGGAGCTGCCGGCGGCGTTATAAACACCGTGCTTCAGGCGGCGGTAAGCTGATTTAGGAGAAATATAATGACAGACATATCCGTCAACGGACTTGTAAAGTCCTTTGAATTGGGTAAAAATATACTTGACGGGCTCAGCTTCGACATTGCCGAGGGCGAACGCGTCGGCATACTCGGACACAACGGATGCGGCAAAACAACGCTGTTTCGCATTTTGACCGGCGAGATCGACTATGACGAGGGCACAGTGGCAATAGCCTCCGGAAAGCGCCTTGGGCTCATATCTCAGATTCCCGTCTACCCCGACGGATGGACGACCGAGGATGTTTTGAAGGATGCACACCGTGAGCTTTATGCCATAAGTGCGAAGCTCGACGAGCTTGCTGAAAGAATGGAGACCGACCAGTCGGACAAGCTGCTTTCGGAATACGACAGGCTCTCGGCCGACTTTGCCCGTCTCGGCGGCTTTGATATGGACACTGACCGCAGCCGCGTGGCAAACGGACTGGATATACCGCAGAGCATGCGCGAGCAGCCCTTCGACCAGCTCTCCGGCGGCGAGCGGACGAGGGTAAACCTTGCCCGTCTTATCCTTGAAAAAACGGACATACTGCTGCTCGACGAGCCGACGAACCATCTCGATCTGCGTGCTACCGAATGGCTTGAGGACTATCTCCGGCATTTTAAGGGCACGGTGCTTTTAATAAGCCATGACCGCTATTTTATAGACAAGACAGCTCAGCGCTGCATTGAGATAAGCGAGGGCAAGGCCGAGCTTTACAGCGGCGGATACAGCTTTTATGTTGTCGAGCGGCAGAAGCGCTTTGAGGAAAAGCTCAGGAAATATGAAAAGGATCAGGCCAAAATAGAGCAGCTCACCCGCGCCGCCGAGCAGATGCATCTGTGGGCGTTCATGGGCAACGATAAGCTGCATAAGCGCGCGTTTTCCATGGAAAAGCGCATAGCAAAGCTCGAGCAGACCGTAAAGCCGACCGAGGCAAAAAAGCTCTCGGCAAAGTTTTCTTCGGCGGATTTCCACGCCGACGAGGTGCTCGTGTGCCACAATGTGTCTAAGGCCTTCGGGGCGAAAAAGCTCTTTGAGGGGCTTGAGCTCACGGTCTCCGGCGGCGAGCGCATTGCGCTTATCGGTGATAACGGAACGGGAAAGAGCACTCTCGTCAAAATGATAATGCAGCAGGAGCCGCCCGACGCAGGATACATAAAATTCGGCCCCTCCGTGCGCCCGGCGTACCTGCCGCAGATAATACACTTTACCGACGAGGAACGTTCGCTTCTCGACACGATGCTGTACGACTGCCGCTGCTCTCCGCAGGAGGCGCGCAACAGGCTGGCAGCGTTCGGCTTCCGCGGCGAGGATGTGTTTACGCCCGTAGGCGCACTCTCCGGCGGAGAAAAGAGCAGACTCAGGCTGTGCATGCTCATGGGCAGCGACATCAATCTGCTTATCCTCGACGAGCCGACGAACCATTTGGATATCGCCAGCCGCGAATGGATGGAGGACGCCGTGTCGGATTATTCCGAGGCGCTGCTGTTTGTCTCGCATGACCGCTATTTTATCGAAAAATTTGCAACGCGCATCTGGTATCTCGACGGCGGCAGACTTCTCGATTATCGCGGAACATACGGGCAGATGCGAGAGTATCTCAAGCGTCAGGAGGTCTTTATGCGCACGGCCAAGGCCGAGGCGAAGGCTTTAAAGCCCGAAAAATGCGCGAAGAAACCGTCTGTGAATAAGGAAAAACGCCTTGCAAGGCTTGAGCGCGAGATCGCGGCGCTTGAAAAGCAGGTGAGCGATATAGAGATGCTTGAGCAGGAAAACTCAAGCGACTATCAGAAGCTCATGGAGCTCGGCGCACAGAAGGATGAACTCAACGAAAGGCTCCTTGAAAAATATGGTGAGTGGGAGGATATATCGGATGAATAAAAAATATATTCTGCCCGGAGTGCTGGTGCTCGCAGGACTCATACTGCGCTTTTTCTTCACCGGCGTCGGCTATATCGCCTACGCGCTGTTTTTTGCGGCGGCGCTCGTTGCGATAATGCGCTTTTGCCCGAAAGCATGGATAAAGCGCACGGTGTGCGTCCTTACGGCGATAGGGCTTATATATCTCATTGCGGTCGAGGTGCCGATAATCGATGCGGCCTCCGGCGAAGGCGACAGGGAATATGACTACATAATCGTACTGGGAGCTGCGGTGCACGGCGATACGCCCTCTCTCTCGCTCGTCGAGCGTGTGCGGGCGGCGCGTGACTATATGAAGGAGCATCCCGATACCGTTGCCATAGTCAGCGGCGGTCAGGGCGCTGATGAAAACATAAGCGAGGCCGAGGCTATGTCGGAGTGGCTTACGGAAAACGGCATCGACAAAAGCCGCATCATTTTGGAGGATAAGGCGACCTCAACGCTTGAAAACCTCGAATACAGCTTTGATATAATTCGCTCCCGCGGCGACGATCCCAACGAAAGCACCGCCGTTGTTACGAGCGAATACCATATATACAGGGCAAAGCTGCTGGCAAAGTCGCTTGATGTGAGCGTCGGCTCTGTGGCCGCGCACACGACCTACGCGCCCATCATGCTCAATTACTTTCTGCGAGAGGCCTTCGGCGTAACCTACCAGTGGATATTCGGCTGAATTGAATGAATATAGTATAATTCCTCCCGAACAGGCATAGTAATGTACAAAGCCTTACGGGAGGGATCTTTTTTGAAAAAACTATTGGGCAAAATCAAGAATCGCAAGGCGGCAGCATCGGCAGTCGCGCTTGTGGTGCTCACGGCGGTGATATTCTGGACGACAAACAGCCCTGCGGTGGTCGGAGTCTCGGCCTCCGACAGGCAGCTTCCGATCTACTGCGTCCGGCGCGACGATAAAACGGTGGCGCTGTCCTTCGACGCGGCCTGGGGCAACGAGGATACGCAGGAGCTCATAGATATACTCAATAAATACAACATACACGCAACGTTCTTCGTCGTCGGCCAGTGGGCCGATAAATACCCTGAGTCCGTCAAGGCGCTCAGCGACGCGGGAAACGAGGTAATGAGCCACTCGGATGATCACGCGCACTTCGCGCAGCTGACGGCGGAAGAGATAAGGTCAAACATCTCTGCCTCGAACGAGAAGATAAAAAAAATAACCGGCACGGAGCCGACGCTGTTCCGCTGTCCCTACGGCGAGTATAACGACACTGTCATCAGCACGGTAAACTCCATGGGCATGAGCGCCATACAATGGGATGTAGACAGCCTCGACTGGAAGGGCATATCGGCAGGCGATATATCCGACAGGGTCCTCAAAAATGTGAAGTCCGGCAGCATCGTGCTGTTCCACAACGCCGCCGAGAACACGCCGGAGGCTCTGCCCGGCATAATTGAAGGGCTAATTGCCGACGGATACAAGATCGTACCCGTATCGCAGATTCTGCTTACCGGAGACTACACGATCGACAATACCGGCATGCAGTGCCAAGCAAAGGCAAATAGCAATGCGAACGCCGATGCATAAAAATAGGTTCTAAAATAAATGTTGGCAGTCCTCTTGAAAGCAGAATATCTACACCCGGCATTTTAAATGGGCAAGTGAAAAATATGGATGCAGCAACAAAGCAAATGTGCTGAAGCGGGTTTTGCTTTCGCGTCCGGAATTCTAATGCCTTCAGAAACAGAATGCTTCACTGCGCTCAGACTGTTTTGCTCTACCCCGGCCGTTGACGCGACGCATGGTAAAAATCCCGTCCTCTCGGACGGGATTTTTCATGTTTATTTATTACTGCCTTGCTTCGATGTACTCGACGATCTTGCCGACGGTGGCCAGCTCTGCTGCGTCCTCATCGGGGATCTGAACGCCGAACTCGTCCTCAACGGACATGATGAGCTCAACAACGTCAAGCGAATCCGCACCGAGATCATCGACGATATTGGTATCGGCGGAAATGCTGCCTGCGGATACTTCAAACTGCTGTGCAAGGATCTGCTGAATTTTTTCAAGTATCATTTTACTTCCTCCAATATACGGGGCTTATGCCCATTCACGGCTCTTCGGCTTATTGCCGGTGTTCTGCGGGCGGTCGTAGGATACGACGACGCGGCGGTTGGGCTCGGTGCCGGTCGAGCTTGTGCTTACGCCCTCATAATCCTGAAGGGCGGCGTGGATGATGTGACGCTCGTAGCTGTTCATCGGCTCAAGCGCCATGCTGCGCTTATACTTTATTACCTTGGCCGCCATCTTCTCTGCAAGGCGGACGAGCGATTCCTCGCGCTTTGCACGGTAGCTCTCGGCATCAACGCAGATATGCATATGCTTGTCGCTGCCGCGATTAATGACGTAATTAGTCAGGTGCTGGATCGCGTCAAGGGTCTCGCCTCTGCGGCCGATGACCGCGCCCATGTTGGAGCCTGAGAGGTTTACGACGATGCTCTTGCCGTCGCGGCGGGTGATCTCGATATCGGCCTTGACGCCCATGCGCTTGAGAAGTCCGTCAAGGAAGGCTCTTATTTCGGCAAATTCGCCGTTATCGGCGGTCATTGCCGCCTTTTCGGGAGCCTTTGTCTCAACGACGGGAGCAGCCTCGGTCTCGGTCTCGTCGGGAGCTTCATACTCGACACGCACGACTGCCGGAGAAGCGCCTATACCCAGAAATCCGGACTTTGCACGCTCGACGACTGTTACGGAAACATCGTCTCTCTCAAGTCCGAGCTCCTTCAGGGCTGCGGCGATGGCTTCATCCTCGGTGCGGCCTGTGGTTTCCAAAGACTTTATCATGTTTCACTATTCTCCTGTGACTGTTCAGGCTCTGCCTCGGTCTGAGCCGCGGTCTCCTCGACCGCTTCCCCGGACTTTGCCGCTGATGCCGTTTCGTCGGCATAGCGGTCAGGATCATACGCTCTGCCTCTTGCATAGCGGCGCTTGCCGACCTGAGAGGGATTCTCGGGCTTTTCTATGCCGAGCTTTTCAAGACGCAATGTGCGCTCCGCTCTTTCGTTCGCGGCGATGCGCTCTGCGTCTGCCTGCTTCTGCTGAGCCTGCATTTTCTTTTTGCTGGTGTTATTGTTGCGGGTCGTTGCGCCCTCGGCCTTGAGCTGCTCATGCTCCTCGTGGCGGCGTGCGCGCTCGGCATCCCTCTCCTTCTGCGCCGCGATGCGCTCTGCGTCCTCGATGTCGAGCTTGCGCTTATAGTGCTTTGTGAGCACAAGGTCACGCACTATGCCGAAGCAGCTGTTTGCAATCCAGTAAACGCCGAGAGCCGCAGGCATGATAAAGCAGATCCAGATGGACATGATGGGCATCATGAGGTTCATGGTCTTCATGCTCACTGCCGCCTGTCCTGCCTGGGGAGGATTGGTCGCCTGGCTGATCTTCATCGACACCCAGGAAAGAAACGCCGCGATCAGGGGGATCAGGAACAGCCCGATATTGGAGAGGATATCGGCGCCCGAAAAATCATAGGTCCAGATCTTCCAGTCGGGGATAGAGCCGAGGTTCATGCCGAGGAAGCTGTAGTCAATGTCAAGAAGCTTTCCGCTGAAATTGCCGAGAGCATTTGTGACCGCATCCCAGTTCTTGTGGATGGCATCGGCTACGCCGATCTGGTCATAGGTACCCTGCTTTGTGGCAACAAAGCCAGCATTCTGGGTAGCCCACTCGGTGAGCTTTTTGACGCTCTCGTCGCTCAGGCCCATCATATAGCCGAGAGGCTGACGGATTACGCCGTACAGCGCGATGAGTATCGGGAAGGGGATCAGCGACCACAGGCAGCCGGAGGTGGGACTTGCGCCCTGCTCCTTGTATAGCTTCATGACCTCCTGCTGATACTTCTGCTGATTGCCCTTATGCTTTTTCTCCAGCTCCTTGAGCTGAGGCTGGATTCGGGTGGTCTTCATCATTCCCTTTTTGCTCTTTGCCATAAACGGCAGGAGGATCAGATTGACCACGAGAGCAAAGAGGATAACGGCGAGACCGTAGCTGTCGGTCCAGTTATAAAGAACCTCCAGCAGTCTGGCAAACGGCCAGACTATAATATCCCATAGTGACATAAGTTTCTCCTTGTATTCCGATCCTCGTCAGGGAACGGGATCGAAGAAATCGTGTTCGCCGAGGTGAAACGGATGACACCTCGACAGCCGCTTAAGGGCGAGCCAGCCGCCCTTCAAAGCCCCGTATTTTTCGATGGCTTCAACGGCATACTGTGAGCAGGTAGGGATAAATCTGCACCTCGGCGGGAACGCCGGGGAAACGTATTTCTGATAAATACGGATAAGCGCAAGCAGAAGCTTTTTCATATTTCTTAGCCTCTTAAGATTCCAAGCTCGGCGCAGGCATGCAGAAACGCCTGCTCCATTTTGGCATATTCCGCCTCAATGCAGCGGCTTCGCGCCACAATGACAATATCGACACTGTCCTTGAGCTTATATGAATTAAGTCTGTATATTTCTCTCAGTCTGCGGCGGATTCGATTGCGCACGACGGCCTTGCCCAGCTTTGTGGACACAGTGTAACCTACGCGGCGGTCACCACGCTGCGTTTTCAGAGCATACACGACCATATAGGGCGTAACGGCTGTTTTTCCTTTATTATAAAGCCGTTTGAACTCATAATTCTTTTTCAGAGTTGACCTGAAATCCAATTATTTCACCCTTGCTTTCCGTTTTTTCAGCAAACACCTTAAGGGCGGAGTTTAGCCGCCCTAAAAATTTATTTGCTTTCCCTGCCCGGAGCCGCCAAATCAGGCGCTCAGCTTTGCTCTGCCCTTTGCTCTGCGGCGGGCGAGAACCTTGCGGCCGTTTGCGGTGGCCATTCTTTTGCGGAAGCCGTGCTCTTTCTTGCGCTGACGCTTCTTGGGCTGGTAGGTACGCAGCATATTAATGCACTCCTTTCAGAATAATACTCAACATTGAGCCGAAGCTCAAAGTAGTTGACAAAACAATAAACCTCCGATGCACACAGGCATCGGAGGTTTATTATATACGATATGCTTTTGCTGTGTCAAGGATTTTTTATTTATAGCTGACGAGAGTCGAACACCTACCGGTTTTGACAGGCTGATTTTTACTCATGCTGCGTTAAAACCCTTGCCAATACGTCAGTATTCCCTGCGGACTTTGCCTTGCCTGAGTAAAAATCAGCTCTGTCAAAACTGCAAGACACCTGTCAGCTTGCAATTTTCAGGTGATTTTCGGCTTTCTTTGATGCAGATGGGCTGGCGCCCATCAAAGAGGAAAAGGCGAAAAGCGCCGAAAAGGGCTGCTGACAGGCGGCAGGGGTTCGCTTCCCGTCAGCTATAGTCTGCTACTCGGTTTTTGCGGGGAAGAACGAGTCCGGGTAGCCTGGACGCGCCCTGCCCCGCCGAAACCGGTATTTGTGGGTTTTTTATGCCTTGAGCCTGAGGTCCTCGCCGCGCAGATACTTGCCGAGGGGCTTCCAGAGCAGTGCGCCGATGATGAGGATAGCGACCATGTCGATGAGCATGTATGCTCCGTTATACAGTGCCGAGTAGATCCACGGGGTGGTCATGGTCATGTTGAAGAACTTCTCCGGCATGTAGGACGCCCAGATGGTGGCGCCGACGACATAGTGGACGAGGAAGCGTGCGGCGCAGCCGATGACCGTGCCGGTGAAGAAGCCGTTTTTCGTGCCCTTGAACAGTCCGGCAAGGCCGAGAGCGGTGTAAGCGATGAAGTAATCTCCCAGCATGGACTGCCAGCCGAGAGCTATGCCGCCCTCGAGCATGAACTGAATGACGCCGTAGACAAAGCCGGCGGCCAGAGACGGTCCGATGCCCCAGCGGACGCAGAAGATGATGATCGGCAGCATTGCCAGGTCAAACGAGCCGCCCTGAGGCATTTTCCAGATCGGAACAAGGCTCAGCACAGTTGCCGCGGCGATAAGTATCGCGCCTTCGCAGATGGCGCGAAGCGTGAGGTTGGATTTTTTCATTTTGCTATTCCTCCTAAGAAATAAGAAAACCGCACTGCAAAAGCAATACGGTCATAGGGAAACGATTGTATAAAAATTTTCGTTTCCTACGCCGGCATTACCCGGATCAGGTTCGAGGGTCTCGGAAATTCGATTCTTTCCGTCTCAGCCGAGAAAACTCAGCACCCCTTTTGCACTGTCATCTTAATATCTTAATGCGCATTTGTCAAGTCCTGCTTACATAGTCGGTAAAAAATTTCTGCTTCGGCAGCCAGGAAAGCAGCGGAAGCCCGGCAATGAACATAACTGCGGCCTCACCGAGCGCGACCTGACCGGCAAAAACTGCGAACGCGCCGAAGTTCTTGACCGGATTGAGCCCCGCGATAACGACGGTCAGCATCGCGCCGACTATAAGCCCGTTGCACACGACGGGCATGAGGCAGGCAAGCACCTTTTTATTTCGCTTTCCGCACCACGCGATGCACAGGCAGGCCATAAGCGTTGCAAGCGAACCGAAGATGATGTCCGGAAGCCCGGCGGCGCTTGCGATATTCGCTATCGCGCAGCCGAAAAACAGTCCCCAGGTCGTGCAGGGCATGAAAAACGGCAGTATGCACAGCACCTCGGATATCCTGCACTGCACCGGGCCGTAGCTTATCGGTGCAAGCACTATAGTCAAGACGGCGTATAAAGCGCCGACGATCGCGGCGGTCACTATGCTTCTTGTAGTCTTATTCATTGCTGCTCCTATTGAGTGAAAATACGCATCCGCAGTACTCCTGACGGTACAGGCCGTATTTTTCGGAAAGAATTATCGAACGGTGGTTGCCCTCGCGTTTTTTGAACTCCGACGGCAGCCAGCTTACATTATACTTTTGTGCGGCCTCGCGACCGATTGCATTTATGACTACGGCGTCCTTGCGTGAGGAGACCGTCAGGGTCGTGCAGAACCAGTCAAAGCCGCGCTCGGCGGCTATGCGTGCGGTCTCCTCAAGGCGGATGCGGAAGCATTCAAGGCATCTTCCGCCCTCCTCGGGTTCATTCTCAAGCCCCTTTATGCGCGAAAAATAATCCTCGCTGCGCCACGGCTCGACAAGGATCGACGCCGTCACGCCGTCTCCATCAAGGCAGGCTATGAGCTGCTTTTGCGTCTCAAGGCGTTTTTCGTACTCCGCCTCCGGCCACAGATTGGGGTTATACCATAAAACCGTTACGTCAAAGTGCTGCGTCAGCAGCTCGATAACCGAGCTTGAGCACGGGCCGCAGCAGCTGTGCAGCAATATGCTCGGCCTGGTCTCGCCGAAGCCCGCGACTATCTTATCATATTTTCTGAAAAAGTTTTCTCTGTTCATTTTCCGCGCCTCTTTCAAAAACGCAGTACATTATATATACAAGCAAACTGTATGTCAACCGAATTTGACTTGCATTTTACTTGTATTCGGCATGGTTTTCATGTACAATCATCACAGGCACGGTATTTTAACGAAACAGGAGGAAAAACATGAGAAAAGCCACACATTTCCGGCGCGGCGCATCACTGCTGCTTGCTGTTATAATGGTATGCACGCTTATAACGCCTGCGCTGGCCGCTCAGGACTCACCGTCCGACGGCATCGATCTGAAGATCGCCGTCATGAGCGATACGCACTACCTCTCCCCTACAATGGTAAAGGATACCCAGGACTACACGGACGCCCTCAACAGCGACCGCAAGTTCTTCAGTGAGAGCAGCTATGTCAATCTCAAGCTGCTTGAGGCCGTCCGTGAGGACAAGCCCGACGTGCTGCTTGTTTCCGGCGACCTTACAAAGGACGGCGAGCTTGAGGGCCATAAGGAGTTTTCCGCACGCCTTCAGCAGCTGCAGAAGGACATTCCCGGCCTTAAGGTCTACGTCATAAACGGCAACCACGACGTGCGCAACGAAAATGCAATGAACTTCAACACCGCCGACGGCAAGGCCGTTCCGGCAACGCGCACCGAGCCCGAGGATTTCGCCTCGGCCTATGATTTTGTCTACTCCGACAAGAGCGTGATTGCGCGCTACACTCCCCCCGAGGGCAAGCAATCCGGCCAGCTTTCCTATGTTGCAAAGCCCTGCAAGGGCCTGACCCTCATTGCGCTCGACACCTGCTGCTACAGCGCCGACAACACCTCGGACAAGGAAAACGAGCATGAGACACGCGGCGCAATGAGCCCCGAGCTCGTCGCGTGGGCGACCGAGCAGATAAAGGCCGCCAAGGCCGGGGGCGACCGTGTTATCGGTCTTTCGCACCACGGCTTCGTTCCTCATTTCGCGATGGAGCCCGACATTCTCAAGATGTACCTCATCGAGGACTATGACAAGATAGCGGCTCAGCTTGCAGACGCGGGCCTTGAAATGATCTTCACCGGCCACATGCACGCAAACGACATCGCGTCCATGACCACCAAGAACGGCAACACCCTGTACGATATCGAGACCGGCTCGAACCTCACCTACCCCTCGCCGCTGCGCTTTGTGCAGCTGCGCGAGGTGTCCGGCAGCCTCGTTGCCGCGGTGAATACCTTGACCCATATCGGCCCCGTAAGCTTCTATAACGCCGAGACCGGCAAGCATCAGACCATCGACGACGTTACCGAGTACGGCAGGGAGCGCGGCTTCTCGGCTGATATGCTCAATCACGTCGCCGGAAGCTTCATAGGCGGCATGCTCAAGAAGCTCAACCCCGTTGAAACGAGCGTTTCGACCTGGATAAGCAACCGCATCGTTGCGAACATTCAGGGCATCATCACCGAGGGCGTTAACATCCCCGTCACCGATGACAAGACCCTGCTCGACGCTGTAAACTACATCTATCAGAGCCACCTCGGCGGCGAGGACGACGGCAACTACCCCGTCTGGGTGCAGGCCGGCCTTGACAAGATCAAAAACGGCGAGATCCTCGATCAGCTGCTTGCCATCGTCAAGAAATACGCCTTCGGCGACGCGGCCTCTGCCATGAAGTTTGATAACTTCTTCACGAAAGCCGTCAAAGCGAAGATAAACGACTACATTTATAAAATAGCCGACTCAATGGGCAACGACTCAAACTTCCCCTCGGATAACGACGCGCTGATCGTCTTAAACGGCGGACTGAACACCACGAACGTCAAGCTCTCGTGCGGCTCGAACACCGTCAGCGCACCGGCAATCGTCAACGGCGATGTGTGCACCGTGTTCCCGACGCGCATCATGATGCGCGAGCTCGGCGCAAGCGGCAAGACCGTTTCCGTCGATGTATCCGAAACCGGCCTCGGCACGGTGAACATTTGGGAGCGCGGCGTTTCCGCACTGTCCGCGGCTAATAAGATAAGCTTCGTCACCTCCATGGGCGCTGCCGGCTTTGACAGCAAAGACCTTGCAGGCAGCGGCGATATAAGCGTGAGTCTCGCCTCACCCGAGCCCAACGCCGCGCAGAAGCGCGCCCTCGGCGAGAAGCTCGGCAGCGCTCAGACCTTCATCGTTTCGGCGACAGCCGGCGGCAAGGACATAAGCAAGAGCTGCACGCTCACCGTTCCCGTAAGCGGCAGCGGCTTTGCGGCAGCCTCGATAGCCGCCGACGGCACGATAAAGGCCACCGGCAGCAGCGCAAGCGGCGGCAGGCTTACCTGCACCGTTACGACCGGCGTTATGGCCGCGGTCACTCCGTTCCCGTTTACCGACGTTGCAACAGGCGCATGGTACTTCGGCGACGTGTACTACGCGTTCAATAACGCGCTGTTTGCCGGAACCTCCGCAAGCACCTTCGAGCCGGAGCTCACGATGACCCGCGGCATGCTCGTCACCGTCCTGTGGCGCATGGAGGGAAGCCCCAAGGCAGCAGCCTCCTCGTTTGCCGACGCCGGCGGCAGCTGGTACAGCGGCGCCGTCGACTGGGCCGCGGCAAACGGCATCGTAAAGGGCTACAGCGACAAGGTCTTCGCTCCCAACGACACCATCACGCGTGAGCAGATGGCGGCGGTGCTTTACCGCTACGCCTCCTTCAAGGGCATTGACGTCTCGGCAGCCAAGGATCTCGGCGGCTTTGCAGACTCTGCAAGCGTTTCCGCCTACGCAAAGGACGCAATGTCCTGGGCGGTTGCCGAGGGCATCATAAACGGCGCGGACGGCAAGCTCCTGCCCGCAGGCGGCGCGACCCGTGCGCAGGTCGCGGCGATACTCCACCGCTACATCGAAAACTGCCTGTTCTGATAATCATAAGAGTAAAGCTCCGTATGCAGTGCATACGGAGCTTGTTTTATTTGTCCTCGGAGTCGTTTTTATCTTTGTCCTTCAGCTCGTCTTTGAGCTGCTGTATCCTTTCGCACACGACCGATGTGCAGACGACGACCACGCCCGACAGCAGGATGATCCCGCCATAGATTGGGTACAGATACGATTCGGAAGCTCCGCCGCCTATAACAGGGCTGAGTATCACGCCCCACAATCCTCCGAGCGGCCAGCAGATCAAAAGGAACATCGCTATTACGGTAATTATCGCTTTTTTCATATCAGTTTCCTCTTCAGCACAGTTTACTCATTTTATATAACATTATAACACCCCCCCCATTTTTGTCAACAGCAAAACCGCCCGTGAGGAAACCTCACGGGCGGTGGTTTTTTGCTTTATGACAGCAGGACGGAGTCGGTCTCCTCCTGGACGCCGGCCTTTTCGGCAAAGCGCTCGAGGAGATCTGCCTTGGTAAGGCGGCTTTTTTCCTCACCGGAGATGTCGAGGACGATGCGGCCTCTGTCCATCATTATAAGGCGGTTGCCGTGGCGTATGGCGTCGCTCATGTTGTGCGTTATCATGAGCGCGGTGAGCTTATTTTCGCTGATTATCTTATCGGAAAGCTCAAGTACCTTTTTGGCCGTGCCGGGGTCAAGTGCGGCGGTGTGCTCATCCAGAAGCAGCAGCTTCGGGGTCTGAAGCGACGCCATCAGCAGCGTCAGCGCCTGGCGCTGACCGCCGGAGAGCAGGCCGACCTTCGCGGTGAGTCTGTCCTCAAGGCCGAGGCCGAGGGTTGCGAGCTTTTCGCGGTATGCCTCTCGCTCGGCGTTCGTCACTCCCCATTTGAGGCCGCGCTTTTTGCCGCGGCGCAGAGCCAGCGCGAGGTTTTCCTCGATCTGCATGTTGGGCGCGGTGCCCATCATGGGGTCCTGGAACACGCGGCCGATGTATTTTGCGCGCTTATACTCCGGCATACCGGTGACGTCCTCGCCGTCGATGAGGATAGCGCCGGAATCGACCGGCCACACGCCGGCGACGGCGTTCAGGAGCGTCGATTTGCCCGCGCCGTTGCCGCCGATGACGGTTACGAAGTCGCCGCCGCCGAGGCTCAGGCTGAGGTTCGTCAGTGCGTGCTTTTCGTTTATGGTCCCGGGGTTAAAGGTCTTTGAAACGTTTTTTATCTCCAGCATTACGCATCGCTCCTTTCGCTAAGCGCTCTTTTCTTCGAGCGCGAAAACGAGCTTTTTGACCGCGCCTTGAGCTGCGGTATCGCAAGGAATATCGCAACGATAATGGCAGTGAACAGCTTCAGATCGTTCGGGTCGAGCTTCAGCCACAGTATGACTACCATGACTGCATAGTAAACAATGCCGCCGAAGATTACAAAGCCGAGCCTTACCGCGAAATTGCAGCCCTTGCTGAATATTGCGTCGCACAGTATCTCGCCTATGACAATGGCCGCAAGGCCGATGACGATGGCGCCGCGGCCCATGCTTACGTCGGCCGTGCCCTGAAACTGCGTCATAAGTCCGCCGGCAAGGGCAACGATGCCGTTGGAGATGCCGAGGCCTATGACCTTCATGGTCTCAATATGAATGCCCTGAGCGCGGCTCATTGCAGGGTTATTGCCGGTTGCGCGCAGCGCACTGCCCTGCTCGGTTCCGAAGTACCAGTAGGAAAGAGCGACAATGACTGCCGCTATGACAAGTCCTATGAGTATCGCCTGCGTGATGTGCAGCGAGGATACAAGAAAGCCGTTGCCGTTTTCCCAGAACATCCCGAACTTCTGCACGCTGGCCGTCTGATTGGCCTTGGTCATGATGCGCAGGTTTATCGAATACAGCGCAAACTGTGTCAGGATACCGGCGAGAATGGCCGGGATGCCGAGCTTTGTATGCAGAAAGCCTGTACACAGGCCGGTGAGCACACCGACAATTATCGCAATCAGCAGTGCCGCCCACGCGGGCATACCTGCCAGCAGGAGCATTACCGTTACGGCTCCGCCCGTGGCAAACGAGCCGTCAACGGTCATATCGGGGATGTCCAGCAGGCGGAAGGTTATAAACACTCCCAAGGCCATGAGACCCCATATTATGCCCTGCGCGACTGCGGCCGGCATTCTCGATATCAGGTTTGTCACGCTCAAGGCGGACAGGTATACGGACATTGTCATTTTTCAGACCTCGTTTCGGTTTGTTGGTTGTTTATCAGTCGATAGCGGTGTAATCGGAGGGAACGCTGATGCCGAGCTGCTCGCAGAGATCGGCATTGTACTTCTTGACGGGGTTCTGGTAGTACTCGATGGGCATGGTGGCAATATCACCCTCACCGGTGAGGATCTTTGCGGCCATCTTGCCGGTTGTAACGCCGAGCTCATAGTAGTCGATGGACAGAGTTGCGATGCCGCAGCCCTTTGCTATGCCTTCCTCGCCCGTAATGATGGGGGTCTTCTTGGGCAGAGCTACGTTGTTTATGGCCTCGGCGCAGGAGGCGGCGGTGTTGTCTGTGGGGATGTACAGAGCGTCGCACTCGTCGCATGCGGTCGCGGTCACGGTGGCGACATCGTTGGAGTCTGCAAAGGTGTAGACCTTAACGGTGATGCCCTTGTCCTCAAGAGCGGCCTTGACTATATCCACCTGGTATACGGAGTTTGCCTCGGCCGAGCAGTAGAGGATGCCGACGGTCTTTGCGTCGGGCAGAAGCTCGGAGAACATTGCGGCCTGCTGATCGAGCGGCGCAAGGTCGGAGGTGCCGGAAACGTTGCCGCCGACGGTACCGGAGAAGTTCTTTATACCGAGCGCAACGCCGTACTCGGTGACGGCAGTGCCGAGGATGGGGATGGACTGAGTCGCGGAGACGGCCGCCTGAAGCGCCGGAGTCGCGTTTGCGAGGATGAGGTCAACGCCATCGGAAACAAAGCCGTTGCAGATGGTGCCGCAGGTCGGGATATCGTTTGCGGCGTTCTGCTCAACAAACTCGACCTTGTCGCCGAGCTCCTCCTTCAGAGCATCCTTAAAGCCCTGGGTCGCCGCATCGAGCGCCTGGTGCTGCACCAGCTGGCATATGCCGACGGTGTAGGTATCCTTGGCGGTATCGCCGCCGTTATCGCTTCCGCATGCTGCAAAGCTCAGACACATTGCGGCTGCCATTACTAAAGCCGTTATTTTCTTTTTCATGTCGATTTCTCCTTTTTTGATTTAAAGCGTTGAAAAGTTGCTTAAAAAAACAGGGTGCCGCCGGAATGGCAGCACCCTGAGATTTCCCGTATCAGAAAACAGCTTCGGGGTGTTCACACCGGTCGGACAATTTCAAAGCAGCAAAATATCGGTCTGCATAGCAGACCTGAATAAAGCCGAAATAGGAGTAAGCAGACACTGCGCGTCTGCCGGTGTTTATCGTGTTTTTCGCTGCGCAGATGCTCATTGCCGTATCTCCCTTCATAAAATCATCCGGCGCGGGCCGCCGTGTTTTCATGTCGAAATAATAGCGCTTTAAATGGGAAAAGTCAACCGTCAATTGCAACAAAATCTGTTTATTTTTGAGCGCAGATACATACATTTGGCACAATGCGTGAGGAGATACTATAATATAAATAATTAAATCAAGCCTGTACCTTCCAGTGAAAATAATTTGCGAAAAAATTTTGCTTTGGGGCTTGACAAGCTAAAATCAGGTGCTATAATTGCAGCATCAAACCTGTGACGAAGAGTAGTAGCTTTGATAAACCGGCGTTAAGAGAACCGTGGGTGGTGAGATCGCGGTCGGCGGCGCAGAGTGAATGGACTTCGGAGGGCGGCTTGAAAAAGCGGAAGGCTTGAGTAGATGCCGACGGGATCCCTCCCGTTATCAATCGGGGTGCGTATGATGGTACGCATAAGCGAGCGGACGAATTCTTCGTCAATTTGGGTGGTATCGCAGGAGCGCAGCTCTTGTCCCATTGTTGGGATAGGAGGCTGCTTTTTTTGTTTTACAGGCAAGCTCCCCTCCATCTGCACCCAAGCTGAAAAAAACATTTTTGGAGGAAAAAACAATGAAAAACAGCATCATCAAAAAGGCACTTGCGCTCGTATGCGCTCTGGCAATGGTATTTACCCTGTGCGCCTGCGGCAGTCAGACCAAGGACGGCGACAAGGACAACGACAGCGCAAAGGTCTATAAGGTCGGCATCTGCAACTATGTTGACGATGCGTCCCTAAATCAGATAGTCGAGAACATCCAGGCCCGGCTCAAGGCCATCGGCGAGGAAAAGGGCGTAACCTTTGATATTAAGTACGATAACTGCAATGCCGACGCGACCGTTATGGAGCAGATAATCTCCAACTTCATTGCCGAGGACGTTGACCTCATGATCGGCGTTGCGACCCCCGTTGCGATGCGCATGCAGGCACTGACCGAGGATAATGAGATCCCCGTTGTGTTCTCCGCGGTTTCCGACCCCGTCGGCGCAGAGCTCGTTGAGAGCCTCGACAAGCCGGGCGCAAACGTCACCGGCACCAGTGACTACCTCGACGCGGACGCTATCATGAACCTCATCTTCGCAAACGACCCCGACGCAAAGAAGATCGGCCTGCTGTACGACGTCGGTCAGGACTCCTCCACCGCTTCCATCGCGGCGGCGAAGAAATTTCTCGCAGACAAGGGCGTTGAGGTAGTCGAGCACACCGGCTCCACCGCAGACGAGGTCATGCTCGCAGCCGAGGCAATGGTAGCAGACGGCGTTGACGCCGTGTTCACTCCGACCGACAACTCCATCATGAAGGCAGAGCTTGCAATCTACGAAACCCTCGCAAAGGCAGGCATCCCTCACTACGCCGGCGCTGACTCCTTCGCACTCAACGGCGCATTCCTCGGCTACGGCGTAGACTACGCAAACCTCGGCGTCGAGACCGCAAACATGGCGGCGGATATCCTTCTTAACGGCGCAGACCCCGCGACCATGGCAGTCAAGACCTTCGATAACGGCACCGCGACCATCAACACCGAGATCTGCTCCGAGCTCGGCTACGACTACGACACCGTCGCAAAGGCCTTCGAGCCCTACTGCACCAAGATAAACACCATCACCACCGCTGAGAGCTTCGGCGACGTTCAGCAGTAAACAACAGTCTCCATACAGGAAAGAGGAAACAACATGGATATTGCAACGATACTGAGTCTCGGGCAGACAGCGCTTGAGCTGGGTCTTATCTGCTCGCTGACGGTGCTCGCACTGTATTTGAGCTACAGTATGCTCAACGTGTGCGACCTTTCAACCGACGGCTGCTTCACCCTCGGCGCCGCAGTCGGCGCGATAGTCGTGCTCTCGGGGCATCCGTATCTTGCGATACCCGCCGCGATGGCTGCCGGCGTATGCTCGGGCTTTGTGACCGCCTTATTGCAGACAAAGCTCGGCGTTGACAGTCTGCTGGCCGGCATCATCGTGAACACCGGACTTTATTCAATAAACATCGCCATCATGGGAGGCTCGTCGCTTCTGAACATGAACAAGGCAGATACCGTGTTTACGCTCATGAAGGAGCTTCTCAAGGGTACTGCTTTCGCAAAGCAGTACAAGCTTGCGGTCGCGCTTATCGCTGTTATCGTCATTCTCGTCCTGCTGACCCTGTTTCTCAAAACGCGCCTCGGCCTTGCGATACGCGCAACGGGCAATAATCCCGACATGGTACGCTCATCGTCCATAAACACCGCGTTCACGACCATAATCGGCCTGTGCATCGCAGGCTCGTTCACGGCGCTGTCCGGCTGTCTGCTGGCTCAGTCGCAGAAGGCCGTCGATATAAACATCGGCACCGGCATGGTCACCATCGCGCTGGCCTCTCTGCTCATCGGCGGCGTTATCATGGGCAGGGGCGGCATCTTCACACGAGCTGTGGGCGTTGTGCTCGGCTCTGTACTGTTCAGGCTGGTGTACACCGTTGCGCTGCGCTTCGATATGCCGGCGTTCATGCTCAAGCTCATCTCCTCGATCATCGTCGTGCTTGCGATATCGATACCGTATCTCAAAAAGCAGATGCCCATGATAAAGCGCCGGCTCGGCCTTAAAGCACAGAAGGGCGGTGTTTGATATGCTCAGGCTCAATAGCATCAGCAAGACCTTTAATCCCGGAACTGTCAACGAAAAGACCGCCCTGAGCGGACTTTCGCTCGATGTGCGCGACGGCGACTTCATCACCATCATCGGCGCAAACGGCGCGGGAAAATCGACGCTTTTTAACGCCGTTGCCGGCAGCTTCTTCACCGACAGCGGCAGCATAGAGCTAGACGGAAAGGATATCACATTCATGCCCGAGCACAAGCGCGCACGCAGCATCGGCAGGCTTTTTCAGGATCCCATGCGCGGCAGCGCGCCCGGCATGAGCATCGAGGAAAACCTCGCAATGGCGGCAAAAAGCGGCGGCTGGTTTTCGCATATAACCAAGTCCGATCGCGCCATGTTCCGCGAAAGGCTCGCGCTTTTGGATATGGGGCTTGAGGATCGGTTAACGCAGCCTGTCGGCCTGCTCTCCGGCGGCCAGCGTCAGGCGCTGACCCTGCTGATGGCTACGATAGTTCCGCCGAAGCTCCTGCTTCTGGATGAGCACACGGCGGCGCTCGACCCCGGCACGGCAGAAAAGGTGCTGGAGCTTACGAAAAGCATCGTCGCGGACGGAAAGATCACCTGCATGATGATAACTCACAACATGCAGTCGGCGCTCGATCTCGGAAACCGCACGCTTATGATGGATAAGGGGAACATCATCATGGACGTGTCAGGCACCGAACGCGAGGGCATGACCGTTCAGGACTTCCTCGACCGCTTCAGAGCCGGCTCCGGCAAGGCGCTCGACAACGACCGCATGCTCCTGAACTGAAAAATCAAAAAGAGAAATAATAAAGAGTGAAGATTTGATCTTCACTCTCTTTTTTAATTCGAACAACACCTCATCCGCCAGCTCCGCTGACGCCTTCTCATCAAGGGGAAGGCAAGGGTGCGGCGCAGCACAATAGTGCGATGCAAAACCGGTTTCGACCGCAGTTCCGAACCGGGCTACCGCAATATATGTATCGGCACGGTGTCCGTGCGCCTCTAAAAAAGCTTGTCTGTCCGCCCCAAAATATAATCCACACTCACGCCGTAGAAATCGGCAAGCTTTATGAGCGCGGCGCTGGGAATATCGAGCTCGCCGCTTTCATAGCGCGAATATGTCGTCTGACTAACATTCAGTATTTCTGCTATTTCACGCTGTCTGAGGTCTTTGTCCTCGCGCATATCGCGCAGTCGCCTGTAAATCATCGCCTGTCGGTTCTCCCAAGGATGTAATCAACACTGACATTATAGAAATCGGCAAGAGCGCACAACACCTGCGGCGGCACCATTCGCTGGCCGCTTTCATAATAGGCATACGTCCGCTGCGGAACGTTTATTGCCTCCCCCACCTGCTTCTGCGTGAGGTCTGCATCCTCTCTTAGATCTCGAATACGCTGATATCTTTGCAATCCAATCACCGATTCAAGTATAGTTTGAACAAATTGGTCTATTGTATTTTTGAACATTTTGTTCTAAACTATGCGCAGGAGGTGATACAATGCCAAGCTATGAAGAGATGTATTACACAATGATGCGCGCCGCCGAAGAGGCCCTGCGGATGATAATCGAGGCGCAGAGAAAATGTGAGGAAATGTACATCGAACAGGAAAATGAGGAAAAATAGCAAAAGAGAGCGCAGGCAAGCCTGCGCTCTCTTAAATGTATTTTGTGGGTAATTTAAATTTTTACGCGAGTTTGATTTTTGCAGCGCGCTTTTTGCCGTACATAATTATACCGACGAGGTAAACGACTGCACAGGCAGTGCCGACGATGTAGGCCGCTGTCCAGGACATGTTGAAGCCGATCTGAGCGTTCATTATGTAGGTTACGGTAGCCGTTGTTACCGACTGCCTGTAATCTCTCCTCCGCTCAGGAAAATTTGTCCCTCTGCTCTTCTCATCAGCATAAAACGTGTATTTGCCGCGTTCCTGAAGATTTGTGATATAGCGCCGTATAACCTGCTCGCTCACATCATGGATGCGGTCTATCTTCAGTCCCACCTCGCACCATCGCTCGAATAGGCGCAAAGTGTGCTCATAGCTGTCCAGCGTTCGCCGCCGAAGGTCACGGCTGCGGCAGTAGATCATAAACTCATCAATGCAATAATCCAAACTGAAATTGCTCATAAAAACACTCCCCATCGGTTGGTTTAGGATACCCAACTGACAGGGAGTGTTCGTTGCTATGAGATCAATGATAGGTTGCTATACGGCTGGGAAATTCATAGTTCGTTCAGCTTATTAGTCGCTTCCACACCATATTCTTTCATCCCAGCAAAGCATTGAGCTGCCGGCGTTTTCAGCGCATTACGCCCTGCTTCTGACGCAGGGAAAGACAGTCGGCGATCATTGCGATGAACTCGGAATTGGTGGGCTTGCCTTTGATGTTCGACACGGTGTAGCCGAAGAACTTCTGCAAAACCTCTATATCTCCGCGATCCCACGCGACCTCGATGGCATGGCGGATGGCCCGCTCGACGCGTGACGGGGTCGTGCCGAACTTTTTGGCTACTTCGGGATACAGAACCTTTGTCACGGCATTTATTATATCCATGTCGTTTATCGTAAGTATTATCGCTTCGCGCAGGTACTGATAACCCTTGATATGCGCCGGAACGCCGATCTCATGTATAATCTCGGTGACGGCCGCCTCAAGATTTGCATCACCCGTGCGGGACGGGGTGAGCAGCTCCTCCTGCGTCGGGCATGCGCTTATCTGACGTATGCGGTCGAGCAGCAGGCTGACGTCGCAGGGCTCGGGTACAAAGTATGCCGCTCCCAGGGCGCTGCACTGGCGCACGATCTCACTGCGGTAAAGATGCGTAACGACGATTGCCTTGGTTCCCGGACATGCCTCCGGCAAATGACGCAGCACCTCGATGCCGTCCAGCTTCAGCAGAACCAGATCCATGACCAGGACATCCGGCCGCTGCTCGGCGGCAAGCGAGAGCGCATCGACTCCGTTGTCCGTGCCGCCGACACATTCCATGTCGTCCTCCAGCGACAGAACATCGGTCAGCAGACGTCGAAAGTCCTCGTCGATGTCTGCTATCAGAACTCGTGTTTTGGTTTCCATAACTATTCTCCTCCAGCAAATTACATGAACAGCACTGTCCTTACCTTTTAAAGCAAAACAGCCGCTTTTATGGTATAAACTTACCATATCCGAAACGTTTTGGCACACGAACCATGTCGATGATTTGAAATATTTGTTGACATAATTCGACGAAATTGGTTTGGATACTGGCAGATTTCGTTGTTTTTATCCCAACTATGTAATATTTTGTCGAAGCCCGGATGTAAAAACACCCTGCGCTATGCACAGGGTGAAAAATTCACTTAAACACGAAATACATTGTGACAAACCAGCTCAAGAGAGCGAATACCATCGCTGCTACCGCCATTTTAAAGCTGTAGTCATTCTCACTTTCCCGATAAGTGCAGGCAGCCTCGGAGGCGCCGCGCAGGTATGCCTTGTAAAGAGCCATGAAGTGATGACTATCCTGTCGGCCGGCGGCATGAGCCTGCTCCGCCGTTATCTTTGATATTGACAGCACATCACATCATCCTTTACTCTCTTTGTTCAGCGTCATCTATTTTACCATACTATATCCAAATTTCAAGTATATAATTGCTAGAAATTATGATAATTTATCATAAATTTTTCATATATTCCGTTATTTGAATTAATTATACTTAAACAAAAGCATTCCGCCGCACATTACAGCAAGTCCGACATATTTATTCCAGCCGAAGTCTATCCTCTCGCTGCCCATGATGCCGAAGGCATCGATGAGCGCGGCAACGAGAAGCTGGGAAATAAGAATTATCGATATCGCTACTGTCGTGCCGAGACTCTTTATGCTCAGCATGACGGTAAGCGTTATGACAATCCCAAGCACACCGCCGAGCCAATACAGCTTGTTTACGCTGCCGAGCGCCGTGAAGCTGCCCTGCCGCCAAAACATGAGTGCTGCAAGTGACAGCACGAAGGCCGTGCCCTGTACGAAGGCGTTTGCCTCCATGTTCCCCATCCCCTCGCCCAGGCGTGTATTCATAACGCCCTGCACACTCATCGCCATACCGGCGATCACGCTGAACACTATACCAAGCAGCATGTATGTCTCCTCCAACTTTTTTCTTCGCAGCCTATTGATATCGCCGCCGAAATGTGATAAACTCCGTAATACGCGAACAAATGTCATTCCTACGCAGACAGGGAGGCTTGAAAATGGCAAACGCAAAACCCAAATATTATCTCGTCGAGGCAACGGCGCTGCCCGAGGTATTCGTCAAGGTCACGGAAGCGAAGTCGCTTATCGAGACGGGCGAGGCACGCACGGTCGCCGAGGCTGTCGAGCGCGTCGGCCTGAGCCGAAGCGCATTTTATAAATACAAGGACTGCATCACTCCGTTCCGCGACATGAAGCGCGACGCTATCATGACCTTCCACATAAAGCTGCATGATAAGCCGGGCAAGCTTTCCTCGGTACTGTCTATCTTTACCGAATCGGGCGCGAATATACTGACTATCAATCAATCTATCCCGGCAAACGGCGTCGCACTCGTGACAATATCGATAGCTCCGGAAAACCTCGTTATCAGCAGCGACGAGCTCATGGCAAGGCTTAGCACAGTTCCCGGCGTTGTCAGCATCGAGCTTATGGCAGGCTGAGGCACAGCTGAATACTATGAAGTAGGGCTATACCCTACTTCTTTTTTTATTTTAAATTTATGGTGATGAAATGCTTATTGTTCAAAAATTCGGCGGCAGCTCGCTTGCCGGGGTCGAAAGGCTCAGGTGCGCCGCCGCTATAATATCCGACTGCGCAATGGCGGGAAACGATGTAGTCGCCGTCGTTTCCGCACGAGGAAATACGACAGATGAGCTTTTAGCCGACGCAAAGCGCATAAGCAGCTGCCCGAGGGCGCGTGAGCTCGACGCGCTTTTATCCACTGGCGAGACCGGCTCGGCCGCGATGACGGCGATGCAGCTTGCCGATATGGGGCACGACAGCGTATCACTCAGCGGCGCTCAGGCGGGGATACGCACGGACAGCGTTCACGGGCAGGCGCGCATAACGGATATCGACACCGGACGCATACTGCGTGAGCTCTGCGCCGGACGCATCGTCATCGTTGCGGGTTTTCAGGGTTTCGGAGAAAACGGCGACACAACGACTCTCGGCCGCGGCGGCTCGGACACGACTGCCGTCGAGCTCGCGGCGGCACTGAACGCCGATCGCTGCGAGATCTACTCCGATGTCGACGGAATATATACTGCTGACCCCCGGCTTGTGACCGGGGCGCTGAGGCTCGAGCGCATCGACTACGCCGATATGCTCGCCCTTGCGCTGCACGGCTCGCAGGTTCTGCACTCACGCAGTGTGGCGGCCGCGATGCGCAGCGGCGTGAGTGTGCATCTGCTGTCAAGCTTTACCCGACGCGAGGGTACGGTCATGGGTTCTTTCTCCGATCGCCCCGAGCTGTGCGGCGTAACACGCGACAAGGCGCGCAGCACCGTGAGCATCGTAGGCCGCGGCGCCGACGCAAACACGCTCGCCGAGGCTGTGGGCATTCTTGCACACAGCGACATCATCGTTACATCAACCGAGCTTTTTGACGGCGGCTGCTCGATACGCGTTTCGCCCGATAAGCTGCTGCCTGCGCTGGAGCTCACACACAGGCGATTTTTCCGCTGATTTGGTGCTCTGCTTGTTTTTACAAGCAGTTCAGCATCGTTTAAAGTAAAATTTGCGTGTTTCGGATGCTGTTTATGCGCATTTTTACACATTTTAATTTGCATCCGGCGGGCGTTTATGATATTCTTTAACATTATAACGAACGAAACAGGAGATGATATTATGGACGTCAAGCATTTTGAGAAAATACGCAGCGGAAATCCGTTCATGCCGCTCAACGATATCGTACACGAGCTTGTTTTGCAGGATATCATAAGCTTCGCAGTTATGCCCGGCAGCCGCATCAGCGAAAGCAGCATCGCGCAGGAGCTCGGAATAAGCCGCTCCCCGGTCAAGGCAGCGCTCGAAAAGCTCGCGGCGAGCAATTATATAAAGATACAGAACAGCCGCTACTATGTTGCGGAGTTTAATAAAAAAGAATATGACGAAATCTGCGATTTTACGCTTATGATAGAGTCCTACGCCGCGGGCGAGGCCGCGCTGAACATCACAAAGCAGCAGCTCGACGAGCTGTACGAGATGGCGCACAGGCTTCAGGATGTCTATGATGAGGCCTTCCACAAGGGCAAGGACTTCGTGTTCAAAAAGCTGCTTGAGCAGGAGATAAACTTTCACTTTGCCGTTGTAAAGGCCTCCGGCAACAGCCTGATAACCGATATCTACGATCAGATGAAGTACCGGCTGTTTCGCTGCCGCAGCTATCTGCTGTTCTCGCGCCCCGAGGGCTTTTACGACACGGTCGACAACGATCACGTGTTCATCTGCGATATCCTGAAGTTCGGCGACCGCGACATGGCCGCCGCCGCGATACGCCGCCACCTCGGCGTCTCCCGCTCCGGCATCGAGCGATACAATCTGCTTGAGCTGACGAATAAGAAATAAAACGAAAGCCGCCCAATAGGGCGGCTGTTTTTATATTCATTTCAGCGAATCGAGATAAACGGAAAGAAGCCTCAGTGCCGTTTCCTGCTCGTGCAGTGAGCGTCCGTCGAGACGCTGCATGACATCGCCGCGCAGCTCGGTAAGCGAGCTGTTTTCTTCGGTGAGCAGCGCATCCGGCGTAATACCCAGCGCACGGCATATTTTGAGCACCGTCTCGATGCGCATGTTCACCGTGCCGCGCTCGATATCGGCATATGTGCGGTCGGACAGACCCGCGAGCTCTGCGACCTCCGCCTGAGTCATCCCCGACTTTTTCCGCACCGCGTAAAGCTTCTCCCCGATCGCATGAAAATCAAATATCAGCATTTTTCTTCCTCCGCATTAGTTTATATAGGAATTATGCTTCCTATATTAGTTGACAAAAAGGAAGAATAATGGCATAATAAGTGGCAGAATAGTTCCTGTTGCGTGAATTTAGGGAGGAGAACGGCAATTATGCTTCTTGTTTTGTTGGGAATTATAGCTCTTATATATATGATTTGCGCTGGTGTGAAAAACAACTCCGCAGAGAAAAAATACGAGGCAATAAAAAAATATAATGACGATTACGATCGCAAGCTGGAGCTCAGGGTCATTGAGATTCGTAAAAAGTATTATAACAGCAGCGCTACGCGAGAGATTTCCGACTACATTCTTGCCGGCAAATCAAGGCCTCCGTTTAAGGTCGGAATTGATTCAGAAAACGTAACTGCATTTTTCTCTGACGGCAGTTCTGTAGGCTATTGCTATCGAGCGCATGGTTTACAGCCTCCACTTGGTACCGAACTTGTTTATCCCTCCTATTCGCCGTCGAAATGTATACCTCCGTATGAGTACTCTATATTTTTGCATAGCTCCGAAATTAGCTATCAAAACGAATTTGGCGAGGCATTGCGGCTGATAATACAGGACAAATACAAAGATGTCGACTATTCTGTCGCCACTTTTAGTGCCAATACAAGTCTCACTCAAATTCCGACCCGGCAATTTTAAACGCTTGCCGCTCTGCGGCTGCAAACATAAATGTTAAACACGAAGGGAGAAAAGACAATGTTAAGAAGGATAGTGTCAAAAGCAATACTCTATGTGAGCGATATGTTCAAATGCAACACCTGCGGCTACGCCATGCGCGTCCGCGTGCTCGGTGACACCTGCAAATGTCCGCAGTGCGGCGCAACGATGCGCCGCATGGGATAAGGAGCGGCCGCCATGAAATGTGACTATTCTGCGGAAAGATGGGGCGACGATTATTGCATGCTCACAGATGCCAAGGTGAGCTACGATCATTATTGCGACTACTGTAAGCGCGATAATAAGAAGAGCTGTCCGATATACCAGTACTGGCAAAAGCACAAGTAAAGGGGACGCAGCAATGAACAAAACCGCGACTTGTCCGCACTGCGGATATATAGGACACCTTGTCTGCGTCAGCGGCGATATAGGCACCTATTCCTGCGACCGCTGCCATAAGATGTTCAAAGCGTTCATTTGAAACAAAAAAGAGTGCAGATTCCATCTGCACTCTTTTCATTCCTATCGCGTCATATCGACCGTGATCACTTCCCCCGTCAGGGCGTTGAGGGTGACGAAATAGGTGGCTGTCCAGCCGTTTCCGATATCGACATTTGCGATATCCACCTGCCAGTTGATGCCGTCGGCGTTTGCTTGCATATACGCCGAAACTTCTGCGTTTTCAGCGTCGCCGTCTATCGCGGCGAGGGCAAGCTCCGCCGCCTTTTCGCGGCTTATCGCGCTTTTCGCTGCGCTCTGCCAGTCACCGGGGTCATCATCGGTGCGAATTAAAGTCTCAAGCTCGCCGCCGTCGCTGAGCTTGACCGCTATTTTTCTGCCGCCGTACAGGTCATCGGCGAGCTTCTGCCAAAGCTCGACCGTCCAGCCTCTGCCGTTATAGCGGCATTTTGCGTCGAAGACGCCGAGCTCCGTGCCCGGGAGGGCTGCGGACGCTATCTTCTGCGCTGCATCAATCGCCGCGCTTTCCGAAACGGGGCTTTCAGTTTTCGCCGCGTCACCCGTGAGCATCACGGCCTTGAGCTCACCGCTGCCCGATTCGAACAGGTAGAGATATTTATCCGACTTTTCCGACGTGAGCTCGGTTTTCAGCATGTCCTCATACGCCGAGTCCTCGCTCAGCGGCCTCGTCTGTCCGTCGCCGAGCGTCTGCGCAAGCTCTGCCGGCATAAGCGTCCGCATCTCCTTCCCGGCGTTTGACGCGCCGAGGGCTATGCCGGTTATCGCCAGCGCCGCGATGACCGCAAGCACGGTCGGGATATTCTTTTTCATGTCTGCCGCCTCCTTAAATTTTTCGTTTGATAGTTTGACGGCAGCAAAAATCAAATGTTCCCGTTTTTTTCTGAGGCGCATTTAAGCTGTACCAATACGATTATTGCGTCAGCACGACCGGAAGCCGCGGAGAAAGCCATAAAAAACGGGCGGCCAATGGCCGCCCCTACGATATTGATTTGAGTTCCGACTATGACCGTAGGGGCGATCATCGATCGCCCGCCGTACCGGTTTTGCCGGCAGTATCGACACCGGGCTACCGCAAAAGCTGTATCCGCAGCAGCATCGTGCGCCTCTAAAAACTAACGTATCTCCTGCTCAAGACTGTCGAACTCCGGAGTTGAGAAAAACTCGGCCAGCGTTATATCCAGCCCGTCGCAAATCATTTTTATCGTCAAAAGCTTCGGATTGCAGCTCTTGCCGTAGAGGATATTCTTGATGCTCGACGGCGGCAGCGCGCACACCGTTGCGAGCTTGTTGATGCTCATATTACGCTCGTCACACAGGCGGAGTATTCTCGTTTTCACCGCGTCTATCGTCTGCATATTCGCCTCCGTAATACACTTTTTGTATTAGGATAGCCAAATTGAGTGGATATTTTAGGCTATGCGTGCTACTATTAGGCTATGTGTAGACTAAATGAGGTGAATTTATGGTTGAGTATGAAAAAATGTATGCCGTTTTGTGCGGCGCGGTCGACACGGCTCTGGAGCTCATTGAGCAAAACTCCGACACCCGGCAGGTGGCCGAAACGCTTCAGATGGCGCTGAACAAAGCCGAAAGCATGTACATTGAGGGACAATGAAAAAAAGAGCGCAGATCAAAAATCTGCACTCTTTTTTTATTCATTTTCACCTCATCCGTCGGCTGCGCCGACACCTTCCCCTAAAAGGGGAAGGCAAGGAGCGCAGCACCGCAGCGCGAGGCAAAAACGGTTTTCTCCGCACTCTCGACACCGGGCTGCCGCAAAAGCTGTATCCGCAGCAGCGTCAATTCGCCTCTAAATTTCCACTCTCGTACATCAGCGCCGTGAGGGCGACGACGGGGGCGGTCTCGCATCGCAGGATGCGCGCACCCATGGCGCAAATGTGCATGCCGACCTTGCGCGCCATGTCGGCCTCATAGGGCTCAAAGCCGCCCTCGGGGCCGGTTATTATCGCGGCCGAGCCGAGCTTTTCCGCGCCTTTGAGCGCTGCGCGCAGACTCTCGCGCTCGCCGGTCTCGTACATGAAAAATGCCGCTTCCTGCTGCTTGGCAGCGTCAAGCGCCTCGACGTAGGTATCGAGCCAGCGCACCTCCGGGATAATGCCGCGGCCGGACTGCTTGGCCGCCTCCTCGCTTATTCTGTTCCAGCGTTCGAGCTTTTTCGTGACGCCCTCGGTGCGCTGCACGACGCGCTCGCTGCGGAAAAAGCATATCTCGTGCGCACCGGCCTCGACGCACTTCTGGATAATATAATCGGTCTTGTCGCCCTTGGGCAGACCGCACAGCACGCGCACCGACACCGTGGGCTCGGCTGCGCACTGCGTGACCTCGATGATCTCGGCCTCGGCCTCGTCCTTATCCGAGCGCACAAGGCGGCACTTATAGTCCGTGCCCTTGCCGTCGCAGATCGTCATCTCCTCGCCGGGGCGCAGGCGAAGCACCTTTATATGCTCTGCGTCGCGGCCGCGGATGATCGCCCTGCCGCCGAGCAGATTTGTTCCGAGCGCAAAAAATCTGGGCATGATAAACACCTCGCAAAAATGTGTTTTTCATTATCTCACACCGCTGACATTTTTTCAAGAGCATGCATATAATGAACCGGAAGCAATAGAAATCCATGCTACTAAGGAAGACACCCACGCAGCAGGGGAGCGCGAGGGGGCAAAGGCCCCGCTCGTGATTAGATTAATAGCCATCAAAAATGTCCGCTTCGGACTTTTTGACGAGCGTAGTGAGATTTTTTGTGAAGCGCAAGCTTCACAAAAAATGTGGCGTTTTCACCGGTGAAGTCTATGGAATTTGATAATTTTGAAAGCGTATGGCAGCGCGTGACCGCGCAGGATGAGGAGCATCCTCTCCCCGCGCCGCCCGAGAATAAGCGCGAGGAAAAGCTGTGCGTCATAAAGCGCAGCAAAAAAAGCTGCGCCGTGCGCTTTGCCGCCGGTCAGTGAGCCGCCATGCCGAAACGCCTCCCGTTCTGCGCCGGAGGCGTTTTTTACAGAGAAATGTTGACAAGCAGGACAATGTAGTATATTGTAATTTTATTGTCTGATGTTGGTCGGACGGCAATTTTTAAGGAGGCGAACATATGGCAGACGTAATAAGAGGCATTTGGTCAATTTTCGCTTTTTTCCCGCTCTATCTCGGCATATTTCTCGTCCCTGCAACGTTTTACGGCGTGCTTGAGTGCATAAAAAACGCCGTACAGGGCAAAAGCGTCAGCGAGTATAAGAAGGCCTTCATTTGGACATCGATCGGACTTCTCTGTGTGCTCGCCCCGTCGCTGGTGGTACTTACATAGGCAGAAAAAGGGACGTACACGGCAAATGCTGTGTACGTCTCTTTTTTATTTTGTTATGAGCACCTGCACTCGAAGCAGTGCCACTCCTCCTCGTGACGGTGGGCGATGATCTCAAGTCCGGCCGAGCGCAGGGCGGCGGCGACCTCGTCCTCTCGGCCGTCTATGATGCCGGAGGTGATGAAAACTCCGCCCGGCGCCATGAAGGCGCGCACGAACGGCGCAAGGGGGATTATCACGTCCGAGACGATGTTCGCAAGCACGATATCATAGCCCGTGCCGAGCATTTTGCGAAGCTTTGCGTCGCCGATTATATCGCCGGCATAGACCTTCATTTTGTTTGTCCCGATACCGTTGAGTGCCGCGTTTTCCATGACGGTGTCGGGCGCTTTGGGGTCGATGTCGCAGGCAGTGCAGAAGTCGCTGCCGAGAACGAGCGCACCGGTGCCGAGTATGCCGCTGCCGCAGCCGAGGTCTAGAGCTCTCTTGCCCGCGCCCGCGTATTTTTCAAGCGCCGTGAGGCACATGCGCGTTGTTGCGTGCGAGCCCGTGCCGAACAGGAGACCGGGGTCGAGGCGCAGGGGCACCCTGCCCTCATCGGAGCAGTCTATCCACTCCGGCACGACGAGAAGCTTTTCGCCGATCTCAAGCGGCTCATAGTACTGCTTCCAGTTATTTTCCCAGTCCGCGTCGCACACGGAAGCCGTTTTTACCTCGAACTCCGCCCTGACGGCGGCGAGTAGCGCTGCGCCCTTGTCGTTATCCTCGACGTAGAATTTCACGCGCGATACGCCCCTGTAGCTGTCCTCAAGGGAGGAATCGACATAGTCCCAGTACTGGCGGTTATTATCCAGAAAGGCCTTGAAATCGTCCTCGTTTTCGATGACGAAGCCGTCTATGCCGAGGGCAGTGAGCCTGTCGCATACCTCGTCGGTGTTTTTGCATTCTATCGTGACTTCCGTGTAGTTCATCCTGATACCTCAAAACTGCCCCGCTTTTGAGCGGGGCAGCAACTATTTAATTCTTATTCAGAGTCGTCGCTTATAAGACCGTAGCCGCCGTTCTTGCGGCAATAGACTACTGAGATCGCGCCGTCCTCCTGCTCGTTGCGGAACACGAAGAACTCATGCTCCAGAAGGTTCATCTGAAGGATCGCCTCCTCCGGGGACATGGGCTTGATGGGGAAGCGTTTGCTGCGCACGATCTTGAATTCCTCATCCTCATCGTCCTCAGCGGGAGCAAACGAGGGTCTCGCCTCCTTCTCGAGCGCGCCTTCTCTCAGGCGTTTTTCAAGACGGGTCTTGTTCTTGCGAATCTGGCGTTCGATGGCCGCGACGCCGGAATCAACGGAAGCGTACATATCGTTTGTAAGCTCGCTGGCCCTGTAATACAGGCCGTTGTTGGAAACCGTGATCTCAGCCAGGAATCTGCCGCGCTCCATGCTGAACGTGATGCTTGCGCTGCTTTCGGTCTTAAAGAAGCGGTCGAGCTTGCCAACCTTGCGCTCAGTATAGGCTCTGAGCTCTTCGGAGGTGCCCATCTTTTTTTCGGTAAACGTAAATTTCATATGTGCCGGCTCCTTTCTGCTTTGCAGGATATATCCTGCTTGATTGTATTATAGCACACGCTCACACAAATTGAAAGGTGCTTTGTTAAATTTGCCTTAAAATTTAAAAATATGTTCCCGATTTTTATTCAACACTGATATAGCAATTGGGAAGCGCAGCCTTGAGCGACTGTAGCTGTTCTGCACTGATGCTGTTTCCGCCGAGCCAAAGCTGCTTGAGATTTTTAAGCGAGGTGAGCGCGGAAACATCGCTTATGCGGTTGCTTGAAAGGTCGAGCGTCTCAAGCGTTTTGAGCTGAGACAGCGGCGACAGGCGCGAGATGGAGTTATTCGAAAGGTCGAGATGCTTCACATTTGAAAAGCCGGAGGCCTTTGAAATATCGCTCAGTCCGAGTCCGTTTGCCTCAACCGTTTCTGCGTCGCAGGCAAAGCTTTTGCCGCCGAGGACTATCTCTCGCTTCAGCTCCGAGTGGCTTATCGTGCAGCCGGAGAGCTTCTTTTGAAGCGTGGTCACCGCGGCCTCACTGAGCTCGGAGTTATCCTTTATGCTGAGCTTTTTAAGATTTTTGAGCCCGTAGAGCTCCTCAAGAGACGCATCCTTCAGGCCTGTATCATCCATCCACAGGGTCTTGAGGTTCGTGAGCCTTCCGACAGCGGCGATGCCGCCGAGCTCGTTGGAGCTCAAATTGAGCTCTGTAAGGCTCGTCAGATCCTGAAGCGCGGCCACGGACTTTATCCTGTTGCCTGCAAGATTGAGATAAGTGAGCTTGGAAACGCTCATCAGCGGGCTTATATCGCTTATCCTGTTGTTTGAAAGATCGAGCTCGGCAAGCTCCGGTATGTCGACCAGCGCAGAGATATCCGAGATGGAGTTATCCGAAAGATCAAGCTTTTTGAGCTTCGTGCAGACCGACAGGAGCGATATATCGTGCACATCGCAGCCGGACAGGTCAAGCTCAGTCACGTTATTGTCGAAGGTCTTGCCGCCGAGCTTTATCTCGATAACATCCTCCTTCGCATCGTCACTGTAGATGATGCAGTCAGGCAGCTCCTCCTTGAGCTTTTTAAGCTGCGACTGCTTTATGTCCATATCCCCGATGGTGAGCATCGAAAGGCTGTCAAGCCCGTAAAGCGGGCTGAAATCCTTAATCTCGTTGCCGTCAAGGTGGAGCGTTCTGATTGAGGATAGCTTCTTGAGGGGGCTTATGTCACTTATCTTATTGTTTGAAAGATCGAGCGAGCTGAGCTTTTTAAGCGATGACAGGAAGTCAAGCTCGCTTATCTTATTATCCGAAAGCTTCAGACTCGTAAGCTCTGTGAGCTTTGCGATATCCTTGAGCGCGGCAGAGCCCGCGCCCTTGCCCGAGAGATCGAGCACCGTTGTTTCAACATCGTACTGCTCTCCGCAGATAACGACTATCTTGCCGCTGTCATAGTCCTCCTTGGCTTTTTTGAGCCGTTCGATCTCGGTTTTTATCTTCTCATCGCCGCTCGTGGAGCTTTCCAGGATGGCGATGGCATTGACATAGTCGTACTTTGCCTCGTAGCAGCGGCTCATAAGCAGCAGACACTCATCGGTCTTTTTTATCTCCATGACCTCGCGAAGCTTGCTGAGGGCATTGTCGTAATCTCCTGAGTAGTAATACTCCTGCGCCCGGCTGAAGGCTTTATCATAGTCCTTTTCAGCGCCCCCTGTTTTCAGAAGCAGAATCAGCGCAAGCATCGCTGCCAGCGCCGCAACGATGGCAGCGCATATTATTATGAGCTTCTTTTTCCTTTTATGCTCGCGGCGCTCAGCCTGCTCACGGATGATCTCCTCAGCTCTTGAGCCTGGCTCGTCGGGAAGCCCGGACTCGTCATACTCGGGCTCGCCGTCTTCATTCTGCGGTGTGAGCTCATAGCCCTCGGTCTCGCGAAGGATCTCCTCAAGCTCGGGATCGAAGATGCTCTTATAGCCCTCATTTACCGTGTCCAAAACGGTTTTTTCCTCATCGAGCTTATGCAGCTGCTGCTCGATATCGCTTTTTTTGACCACAACGGTTTTTTCTTCATTCGGGTCTTTTCTTATTGTGTCACTCATTCTCGTCACCCCCCTGTGAAAGCGCATTGGGCACGATCTCTCCCTCGGGCGGCTCCTCACTGCTGACGAGAAGATCTATGGTCTGCTGCTCGACACTGCCGGCCTTTTCCGCGGCAAAATCGCGCCTTTTCATGGCAAAGCAGGTGCACAGCAGAGCCGCCATTATGCACAGCACCGATATCTCCGGCAGAAGCTCGGAGAGCTCCACGGCCTTGTCCGCCGGTGCGATCATGTCCCTGTCCAGATAAATATGTACTATAAGCGGCAGTCCGAACAGCGGCGCAAGCAGCCATTTTGTCCGGATGACGCCAAACACCGTCGCCGTGTAAATAAACGCGACGGCAAGATAAAGGCATATGCACAATATCGTGTGCAGTATGCTGTCAAAGCCGAAGGCTTTTATGATAAAAAACATTACGCCCAGCAAAACCGGTATGAACGTCAGGCTGAAAAGACGCCTGCCGGCATACAGTATCAGGACAATAAACAGCAGGCTGCATAGTATCGGCAGAGCAATCTGGAATATGATGAAGCTGCTATTCTGATTTGACCAGAAGCCCCAGTAGCCGAGAAAACGGCACAGCACCGAAAGCATCATGAATATCACCGCGAGCTTTACGAAAAAGTTGCTTTTGCTCACCGAATATCTTATCTTGTCGTTTTCTATCTCCATTTTTCGTCTCCGATCAGAACGCCCAGTTTCCGTTTTTGAATATCTGTATCCTGTCTCCGCTCTCCGTCTCGCCGACAATGTCAAGATCCTCCGAGCCTATCATGAAATCCTCGTGGATCATGGAGGAGTTTATGCCCATATCGCGGCACTGTTCGAGTGTATAGCTCTCGAAATCCTTTATGCAGCTTGTAAATCCATCGCCGAGCGCAAGGTGGCAGGCGGCGTTTTCGTCAAACAGCGTGTTGTAAAACATGATACCGCTGTTTCTTATCGGGCTGTCATAGGGCACGAGCGCGCACTCGCCGAGCATTTTCGAGCCCTCGTCCATATTAACAAGCGTTTTGAGCGCCTCCTCGCCTTTTTCGGCCTTCACCCCGGCAACGACGCCGTTTTCAAAGCGGATGCTGAAGTTTTCGATCATCGTTCCTCGATATGACAGAGGTCGCGTGGAATATACGATGCCCTCGGCCTGTCCCTTCATGGGGCTTGTGAAGACCTCCTCGCTGGGGATATTGGGATTGAAGGTCACGCTCGTGCCGAGCGTATCCTCAGCTCCGGCGAGAAACTGCGCCTGCGGGATGAGGCCGACGGTCAGGTCTGTGCCGTTTGAGCTTTTATAGTGCAGCCTGCGCAGAGACAGTGAGTTTAAATATGCACATCTTCTCTTGAGATCGGCGTTGTGCTCGCGCCAGGCCTCCATCCCGTCGCCGTCGGCGCGTGAGGTGTACAGTATGGCCTGCCACAGCCTTTCGACGGCTTCGGTTTCATTCAGCTCCGGAAAGACCTTCCTTGCCCACGCCTTTCCCGGCACGGCCGCTATGACCCACTGGTACCTGTTCTCCATCAAGTCGCGGATGGGCTTTATGACCGGCCAGCGCAGCTGCACGCTCCTGCCCCATTTTTCCTGATCGAGCTCATCAAGGCCAGAAGGGTCGGCAGATTCGATGTAGATCATGGCCGGCAGTGTTTTTGCCCTGTGCAGGAGCTTTTCCTTCTCCCAGCCCGTGATCTCGCCGAGACGCTCGACGGTCTGGTACTTCACATGCTTGAGCTTGAGCGGCTGATGCGTCCACTCGACCCTGACCTCGGCGGCGCCGGCAAGGTAGCACTGCTCAACGAGCATTTCCACAAACTCCGGCTGATCGAGCTCGGCGGAGATTATAACATCCTGCCCCTCCTGTACATTCGCGCCGACCTTGACGATAAGCTCGGCATAGCTTTCAAGCTTTTCCGTGTCCATATATAAAAACATCTTCCTTTTGTATAAGAATAATCAAAGTTATTTTATCACACGGCTCGCGCAATTACTACACATTTATATTCTCCATGTGAAAATTTTTCGGGCGAATTCATATTGAGTTAACAAGTTTCTTATAGTATACTTAATCATTAAAATCTCAAATATTAAGGTGACGGCATGGTATCGAAAGCTCAGTGGAGGACAATCGCGATCGTCCTCGCAGCTGTTCTGCTGCTTGCCTCGTTCATGACGGGGCTTACCGGCATTGCGGACAATATAAATCCCGTGGGTGAGCTGCGTGAAGACTACGCGGCGTTCAAGAAAAACCTCGACGCACTCAGGGATAACAACAAGGCTCTTAAAGACGGCAAAGCCGAATATGACGAAAAGAAGGCTGCCTATGATGAGCTTTTTGCGGCCTATAACGAAAAGTATGCGCAGTACGAAGCTGCCGACAGGAAATACAACGAGGATGTTTTGAGCTACAACCGGCAGCTCATAGCCTACAACGTCGGAAAAAATCAGCTCAGCAGCAGCGGCGCGCAGAGCGCCATATCCTCCGGCCGCGCTCAGCTCAATTCCGGCTGGGAGGCTTACAATCAGGGCAAGGCGGCCTACGATCAGCTCACCTCGGCAATAAGCGAGCTTGAAAAAAAGCTCGTTCCGCACAGGCTTGCGCTGAAGATAGTCGGCAGCAGGGCCGGCATTGACCTTACAGACAGTTATTTGGCCGACATGAAAGCGCAGCTCGACTCGGCTTATGCCCGGCTTCAGCAGGGCGAATCGGGTCTGTCGCAGGCACAGCAGCAGGTGGATTCCGCACAGGCGCAGCTGTCGAGTATGCAGAGCGAGATAGCGTCGGGTCCGGCAAAGCTTGATGCCGACGGGCAGTCCGTCGCCGCGGCGAAGGCCGAGCTTGATAAGGAAAAGGAAACGCTCGACGCGAAGGCCGAGGAGCTATCCGTTTATGAGGATCTGTCCGAAAAGGTCGAGCGCAGCCGCGAAACCCTCATTGACGAGGGCTACGGCACGCCCGAAAATACAACCGCTGAGCTTTTAAGCTCCGCAAAAAAGCACGAAAGCTCGCTGCATTGGGCATATCTCAAGTCTCTCATTTCGTTTATCGTGACCTACGCCGCGCATCTTCTGGCCGTCGCCGCGGCGACCGCAGCGCTCATTCTGCTAGGCAAAAATCAGAATGTGCGCTCGTTTAAGCTTGCCGCCCTGGGCGCCGCTCTGGGCGCTGTAAGCGTTATCGCCTCGCTTATCTACGGCAGCGCAGACACGCTGGCCTTTGCCGCGGCCGTCCTCGCCGCTGTAGGTGTCGGACTTTCGCTGAATATCGAAAACGAAGAATAAAAAGCGTCCACTTATGCGGCCGGATAACGAAATAATAATCAGGCCATGTTATCAAACGTAGAATTGGCAAGTGAAAATTGCCAAAACCGGTCTGTAGCATACTTTCCCTTGTTTTTCTCGGATTGCATTTGCTTCTCCCTTTTCATGGTAATGCCCCCTGATGCAGCGCTTTTATTAACCTGCATCAGGGGGCTTTTGTCTATTACACGTTTTTACGATCCTGTTCAATTGACTAGATCGCGATACATTGTATCGGTGAGCTCACAGCCGTAAAACAGCTTATAATACTCCGTCACCTTTTCCTTAAGATCGTATTCGATATGATTGGGATATAGCACAGCGCCGAGCCACAGCATGCCGAGATATCGCTGAACGGCGGGAGGAGAGGACAGCCAGCCGTATGGGCCGTAGGGCGTTTCGTAATAATGCCCCTCGGCAATAGCACTGACATTTTTCCACTGCTCCAACGTTCCGACCGTGTTGAAAATGCTTTCGGGTGAAAAAATGATCACATCCGGATCCCATGTCATGATCTGTTCAACATCGGATTCGTTGCCGTCGCCGGAGAAGCTGACCTCCTCAATGGAGGCCACATTCCTTCCCATCTTGTTGATAGTGTCCGCATGGAAAGAGCCCTCCGCCATGACGTTGGTTCCCTTGTCGCCTAGGCAGTACAGGATCGACTTTCGGCGTCCGTCTGCATCGACCCGCTCCATTACGGAATTCATCATTGCAAGCGTATCCTCGCACCACGACGCAAGCTCCTCAGCCTCATTCTGCCTGCTGAGGAGATCGCCGAGAATACGGTAAGCTTCGGCGCTTGTTTCCGTCGTCGCGTCAATGTGAACAAAGGGTATCCCCGTCTGCTTGCTCAAGGCATCCATATCTTCGACAACACCTTGCTTTGCTTCGCCGATGTCGATAACAACATCCGGATCGGCGGCAAGCAGTGCCTCAAGATCCATCTCTCCCTTACCGCCGTAAAGCTGCCCTATTTCGGGAAGCTCCATAATCTGTGCTGGCAGGTAAAGCTCCGCATCCCGGGAGAAGGAATTGGACACACCCACAAGCATGTCTCCCGCGAGCGGAAGTATATATACCTGTGACAGCGGCCCGGAGATCGCAATTTTGCTTATTTTCTCGGGTACGGTAACGGTCCTGCCTACGGAATCGGTAAACTGCTTCGTTGCCTCGGCTTGTTCACCCCGCTCTTCCTCATTGGCGCAGCCTGTCAGCATGCAGGCAAGCAGGCAGAGCACAATCACAACCGATACTGCTTTTTTCACCTTATCACTCCTTTTTAATATCTCTATATCTCTATGCGTTTACAATGCTGTTGGGGATGAACACTCTAGCACGGTCATTGAACAGACTCATTACACGAACGTCCTCTCCGTACAGCTCTCTCACGGTCATTGTGTCCAAAATGTCTTTGGGGCGGCCGTCTTTCAGAATTCTTCCGCCTTCAATGCAGATTATACGGTCTGAAAACATATAGCTCTGATCGGGGTTATGCGTGGTCTGAATCACCGTATAGCCTTCGTCGGCAAGCTCTCTTGCATGGCGCATCAGCATGAGCTGGTTTCCGAAATCAAGGCTTGCCGCGGGCTCGTCGAGCATGAGTATCCCGGCGTTTTGCGCAAGAGCTCTCGCTATGAGAACAAGCTGCTGTTCTCCACCCGACAGGCGGTGGTAGCACCTTGACGCCAAATGACATATGCCCAGCTTGTCAAGAGAAGACCATGCGCGCTCGGAATCCTCCCTTTTTGGATTATTCCAGCTGCTCAGAGAGCTCGCCGTTCCCATGAGGACGATATCGAATGCGCTGTAATTAAACGCGGGCGATGAGCTTTGCGGGATGTATGCTATATGCTTTGCCATTTCCTTTGCCGAAAAGCCGCGGGTATCCGCTCCGTCTATTAGAACCTGTCCCTTATAGCCCTTCTCAAGCCCCAGAACACAGCGGAACAGACTGCTTTTTCCCGCGCCGTTGTGTCCCAGAACCGACAGCAGCGTTCCTCTTTCCACCGAAAAGGCGATATCGTGAAGCACCTGCCGCCTTCCGTAGGACAGTGAAAGATTTTTGACCTCAATACTCATAGCTCTCCCTCCTGCCCGTAATGAGCCACAGGAAAAACGGCGCGCCGATAAGCGCCGTCAAAATACCGATGGGTATCCCCGTTGAGGAGATACATCTTGAGACATTGTCCACCGCAAGCAGAAAGCACGCGCCTCCGAGCATGGAGGCAGGCATAAGATATCTGTACTCGCTGCCGACAAGGCGGCGCATCATGTGCGGGATAACGAGCCCAACCCAGCCTATCATCCCGCTGACCGAAACCGCGGACGCTGTCAGCAGAGTCGAGCAGACAAGCACCATGAGTCTTATTTTATGGGCATCCACGCCCAACGCGGTAGCCTCATCATCACCCATTGCGAGAATGTTTATTCTCCAACTCAAAAGCAGGAGCGGAACAAGCGACAGCAGGATCGGCGGCAGCGAAAACAGCACGTCGCCCCAATCCGCGCCGGACAGCGAGCCCATGAGCCAATATGTTATCTGTGGCAGCTTGTTGTTCGGGTCCGCCGCCAGCTTTATAAACGAGGTTCCGGCCTGAAATACCGAGCCTATCATGATCCCCGACAGGATCAGGCCCATTACCCGCTGCCCTTTGACATGGCGGCTTATCCAAAACACAAGTGCCACGGAAAGCAAACTCAGAACAAAGGCCGACATCGTAATATACAGGCTCGACAGCCCCAAAAGGATGGCCAGCGCCGCACCGAAGCCGGCGCCTGCCGAGGCACCGAGAATATCCGGAGCCGCCATGGGGTTTTGAAAAACGCCCTGATATGCGGCGCCCGCGCCCGACAAGGCTCCGCCGACCAGCACGCTCAGAATGATGCGCGGCATACGGATGTTCATAACGGCGGTCTGCATAACATCGCTCCAATACGGCTCTATGCATCCGAACGCGCCGTTTAGCAGTATGCCTGTCAACTCTTTCAGCGGCACTTTATATCTGCCGACGGTGAAGGACAGCAGTACAAGCAGTATCAGGAGGATGCCGAGGAGAAACAGCGTGCGTCTGTGTTTTTTTATCAGCTGCTCGGGTGAAGGAGCCGCTGTGCCCGCGTGATCAGTTGTCTTTTTTCTCATCGGAATCTTCTCCGTAGAATTTTTTCAGCAGAGCCTCGTACTCCCCCGGGGTGTCTGTATCCATGAGCATCCACTCATCATCTACCTCAACGCGAAAAAACTCTGCATTCATGCTCTCCAGCGCCCCCATCAGCCCACGCTCGCCGCTGTAGGCGAATATTCCCGGAAACAGATCGGTGCCGAGCAGGATAGGGTGGCCGGTTCCGCCCCTGCACACAGGGCAGGCCTCAGCCGCCCCGCAGCTGAGCAGCGCCCGCACGGTGCTCAACTTAAAAAGGGGAATGTCAACGGGCGTGAACAGAACGGCATCGCACCTGCCCCGCAGATATTCCAGTCCAATCTTTATTGAGTCGAGCATCTGGGTGGAGGCATATTTTTCGTTTCTCAGAAATATAACGCCGTTTCCCTCAAGGTGCGCCTCCAGCGCATCGGCGTTGTTGCCCGTAATCATAACGACCGTGTCAACGCCCGCCCTGCGAAAAGTCTGCACGACGCGCTGCGCTATCGACATTTTCCCAACGCTCAGCAGCGGCTTGAACCGCCCCATCCTGGAGGACAGTCCCGCCGCGGTTATCAAAGCGGCAACGCGCATAAGCAACACTCCTTTTTTGAATCTGTTATTCTGACAGTCCTGCTGCGACGGTCAGTCCCAGCTGTTGTCCCTCATGCGCTCGTCCTTCGTGCGGGGCACATAGAAGTTATAGACAGCGCGGTACATTCTCGCCGTCTCGTCGCTGCCGCATACGATCCTCACACGACGGGGATATTCGTTATCCCTCTGAAAGTCCCGAATGACTTTGTACAGCATACCCAGCACCTGAAAATTCTTTGAATTGACTTTGCTGATATTCATGGAGAGTATTTCCCACGTCTCCCTGCGTTCATCGGCGCAGTTCTTAAGCGCCTCTTTCCACTCGCGCACAAGGCTGGGGACCTCAGAGGAAAGATCATCGACATTTCCTGCCGAAGTGCGGGAGGCGTCGGTCATAACAAGTATTTTTTCCATTTATGCTCCTCCGTGTGTGTTGCGCAGGCAACTTTTTTCGTTTGCTTTGCGGCTTGAATATTGATATTATATAAGCAATCTTGATCTCGGAAATACTTAAAGGAGGGAAAAATATGCTCGAACGTTCGGCAAAATACGATAAAAAAATGGTGAGCAAGTGCATGGGAGGCCCGAACGCGCTGTATCTGACCGAGGAGCTGACCGACAGCATGGAGATCGAACCGGGTTCCCTAGTGCTTGATCTCGGCTGCGGCAGAGGCCTGTCCTCAGTGTTTATAGCAAAGGAGTACGGAGCTCAGGTATATGCGGTCGACAAAAACGTGTATGCCGCGGAAACCTGCGCAATGCTCAGGGACATAGGGCTTGACGCAAGAGTGTTTCCAATACAGGCCGATGCCGCGGCATTGCCTGTTCCCAACAGCGTTATCGATACGCTCATCTGCATCAACGCATACCACAACTTCGGCATGGAAGCAGGATTTTTTGAAACAAAGCTCAAGCCCGCTCTAAAGGAAAACGCCCAAGTCGGATTTGTTCTGCTAGGAAGAGACAGAGCCTTTGTTTATAAAGATGACGACAATGAAAACCCTGTTTTTTGGACCGCCAATGAATGGAAAAGGTGGTTTGAGAGCGAGGGCGTTGAGGTCACTGTGTGCGAGCAGCTCAAATCTACGCAGAGAGCTTGGAAGGAATGGATGACCATAGCTTCGCCGGATCTCACCGATGAAGAGCTTGAAAACACGAAGATCAATCCTGAGCTTGCGTTGATCAAGCTCGTCGGGCACATCTGACCGAATACTCCTCAGCATATTAATATCGATTTCAAGGGGAGCCGCATACTGCGGCTCTTTTTTGTTTTCTATTTCCGTTTATTTGCGGTTTTTAACCGCGTACAGTACGGTTTCGGTTACCGAGGTCGAATAGTGACGCAGATAGAATCTGTATCCGCTTTCATATTCCAAAAGCTTTTGCGGGATACGGACGACGTCCTCAGGACAATGGTCGATGCAGACCGCAAGCCTCGGAGCACAGCGGGAGATCGTTTTTTCCGCCCCGAGAATCGCAGCGTATTCGCCGCCCTCAATATGCAGCTTTATAAACGTGGGTTCAATACCCTCCATGCAATCGTCGAGCGAGACCGTCAGCACATAAGAATCGGAGCCTTCGTCGATGCGGGAGCACTGCCTGTCCTCGGTAAAACCGGCCACAGCGGTATGGTCGCTCAGCGCCAGCGCGGAAATATGGATCTCTCCGTCAAACAGCGCCCTGTTGCCCATGCACTCGCCATAGTTATCCCCGCTCGGCTCAAAGGCGTAGATGGCGCGAAATTTCCCTCCCGCCTTTTTGGAAAAACGGAACGATGTAAAAAGATCCTGCGCCCCGCCGTCAACAAACACTTCGTTTTTGCCGAGTCTGATTATTTCGGAATCGAAATAGCAGTTATATATATCGGTAAAGCTTTCCGGCACAGCGTCCATTCCCTTGTAAAACCTCATGCCCTCCGGAGACACGAGCGTTTCCTCGGAGCGAAAGCCGCGGGCGGCCGCATCGGAATAAACGGCAAAAAGCTCGGGGCTGTCTTTTCTGACGGAGTCGCCTGCCTCGGCAAAATATCTGCCGATCGCTTTTCCAAGGCTCTCTATATCGCCGGAGCGGAGATATTCGACGCGGCCGTCAAACAGTATCAGCGACAGCTCGTCGCCCATATTCTCGCGGATGCCGCTTATACCGGGATTGTTGTTTTCCATCGTGCACCTCGCCGCTTTTTGTCTCATTGCGCTAAAAAAACCGTAATTTCTGTCAAGAAAATTATAATTTCAATCAAAAAAATTGTCAACCTTTTGACAAAATTGTTGCGTGGACTACATTCACGGCCTTGTCAACATAGCGACAATTGCTCTATACTTTTTTCAGAGAGGGCTGTTTTTCAGTCCAAAGCGAGAATGCTCACCGAAAAAATTCTATTGAAAGGAACTGGTAGAATGGCAAACGAAACTGTTTCCATGACCATAAACGGCAAAAGATATGTCTTTGCTGTCGGTCATGAGTTTGGTCAGATCCCCACGAGTGAGACTCTGTGCCAAACTCTCCGCAACCGTCTGGACCTGACGGGAACAAAGGAGTCATGCTCCGAAGGCGCGTGCGGCTGCTGCACCGTTATTATCAACGGAGATGCGGTGGCCTCCTGCATTACCCTTACCGTTGAGTGCGACGGAGCCGAAATAACCACCATAGAGGGTCTTCAGGACCCCGTGACAAACGAGCTCGACCCCATTCAGCAGGCGTTCATCGACGAATACGCCTTCCAGTGCGGCTACTGCACCCCCGGTATCATAATGGCTTCCCGTGCACTGTTCAACCACAATCCTCATCCGACGCGTGATGAGATAGCTGAGGCGCTCTCCGGCAACTACTGCCGCTGCATCAGTCATTATCACGTTCTTGATGCGCTTGAGAAGCTCGCAAAGAAAGGGGTAGAGTAATGAGTACTGTAAAAAAGCCGGAATACCGTCATATCGGTAAGTATCGCCCCAGAAAAGAAGCAAGAGAGATCGTCACCGGCAAGTGCATATATCTTGACGATTTCAAAATGAAAGACATGCTCCACGCAAGGCTGATGCCCAGCCCCTATGCGCACGCAATGATCAAGGACATCGACACCAGCGCCGCCGAAGCTCTCCCCGGCGTTCATGCCGTTGTTACCTATAAGAACCAGCCGGAATTTTCAAAGGACTTCCTCCAGGGGCTTCCCCCCATCAAAAAGCTCTGCGATCCGCACCTGCGCTATGTAGGCGACTGCGTGGCGCTTGTTGCCGCAGAAAGCGAGGACATCTGCCTTGAGGCTATCCGCCTGATAAAGGTCGAGTACGAGGTGCTTCCCGCGGTTTTCGATATCGACGAGGCAAAGGCCGACGGCGCAGCACAGCTCTACCCCGGCTTCTTCCAAAACAACCGCTACGAAAAGGATCTCGGCTTCGGCGACGAGCAGATGCTGTTCGCCGTCGAGCGCGGCGACTGCGACAAGGCGTGCGAGGAGGCCGACTTCGTTTACGAAGGCACCGGCTATTTTGAGACCAACCCCGCGCCCCTCGCTCCCGAGCCGCCCGAGATGATCATGTGGTACGACGATATAAACAACAAGTACCTCATGTGGGCTACCGCCCAGTCCGACCGTGTCCCCAAGATGCCCCCCGATGTTGGCCGTATGCCTGCCGACGCCGTTATTGAGACCCGCGTATTCAACGTCGGCGGCTCCTACGGCAACAAGCAGGAAATGACGCTTATGTGCCTGTACACGGCAATGCTGTCCAGACTCACCGGCCATCCCGTACGCTTCAGAATGAACAAGGAGGATCAGCTGACCATTCACGAAATGCGCCTGGCTTCCCGCTTCACCGCACGCTTCTCCATCAAGGACGGCATCATGACCTCCGTCAAGGGTCACTGGTATGTAATGCCCGGCTACACCGACGATGCGGGCTACTGCATCACCGCCGTCGGTCTTGGCGAAATGCAGGTTGCTCTTGCAAAGTGCCAGAACTGGGACATCGACACCTGCATGTACGCAACCAACACGATCTCCTGCGGCACCGTTCGAGGCTTCGGCGGCCAGGAACTCAAGAGCGCCATGATGCCCGTCATCGACAGCATGATCGCAAAATGCGATATAGACCCCGTTCAGTTTTTCCACGACAACTTCGTCTGCGCAGGTGACCGCTATATGTGGCGTGACTGCAACTGGTGGACCTGCCATGAGGTAGACTACCGCGAGGCGATCCTCGAGGCCGCAGAAAAATTCGGCTGGAAGGATAAGTTCAAGGGCTGGTACAAGCCCACATCCGTAAACGGCTCCAAGAGGATCGGCGTCGGCGTTTCCATCCACGGCAACGGTGACGTCGGCGAGGATAACTCCGAAGCGATCGTCAGACTGCACACAAACGGTTCGGTCATACTCAACCAGTCTCTCGTCGAGTCCGGTCAGGGGCAAAGAGCCGCGTGCGCAAAGATGGTCGCGGAGGTCATGAACGTTCCATTTGAGTCCGTAACCGTCACCAACACCGGCACCGTTGACAACCCTGTTGAATTCGGTCTGTGTGGCTCCCGAGGCACTCTGACTTCCGGCACCGCTGCGACCCGCGCCGCCGAGGACGCGCTCCGGCAGCTTCAGGTCATGGCGGCAGCCGTGTTCCGCTGCTCACCCAGCGAGATCGAGACCTGCGACGGCTTCGTATGGGTCTCAAACAAGCCCGACAACAAGCTGCCCTGGGCCGCGATCATCCCCTACTCCACCTCAATCACCGGCTTCGGCCGCTGGAAGGCAAACTATGCGCAGCCGAATATGTGCATAAACTTTGTCGAGGTCGAGGTCGATATGGAGACCGGCGAGGCAAAGCTTCTGCGCGAGCTCATCGGTACCGACGTTGGCCAGATCATCGACCCCAAGGCGCTCGAAATGCAGCTTCAGGCCTCCATCGGCTCGGCAATGGTCGACACCGGCACCTTCGAGGAGACCATTTACGACAAGTACACCGGCCGTATCATGACCAACAACCTCATCGATTATAAGTGGCGTCCCTTCAACGAGTTCCCGCCCATCGACATGGTGATCAAGGAAGGACAGCCCAACATTTCCCGCTTCAAGGCCGTAGGCGTCGGCGAGATCTCCGGCTCCGCGGGCGCCGCAGCCATCTCGATGGCGATCTCCAACGCGATCGGCAAGCATTACATGAAGTATCCTGCAACGCCCGTCAATGTGCTGCAGGCCATTAAAGAAGGTTAATAGGGAGGATTTGAAATGCAGGAATTTAAGCACATAAATGCAAAGTCCTTCGATGAAGCAATTGAGGAACTCAAGGGCAGCAAGGAAGAAAATCTGCCTATAGCTGGCGGCACGGACCTCATGACCGAGCTCCGCACGAGAATACAGCCCGTATATCCCGACAAAATAGTTAACCTCAAGAGCATTGAAGGTGCAGAATATATCGATGTCGGCGACGTGGTTAAGATTGGCGCTCTGACCAAGCTGAAGGACGTTGAAGTATCCGACAAACTCCCCGCCGCGCTCAAGGAAGCGGCACAGTCCGTTGCAACTCCTCTGGTTCGCAACAAGGCGACCATCGGCGGCAACATATGCCAGGACGTTCGCTGCTGGTTCTACCGCTACCCCGAAGCGAGCGGCGGCGCTCTCAATTGTGCGCGCAAGGGCGGCGCCGAGTGCTACGCTCTCAAGGGCGACAGCCGTTTTCACTCCATCTTCGGCGGCATGAAGACGGTCGCTCATGTCGGCTGCTCCGGCGGATGCCCCAACAACACCGACATTTCCGCTTATATGGAAAAGCTCCGCGCAGGCAACTGGGCGGCGGCAGCTGAGATATTCTACCGCGTAAACCCGATGCCCTCGATCACCAGCCGCGTGTGCGCACATCTGTGTGAAAACCACTGCAACAGGACCACCGTTATGGCCACCGAGGACGTAAACAATCATGACGACCCCGTTTCCATCCATACCGTTGAACGCGCTCTAGGCGATTATGCAATGGAGCACAAGGACGTATACTACGCCGCTCCCAAGGCTGAGACCGGCGTGAAGGTTGCGATCGTCGGCGCGGGCCCGGCAGGCCTTACCGCGGCATACTATCTGCGCAAGGCCGGTCACACCGTCACCGTTTTCGACAAGATGGAGAAGGCAGGCGGCATGCTCCAGTATGCTATCCCCCACTACCGTCTTCCCAAGCACTATGTCGATGACGTTGCCTCCGCTATCGAAGACATGGGCGTAAAGTTTGAATACGGCAAGATGCTCGGAAATGACATCGACGCCGCCGAGCTTGAGAAGTCCTTCGACAAGGTGTTCTACGCAACGGGCGCATGGAAACGCCCCGTTATAGGCTTCGACGGCGAGGAGTTCACCGAGTTCGGACTTGAGTTCCTTGTTGAAGTCAACAAGTGGATGAACAAAAAGACCCGCGAAAATGTCATCGTATACGGCGGCGGCAATGTCGCCATGGACGTTGCGGTCACAGCGAAGAGACTAGGCGCAAAGTCTGTCACTCTCATCTTCCGCAAGCCCGAAAACGAGCTTACCGCCTCCAGGGAAGAGATAGAGCGCGCAAAGGAAGAGGGCGTGCAGCTCATGCCTCAGTGGGCGCCTGTCCGCACAATGTACAAGGACGGCGGCGTTGTCGGCCTCATGCTCAAAAAGTGCAATTACACTCGCGACGGAAACGGCCGCCTCGTGCTCAGCTATGACGAGAACGACACCATCGTCGTCAATGCCGACTCCATCCTTATGGCAGCCGGTCAGAAGGTCGACCTCGGCTTCCTGAAGGACGGCTATGAGCTTGAAAACGAAAAGGGTCGCCTTATTGTCGATTCCGAATCTCAGGCGACCAGTCATGCAGGCGTTTACGCCGGCGGCGACATTGTTTCCGGTCCCTCCACTGTAATTTCCGCGATTCGTCAGGGCCGCAATGCGGCAGAAGCGATAAACGCCAGCTATGGCATCGCAAAGCCCGAGCACAAGCATGAGGGCTTCCTCAAGTTCGATCCCGGCTTTGCAGAGCTTCACCGCGGTGTTAAGGACATTTCCATCGCCGCCGCCGAGAGAAATCTTGAGCGCGAGGACACCGTTACCATCGCAAAAGAGTACGCCGAGCAGGAGGCCCGCCGCTGCATGAACTGCGGCTGCTATTCTGTAAATGCCTCCGACATAAGCCCCGTGCTTCTCCTCCTCGACGCCGAGATCGTCACCACGAAGAAGATCATCAAAGCCGAGGAATTCTTCACCGCGCATCTCGATACAAAGGATCAGCTTGAGGCCGGTGAGCTCGTCAGGGAGATCGTCATAAAGCCTGACGCTGAGGCGATCACTCATTATGAAAAGTTCCGTATCCGCAAGAGTCTAGACTTTGCCATCGTATCTCTTGCGACCTCCTACAAGGCCGGTGGCAAGGACATACGCATGGTTCTCGGCGGCGTTGCTCCTGTCCCCGTTGAGCTCAAGGCGGTCGAGGAGTTCCTCGCCGGAAAGACTCTTACTGAGGAAGTCATTGCGGCCGCATCCGAAATGGCCGTTGAGGGCGCTCTGCCCATTCGCAACAACGAATACAAGATCCAGGAAGTGCGCGTGATGATCAGGAGATTCCTCGAATCCGTCAAATAACAAGCTGTCGGGCCCCGGTTCATGCGGGCAGTCAAATTCGGCTGCCCGTCATACTCTGTTATTGAATGTGAAAGGAATAACGATTTATGGCACAAAGTAAAGCATATAAATGGATAGTTCTTGCTATCCTCGTAGTTGGCTCTGCAATACTGTATTATTCAAATATGATCTTTGCCGTGCGCCCCGATACTATGCCAACCTTCAACATAGGACCGGCCGAGCTTACCGCGATCTCCACCATAGGCTGCCTGCCCGGCGCGTTCCTGAGCGTTTTGATAGGCAAGATTCTTGACGACAAGGGCGTGAAGCTATTTACGGCTCTCGGCCTTGTGCTTACCGTCGCCTGTATGGTATGGCGCATTTTCGCGCATACCTATGTTGAGCTGTTCATAGCTACCGTACTTATCGGAACCTTCCTTCTCCCCATAACCATCGTCGGCCCCAAAATGGTCGGCGGCCTGTTCAGGCCCGAAGAAATGCCCCTTGCAATGGGCTTCTTCGGAGCGGCCGGCGGCGTCGGTACCACTCTCGCATTTGCGACCGGCAACCTGTTCCCATCGCTGCCCGCAGCATTCACGGGCGTTTCCGTCCTCGGCGGCGTGCTGCTTCTGACATGGCTTGTGCTTGTCAAGGAGCCTCCCAAGGCCCCCGCCATGCAGAGCGAAAATGCCGGTAAGGGCAATCTCGGCAAGGTGCTCAAAAGCAGGAACATGTGGCTTGTCATGCTCTGCACGGGTCTTGCCGTCGGAGCAGCTCTGCTCGTCAACACCCATCTTACGGCTGCCTTCATCGAAAAGGGCGCGCCCGAGGGGATGGCAAGCACGATCGGCACTGTTCTCAACCTCTGCCTTATCATCGGTGGAATAGCTGCCGGCGCCATAATCGGCAAGCTCGGCAAGATCAACGTTCCCTACGCGTTTATCTGCATCGTAGGCGGAGCGCTGTATCTGCTGGCATATCTGCTTCCCGTCAGCGGACTGACATATGTTCTCGTTGCGCTGGGCGGCCTGATATGCTCCGGCTCGGTCGGTGTCAGCTTCACCCGCATCCCGCTGCTGCCGCTCACCGGCGATTTCGGCCCCGAGTGCATCGGAACCGCGACCGGCATGAATCAGACGGCGCTTGGCATCATGTCCTTTGCGCTGCCCACCGTGATTGCTGCCATCGCCGGCGGCAACAACCTTGTGGTGTTCTGCATTGCGTTCGGCCTGCTCTTTATCTGCGGAGTTATCGGCCTGCTTATACCCGAGCTCGGCGAGAACGGCAAGCTTGCAAAGGCAAGACAGCAATAGTATAATCGAGGAGGGGAATTCTTCCCCTCCTTGAGTGTAACAGTAAATTATTTTTCCCACACCGGAGGAGCTTCTATGGAATCGACATACTGGATTAGATACAGCGATTATGAGGTCGTTCGTGACGAGAGGAATATGGAGTGCATCAAGCCGAAGGCGGATGCGGTCCCCCTTGCGTACGACGTGAATGCAAGACTCGGCGACAACCTTGCTGAGCTTATGAACATCGTGCTGGATGACAGCGATATGCTCGGGCGCAGCATGAGGTTTGTAAAGACCTTCGGACTTTTGGGTCTTGCGCTTGAGGAGGACAATTATATGACGCTGCCGGAGGAAAAGGCGGACATGAACCGGGCCGCTTTCCTTATCACCGGCAGGACCGGCGATAAATATGCCGGCGTATTTTCAAAGGAATACAGCGAAAGATCCGCCAACATCAGCACATGGCTGGATTGGCTTTCCGTTCTCTACAACAGGGCGCTTATATCCCACAACGGTCGCCTTGTTCGGGAGCCGTTTGTGTCCATCACGCTTCAGACAATGCTGGAGTCGGCATTTAAAAGTGCGCTTTCGGACAAGGCGCTCAAGCCCTGCCCGATATGCAAAAATGTGTTCTACAGTACCGACCCCGCTGCGGAGTGCTGCAGCGAGGAATGCCATCGGGTATATGATAATGTAAAGCATCTTAATTGGATGAAGGAGAATTTTCACAGCACTCCCATTTCAGGAGGCTGATATGGTATACAGTAAGCTTTTTATAAAGGGCAGTAAGCAAAGCGGCAAGACCTCTTTGCTTATTCGTGCGTTATCGGATATGCGGCCTATTGCTGGGGGATACGCCGTCATCGATCTCGTTGACGGGCAAACGCATCTACCCGGACTGATAGAAGCGAGAGAGGCCGCGGCGGATCACCTCCCGCTGAAGATGTTCGGCGATTCCGTTTATGACAAGTCTGCCTTTCTCGCGGAATACCCCTCGTACGTTGAGGAAATAAACGCGAAGGCTTTGGGTTACCTTGACCCCGTTTTGGGCGATGAGCTCTCCGATCCGAAGCTCACGGAACTGCTTGAAGCGCTTCTTGAAAGCCCGACACCTCTTATGGGTGTCATCGCTCCTCGCGCCGACACGGGCAGCGAGAGCGAATATGACCGCATTCTCTCCCGGCTGGAGCGTGATGAAAGCACCCTGATCATCGATACCGATGCCCTTTCGGAGAGCGAGGTGATCCCCGTGATGAGACAATGGGCCGTATCCGTGCTCGATAAGGCTCATCACGAGAAATTCGACCCTCTGATGAAGCTTCGCGCAAAGCGCAGGCGCCCGGAATTTCCGGCGGAATATAAGCCGGAGTATAAATGAATGGGGTGATTTTGCTTATGGATAACGGTAACAGCAATCCCGACTACAGATACTTCAACGGTGCGGATTCGTTTCTGGACGACTCATATTTTAGCAAAAAACTGGTGAAGAAGCGCTTTCGTCTGGAATATGAAAAAGGCGAAAACATAATAGAGGCCGGGGATACCGTTGACGATTGCTTCTATATCAAAAGCGGAAGCGTGATCGCGTACGAGATTATTAAGGGTAAGCGCAAGATATTCGATCATTATTCCGCGGGCTCCTTTCTTCTCTGCGAGCACATTCTTTTTGAACACCCCTGCACATACTGCTATGAAGCGCGGGAGAAAACGGTCGTATATTCCATATCCATGACAAAGGTGCGTCAACTCGTCGTAAATGACAGAAGATTTTTGCAATCACTTTTCGCGCAGCAGACAAGGAATCTCCTCGTTCGGGAGGATCTTTTGCGGAAGTCGACAAGTCATAACGCAAGCTGGCTAGTGTGTGATTTTCTGATAACAATGGCGCTGCGAAACGGGCAGACCGAGGACGGGATAGTATATTTGGTCGAACGCCTGACGCAAAAGCAGATCGCAGATATGCTTTTCATGAACCGTGTGACCTGCTTCCGGGAGCTTCATACTCTTGAGGATATAGGATTGATCGATATGCAGACCAGCCGCATAGGCATCAAGACCCTGTCCGGCCTGATCGCCTATAAGGAAAAATGCGAGGAGAACAAATAATATGAACAGGTACTCTCGTCAAACGGCGTTTGCGGGAATAGGCCTTGAAGGGCAGAAAAAGCTGCTGTCATCAAGAGTCTGCATTGTCGGGCAGGGCGCTTTGGGTACTTTTTCCTCTTCGTTTCTTGCAAGATCCGGGGTCGGCAGGCTCAAGCTGATCGACTGCGACATGGTCGAGCTGAGCAATCTGCAAAGGCAGAACCTTTTTGAGCAGAACGATGTAGGCAGGATGAAGGCCGAATGCGCAAGGTCGCATCTTCAGCGGATAAACCCGGAGATAGAGATCAATGCGGTCTGCGAAAAGCTGACGGATGAAAATGCGCAGTCTCTCCTAGGGCAGACGGATCTTGTTATCGACGCCGTCGATAACCTTGAAGCGAGAGAATGCATAAACCGCTTCTGCGTGGAAAACTCAATCCCGTGGATCTATGGCGGCGTTGCCGGAAGCGAGGGCATGACGATGAACATTCTTCCCGGGCACGCCTGCTTCAAATGTCTTATGCCCGGGCAAGCACCGAGAAAAGAAGACTGTGCTGACGCAGTGTCAAGAGGCATCATCGGCACAATCGCGCCGTTTATTTCCTCGATACAATGCACCGAAGCAATAAAAATCCTGATTTACGGTCCGGAGCATCAGAGCGTGCGAAAAACGCTCGTATATGCGGATCTGTTCGGGAACAAATATGAACAGCACGAAATACAGGCGCTCCCCGGATGCAGCGTCTGCGGAAGAACAGGAGGGCGATAATGTCACGCGCCACAGAAAAAATGTTAGAGCTCATAAAAGCCGGAACGGGAACGGAAATGCCCGAGACAGTAAGCGGCGAAAGCCTTATGCAGGACGAAACGGGCTATGTTTTTCTGAAGCTCGCGATCTCGGTGCATAAGGACATTATCACTCAGGCAGCTTACTATGCCTCAGAGGAGATTGCTATCGATACCGCCGCGGCGATGGCGGCTGTCACCGCGCTCATGACAAACAAGGCTATTATGGCAGCGGCGCTCCTCCACGCGGAAGATATAGAAGACATGCTGGAATTTGATGCTACAGCCCGCGCCGAAAACGGGCAGGCAGTAAAGCTCGCGGCAATGATGATGAAGGAATGCCTGCGCAATTATTCCGCAAAATACAATATTGCAAGAACTGAAAGGCTGAATAGGAGAAACGAAAGCTGATTGCCCCTTGTTCTCACTGAACGATTGCACAGCAAAAAACGGTACAGCCCCTTTTCAGTGTCTGTACCGTATCACGCATAAAAGCTTTGTTGCCCGTCCGCTCGGCGAAGGCCGGTTGAGACAAGACAACATACGGTTTTGAAGAGATTTTTCCGCCCCTGCTGCGTCTAAGGCCTTGAGAATACTGACGTATTCTCAAGGCCTCATCCTTGCAGGAGCGAAAAAATCTCAGTTTCAAAACTGCGAGCACCCGAAAATCCGGAGCATGTGCGAGGTCAAGGCACGGAGGCAAAGGCATACTTTGTGTATACCAAGCCGCCGCAACGATGACAGTCGTGCATGCTCCGCATTTTTTCGGGCGTGTGTTTTCTTATCTAAACCGGACTAGGGACGTTTTCTGTTTAATTCCAAAGCCTTTCGGGATATATGCCGCGAGCCTTCATATCGGCTATCGCGGCCTTTACGGAATCAAGATCCTCGCGGTAGGTCATGCCGTACCAGGTTTCATTGCAGTCAAGTATGCTCACCGTCGCAAGGCCCTCACGAAGCTGCTCGTTTGCAACAAATGGCAGAAAGTATTCGCACCTGAGCGGATTCACCGGCAGGCTCTTATCCAAAAACGCCGGGAAGCGGGCGTACAGCTCGTCGAGCATCATAGTTGAAAAGCCCCAGAAGTTCATAGACACCGTCGCGTCGCCGGAAAGTGGCACGAAGTGCTCTCCATCCTCGGTATAGGCAGCGTTCTCGCCGCGCTTTTCGATGTGCGTGCGCTCTGTAATATCGACAAGATATCCGTTTTCCGTATCGCACACGCCGCGCGCGACCGAGCCGTTTTCGGTGACGGTATTGCGCAGCTTATAGCCAACCATAGCGTACTCTCCCGGTTTCCTGTCGCCGCTTAAGAAATCGTACATTGCCCTGTACGCTCCCGCGCCGTAAAAATCGTCTGCGTTTATGACGGCAAAGGGGCCTTCTACGACTCCTCGGCAGCACATAACGGCGTGGCCCGTGCCCCAGGGCTTTTCGCGGCCTGCGGGAACGGTATAGCCCTCCGGCAGAACATCAAGCTGCTGATAGACGTATTTTACATCAAAATACTTTTCCATGCGCGTGCCTATGGCGGCCCTGAAGCTGTCCTCTATCTCGCGCTTTATAATGAACACGATATTGCGAAAGCCCGCACGACAGGCGTCAAACAGCGAAAAATCGATTATCGCGTGCCCCTCGGCGTCGATGGCGGTGATCTGCTTTAATCCGCCGAAGCGGCTGCCCATTCCGGCCGCCATTATAACAAGCGTCGGCTCTCTCATATCACTTACCGTTAAGATCAAGCTCGTTTATACCCATTGCGACGGAGATGCCGCGGACAGCCTCAAAGGTCTTTTCCTGAGCTATCTCCATGCCGGCGTTCATCGCATCCTCGGTAAACTCCTTAACGTCGTCGGGAAGCTTTATGACCGTCTCGGTCGTTATATCGAACACGAAGTATTTCTCCTCGGGATCATGGATCTTTATGTTAAGATACAAAAACGCAAAGCCGCTCCACTCCTCGGGAAGCTTAACGGATACCTTGCCGGTCTGCGTGAGCTGAAGCTCCGCGCCGATGCTCGTGTCGAGTCTGCTGGTAAGGCTCACGGTCTTAAAATCAATGTAATCAACCTTCATTTTTCAGTTTACCTTTCAATTAGTTCTCTTTTTGCCGACGAAAAACGCCGCCATAAGTCCCGGCCCGCAGTTTGAGCCGATCGTGGTTCCGATATAGGTGTAAAACACGTCGCGGAAGCCGAACTTCTCCTTTATCTCCTCGCCGAAGCGCTCTGCCTCCTCGGCAATGTCCGAATGGCAGATATAAAGCGTCTGATCCTCAGGATCGATGCACAGATCGCCTATTATTCTGTGTATGCGCTCAATGGTGCGCTTTTTGCCGCGCTCCTTGGCCTGAACGATGAGATGTCCGTCAAGGTCGAGATTCAGTATCGGCCAGATGTTCAGCGCATGGGCTATCGTCATGCCCGTGCGGCTTACTCTTCCGCTGCGGTAGAGATAGGTGAGATCTCCCGTGGTGTAATAGGTATTTATATTGCCCTTGACCCTTTCAAGCTCCGCCTGGCAGTCATCGGCGCTGCTGCCGCAGTCGCGCAAATCGGCGGCAAGTATGGCAAGCATACCGTAGCCTACTGAGGCGAGGGTCGAGTCTATGACCCTTATGTCCGCATCGGGGTTATCTGCCCTGAGCATGTCCGCCGCCGAAACTGCATTTGCCCATGTTCCGGATATTCCGCTGCCGAGCGCTATATGTATGATGGGCTTCTTCTCCTTAAGAAGCGGCGTCCAGAATTCAGCAAACTGATACGGCGTGACCTGGCTCGTTTTCGGACAGTCGCCCGTTCGCATGCCGTCGTAAAAGTCCTTGAGGTCTTTTGGATCCATAGTATCGGTGAAGCTCTTGTCCCCTATGGCATAGCTCATTTTGAGCGGTATTATGCCCCGACTGCTGCAAAAGCTCAGCGGCAGATCGCAGCCGGAATCCGTCGTTACCGTAAAGCTGCCCATTTCCCTGTTCCTCCTCTGTCTTATCTACATTACTGTAAGAAGCTCTATTTTTCTGCCGCTGGAGCTTATGAGTCCCTCCTCGCGCATGAGGCGCAGCTCGCGCATGAGGCTCGTGCGGTCAACGCAGAGATAATTTGCAAGCTGCGACAGGCTAAGCTCCGTTTCAAAGCTGCGGCTCCCCGTCTTCTCGGCAAGATACTCAAAATAGCTTATCAGCTTCTGCCGGACGGTCTTTTTGCTTATCATATTGATCCTCAGCGCCATCATCTGCGCCTTTCTCGCCGAAAGTCCGAAAAGATTCTTAGTTATTCTTGTGTGATGCTCGCAGGCGTTGGGGCATCTTCCGTAGAGCGTGCTCATCTTGAAGAACATGACGCTGCAGTCGGAGTCTGCCTCCGCGACATAGCCCAGACCGCTGTACGGCATGGTGAACACCTCGCCGAAAATATCGTTGACTCCGTAGTTTTCAAGCAGCGTGTATTCACCCTCGCTGTCGACGCAATAAAGATGCGCCTTGCCCGACAGCAGAACGCACAAGCTTTTTATCTCCGGTTCAAAAACGAGTATGGTGTCGCCCTTTTTAAATTTGCGCACCTCGGGGCGAAAGCAGCTCATCATCGCGTCGATGCTCGCGCAGGTCACGCCTTTAAAAAGCTCAACATTCTGAAGCTCCATAAGCAAATTCACCTCTATAGACGATTTTTAAATAATTATATCACACAATTGTGGTATATGCTACAACTATTTTGCGCAAAAACGTATAAAATCATATTACAAAATACAAATTTGGGAGGTTAAACATGCATTGCACGAGAAAAGTTACTGCCGATCTGACCTGGATCGGAGCCGATGACCGCCGTCTTGCCTGCTTTGAGGGCGTTTACGGCGTTCCCGACGGAGTTTCCTACAACGCGTATCTCTTAAACGACGAAAAGACAGTTTTGTTTGACACGGTAGACAAGGCCGTAAGCCGCACCTTCTTTGAAAACCTTGCCCATGCTCTGGGCGGCAGAAGACTGGACTATCTCGTTATCTCGCACATGGAGCCCGATCACGCGGCCACCATCGAGGAGCTGACGCTGCGCCACCCTGAGGTGACCATCGTCTGCAACGAGAAGATAAAGACCATGCTCGGTCAGTTCTTCTCGCTGTCCGACAGCCTTAAATATAACATCGTCGCCGAGGGCGACAAGCTCAGCACCGGCAGGCATGAGTTTACTTTCGTCATGGCTCCGATGGTACACTGGCCGGAGGTCATGATGACCTATGACCTTACCGACAAGATGCTTTTCTCGGCCGACGCTTTCGGTACCTTCGGTGCACTCAACGGGCATCTGTTCAATGACGAGGTCGATTTCTTCGCCGACTACGTTGACGAGGCACGGCGCTATTATACCAACATTGTCGGTAAATACGGCGCACAGGTGCAGGCCGTTCTGAAAAAGGCGGCGGGGCTCGAGCTCAACTACGTCTGCCCCCTGCACGGCTTTGTATGGCGCAGCCACTTCGGCGATTTCCTCGACAAATACCTCAGGTGGAGCTCCTACACTCCGGAGGAGGACGGCGTAATGATCGCCTATGCATCGGTTTACGGTCACACGGAGAACACCGTTAACATCCTCGCCTGCAAGCTCGTTGAGCGCGGCGTCAAGGTCAAGGTGTACGACACCTCCGTCACTCCGGCATCCTATATTCTCTCCGACGCATTCAGATACAGCCACCTTGTTTTCGCCTCGACGACGTACAACGCCGGTATCTTCGTCACAATGGAAAATCTCGTGCACGATATTGCAAACCACAACCTTCAGGGCCGCAAGATAGCCATACTCGAAAACGGCTCCTGGGCGGCAACCAGCGGCAAGCTTATGAAGGATGTCCTCGGCAAGCTGCGCGGCACCGAGTTCATCGGTCAGACCGTTTCGCTCAAGTCCGATATCACTGAGGCTCAGCTTTCGGAGCTCGACGCGCTCGCCGACGAGATCGCCGCGGATATCCGCCCCGTGCTGCCTGTGTTTGAAGCTCCGGCGGAGGCCATAGGCAATGTGCTCGATGTTGACACAAAGGTGTTCAACAAGTTCAGCTACGGCGTTGAGGTGCTCACTACCCGTGTTGACGGCACGGACTACGGCTGCATCATAAACACCGCCGGTCAGGTCGCCTCCTGCGATCCCAAGAAGATAACCATATCCGTCATCAAAAAGAACAACACCTGTGACATGGTCGCAAAGGCAGGAAAGTTCAACATCTCGATACTCACGGAGGACACGCCCTACAGCGTATTCCAGCACTTCGGCTTCCAGAGCGGACGCGATGTTGACAAATTCGCCGGCTGTGAGCACGATGACCGCATGGCAAACGGCATCCGCTATATCCCCAAGTACACAAACGCCGTCCTCTCCTGCGAGATCATTGACGTTGTTGACGTTGAAACTCAGGTGCTGTACGTTGCAAACGTCGTAGAAGCCAAGGTCCTGTCCGACGCGCCCAGCTGCACCTATGCGTACTACCATGCGCACATCAAGCCAAAGAAGAACCCCGCTCCCGCACCGGTCGAGGGTTACCTCTGCAAGGTCTGCGGCTACTTCCACGAGGGAAGCGAGCTGCCCGACGACTTTGTCTGCCCTCTGTGCAAGCACGGCAAGGAGGACTTCGAGCATGTCGTTCCCGAGGTAAAGGAGCCTGTCAAGGGCTACGTCTGCACCGTGTGCGACCATTTCGAGCCCTGCGACGGCGAGCTGCCCGACGATTACGTTTGTCCGATCTGTAACCACGGCAAGGAGGATTTCGAGCCTGCCGTCAGATGATCAGATAATAAATACACTCAATGCAAAAAATCCCGTCTATCGGACGGGATTTTTTGTTAAGATTCCTGTTCACTTGAAGATAATAATAAGCGCCGTGCAGACGATGCCTATGACGAGCATAGCGGCAAGGCCTGTTTTGCTCGGCTTTTTCACCTGAAGCGGAACAACAAACAGCACGCCGTTAGCCAAAAGCAGCAGCGTGTACGCTATCGGGAAGGCTCCGGCCAGAAATCCGCGGAAGCAGAACAGCAGCGGCACCGTCAGCGCCGAGGAGGTTATCGGAACGCCGAGATAATGCCTGCGCTTTTCGTTCGTCTGCTTCTGTCGGGTCTCCTCGGTTACGTTAAAATACGCAAGCCTTATGAGCCCCGCAAGCGCGAACAGCGCCATTATCGCTATCTGCCACCATTCCCTCGCGCCGATGCAGACGCCGATGACAAAGGGCAGAACGCCGAAGCACACTATGTCGCTGAGCGAATCGAGCTGTATGCCGAAGCGCTTTTCCTCGTCCGTACGGTCTTTTTTCGTCCGTGCGACTATACCGTCGAACATATCGCAGAAGCCCGAGAACATAAGGCATATGACCGCAGGGATAATCTTTCCCTGTATGGCAAGACCCATTCCGGTGACCGACGACAGCATACCGATGAAGGTGAGCCACACCGTGTAATTATAATAGCCTATCAAAAATAACATCTCCAATTTACACTCTCAACTGTATGAGGAGTATACCATACAGTCGCGTCCGGTTCAAGCTTTATTTCGACAAGATGTTCACAAATCATTGAAAACCCTATGCAATTTTTCTTTTTGATGTTATACTGACTTAGGAGAGAATTTCATCCGGAGGGAATTAAAATGGAATTTAGCGATGTTAAGTATTCGCAATACCTGCAAATATTGCGTGAAGAGCTCCTGCCGGCAATGGGCTGCACGGAGCCTATCGCAATGGCCTATGCGGCAGCAAGGGCGCGTCAGACGCTCGGAAAAATGCCCGATAAGATCGATATCGTCATAAGCGGAAACATAATTAAAAACGTAAAAAGCGTCGTCGTTCCGAACACGGGCGGGCTCAAGGGCATTGCTGCGGCTGTAGCTGCCGGAACCGTCGTCGGCGACGCGGACAGGCAGCTTGAGGTGCTGTCCTATGTAAAGCCCGAGGAAATACCGAAGATAGCAGAGTTCATGGACAAATGCCAGATGACCGTTATTAAATCCGACAGCGGAAAGCTTCTGGATATCGACCTGCACATGTACAGCGGCACGGACAGCGTACGCCTTCGCATCTGCGATAATCACACAAATATCGTGCTCATAGAGAAAAACGGCGAGGTGCTGTTTAAAAAGGACTCGGATGACGGCGAGAGCGGCGAGACTGACCGCAGCGTTCTCAACGTGCGCGATATCCTCGATTTTGCGCAGTCCGTGCGCCTTGAGGACGTAAGCGATATGCTCGGCCGGCAGATAGAGTATAACCTCGCCATAAGTGAGGAGGGGCTGCGCGGAAACTACGGCGCGTCGATCGGCAAAACTCTTCTCGAAACGCGCGGCAACGACGTGCGCGTCCGCGCACGCGCCCAGGCCGCGGCGGGCTCGGACGCAAGGATGAGCGGCTGCGAGCTGCCCGTCGTCATCGTCTCCGGCAGCGGAAATCAGGGCATGACTGCTTCCCTGCCCGTCATTGTGTACGCGCTGGACATTCATGCAGACCGTGAGCAGCTTCTGCGTGCGCTCGTCGTTTCAAACCTCATAACCATACATCAGAAAACGCCCATCGGCAGGCTCAGCGCTTTTTGCGGCGCGGTGTCGGCAGGCTGCGGCGCGGCGGCCGGCGTCGCCTGGCTCTTAGACGGCACATATGAGGCCGTTTCCGCGACGATAACCAACACCCTCGGCATGATATCCGGCACGGTCTGCGACGGGGCAAAGCCCTCGTGCGCAACGAAGATAGCCTCTGCCGTTGAGGCCGGACTTCTCGGCTTTGACCTGTATGAGAGCGGCAAGGCTCTGCACGGCGGCGACGGAATACTCAAGGGTGACGTTGAAAAGACAATTGAATCGGTAGGCCAGCTTGCCCGCGAGGGTATGCGCGAAACGGATGAGGAAATACTCGACATAATGCTCGAGGAGTAAGCTATCAAAAAAGGCCGCCCTGGGGCACCTTCCTTACGGAGGGTGCCCCAGGGCGGTCTTTTTTGCTTATTTACCATGCTTTTTCGGTTTCGCGTTTTTCTGATACAGTATGGCAAGACCCTTGAGCAGCAAATCCGGCTCATGGCGTATCTCGTGGCGGCAGTACGGGAGGATGCCGCCGGCCAGGCCGCCGGTTGCGACTATCGTTGCCGCATGTCCGAGCTCCCCCTCCATGCGGTCGATCATGCCGTCTATCATCGAAGCGGTTCCGAACACCGCGCCGGACTTCATGCTGTCAACAGTGTTGGTCGCAATACACTTTTTCGGAGCCTCTATCGAAATGTTCGGCAGCAGGCTCGTGCCCTGCGAGAGCGCCTCGAACGATAGGTTCACGCCCGGCACGATGGCGCCGCCGATGTACGCGCCCTCGCTGTCGATGGCGACGATGGTCGTGGCCGTGCCCATATCAACGATGATGATCGGGGGCTCGTACAGCGACACCGCGCCGACTGCGCCCGTTATGAGGTCCCCCGCGAGCGTACCCGGGTCGTCTATCTTGACGTTCACGCCCGTTTTTATGCCGGCGCCGACTATCATGCACTCAAGCCCCGTGAGCTTGCGCACCGCCGAGCGTATCGCACGGTTTACCTGCGGCACGACTGAGGACATAATGGCGCCCTCAAAGCTCATATAGTCCACTCCGTCGAACGCGAAGCTCTGCCGCATTTTAAGCGCGTAGTCGTTTGGCAGATCGCTCGTATTTGTCGCAAGGCGGCTGCGGCTGATGACCGCTCCGTTTTCAACACAGCCGAGAACCACATTTGTATTTCCGACATCTATCGTCAGTATCATGATTTTTTACCTCACTGCATTTTCCTGCCGGCGCGGATTATACGCGCTATACCGGCGGTAAGCAGCACGTTAACGCCGAGCTCCACGAGGAAGTTTATGCCCGTCAGACCCACAATGATATACAAAAGCATGTTCTGACCGCCGGCCCAGCCGTTTAACGTGTCAAAGAAAAATACCAGCATGCCCACGACGAACAATCCGGTATTTACAACAGGGCAAACAATGCCGGACACCAGGACAGCCTTCCTGCCGTCTTTCTTTGCTATCGCCTCGTAGCAAAGACCCGCAGCGTAGCCCGCCGCCGCGCCCTTTACAAGGCAGATGAGTACGCACGCGACGGGATTTATGCTCATCAGCAGCATGACCGTGCCGCCGTCCCAGCCTAAAAGGCCGGTTATGAGCACCACCAGACCGAATACGCCGCCGAGATACGCACCCGCGCCCTTGCCGTAGATCGCCGTTCCGATTATTATCGGCGCAAGGGCCAGCGTTATCGAAAACGGGCCGAAGCGTACGAAGGTGCACAGCACCTGAAGCACCACGATGATCGCGGTGAAGATTGCAAGGCCGGTCATGCGACGGGTCTTACCCATCTGTTTGCCGTTATTCATTTTTACCTCCTGCTGTCGCCCCGGTCCGTGCCGGGTGCGGCGCTGTTTTTACAGGCATGTGCCTGTTTCGCGTAAATAGTACAATATGTGCGCCGCATTGTCAATATATCTTTTCCCGATTTTCGCGCACAATACGGTTTGCAAGAGCGCGGCACATATGATAAAATAATCGCAGCGATCAAGTGTTATAATGGGAGAAATGTTATGGAAAAGAAATGCTGGTATAAGGAAATGGCGGTTTATCAGATATGGTGCCGCAGCTTCTGCGACGGCAACGGAGACGGCATCGGCGACCTGTGGGGCGTTTTGTCGAAGCTCGACTACATCGCCTCGCTGAACGTTGACGGCATATGGTTCTCGCCGCTGTACCCCTCCCCGAACGCCGACTACGGCTACGACATATCCGACTATAAAAGCATCCACCCCGACTTCGGAAATCTTGAGGTATTCAGGCAGGTTCTCGACGGGGCGCACGAGCGCGGTCTGCGCGTTTTCATGGATCTTGTCATTAACCACTCCTCCGATGAGCACGAGTGGTTCAGGCAAAGCCGCAGGAGCCGTGACAACCCCTACCGCGACTATTACTACTGGCGCCCCGGCAAGGGCAAAAAGCGCCCGCCGAACAACTGGGACAGTCTTTTTGAGGGCAGAGCCTGGGAGTATGACAGGCAAACCGGCGAGTGGTATATGCACATATTCTCGAAAAAGCAGCCGGATCTTAATATGGCAAACCCCAAGGTGCGCGAGGAGGTCAAGGACATCATGCGCTTCTGGCTCGACATGGGTGTTGACGGCTTCCGTGAGGACGTCATAACCTACATTGCCAAGGCCGACGGCCTGCCCAGCGCGAAGGTGAAGCTCCCTGCGGCGACGGGAATGCAGTACTACACCAATCTGCCGAAGGTGCACGATTACCTTGCCGAATTCAAGCGCGACGTTCTTGATTTCTATGACTGCTTCACCGTCGGCGAGGGGCCGCGCATGGAGCCCGAGGTCGCCCTGAGCTATGTACGCGAGGGCAGGGACAAGGTGCTGGACATGATGATCAACTTTTCCCACATGGAGGCCGACTGCTTCATAACAGACTTCATGCAGCGTCCGTTTAACCTTATAAAGCTCAAAAAGGCCTTCACAAAATGGCAGATGCAGATGTACGGCAAGGGCTGGAACGCGCTTTACATGGAAAACCACGATCATCCGCGCATCATAAGCCGATACGGCAGCGAAAAATATCGCGTTGAAAGCGGCAAGAGCATCGCAGCGAGCTATCTGTTCCAGCGCGGCACACCCTTTGTCTATCAGGGTCAGGAGATCGGCATGGTAAACACCCCGCTTGACAGTCTCGACAAGTACAAGGATATCATGGTCAAAAACAACGCCCGTATCGCACGCTCGCTCGGCTTGTCAAAAGAGGCTGTTCTGAAGCTCGCGCAGAAGGCCTCACGCGATAACGCAAGAACCTGCATGCAGTGGTCGGACGCGCCCAATGCGGGCTTCACAAGCGGCAGACCGTGGTTTGTCGTAAACGGAAACTATAAGGACATTAACGTTGAAAGCCAGCTCGACGATCCGAACAGCATCCTTAATTTCTATCGCGACGCATTGCAGTTCCGGCGCGATAACCCCGTCGTCATATACGGCGACTACCTTGAGCATCTGCCCAAGAGCAGGGAGCTTTACGTCTACGAGCGGAACCTCGCCGGAAAGAAGCTGCTGGTCATATGCTCGTACTCGGAAAAATGCGTGCGCTTCGACGCTCCGGAGGGCATCACGCTCGACGAAGCAAAGCAGGTCTTCGGCAACTACGACAACAACTTCGTGATATCAAACGGCTTTACAACAAGGCCGTATGAAATGAGGGTGTATCTGTTTTGATGAGAAAATCAAACCGTGCGATAACGGATTTTGAGGAGATAAGGGCGCTTATTGATAAGTGCGACACCATACGTCTCGGCTTTGCCGACGGGCAGGAGGCCTACATCGTGCCGCTTTCCTTCGGCTACGAGGCAGAAAACGGCGAATTTACGTTCTACGTTCACGGAGCGAAGGCCGGCCGCCGCCACGAGCTTGCGGCGAAAAACAGCCGCGTGTGCGTTGAGGCCGACATGTGCCTGCGCTTTGTCGATCAGACGGCAGACTACAAAAGCTTCATCGGCAGCGGCGAGATAAGTCAGATTCACGGCGAGGAAGCCGTAAAGGGGCTGACTCTTTTGTGCCGCCACTGCGGCTTTGACGGAATGGGCTGTCCGGAGGCGGTAACAAATGCCACCTGCGTTGAAAAAATCGTCGTCCGCGAATTCTCCGCAAAGCAGAGATTTAAATAATATTCTATTGAATTATAAAAGTTATAAAAGAAAAAACATGACTGACGCAGCTTCCGGCGGAGGCTGCGTTCTTCATTTATTGAGCAGCTCCATAAGCTCGCCCCAGAGCTCCACGATGCGAAAGCGCAGCTCGTAGCCGTCGGCCTCGGTTATGAGGCCGCGCTCCGGCTCGCTCATGGCATCAAGCGCCTTGTTCTGCTCGGCAGCCGATACGCACAGCGGCGGAAATACGACGCACCACCAGTTATGCCCCTTTCCTTCGCCGAGAATAACGCGCAGAGACTGATACTGCCCCGCCGGAAGCGTAAAGCCTTCGTACTCACGCGTCGGGTAATACTCCTGCCCGAGCGTGACGGAAACACTGCGTCCCCCGGCGCAAGCCTCCGCCGCCGCCTTTATGCTTGTAAGCTCCCCGTTTATTATCCTCTGTGCCTCCTCGGGGCTCTCGGCCTTATCCAGCACCGGGGTGAGATATTCAAGCACATTATCGCGTACGCGCAGCTTGAGCTCCTGCTCAGCCGTTTCATCAGAGGCAGCTATAACGTGCAGCCGCACGAGCGACGAGCTTATGTCCCGCTGCCGTCCCTGCGCCCACGTGCCGACACACAGCGACACGCACAGAGCGCACAGTGCCGCGAGCTCCCAGGTCTTGAGTTTGTATTCCTTCATAAAAAAACCGCCTTTACTATGTAATCACGATCGCAATTACAGTATCGGCGGTGTTTTTTGATTTTAAACATCAATTCGCGGCATTATTTTTGCCGGCGTGACACAGCGCCATTCGCGGCGCAGAGCTCTGACAGATCTCTCGACGGCCTTTTCATCGTCATACAGGCCGAATACGGCCGAGCCTGTGCCGGTCATGACAGCACCCAGTGCGCCGCAGTCGAGCATCTTGCTTTTTATTGCGGCGATCTCGTTGTGCCGTCGGTCGGGCACGTCCTCAAAGACGTTGTACATCCGCCGTGCGATCTTCGGCAGGTCCCCCTCGCGCAGAAGCTCGATTATTCCCTGCGTGTCCGGGTGACAGCGCAGCTTCACGGCATCGAGCCGCCTGAACAGCTCCGGCGTGGAGACGGAAAAATCGGGCTTGCATACAACAACGCCGCACTCGGGCATGGACGGCAGCGGTGACAGCAGCTCTCCCCTGCCGGAGGCGAGCTGAGTTCCGCCGCACACGCAGAAGGCAACATCCGAGCCGATGTGCGCGGCCAGCTGCTCAAGGCGCACACGGTCAAGCCCGGCTCCGCACAGCTTGTTCAAGGCGCGCAGCACTGCCGCCGCATCGCTTGAACCGCCCGCCATGCCCGCTCCGACAGGGATGCGCTTTTGCATTTTTATGTGCGCGCCCATGTTCCCTATCCCGGTCTCGGCAAAGAAAACATTTGCCGCACGCACGGCGAGGTTGCGCTCATCGCAGGGCACGAATCTGAGATTGCTCTCGGCGCGGCTGGCTCTGCCGGGCGTGAGTGTAACGGTGATATCGTCGCACAGCGTGATGGTCTGCATGACCATGAGCATGTCGTGATATCCGTCCGGGCGCTTTCCCGTAATATCAAGCGAGATGTTTATTTTTGCATAGGCTTTTTCGTTAATGCAGGTCATTTTTCAAAGAGAATTGACATCAGCGCGATACCGGCATCTACATATGGGCCCTTTTCGCCGCTTTTCTCGGTGTACGGCAGACCTGCCTTGGTATCGACGCGGCTGTCATAGAGCATGTACGGCACGGGGTCGCCGTCGTGACCGCGTGTGGACGTAAGCGTCTTGTGGTCGGATAAAAACAGCAGTCGGTAATCCCAGCCGCGAGAGCGCATTGCCGCGTCCAGCGGACGGATCAGGCGCGTGTCGAGCCAGCCGATGGCCTCAAGCTTGCCCTCAAGATCGCCGTTATGCGTGCACTCGTCGGGAGCCTCAACATGGACTGCCGCAAAGTCGTGAGCTTCGAGTATCTCAAGCGCGGCGGCAAGCTTGTTTTCGTAATTTGTATCCTTCTCGCCGGTAGCACCCTCCGGGCAGACAAAGCTCAGGCCCGTAAGCGCGGCTATACCGTGGCACAGAGGCACAGCAGAGACGACAACGCCGTCGTGCCCGGTCTCGGCCTTGAAGTCGGGAAGCTTCACAGCGGTGCCCTCGGCCCAGAACCACACGCCGTTTGCGGGCATTTTCCCCTCGGCACGGAGCTTTTCGTTCAGCGGGTGATGCTCAAGGATGCGGTTTGCAGCCTCCATGAGTCCGCGCAGAACCTTTGCGTTTTCGCAGCCGGCAGGCAGGATAGCGCCGATCTTCTCGCCTAGATGATCGTGCGGCGGCGCAAGACGGATGCCCTTTATATCGGCCTGCGACTGCACGGCGATGTGGCGGAACGAGTGTCCGAGGTTTACCTTCATACCGGCCTTCTCGGCAAGGGGCGCAAACTCCGGGTCGTTAAACAGGGCGGTGACTATCTCGTCGGAGACCGCGCCGTCTATGGAGCCTGCCGAGTGCGAGAGGATGCGCTTTTCCTCAAAGGGTATGTCTCCCTCCTCATAGGTGACCATGTTGCAGCGGTATGCAACGTCGCCGGCATTGAGCTTTATGCCCGTCGCCGCGGCCTCGAGCGGAGCGCGGCCTGTGTAGTAAAGCTTCGGGTCGCAGCCGAAAATGGACATAATCGCCGTGTCGCTTCCGGCGGGCAGACCGTGCGGAACGTTCAGAACGCTGCCGACCTCGCCGCGTGCGGCAAGCTCGTCGATAAAGGGCTTTTTTGCATATTCAAGCGGAGTCAGACCGCCGAGCTCAGGGACCGGGTTGTCGGCTATGCCGTCACCTATTATGAGAATGTACTTCATCGTTATCACTCCTTGCTTCGGAATTTGGAATATGAATCATTATAAAATATCATCAACGATTTGAAAAGCACAATATTGCATTTTTCGCGCTGTTATGAGAAAATGTCAGTCATAATCTTACGGGGGAGAGCGCTATGAGCAGGAAAGTCAAAAAAAGTGATGTTAACAGGTTTGCCGGGTTTGCGAAAAAATATCCCCTTGCGGCGCTGATCATCGCCGTCATCGCGGCGGCGGTGCTTATCTTTCAGCGTGTATCGGAAAACGATCCCACGGTCACCGTACCGATGGACGGACTGTATGTCCACTATATCGACGTCGGCCAGGGCGACTCGGAGCTTATCTGCTGCGGCGGGCAGTATATGCTCATTGACGCGGGCACATCCTCGTCCGGTGATACGGTCGTGGAGTACATACGGGATCTCGGCATAAAAAAGCTCGACTACGTCGTGTGCACGCACGGTCACGCCGACCACTGCGGCGGCCTCGACGCCGCTGTCGAGAGCTTCGATGTTGACACGGTATTTACATCGCCGTATGCGGGCGACGCGGCGTCCTATCTGCGCTTTGTCGAAACGGTCGAGAGCGCACAGCTCACGCTTGAGGTGCCCGATGCGGGCGCAAGGTACCGCTTGGGCGATGCAGAATTTGAGTTTATCGGGCCGCTTTCAGACCACAAGGACGTAAACGACGACAGCCTTGTTATGAGGCTTACTTACGGCGATACAAGCTTTCTCTTCACAGGCGACATGACCGCCAAGGCCGAAAAGGAGCTCATTGCAGACGGTGCAGATGTAAAATGCGACGTACTCAAGGTCGGACACCACGGCTCGTCCGGCTCAAGCTGCTATCAGTTCTTATATGAGGCAGAGCCGAAGCTCGCCGTCATTTCATGCGGCAGGGATAACGACTACGGCCACCCGCACGAGGAGACGCTCAGCCGCCTCAGGGACGCCGGAGTAACGGTATACAGAACAGATGAGCTCGGCAGCATCGTCATATTCAGCGACGGCATGACCGTGGAAAGGAGGGCCGCATGAGGGATAAAAGCTATTCAAAGGCGATAGCCGCGGCGATCGTCACGCAAGTTTTCTGGGGTCTGAGCTTTCTGGCATCGAGCATCGGACAGGAGACGGCCTCGCCGTTCGTGCTGATGAGCTATCGCTTCAATATTGCGCTGATCGCGCTCACTATCCCCGTGCTTCTGGGCAGGCAGAAGCTCAGGCTGTGCGGCAAAAGCATAAAGCCCCTGCTGCTGCTCGGCTCGATGGAGCCGTGCTTGTATTTCATCGGCGAGCAGTACGGGCTTAAATACTCAAGCTCCGCCTTCTCCGGCATCATGATCGCAGTCATTCCCATCGTCACGATAATTTTCGCGGCTGTATTTCTGAAGGAGCGGCCAAGCAAAAAGCAGTGGCTGTTCAGTGCGCTGTCCATCCTCGGCATCATCGTGATAACTCTCGTTGAAAACAGCTGCGGTTCGATAACCTTCAAGGGCTTTGCGCTTTTATGCCTTGCCGTCGTCACGGGCTCGGCGTACAGCGTCATATCCTGCGGCGTGTCCGGCAGATTTTCGGTGTTTGAGCGGACGTATTTCATGCAGATCATGGGCGCTGTGTTCTTCACTACGCTCGCGCTCATTGAAAACGGCGGCAGCGTTGCGGCCGTACTCGCACCGGCGACGAACCTCCGTTTCCTGCTTGCTGTACTGTTTCTTGCTCTGGGCGCGTCGGTGGCCGGATATTCGATGTTTAACTACGCCGTATCGCACGCGCCGATGGCAAACGTCATCGTATTCATGAATCTCGCAACCGTCGTTTCGGTAGCCGCCGGTATAATCGTCCTGCACGAAAGGCTCGCCCCCGTCTCGCTCGTCGCGATGGTCGTCGTCCTCATCGGCATATGGGGCGTTCAAAAATACCCGCCGAAGGAAAGCCTCGAGGACTGAAAAATGCGGAGTCCGTTCGGACTCCGCATTTTTGTCTTGTTGTTGAGTTTTATCTCTGTCCCTTTTCGTAGGGGATGCCCTCCGCCTTCGGCGCGCGCGAGCTCTTGGAGGTCAGCGCGAGGACGATAAGCGAGATTATGTACGGCATCATCTTGTATATTGAGCCGGACAGCTGCAGGCTCAGCAGGAAATCGAAGCCGGAGTACACACTCGCGAGAGCGCGGAACAGGCCGAACAGCAGCGCCGCGAGCGCGATGCGGTGCGGCTTCCACTGACCGAAGATCATGACCGCGAGGGCGAGGAAACCGAAGCCGGAAACGCCTGCCTCAAACTGCCATTCGCTGGCGCCGGCAATGATATACATGATACCGCCGAGGCCACCGAGGACGCCGGAGATGAGAACGCCCGACCAGCGCATTTTGTACACGTTTATGCCGACGGAGTCCGCCGCCTGAGGATGCTCGCCGCAGGACATCAGGCGCAGGCCGAATTTTGTCTTGTACAAGACGATGTACGCCGCGATGAGAATCACGAGCGCGACGAGCATCATCCAGTTGAAGGTGAAATCGCCGATGTTGACGAGGAATGCCTTCTTCTGTGCTATGTACTGCACGGTAGCGGAGACGTTGTCGGGGTTCTCGGCCGTATTTATGGCCTTGACTATAACCGTTGCCGCCGCAAGGCCGAGCATATTCAGCGCCGTTCCGACAATCGTCTGATCGGCCTTGAAGTTTATACACGCCACCGCCAGCAGCGCCGAGAACACAAGCCCCGTGACTGCTGCGGCAATGATAGTCAGGATGACGATAGTCACCGGAGAAGATCCCTCAAGATACTTCATTGTCAGTGCACCGCCAAGCGCGCCCATGACCATTATACCCTCAAGGCCGAGGTTTATAACGCCCGAATGCTCCGAGAAGCAGCCGCCCAAAGCAACAAGAATCAAAACAGAAGCATAGAGAATAGTGTACTGGATAAGTAATGACATTATTCGTCGCCTCCTTCCTGTCCGGCAGCCTGAGCCGCCGCCTTTGCCTTCTCCTCACGCTTTGCGGCGATGTTGTTCATGACATACTTCATGAAAAGAACAAAGCCGCACAGGTAAATGATTATAGACGAGATCAGGTCGGATATCTGCGTGCAGTACATGCTCTTGTCAAGGTACGCACCGCCGACCGTTATGTGCTGAATGAAATAGGACGAGAATATTGCTCCGACGGGGTTCAGACCGCCGAGGAACGCCGCGGCGATGCCGTTAAAGCCCATCGCGGGAACCGATGACTGGCCGCAGGACCATTGCTCGAAGCCCGTCAGGTAGAAAAGACCTGCACCCAGACCGGCAAGGCCGCCGCCGATGAGCAGCGTCAGGATGGTGTTTCGCTTTTCGGCCATGCCGCAGTACTTTGCGGCATTTTTGTTAAAGCCTGTTGCCTTGAGCTCATAGCCGAATTTGGTCTTTTCCATTACGATGTACACGATCACCGCAACGAGCATCGCAATTGGTATTGATATCGTAACGTACTGGTTGTTTGAAAACAGTGCGTCAAGCCCGAGCGTCGGCATAAGCGATTCGGGGCTGACGGAGCCGATGTGCATGGTGTAGGGGCTTGCAGTCTCCTTGACGTTCGTAAGAAGATCGTTCATCGCATAAAGGGTTATCCAGTTGAGCATGATGCCCGAGATGACCTCGTTTACGTTGCAGTAGCTCTTGAGAACGCCGGACACCGTGCCCAGCGCCGCACCTGCCGCCGTTGCGATTAGCAGACACACCCACCACGGGAGCTGCCAGGCCAGGGCCGCATATATCGCCATGCCCGCGCCGAACGCGTACTGACCGGCGGCGCCGATGTTGAACAGGCCGACCTTATATGCAAACAGTATGGAAAGCGAGCACATAATAAGCGGTGCCGTTTTGACGAGCGTGCTTCCGAAATACTTCAGTGCTATCTGTGTATTGGGATAGTTAAAGAAGTTCTTTATAAGTGCCGTTATCGCCTCGCCTGCACCCGCCGGATTTATAAACAGCAGGACTATGTAACCGAGCAGCAGGCCGAGCAGAATGCAGATTATCGACGCTATAAACGACTGCACACCGCTGTTTTTCAAAAGGGAGCGTTTTTCCTTATTCATTGGCTGCTCCTTTCTTCGCGCCGGCCATGTACAGTCCGAGCTCTTCTACAGTGGTTTTCTTCGGGTCGAGCTCGCCGACGATCTCGCCCTCGTACATGACAAGTATGCGGTCGGAAACGCTCATGACCTCATCAAGCTCAAGCGACACCAGAAGCACCGCGTGACCCGCGTCACGCACTGCGACGAGCTGCTTGTGAATGTATTCGATAGCGCCGACGTCGAGGCCGCGGGTCGGCTGCACGGCGACGAGCAGCTCCGGCTCCTTGTCTATCTCGCGTGCGACGATGGCCTTCTGCTGGTTGCCGCCGGACATGCTGCGCGCTATGGTCACCGAGCCCTGACCGGAGCGGACATCGTACTGCTCAATGAGCTTATCGGAATACTCGCGGATATTTTTGCGCCTCAAAAAGCCCGCGCCGGAAACAAACTGCGGCTCGAAATAGCGCTGAAGTATCATATTGTACTCAAGCGTGTAATCAAGCACCAGGCCGTGCTTATGTCTGTCCTCCGGGATGTGGCTCATGCCATGGGTATTGCGGTCACGGATAGATGCGTGGGTAATGTCCCTGCCGCATAGGGTTATCCTGCCCTCCTTGAGCGGCTCAAGACCCGTGAGTCCGTAGACGAGCTCGGTCTGACCGTTTCCGTCGATGCCCGCTATGCATACGATCTCGCCCGCGCGGACCTGGAACGATACGTTCTTAACTGCATTATTGTGATGAACCTTAGATGCGACCGTCATGCCCTCAACATCGAGGATAACGTCGCCCGGCTTTGCTTTCTCCTTGTGCACGACGAAGTCGACGTCGCGGCCGACCATCATGCGCGAAAGCTCTTCCTTGCTGGTGTTTTTGATCTCGACCGTGCCTATGTATTTGCCCTTGCGCAGTACCGTGCATCGGTCGGCAACCTCCATGATCTCGTTGAGCTTATGCGAGATAAACAGGATGCTCTTGCCCTCTTTTGCGAGGTTTTTCATGATCTGCATGAGCTCCTCGATCTCCTGCGGAGTCAGGACCGCCGTGGGCTCGTCGAAGATGAGTATCTCATTTTCACGGTAGAGCATTTTGAGTATCTCGGTGCGCTGCTGCATGCCGACGGTGATATCCTCGATAAGTGCGTCGGGGTCGACGCTAAGGCCGTACTTATCGCTCAGCTCGATTATCTTTTTGCGCGCGATGTCCTTCTTGAGAAAGCCTCCCCTGCTCGTCGGCTCATCGCCGAGAATGATGTTATCAAGGACCGAGAAGCACTCAACGAGCTTGAAGTGCTGATGCACCATGCCGATGCCGAGGCGGTTGGCATCGTTGGGATCTTTTATCTCGACCTCTCTGCCGTCTTTTTTGATAATGCCCTCCTCTGCCTGATACAGGCCGAACAGAACGCTCATAAGCGTACTCTTGCCCGCGCCGTTTTCACCGAGCAGAGCATGTATCTCGCCTTTTTTGAGCTGAAGGGTAATATCATCGTTGGCAACTATGCCCGGAAAGCGCTTTGTTATGTGCAGCATTTCTATCGCATATGCCTGTTCCAAAGCCCAAATCTCCCCTTTCGTATGCAAAGTTTCTTGTGTTCCAATGTGTTAATAATTAATTATACAATAGTAAGGGGTGCATTGCAAATAAAATTGTCGGAATTATGAATAAAAAAGGACAGGCGAAAAATTCCGCCTGTCCTTTTTGGTTGTAACGATGAAATTACAGGATGTTGCCGAAGGTCTCGACCTTGATCTCGGTCTTGGGCATTGCCTCGATGGAGTTGTCGACCTTGATGTCGCCCTTGAACATTGCCGCTACGAGAGACTTGTAGTCGTCCTTGGTGAAGCCGTCAGACCACTGAGTGCTCTCCATGGGGATCTGCACGTAGTTGTCATCGGGATTCTCGGAAACGAGACCCAGAGTCTCGATCTTGCCGCCGAAGTCCGCCCACTTGTCGGCAGAGATAGCAGACAGAACGGTCTTAACGGTGGGAGCAAGGCCCTTCATTGCGGAGGTAACGGTCATGCCTTTGACGTAATTGCCGTCGATGATACCGGCCTGGTCAACGTCAACGCCGATCAGCTTTGCGCCCTCGACCTTTGCCGCTGCTTCGGCTGCGGATGCATAGATACCGCCGCCGCAGGCGAAGACGACCTCGGTGCCGCCCTTATACCAGGTATCCATAACAGCGGTGATCTCGGGAGCGGGAGCAAACTTGTTGCCGTAGACGTACTTGACGGAGACCTTGTCTGCGATCTTCATATCAACAGCCGCTGCGTTTGCGCCCTGAACGAAGCCGTAGCCGTAACGGACGACTGCGGGAACCGCCATGCCGCCGAGGAAGCCGAGCTTGGTGTAGCCGAGCTTAACGGCAGCGTAGCCTGCCATGTAGCCGCAGAGCTCTTCCTGATAAACTGCGCAGTAGAGGTTGGAGGGAACCTTGAATTCTTCCTTGATGCTGCCGTCATCGTTGAAGGTGTTCAGGTCGGCTGCGCCGACGTCCAGTGCAACGAACTTAACATCGGTATAGGTGTTGACGGTCTGCTTGATGGCGTTTGCGAAAGCGTAGCCGGGCATTACGATGACGTTGTAGCCGTCGGCGACTGCCTTCTCGATCATTGCAACGCGGTCTGCGTCAGCATCGGAAGCGGGCTTGAAGTAGTTGAAGTCGATGCTTTTCTCGGTGCAGTACGCCTTGCATGCTTCATAGGTGGTCTGGTTGAAGGACTGGTCGGTGATATCGCCGTAGTCGGTGATCATTGCGACCTTCATTGCGGCCTTGTCCGGCTTGTCGGTTTCCTTGGGGTCCTTGTCGCCGTTATTGCAGGCGCAAAGAGCAAAGACCATGCACAGAGCAAGAACCAGTGCGAGAATTCTTTTCATGTTTTTTCCTCCGTATAAATTTAATTTTTGCGAACGAAAGTGATATGTACACTTATCGCGTACTATGCACAGTATACCACTGATGTGGTGTCAAAGGCAAGTATAATTTAGCAATTTGTCCAAATGCGGCCGCTTTTTGCGTGAAATCTCATAAAATTCATACTTTGTCCATCTTTGCGGCGGTGTCAAGGGCTATCTCCATCATCTGAGTGAAGGACAACTGTCTTTCCTCGGACGACAGTGCCTCGCTGCGGTAGATATGGTCGGAGATCGTGCAGATACACAGTGCACGCTTTCCGGCCCTGGCGGCGTTCATGTAAAGTCCCGCGGCCTCCATCTCGACGGCCATGACGCCCATATCGCGCCACTTGTCGTTGCTGTCGCAGCCGGCGGGCGAGTAGAAATTATCGCCTGACAGGATGTTGCCGACCTTTATGTCAACGCCGTGCTCCTTTGCAGCTTCGACGGCGGTGCTTAAAAGCGTGTAGTCGGCGATGGGAGCGAATGTGCCGTTTAATTCAAACTGGTGCACAAAATTCGAGTCGGTGCAAGCGCCCTGAGCCGCGACGATATCCATGAGCTTGAGATCGTCGCGCAGCGCGCCGGCAGAACCGATGCGGATGATGTTTTCAACGTCGTAGAAGTTATACAGCTCCCAGCTGTAGATGCCGATGGCCGGGATGCCCATGCCGCTTGCCATAACGGTCACGGGAACACCCTTCCATGTGCCTGTGTGTCCCTGAACGCCGCGGACGTTATTTACGAGCACGGGGTTTTCAAGGAAGGTCTCTGCGATGAATTTCGCTCTCAGCGGATCGCCGGGCATGAGGACCGTTTTTGCGATGTCCTCCTTCTTTGCCGCAATGTGCGGAGTGGGAATAGGCATGGTATTTCCTCCTTGTGTGGTTTTAAGTGTTTTGACCAAATTATATCTGCACCCCCGCCTTTAGTCAAGTTTTAGTGGCGAATTAAGGCTCGGTGTGGTATTATGAAATAAAAACCGATAAAAAATGCACGGGAGAGAAGATATGAAAGACAGCAGCATCATCGTTATCGGCATTGCCGGCGGCACAGGCAGCGGAAAAACGACGATCACACGCAAGATCATGCAGCACTTCGGCGGCAACGTCAGCGTCATCTACCACGACAACTACTACAAGGCTCACCACGGCATGAGCTTTGAGGAGCGCACAAAGCTCAACTACGACCACCCCGACGCGTTCGACACCGAGCTTCTCATCGAGGACCTCAAAAAGCTGCGCCGCGGCGAGACGATCCACAGCCCGACCTACGACTACACGATCCACGACCGTGCGGAAAAGACCGTAACGGTCAGGCCCTCACGCGTCATCATCGTCGAGGGACTGCTGATATTCCAGAGTCAGGAGCTGTGCGACCTTATGGACATCAAGATCTATGTAGATACCGACGCCGACGTGCGCATACTGCGCAGGATCGTGCGCGACGTGCGTGATCGCGGCAGAAGCCTTGAAAGCGTTGTGAATCAGTATCTGACCACCGTAAAGCCCATGCACGAGCAGTTCGTCGAGCCGAGTAAGCGCAAGGCGGATATCATCATCCCCGAGGGCGGACACAATCAGGTCGCGCTGGACATGGTGCTTGAGCGCGTACGTGCGCATCTTGCGAAGAATTGAGGACAGGACATGGCAAAGCTATATTTCAAATACGGTGCGATGGGCTCGTCAAAATCGGCTCAGGCGCTGATAACGCAGTTTAACTATGAGGAGCTCGGCATGAGCGTCTGGCTCATAAAGCCCAGCATCGATACCCGCGACGGCGCGGATATAGTTCAAAGCCGCATAGGACTGAGACGCTCGGCCGAGGTCATAACCCCCGAGCAGGACATAATCGAGGCCTACGCGAAGGCCGGGCGGCACGACGTCATCATAGCCGACGAGGCGCAGTTTTTCACTCCCGAGCAGATAGACCAGCTGCGCGAGCTCGTCGATGAGGAAGGCCTGCCCGTTCTGTGCTTCGGTCTGCGCACGGACTTTTTGACGCACTTCTTCCCCGGAGCGCGCCGGCTCATGGAGCTTGCAGACTCCATCACCGAGATAAAGACTGTCTGCGCCTGCGGCCGCAAGGCCACGGTAAACGCCCGCATCGACGAAAACGGACGTATCATAACTCACGGCGATCAGGTGTTTCTCGGCGGCAACGACAGCTATGTGGCCATGTGCCACAAATGCTGGGTAAGCAGAATAAAAGAACAGGAAAAGTGAATATATGTGCAAAAAAGCTCAGGCAAAAGTCCTGAGCTTTTTGATTGCAATTTTACTCTACCTCGACGACGCCGTCGGCCTTGACGGTGACCTTTGCGCCGGTTTTTACGTATTCGAGGAACTCATCGCCCAGACTGTCTACAACGGGCATCTTCGCGTCCGTCCACACGTCTCCGAGGATGGCGCCCGAGGCTGCCAGAGGGTCAATGGGCTTTGAAAACAGCATGCACGCTGCCTGCTTTCCGAGTGCGCATACCGTAAACAGCACCATGCCGCCTGTCGTTGAGCCTATGGTCATCGGCAGGCACAGCGCCTTGCCGATCATTGGCTTTTTGTATATCTCGGCATTATTCTGGTCGCCGCACTTCATCTGCTTATCGCCGAACATCATGCCCATCTGATACGAGGCGAGCGTGTTGAAGCCGCCGTGGGACACGAGCGCCTCGGCCGTGCAGGTGCCGGGGACGACTACTCTTCCTTTGAAAGTCTTCATTTTTTGCCCTCCCTCTTCGTTGTGATGGTGTGCAGGATCTCCTCCTCGGTGTAGTATCGTGCGCTGGTGTAGGTACGCAGCTTATTCGACGAGGTTATGACCGCCTTCTTCTTGCACAGGGGATTATTCATGTACATGAGCGGGCAGATGTAGCTGAGGATGATGCCCTGACGCTTGAGCTGCTTGTAATACGGAGTTTTCTCAAACTCCTTTATGACGGGCGTGGAGGCGGTGAACACCGTGGGCACTGTGACCTTTTTGAGGCCGTTTTTGCAAAGCTCTTCACCGACGGCTGTCGTCCAGTCGATAAGCTGCCGGAGCGTCATGTGCGGGCAGCCGACAAAGCACAGCTGCGGTGCCGCGTCGGGATCTTTCCAGATGACGGGGTAGCTTGCCCTGACGCGCTCAAGCTCAGCGTCGTCAATGACATAGACCTGCGCGCCCTCGGCGATTATGCCCTCGCCCTGCTCGACGGCCTCAGGCGTGAGGTTTTCTATGTGATACAGGCCGACAGCGCCGTTTGACGCGGTAGCCGCGCCGAAGTCCTTGAGATATGTGCAGGCCTCCTCGTCGAGCGTCGTGCCCAGCCATTTATCCAGGCCCTTGACGTAGGGAACCTCCTCCATGACCTTCATGCCGATAGCCGAGCCGAGAAGCTGCGCCTCGGGCTTTTTCGAACACTTCACTTCAACCACCCATGTAGCCTTGCGGTTTTCGTCAAGCAGCAGGCCGAACTCGGGAACGAAGCCCGCTATTGAGCCCATGAGCTCTATCATGCCGGAGTTGCGGTTGCATCTCGCGCCGAGCACGGAGTTTGCGTACACGACAGCCGACGACTCCGCCCAGGAGAGCACCTCGCCCTTATTCGGCTTGTTGCCGACCTGATCGAGATAGCAGGTGCAGGTGTAGTCATCGTCGCTGGTTATGCCGAGCTCCCTGAGCTGCTGCTCATAGCTGTCCTGATAGGTGTACATGAATTTTTTGAATACAAGGTCTTCTATCAGACTGCTGGGAACATGCTTATCCAGCGGCTTGGGGTCGGCCGTAAACTTCTGATCGGACGTAAGGCCTGCGTCGATAATCTCCTGATACAGATCATACACCGGCTTCATGACCTTCAGACCGAAGCTGATAACGGTGTGACCGTATTTGGACGTTATCGGCACCATGCGCTCGGCGCCGAACGTGTCGCCGTACATGACAAGGGTCTTCACGACCTTTGCCATAGTCTCCCCCTTCTCACCGCTTAGCATTGCCTGCTGTTCGGGTGTAAGCTTCATATGCATTCACTTCCCTTTAATTTTTTGTTATTGAATTAACACATATATTGTATACCCTGTGTATTATAATGTCAACAATAAGCCGTCGTTTTACGACGCGAATTTGCGCCAGAATGCACAAGGAAGCGGCTCGACGAGTCACTTCCTTTTAACATTCTGTTCTATTCAAAACCGCCCGCCTCGGGCATCATTTCAGCAGAGATGCGCATTAGCATATTTGAAAACAGCTCCGTTTCCTCGGGCGTGAAGCTATCCTCGATGCGGCCGAGAACGGTTTTGACATAGCTGCGCATGATGTCCGTATAGCTGTAATATTTTTCCGACAAAATGAGGTGATATTCTCTGCGGTCGGTGTCTGAGTTCTGCTTTTTAAGATAGCCCTTTTTGATGAGGCTGTTGACCTTATATGTCGCATTCGACTGCGAAATGTTCAGAAATTCGGCAAAGCGGCCGATGGTCGGCTCGTTCAGGGCGTGGATGATCTCTATCGAAAATGCCTCCATAGCCGTGAGCGAGCCCTCGCGCTCACGCACGAGTTCGAATATTCTTCGGAAAAACTCAAGCTTAAACTTATCATACACTTCCAGAAAGCTATCTTGCAGCACCTTGACCTCCCCTTTCATCATAAACGGACGGCAACTGTTGCGGATTTTTGAACCATTTTAATATATTTTCGTCAATTTGTCAAATTTTCGTCAGAAAAAATCAAAAAAGACAGCATATCGCTGTCTTTTTTCCGGTTCTTTTATTTTTTTCGCTTGCCGAACATGCCGTTTTTCGGCTCTATCGTCTCGCCCATGGAGGACGCAAAGCCGCGCAGAGTCTCCTTTTGAGCCGATGTGAGATTTCTCGGGACCGTTACCTTGACGGTGACGAACTGATCTCCTCTGCCGCCGGAGCGCAGGAACGGGATACCCTTGCCCTTGAGACGGAAGGTCGTGCCGGTCTGCGTGCCCTCGGGTATGTTGAGCTTCACCTTTCCGTCGAGCGTCGGCACCTCTATCTCCGCGCCGAGCGCCGCCGTTGCGAACGATATGTCCTGATTCAGGAGCACCGAAGCGCCCTCGCGCTCGAATCTCGCGTGGGGCTGAACGAGAACCGTGACCAGCAGATCGCCGGCCGGGCCGCCGTTAGAGCCGCTGTTGCCCTGGCCGCGCAGGGATATGGTCTGTCCGTCGTCAATGCCGGCGGGGATGCTGATGCTGACCTTGTGCTGGCGGCGGATGCTGCCGGCACCGCGGCAGGTACCGCAGGGGCTGTGGATGATCTTGCCGCGGCCCTTGCACTTATTGCAGCGCGTGTTCTGCTGCATCATGCCGAACGGTGTGCGCTGCGTAGTCTTTACCTGACCCGTACCCTTGCAGTCGGGGCAGACCTCGGCTGTCGTGCCCGCGGCGCAGCCCGTGCCCTTGCAGTCGGGGCATTGCTCGACACGTGTGACGAACACTTCCTTTTTTACCCCGAAGGCCGCTTCTTCAAACTTTATGTTGACATTCGCACGCAGGTTCTCACCCTTTCGCGGAGCGTTGGTATTTTTGCCGCCGCTGCCGCCGCCAAAGCCGAAAATGTCGCCGAATATATCGCCGAAGCCGCCGAAATCACCGAAGCCGCCGAAATCGCCAAAGCCGCTGAAGCCGCCCTGTCCGCCGCCAAAGCCCTGACTCGGGTCAAAGGCGGCATGGCCGAAACGATCGTACTTTGCGCGCTTATCAGCATCGGAAAGGACCTCATAGGCCTCATTTATCTCTTTAAACCGCGCCTCGCACTCTTTGTCGCCGGGATGAAGATCGGGGTGATTTTCTTTGGCAAGCTTTCTGTATGCTTTTTTGAGCTGATCCTCGGTCGCGTCCTTGGATACGCCGAGAACCTCATAATAATCTCTTTTTTCTGCCATAAAGCCACCTCATTTTTGCTGCGTTCAAAAAGCCATTGGCTTATTTAAACGCTCAAACAGGCGCACAACGTGCGCCAAAGCCGTTCTGCTCATTCATCAGATAATAGAGCAGCAGGGGGTGCTCGAGGGGGCAAATGCCCCGCTCGAAATTAAATAAACAGCCATCAAAAATGTCCGTCAGGACTTTTTGACGAGCATAGCGAGATTTTTCGTGAAGCGTAAGCTTCACAAAAAATGTGGCGTGCATATAAAGCAAAAGCCAAAGCTTTTGCTTTATATGGGCGCACTGCAAGTGCGCCCATATAATATAAGCAAGCTTTCGATTACTTCTTGTCGTCGTCATCGACCACGGTGTAGTCTGCGTCGTAGTAATCCTGACCGTTGCTGTCGCCGCCTGCCTGAGCGTTAGGGTCAAAGCCCGCTCCGCCCTGAGCCGACTGCGCCGCCTCATACAGCTTGCCGAACACGTCGGTAAGCTCCTTGGTGGCGTTCTTGATGGCCGCGGTATCGGTGCCGGTCAGTGCGGTCTTGAGCGCCTGAAGCTTTGCCTCGATCTCGCTCTTGATGCCCGGATCGACCTTGTCGCCCATCTCCTCGAGGGTCTTCTCGGTCTGATAGACGATCTGATCGCCTTCGTTGCGGGCATCGACCTCCTCCTTGCGCTTTGCGTCCTCGGCAGCGTACATCTCGGCGTCCTTGACAGCCTTGTCGATGTCCTCCTTGGACATGTTGGTCGAGGATGTGATGGTGATGTGCTGCTCCTTGCCTGTGCCTAAATCCTTTGCAGAGACGTTTACGATACCGTTTGCGTCGATATCGAAGGTGACCTCGATCTGCGGAGTGCCGCGGCGAGCCGGTGCGATACCGTCGAGGTTGAAGCGGCCGAGGCTCTTATTGTACTGAGCCATCTCGCGCTCACCCTGAAGGACGTTTATTTCAACTGCGGTCTGATTATCAGCCGCTGTGGAGAATATCTGGCTCTTCTTGGTCGGGATGGTGGTGTTGCGCTCGATAAGACGGGTGCATACGCCGCCGAGAGTCTCAATGCCCAGAGACAGAGGAGTTACGTCCAGCAGCAGAACGCCCTTTACGTCGCCGGCGAGAACGCCGCCCTGGATTGCTGCGCCGATAGCGACGCACTCATCGGGGTTGATGCCCTTGAAGCCTTCCTTGCCGGTCAGCTGCTTTACCATCTCCTGAACTGCGGGGATACGGCTTGAGCCGCCGACCATCAGAACCTTGGAGATATCGGAGGCGGTCAGGCCGGAGTCGGAAAGAGCCTGCTTTACGGGGCCCACGGTCTTCTCGACGAGGTGATGAGTCAGCTCGTTGAACTTTGCGCGGCTGAGCGTCACGTCGAGGTGCTTCGGGCCGGTCGCGTCGGCGGTGATGTAAGGCAGATTGATGTTCGAGGTGGTAACGCCGGACAGCTCGATCTTTGCCTTCTCTGCAGCCTCACGCAGACGCTGCATTGCGACCTTATCGCCGGACAGGTCGATGCCTTCGGCCTTCTTGAACTCGTCAACGAGGTACTTGGTGATGCATGCGTCGAAGTCGTCGCCGCCCAGACGGTTGTTGCCGGCGGTAGCGAGAACCTCGATGACACCGTCGCCGATCTCGAGGACGGAAACGTCGAAGGTACCGCCGCCGAGGTCATAGACCATGATCTTCTGATCGCTTTCCTTATCCAGGCCGTATGCAAGTGCGGCCGCGGTAGGCTCGTTGATGATACGCTTTACGTCAAGACCCGCGATGCGTCCCGCATCCTTGGTTGCCTGACGCTGTGCGTCGGTGAAGTACGCAGGAACGGTGATGACAGCCTCCGTAACCGGCTGGCCGATATAGCTTTCCGCATCCGCCTTCAGCTTCTGAAGTATCATTGCGGAGATCTCCTGCGGAGTGTATGATTTATTGTCAATGGTGACTTTGTACGCAGAGCCCATTTCACGCTTTATCGACGAAATAGTCCTGTCGGGGTTCGTGATGGCCTGACGCTTTGCGACCTGGCCTACCATTCTCTCGCCGGTCTTGGTAAATGCGACGACCGACGGAGTGGTGCGTGCGCCCTCTGCGTTTGCGATAACGACAGCCTCGCCGCCCTCCATGACGGCAACACAGCTGTTAGTTGTACCGAGGTCAATACCAATAATCTTACCCATAATGTAAATCCTCCTATTTGAAAGTTAATAATATACTTAATTAAAATTTATAATCAGTTTGCTACCTTTACCATAGCAAAACGGATCACCTTGTCATTGAGCTTAAAGCCCTTCTGGAACACCTCGACGACTTCGTTTTCGCCGAAGGACTCGTCCTCGACATGCATGACTGCGTTATGCACGTTGGGATCAAACTTCTGTCCGAGCGCCTCGATCTCCGTTATGCCGAGCTTTTCGATAGTCTGGTTAAACTGAACCATCGTCATCTCCACGCCCTTGCGGTACGCTTCGTCGGCGGTCGGCGTCGCAAGCGCTCTTTCAAGATTGTCGTACACCGGCAGGAATTTGAGCAGCGTGTCCGCCTTTATGTCGGCGTACAGCCCCTCGCGCTCCTTCTGGCTGCGCTTGCGGAAATTATCATACTCGGCGCAAAGCCTGAGGTACTTTTCCTTTTCCGCCTGGATGAGCTTTTCGGCCGTTTCCTTTATCTCGGCCTCTTTTCTGCTCTCCTTCTTCTGCTTTTTTTCTTTTTTTGCTTCCTTGGACTCTTCTTTGACTTCGTCCGTTATTTCCTCGGCAGCGGTCTCGACCGTTTCGGCCTTGACTTCCTCGGTCTGAGGCTCCTGCTCGTTTTTATCTTTCTTACTGCTCATCTGTTATGTCATCTCCCTTGATTATAAGCTTATTATGCATGCCCGACGGGGGAGCTCCTCCCGCGCCGAGCCGCCTTGAAAGTCCCGCCGCCAGAAAGCTCAGCTTCGCGGCAACTGCGGAATAGTCCATTCTCGTCGGTCCTACGACGCCTATAAGTCCCTTTGTATTATCGCCCATGTCATAGCTTGCTATAACAACGCTGGAGTCCTTGAGCTCCTCGGCGATATTCTCAGGTCCTATCAGGACGCGTACCTCGGAATCGTCATCAAACAGCCCGTTTTCCGCATCGGCAATAACGTGGCCGCCGTCGGCAAGATAATTCATCAGCTTATGCGCCTTGTCCGGGTCGCGGAACTCCGGCTGACTGAGCAGCCTGTTCTCGCCCGTTACATACGCCTCGACTCCGCGTTGGCCCTCGAGCGTTTCCATCGTAAACGACGCGATGACTGCCGTGAGCCCCATGGTGTCGCCCGATGCACGCTCTGTCGAGGATATCAGCAGCGGCGTTACCTTATCGCCTGAGATGCCGGTGAAGTTTGCGTTAAACAGCGTCGCAAGCTTCTGGATCATCTGCTGATCGACCGATACCGGGAGATTTACGAGCTTGTTCTTGACCGTATTGTTGCTGAGCATCACGACGATTATAAACGTGTTGGCATCAATATAAATAAGGTCAAAGCGCTTTATCGTCGCCGGGGCGTAGGCCGCAAGCGCGAGCGCCGGATAATCGGTCAGCTGCGAGGCGAGCTTTCCGACATCGCGCATCTGCTCATCAAGCTGCGTGAGACGTTCGTTGAGGCTTCGGTTTATCGCCTCTGTCTCCTCAAGGGAAAGCTTCTGCTTTTCCATCAGCTCATTGACATACATCCTGTAGCCCGCGGGGGTCGGGATGCGTCCGGCCGAGGTATGCGGCTGTTCGAGATAGCCCAACGCCGTGAGCTCTGCAAGCTCGTTTCTTATCGTTGCGCTGCTGCATCCGATATCGGTGATGCCCGCAATGGCCTTGCTTCCGACGGGCTCGGCCGTTTTGATGTACTCATCGACCAGTGCGCCGAGTATTTTCTTTTTTCTTTCGCTTATACTCATTTTGCACTCAAGCTCCTCGTTTGCTGGCACTCTTAACCTTCGAGTGCTAATATAGCACTGTTTTTTATTCTTGTCAAGGCTTTTATTGAAAATTTTGCGTAAAAATTTATATATTTTTATTTGCGAGTTTTGGGATTCTGCGAATACGGCGATTACGGTGGCCCGGTTCGATGCTGCGGCGAAAACCGGTTTTGCACCGCCCTGCGGCACCGCACCGCACCGTGTAGGGAACGGGCTTGCCCGTTCCGCTTCCGAAAATCCGGTCGGAACTTAAATCTGTTCGTAGGGGCGGGCATTGCCCGCCCGTTTTTACGGTTTCCACCGCACCCTCCGGTCGTGCTGACGCAGAATATGTATCGGTGACAGCGTAAATGCGCTATTAAAAAAAGAGCGCAGACTTAAATCTGCGCTCTCATTCTTTGTCCGTATTTAATTTTGGTTCCGACTGTGCGGGCGATCGATGATCGCCCCTACGAGTTGGAATCAGTTCCGACTAAGACCTCTACATGCGGAACAGGCAAGATAAGTTCCCTACAGGGGGCGCGGCGCAATGCTATAGTGCGACGCAAACACGGTTTCCTCTGCAGTTCCGATACCGGGATACCGCAATATGCGTATCCGCGCAGACTCAAAGCGCCTCTGAAAAATCGTCGTCGAAAGAATAGTCGTTGAGCTCGTCGAAATCAAGGAACTCCGAAAGAGTCATGTTAAATGCGATTGCTATTTTATGCAGCGTTGCAACTCTCGGATTCTTGGTCAGTCCACGGACAATATTATCAAGCGTCGACTGCTTTACTCCGCTCATTGTCGCAAGCTTGTTTATCGCTATACCGCGCTTTGCGCACAGACTGCGTATGCGCCGAACGTAAATTTCCGAATACTCCACCGCGATCCCCTCTGTCTTCATCATTACCCATTTCCGGGTTGAATAAAGGATAGCAGTGGATTTTCGCACAATTACCCGAATACGGGTTGACTATGCAAACTATTTTATGATATTTTAAAGCTGAAAGAAGGTGCTGTTTATGCCAAACTATGAAAAAATGTATTCCATTCTTTGTTCAGCAGCAGATGAGGCAATTACACTGTTAGAGGAAATTCCGAATTCTGAGGTTGTATCCAAAAAGCTGAATGAAGCGTTATTGGCAGCCGAAAGTATTTATGTGAATAGCGAAGAATAATAAAAAACCTGTGGTGATCCACAGGCTTTTTATTTGTCAATTCAAAAAATCCCTGAGCTTCTTGCTTCTGCTGGGGTGGCGGAGCTTGCGCAGAGCCTTGGCCTCGATCTGGCGGATGCGCTCACGGGTGACGTTAAATTCCTTGCCGACCTCCTCAAGGGTGCGGGTACGGCCGTCAACGATGCCGAAGCGCAGCTCGAGCACCTTTTTCTCACGCGGGGTGAGCGTGTCGAGCACCTCCATGAGCTGCTCCTTCAAAAGTGAGAAGCTCGCGGCCTCGCTCGGCTCGGACGCGTCCTCGTCGGGAATGAAGTCGCCGAGGTGGGAGTCCTCCTCCTCGCCGATAGGCGTTTCGAGCGACACAGGCTCCTGCGCGATCTTAAGGATCTCGCGCACCTTGTCGACGGGCATGCCCATCTCGGCGGCTATCTCCTCGGCGCTGGGGTCGTGGCCGAGCTCCTGCAGGAGCTGGCGCGAAACTCGGATAACCTTGTTTATGGTCTCCACCATATGCACGGGGATGCGGATCGTCCTCGCCTGGTCTGCGATAGCGCGGGTGATTGCCTGACGGATCCACCACGTCGCGTAGGTCGAGAACTTGTATCCCTTGGTGTAGTCAAACTTCTCGACCGCCTTGATAAGGCCGAGGTTGCCCTCCTGGATGAGGTCAAGAAAGAGCATGCCGCGGCCGACATAGCGCTTTGCGATAGACACAACCAGGCGCAGGTTTGCCTCGGTCATGCGGCGCTTTGCCTCCTCGTCGCCCTGGCTCATTCTTATGGCCAGCTCCACCTCCTCCTCTGCCGTCAGCAGAGGAACCTTGCCGATCTCCTTGAGGAACATGCGCACGGGATCGTCAGTGCTGTAGCTGTCATCAACCTTGACCTCGGCCATCTCCTCCTCGGTGACCTCCTCGATCTCGTTGAGCTCTTCAATCTCAGGCATGTCGATATCGTCGAGAATAGGCACCGCGTCGTCGGCGCTGATGTCTATGTCGATCTTATTGGCCTCAAGCGCATCGTAAAACTTCGTAATGGACTCGGCATCTACGCCCTTTTCCTCAAGCGCCGCTATCTCCTTGGTGCTGATTTTTCCGCTCTTTTTTGCCTTTTCCATGAGCTCGTCCAGGATATCCTCTGTGGTTTTAACTTCGTCCTGCTCCTCGGCGGGCTTCTCCTCAATCTTCGTACGGCGGGTGCTCTTTTTTTTCGGCGCGTCCTTAATATCGCTTGCTGCCAGCAGCTCGTCAGCTGTGCGCTCGAGCTCCTGCTCGGTCATGGTTTCGGTTTTGTTGTCCATAGCTTTACCCCTCATATCCTTTGGTTTCTTTAAGTCTGTTTGCAAGCTGTCTGAGATCTCCGTCCGACTGCTTGAGCTCGTGGCGGTCTCTGACCCTTTCTATGTAATCCGCCAAAGCCTTATCGCCGTTGCGCAGCGCCTCCGGCTTTTGCAGCACCGAGGCCAGAAGTGCGGCCTCCTGCGGAAGCAGCGCGGCGCTCATTGAGGCCATGCTGATTATATCTCCGTTTTCAAATTTTTCTTTCAGCACGGAATATATCCGCGCCAGCGCCGGTGATGAGAATATCTCCGGCGGCGGGAGCTCCTTACCGCGGCACAGTCCCTGATCGAGATAGAGTATCCTTATTATGCCCTCTTCTGCCGCGGCAGACTCCGGGTCGTCATAGCGCAGCTCCTTTTCCTTAGGCTGAAGCTGCCGCTCGGGATGCGACGCGCTTTTTGCGTCGGCGCGCTGAGCCGTGCGCACAAGGCGCTTGCGTCTTCGCTCGACCTCCTGCAATACAACGTCGCTGCCGACTCCGGCCATGGACGCGACGCGCATTGCGTACACCTGGCGCTCGACGCTGCCGGGCAGGTGCGCGACCATGTCCGATGCCTCCTTCAAAAACGCAACCTTCTGCTCATCGGCCGTGAGGTCATACTTGTCCGTAACGCTCCGAAGCTGATAGTCGATGTGGTTTTCCGACTTGTCTATAAGATTGCGGAACGCGTCCGCGCCCTTTGTCTTTATATACTCGTCCGGGTCCTTCGCGCCGCTCATCGACAGCACCTTGACCTTGATATCGAGCTTTTCCAAAAGCCCTATCGCACGCTGAGAGGCTTTTTTCCCCGCGCCGTCGTTATCGTAGGCGATGATGACCTCATTGGTGTAATGCGATATGAGCCGCGCCTGCTCCGGTGTGAGTGAGGTACCCAGCGAGGCGACCGCACCGTCGAAGCCCGCCTGATGCATCATAACAACATCCACATTACCCTCAGCAAGTATTATATGTCCGCTCTTAGACTTTTTAGCCAGATTCAGCGCGAAAAGATTGCGGCTCTTGTTGAACACCATCGTTTCCGGGCTGTTCATGTATTTTGGTTCACCGTCGCCGAGTATTCTGCCGGAAAAGCCTATAACATCGCCTCTGACGTCGATTACCGGGAACATCAGCCGGTTGCGGAACGTATCGTAATATCCGCCGTTTCTGCCCTTTCGGACAAGTCCGGCATCAAGCATCTCGTACTCGGAATAGCCCAGTGTGCGCATCGCATTTATGAGACTGTCCCATGTGTCCGGCGTATAGCCGAGGCCGAAGCGCTTTGCCGTGTGCGGCGTTATCTGCCGCCGCTGCATATAGTCGAGCGCGGGCCTGCCCTCGGGTCTGCTCAAACATGAGTAGAAAAATTTCGCCGCGTCACGGTTTAAGTCCAGAAGCCTGCGGCGCTTTTTCGCCTCGCGGTTATCCTCCTGCTCGGGCATTGTCATGCCCACACGCTTTGCCAGAAACTCGACCGCCTCGGGGAAGCTGAGGTTTTCAACCTCCATTATGAAGTTTATAACGCCTCCGCCCTTGCCGCAGCCGAAGCAGTGGTATATCTGCTTGTCCGGCGATACGGAAAACGACGGCGTTTTCTCACTGTGGAAAGGGCACAGGCCGAAGCGGTTCGCGCCCGAGCGCTTTGTAAGGCGTACATACTCGCTGACAACGTCCACTATATCGTTTTTCTCCACGAGCTCCTGCAAAAAGCTCTCCGGAATAGCCATCTCCCATCCCTCCTTTTTTAGTGGCACACGGACGCACCTACGAATACGTTTATTGCGTCAGCCCGGTATCGCACCTGCTGACGAAACAGGAAAGCTCCGCTTCCCGATAGTGCGGCGCAAATATTGCGGCAGCCCCTTGCCTTCCCTGTGTAAGGGGAGGCGGGTCGGCGCCAGTCGAGCCGGTGGGGTTGTATTTTCAAATCCGTGCGGCGCAGCCGCAAACCTCAATTATTCACTATTCATTATTAATTTTATTTCACCGTCCACGACATGGGGATGAAAGCTTCGCTGAATTTTTCCATGGCGTAGCCGTCGGTCATACCGGATATATAATCGCACACGGCGCGGGACACGCCCTCCCTGTCCGCTATAAGCTGCATCTCGTCCGGCATTTTCTCCGGATGGCCGGTATAGTAGTCAAAAAGTCCGCCGATGATACCGTCGACCTTGCTCTCCTCGCCCTTGGCGATGGGATTGGTGTACACGTCCGAGTACATGAATGCATGGAAGAAATCGACCGCCTCCTGCATATAGTCGCTCATTTTTATCACTCCGCCGCCGCTGTTTTCTATAAGGTCGAGCATGATGGAGTTTATCCTCTCGCTGTTGCGCTCGCCGCAGCGCGTGCGGATCATCTCCGGCACATCCTCCTCGCGCAGAATGCCGGCGCGGATCGTATCGTCAAGATCGTGGTTTATGTACGCAATGCGGTCGGACAGGCGCACGACGGTCGCCTCGGTCGTATCGTCCGGCGCGCCGTGCGTATGGTGCAGGATGCCCATGCGCGTTTCATAGCACAGATTGAGCCCTCTGCCGTCGCGCTCAAGTATATCGACAACGCGCAGCGACTGCTCATAGTGCTTGAAACCCTTTTCATATATTCTGTCGAGCGCGCGCTCTCCCGCGTGGCCGAACGGCGTGTGCCCCAGGTCGTGGCCGAGCGCCGTCGCCTCGGTGAGATCCTCGTTGAGGTCGAGCGCTCTGGCTATCGTGCGTGCAAGGCGCGATACCTCCAGCGTGTGCGTGAGGCGCGTTCTGTAATGATCGCCCTCCGGCAGGAGGTAGACCTGCGTTTTGTGCTTGAGTCTGCGGAAGGCCTTGGAGTGAGTTATCCTGTCAACATCGCGCTGGAAGCAGGTGCGTATCTTGCACTCGGACTCCGGCTCTGCCCTGCCCTTAGAGCTCTCGGCTCTGACGCCGTACTCGCCGACGAGCGTCCGCTCGAGCATTTCGCGTTTTTCCCTCGGACACGCCATACCGTTACCTCCTATCAAAAAAGGCGTCAAATTTCTCTTCAATATCTTTATACGACGCAAATCCGTATTTCCCTTTATTTTTATCAAAAAATTTTTATTAGCGCACGGACGCAGCTACCGATACGGTGATTGCAGGTGCCCGGTATCGGAATATTGGAGGAAACCGTGAAAAGGAAAACACCGCTGACGAGACTGATCTCATGAAGAGAGACCAGAGACGGCAAGATGCCGCCACACGTCGCGGTGCTTCTGAAAACAATATACGCAATTCTTCCGAAAATATTAACACTGCCCAATCTTCTATTTGACTCTCACGGGCATGAGCTCCTCGCCGACTGCTTTGGCACTGCTCTGTCCGGCGCTGAGCTCGGTGACGCGAGCACAGAAGGCCTCGGCCTTCGCCTCGGGCAGCAGGAACGACATGCGCACGTCCGCGCCGTACTCAACATCGCTCACAGCGCCTTCGAGCGCCATGCACTCCGTTTTCATGCGCTCGAGCAGCGAATACGGGCAGACCGTCTCGAGCTTCACCCAGCGGCGCACCGCGGCGATACCGGCCGCGTCCAGCGCGTCCTTGGCGCTTTTGGTGTACGCACGCAGAAGTCCTCCCGTTCCGAGCAGCACGCCGCCGAAGTAGCGCGTCACGACACACACGACGTTCTCAACGCCCTCGCGCCGGAATACCTCAAGCATCGGCAGGCCCGCCGTGCCCTGCGGCTCGCCGTCGTCGGAATAGCGCACGGCGCCGCCACGGATGATGTAGCACCAGCAGTTGTGCCGTGCGTCGTAGTGCTTTTTCTTCATATCGTTTATAAATTCGCGCGCCGCGTCCTCGGTCTCGGCAAAGCGCACATGACCGAGAAAGCTCGACCGCTTTTCAACAAATTCCGCCTCTCCGCTTCCGGCAGGCACGAAGTACTCGCTCAATCCTCCCAGTCCTCCTTGGGCTCGGCGTAGCCGGGTATATACCTCTTTACCTTTCCGAAAACCTCCGGCGGCACGGTGACCTCGGCCTTGATGCAGTCGTCGAGATACTCAAGGCTTGTGACGGCGGCCTCGCGGTTTAAAAGATCCATAACGCCCGCATCGGAATACGGTATGCGCAGCGTGACACGGTGATTGCCGCGGTCGAGCAGCGCGGAAAGCCTCCCGACGAGCTCCTGCACGCCCTCACCGCTTTTTGCAGACAGGCACACTACGTCCTCGCCGTGCGGCAGTATGCCGATGTAAGCGTCGCACTTGTTGAACACGCGTATGCAGGGCGTCTGCTCCGCGCCGAGCTGGCATATGAGCTCATCTACAACGCGTGCCTGCTCCTCCCAGTCGGGGTTTGAGATGTCTATGACGTGCAGCAGCACGTCCGCGTAGCTGAGCTCCTCAAGCGTGGCCTTAAAGGCCTCGACGAGATGGTGCGGCAGCTTGCGGATAAAGCCGACGGTGTCGGATATCAGCACCTCCGTCACCTCGTCGATGCGCAGTTTGCGCGTCGTTGTGTCCAGCGTGTCGAAAAGGCGGTCGTTTGCCGGGATTCCGGCGTCGGTCAGGCAGTTTAAAAGCGTCGATTTTCCGGCGTTGGTGTAGCCGACCAGGGCGACGACGGGAATGTCGTTTTTCTCGCGCTTGCGGCGCTGCGTCGAGCGCACCTTTCGCACCGTGGCAAGCTCCTCCTCAAGCTTCTGTATCTTCCTGCGGATATGGCGGCGGTCGGTCTCAAGCTGCGTTTCGCCGGGGCCGCGTGTGCCGATAGGCGACGAGCCTCCGGACGCCGTCTGGCGCACAAGGTGTGTCCACATGCCGGTCAGACGCGGCAGCAGGTATTTGTACTGCGCAAGCTCGACCTGAAGCTGACCCTCGCGTGTCTGTGCGCGCTGGGCGAATATATCGAGAATAAGCCCCGAGCGGTCGAGCACCTTAACGCCGAGCTCCTCGCCCAAAACGCGCATCTGCGACGGCGAAAGCTCATTGTCAAACACTGCAAGATCGCAGTCGTTCATATCTATAAACGCCTTGAGCTCGGCGACCTTGCCGTCTCCGATGAAGCTGCGCGGATCCGGCGTCGGGCGGTTTTGTATCATCATGCCGATCGCCTCGCCGCCGGCCGTCTCGACCAGTGCGGCAAGCTCCTGCATCGAAATCTCGCTCGAGCGCTCCGACGGCTCCATTGAAGCCGCCGCAAGTCCTGCCAGCACCGCACGTTCGATTTTTATATCATTGTTTTCCATGACATCCTGTCCTTATTTTTTGTTTTACATTGCGTCAGCTGACAAGGGCATACGCGCTTGCGGACCGGCCTGGAACGCCGTCTGCTGCGTTATCGTCCTTGACATACGCCGGTATGCCTGCGTCCTCTGCCTTGCAGACGACGCCCCAGACCGGTCGGCAAGTCTTTCAGAGTTTTTCACGGAGGATAAACGGCGGCTGGCAAGGCAGCCGAGGAAGATGGGCTGTCGCCCATCGACGAGAATAACGATGCCAGGCGTTGTTTTGACCCGCGAAAAACCGTGTATGCCCTTGTCAACTGACGCTTATATTATACCAAATCGCCGTCCGCTTGTCACGAAAATATAAAAAGCTTCCGCACGAAAGGCACGGAAGCTTCCATTACATTGCCGCGGTGTCCGTGGCAGGTCCTAAGATCGGACGCCGCAGCGCGCAGTTATTTATTTAATGTGCGGTACAGAAGCGTTACGACCTCCGCTCTCGTGCAGGCTGCGTCGGGAGAAAACGTCGTATCGCTCGTGCCCTTTGTTATGCCCCGTTCCGTCGCCCAGGCCACCGCGTCGCGGCAGAAAGCGTTCGGCGCGACGTCGAAGAAGCGGATGCCGGAGCTCACCGTGGGCGAGCCCGCCGCACGGTAAAGGAAGGTAACTATCTGTGCGCGTGTGCACGTTGCGTAGGGCGAGAAGCTTGAGCCGCCCGTTCCATTTGTTATGCCGCGCTCGACCGCCCAGCGGACGGCCTCATAAAAGCTGTCGGAGGGGCTCACGTCGGAAAAGCTTGCGGCAGTCGCCGCCGTCGGGCATCCGCAGGCGCGCCAGAGGAAGGTGACTATCTGGAATCTCGTGCAGCCGTCGCCGGGCGAGAATGTGGACGCGCCGGTGCCCTTGGTGATGTTGTTCTTAACCGCCCACATAACGGCATCATAATAAAACGTACCGGGGATGACATCATCAAAGCTCTTTGCCTCCACGGACCTGGAACCGGACTCCTGTGCATCGCACACGGAGCATTTCCCTCCGAAGAATTTGTGCCCCGCGGCGGCCGTGGCCTTGCCCTGCTCGATAATGTCGCCGCAGCGGACGCACACAAGGTCGCCGGTATAGCCGCCGTTAACGCACGTCGCGGCCTTTTCATTGCGAAGCTCGGTGCTGTGGCCGAGAGCGAGGATGACAGAGCCTGCTTTGAATACCTTGCCGCAGACGGTGCAGACCTCATCGCCGGTGTAGCCGCCCTTGAGACAGCCGGCCTTTTTCTCGTTTTTGAGCTCAGGCTTGTGCTCAAGCGCGCTGACGTAGTTCTTTTTGTAGTTCTCTCCGCAGGCGCAGGTATAGGTGGTAAAGCCCTCGGAGATGCAGGTCGGGGCGGTCACTGTCTGCTTAAAGTCATGCTTATGATCCTCAAGCACGCCGCAGCGGACGCATATGCCGCCCTGATAGCTGTGGCCGAGCATTTTCGTATAGCTGTCGGTTTTTGTATCGCCGCAGGAGCATTTGTGAACGGTATAGCCGTTTGCGGTGCAGGTCGGCGCAGTGACTGTATCGACATAGCTGTGCGTATGGCTTGCAAAGCTCTTGTGCGCATCCTTTAGCGCCTCGTTTGAGCCGTCTATCGTAACCCGGCTCCACTCGTCGTCTTTTCCGAGGAACGTAACGTTCTTCAGAGCCGTACAGCCGTCAAACGCCGCCTCTTTGATGGCGGTCACGCTTGCCGGTATGCTGACGCTTTCAAGCGCCGCGCAGCCGGAAAACGCGTTTTTCGGGATAACTGTGACCTCGCCGGGTATTTTGACCTCCTTGAGAGCTGCGCAGCCTGAGAATACTCCCTCACCGAGCGTCTTGACGCTGTCGGGGATACTTATCGCCTCAAGTGCGCAGCAGCCCGAGAAAAGGCTCTTTTTTAATTCCTTCAGGCCTTTGGGCAGAACGGCGCTTTTGAGCTTTGAGCAATTTGAAAACGCGCCCTCCCCAACAGCGTTCACGGCATCGGACATGCTCACGCTCTCGACTCCGGACGCGGTAAATGCCGATTTTTCTATCTCCGTCACCGTTTCGGGAACGGTATACGCGCCCGTTTTTCCGACCGGGCAGCTTATGAGCAGCGTTTTGCCTGCGTTAAACAGCACCCCGTCGGCGGAGGCATACGCCTCGTTCCCGTCCTCGACCGCAAACGCCTCAAGCGCGGTGCAGCCTGAAAAAGCATTGAGGTCGAGCTTCTTCACCGTATCGGAAATGCTGACTTTTTTGAGCGCCGTGCAGCCCGTGAACGCACCGCTTCCTACGCCCGTAACGCCGCTTTTTATAACGACCTCGATAATTATGTCACTGTGTTTCTTCCAGGGCACTGACGTGCCGTCGTTTGCAAGCTCCGGCAGCTCGCCGCTGCCGCTTATAGTCAAGACTCCGCTGCGCGCAAGCGACCAGGAAAGGCCAGCCAGCGTTCCCTCGGCAAGCACATCGGAAAGCTTTGCGCCGCAGACCTTGCAGGTACCGTCGCCCTTATCCCCGTGCGCGGCCTTGTCGCTCACCTTGCCGCACCAGCTGCACTCGTGCCAGTGCTCGCTGCCGTTGCTGAGCCATGCCGAGCCTTTATCGCAGCTGTGCCGGATCTTCTCTATGTCTATGCCGGAGGTCTCTCCGCCTATCGCCGTCCAGCGCTCCTTTGTGCCGTCAAATATCACGCTTTCTATATTCGTGCCTTTAAAAGCGCTTTCGCCTATGCGCTCCACGCCTGTGGGTATCTTAAGCTCCTCGACCGCGGCGCAGGATGCAAAGGCCTCTTTGCCGATGGTCTTAACACCGTCGGGAATGCTTGTGACCGCAAGGGAGGAGCATCCCTTGAACGCATTTTCGCCGATGGCGGTAACGCTCTGTGGTATATTCACCTCCGTCAGACCGGCGCAGTCTTCAAACAGACTGTCGGACAGCTCCGTGAGTTTTTGAGGTAGTGTTGCCTTTTCCAAACCAATGCAGCGGCAAAAAGCGCCGCTGCCTATCGTTTCAACAGAAGACGGTATAGCAAGCTCTTTGAGACTTTCGCAGCCGCCAAACGCCCCGTCTCCTATACGCTTCAGGCCGTCCGGCAGCGTAACGGTGCTGAGCGCAGTGCATAAGCAAAAGGCGCCCGAACCGATGCCCGTAACGCCCTGTTGTATGCTGACGCTTGTTATAGAACTACTTTTTTCAGCCCATGGCGCAAAATCCTCGCTGTAATCAGCCATATCTCCCTGTCCGCTGATCGTCAGCACGCCGTTTTCTTCGTCCAGCGCCCATGTTAAATTGTCCCCCTTGCTGCCGCAGGTGCCGGGCGCGGCAGCAGCTTCTGCCAATGACTCAAGCGGTATAAGCGTCAGGGTCATCAGCAGCACGAGCATTAAGCTTAATACTCTCTTTTTCATCGTTTCCTCCCGAAATATCTACATTTGGATCTGCCTAGGTATATTCTACAAAAGTCCCGTTTTTATGTAAATACATCGCGAGTTATTTTATTTATTTTACCAAAATCAGAGGGGTAAATTTGTACACTTTATCTAATTATCGGCAATGTGCTTTATTTATCCGTCCGGCAGCGCTCGACAAGGATCTCGACAAAGCCCTCGCGCAGCCTGCACAGCCTTGAAAACTGCTCACAGACGTTATAGTTCATCGCGCAGTTGAGCCAGTCAATGATCTGCCCGAAGCACTCGCACTTGTAAAAGCGCACGAGTATCTCGCGGCTTTCGGGGTCGGCCTGAATGTCGCCGAACACCGTGTGCAGGTAGTTTTCAACGACGCTGCCGCAGACCTTCATGAGGTACAGCTCGTATACGCTGCGGTTTGAAGAGTTATATATATTCAGCACGATGCGCTTATGCTCAAGCGCGAAGGCCGCCATTTTCTCAAGGCAGGGCTCCAGAGAGTGGTAGTCGGTGTATTCGCTGATTATCCTCTCGGCCGTGTCAATGACTATTTCCTCGACGAGGCAGGGTATGTCGTCATAGTGATAATATATGGTGTTTCGGTTAAAGCCGCAGCCCTCGGCAATATCGCGGACGCTGATCTGATTTATGGGCTTTTCGTTCAGAAGCTCCAAAAAGCTCTTCTTGATGGCGGCCTTCGTGAGATCGCTTTTTGCTTTGTAGGGCATTTCGCACCTCCGCACAAGTTTTTATACTTTATTATATAACACATAAAGCCCTTGACAGTCAATTGACCAAACTGACGAAGCAACGGTTTCCCGGTTTCTCCGACACCCTCGAACCGGGCCGGCGCAATATTTGCATCGCAAATATCGGTAACATCAGAATTCCGGTTTTGTCAGAGCCTTCGATACCGGGCGCCTGCAATTTATGTATCGGTTTAGCCTTTATGCGCAATTGAAAGAAAGTTGTCAATGTTTTTTGAGGGGAAATTCTTGAATCTGCGGCGCGGCGGTGATACAATATTGTTGCAAATCAAGCGCAATTTCAAGCGTTCAGCGGCGATATCGCGCCAGAACTGTTGCATTTTTAATGCAATTGCGCCGGTCAAAAATCAATTTTGTCTCGCAAATCGCGCATTAAATTTATTTTTGAAAAGGGAGATAATATGATGAAATTTTCAAGCAAGATCGAAAAATGCGGCCTTTCCCCGATGAGAAAGTTCGCGCCCTACGCGGCCGAGGCGGTCAAAAAAGGTAAAAAGGTGTATCATCTGAACATCGGACAGCCCGATATCGCAACTCCCGAGGCATATTTCGAGGCGGTCAGGAGCTTCTCGCAGCCCGTTCTGGCCTATGCCCCGTCCGACGGCGTTCCCGAGATGATAAGCGCGATTGTCGATTACTACGGCAAGATCGACGCGCCGATAACCGACAAGCAGGTGCTCATCACGACCGGCGGCTCGGAGGCCTTGCAGATCGTGCTGTCGTGCATCCTCGACGAGGGCGATGAGATTATAATCCCCGAACCGTTCTACCCCAACTATTCAACCTTCGTGACGCTCACCGGAGCAACGATCCGTCCCGTTACCACCAAGCCCGAGGAGGGCTATAAGTTCGCCGTCCGCGAGCGCATCGAGGCCTGCATAAATGAGCATACCCGCGCAATACTGTTCACAAACCCCGGCAACCCGACCGGCACCATCCTCACTGAGGAGGAGCTCAGGCTCATGGCCGATATCGCCAGAGAGCACGATCTGTTCATCATAGGCGACGAGGTCTACCGTGAATTCGTCTACGGCGGCGAGAAGCTCATGAGCCTTCTCCAGCTCGAGGGCTATGAGGACAATGTCGTCGTCATCGACTCGGTATCCAAGCGTTTTTCCGCCTGCGGCGCACGCATCGGCTGCGTGATAACGAGAAATCAGGAGCTTTACAACAACGCCATGAAGTGGTGCCAGGGCCGTCTGTGCGCATCGACAATCGACCAGGTCGCGTCGGCAGCGCTGTACACCGTAGGCCCCGACTACTTTGACGCCGTGCGCAAGGAATACTGCGCCCGCAAGGACGCGCTCGTCGATGGGCTCAGGAAGATCCCCGGCGTTGTATATTCCGAGCCGAAGGGCGCATTCTACGTCATGGCCGCGCTGCCCGTAGACGATGCGGAGAAGTTCCAGATCTGGATGCTCGAGGAGTTTGACGATAACGGTGACACGCTTATGTTCACCCCGGCCGAGAGCTTCTACAAAACTCCGCACACCGGCGTGAACGAGATCCGCATGGCCTACGTTATAAACAAGGCCGATATCACCCGCTGCATGGAGCTTCTCAAAAAAGGCATCGAGGCTTATTCAAAGGCGAATAAAGACTGAGCCGATGCCGTAAAAATGTCTGAGCTGTCAGACTTTTTGCACATGCTGAAAAGAGAGCGCAGATTTAAATCTGCGCTCT